>Ga0206963_10218_pt1 | contig 18660 bp, 18 predicted proteins | sample Alteio_BWOrgHeat_28_FD_152958 | JGI IMG/M metagenome (GOLD analysis project Ga0206963, IMG submission 152958) | Enriched cells from forest soil in Barre Woods Harvard Forest LTER site, Petersham, Massachusetts, United States -... | ecosystem: Environmental > Terrestrial > Soil > Temperate forest >... | reverse complement strand
GCTAAAAATAAACCGGAAACTGCATCAGGCATATAACCTTCTGTTTCAAAACCTAGACTTACAAAGGATTTGCGGTCAATAAATTTTCTGAACACAAAAACAACTATCAAGGAAATTATTAATGAAGATAAAACGGTGAGCCACAAAAAATCTGTGTTCATCAATTTATTAATATCATCTTTTGAAATATTTTTTCCACCCATTGCAATGATTAATCCCGCAATTGTAGCTGCACTCAAAAGAAGAATAATATAAACAACAACAAATATTAATACGCGCAACCAGCCTGATGATATTAAAGGTTTTTTAGAAACAATTGCATCCATAGTTTTAATTTATAGTTTTGATACCTTCACGAAGTTTATAAATTATTTATAAATCAGGAAAACCAATACATTAATAGTATGTTTCAAAGTTACAATTTTACGGTTGCAGAAAGATTTATTCGTTACGTGCAAATAGATACGCAAAGCGATCCGCAATCAAATACATTTCCATCAACAGAAAAACAAAAAGATTTATTAATGCTTCTTGTAAATGAGTTGCAGGAAATAGGAATTGCCGATGCGCACATGGATGCGAACGGTTATGTATATGCAACGATTGCTTCAAACACAGACAAGAAAGTTCCGGTAATTTGTTTTTGCGCACATGTAGATACGGCGCCGGATTGCACGGGAAAAAATGTAAAACCAATTGTTCATAAAAATTATGATGGAAATGATATTGTGTTGCCAGATGATGACGCACAAATTATTTCTATTAATGAACATCCGTATTTAAAAGAAAAAATTGGTGAAGATATTATTACGGCATCCGGAACAACTTTACTTGGCGCAGATGATAAAGCTGGCGTTGCGGTGATTATGGATTTTGCCAATTTATTAATAACGCATCCTGAAATAAAACATGGCGATATAAAAATTTTATTTACGCCGGATGAAGAAATTGGACGTGGCGTTGATAAAGTTGATTTGCAAAAGCTCGGCGCCAATTTCGGTTATACATTGGATGGCGGCGAGCGCGGCGCGTATGAAGATGAAACGTTTTCTGCAGATGGTGTTACGATAAATTTTTATGGCGTTAGCGCGCATCCTGGATATGCAAAAGATAAATTGGTGAATGCGATAAAAGTTGCTTCTGCGTTTTTGGATTTGTTGCCAAAAGATGAATGGTCGCCGGAAACTACGGAAGATCGTTATGGGTTTGTTCATCCCGTAAGTATTAATGGTATTGCAGAAAAAGTAAGTGTGCAATTTATTATCCGTGATTTTGTAACGGTAAAATTAGAAGCATATGAAAATTCTTTGCGTGATAAAATGGAAGATGCCTTGAAACAATTTCCCGGTGCAAAAGCAGAATTTATTGTGAAAGAGCAATACAGGAATATGAAAGAAATTTTGGATTTGCATCCGCAAGTTTCTGCATATGCAATGGAAGCAATTGAGCGCACAGGTATTAATGTGAAACAATCAAGTGCGCGTGGCGGCACAGATGGATCGCGGCTTTCATTTATGGGTTTGCCTTGTCCAAATATTTTTACAGGCGAAATGGCTTTTCATGGCAAGCATGAATATGTAAGCATCCAGGATATGCAAAAAAGTGTGGAGACAATTGTGTTGCTTGCGCAAATTTGGGAAGAGAAAAGTTGAAATTGATAATTTGAAATCCATCGATAAATCGGGAAAAATTTTACCCAATCTTTATTAATATTTATAAAGATAAATTAACTGCGCTTTAGATTTTGCACCTGATTGATGGCATGATTTTTTTGCTTTATTAATAAAATAATTTTATGGAAACGATATTAAAAGATAATCTTACAGGCGCAAATAATGAAAATTTATTTGCGAACACGCCTCTTAAATATTTGACAGCCACTTCAATTATTGGTGATAAAGTGCATAATGAAAAGAATGAAAATTTGGGTGAAATAAAAGATGTAATGCTGAATATTGTCACTGGTCAAATTGAATATTTTGTTATTGAATTTGGTGGTTTTTTAGGAATTGGCGTTAAGTATTTTGCGATTCCTTTTCGTTTATTAAAAGTAGATGCGCCAAACAAAAGTTTTATTTTCAGCCAAACCAAAGAAGCGCTGGAAAAGGCTCCAGGCTTCGATTTGGAGCATTGGCCAGATACAAATTTGCATCTCGATGAAGTTGGTGGATATTGGAGTTTTATGGGTTAATATCAATCATTAACAACACTTATTCTATTGTAAAAATTACCTTGCGTAGTTGATTGTATTTTCAATATATAAATGCCGGATGGAATATTTTTTAAATTCCATCCGGTTTTGTTTTTACCCGTTATTAATGCAATATTTTTTGTTTCAATTAATTTTCCAGAAATATCCATCAAACTCAATGATGCATTTTCCGTTTTTGTTGATGTAAATAAAATAGTAACCTGATTGTTGTTAGTAACCGGATTCGGATAAATGGAAAGGTTTTGGTCAAAACCTGTTTTCACTATTATAATATTTGAGTAAATACTTTTACCTGATTGATCAGTTTCTTTAATGCGATAGTATTGAATATTATTATTAATATTGTTATCAATAGCAGTGTAAACGCTTTGATTTAATTCACTGTTCACGACTTCAATGCTATGAAAATTAATTCCATCGTCAGACTCTTCTGCATTAAAAAATTCACTGCCGGTAATTTTTCCTGAAGCCCATGTTAGTTTAATATTGTTGCCATTATTTGTTGCTGTAAATCCCGTAATATTCAATGGCAGCGCCACATTGCAAGAAGTGCAATTCATGGTAACAACTGCACCACCAAAAGTTCCCGGGCCGGTTTTAGTTGCGCCAACAGCCATACAAACAAAAATTTTATTACTTAGCGTAACGTTTGTATTTAATTGCGCAGAACCAGTTATACCCAGGCAAGCCGGCGATCCTGTGCCGCTGTATATTATTGAGTTCAAAGTATTATTGGCAAGGTTAACAAGATTGGTAGTTGAGAAATCCTGCATGCACAATGCAGTTCCGCCACCTTGTATTATAAGTGAAGTGGCTTTAAAAGTTCCACGGTTTATAATTATTGATGTGGCGCTATTAACCGCAACTGTACCATTAATAGTTAATATACTTGTAGTAAAATCATTCCACAAAACGTTGTTTATATTTTGCAACGCAACGTTGCCATTAATAGTTAAGCTGCCGCGATTTATTATTGATGAATTGCCATTCATATTCATGCCCGCATTAATGGTGAGGCTTGCACCATTTTCAATAAAAATAGAACCTGAATTATAATTTATGTTGGTAATTGTAAGCGATCCGCAAATGCGTAATGTGCCGCCATTAAGATTTACATTAGCAATCGTTCCGCCTGAAGCGCTGTACCAGTAAGTGTTTCCGGGATTTATATTTGTATTGTTTGCAATTGCGCCATTTCCACCGCTGCACGTTCCGGATGCCGGCGCAGTTAGGCATTGACTGAAAGAAAATTGCGAAGCAACTAATAACACAATACAAATAAAAGCAGCATAAAAAAATTTCATAAAATAAGGTTTAGGTAAATGATTACAATAATTGTAACGTGCAATGATAAGTGTATTTATGTTGTAACAAGCAAAAAACACTTATCGTACTGCTTGTGCATACAATTGGTTTTTTAAAACTTAATTGAGTTTAAAAATTAAAAACTGGAAATTTTATCGGGATAATTTTGCAGTGGATGCAAACCGCTTTTTTAGAAAAAATAGCGCCTGCATTTATATTTATACTGCGTAAAATTAATTTTTGCAATATGCGGCGCGTGTAGAAAATTGTTGAACCCGCAATGAAAATTATGGAACTATTCTTCGAAATATTTTGGTAATAATTACAAAGCGCTATTATTATCCATAAAATATTTGTTGCTTTATGTATGCGGATTTTTTTGCTTTGCCTCTTCTTTCCTTTTTACGTGCATGCACAAAACATTATTCCCAACAGTGGTTTTGAAGATGAAAATATTTGTACGGAATATTCAAAAAATTGTGCGCCGGCAGCTTGGATTGCAACATCACTGCGCGCCAATTATTATTTTGATGATCAGCCAAACGCGCATTCCGGAAATCATTTTGTTGGATTAATAGCTCAAAACATTGCTCATGCAGGTATAAGAAGTTTTATCAGAACGCAGTTGCTATGCAGGTTGCAGCCAAACCATCAATACTATTTAGAATTTTTTGTACGATCGAAAAATGCAGTGTTAGATAGTGTTGGCGTTTATTTTTCTACCGATGATTTTTTATTCGACAGGCGTTATTTTAAAGACATCTTTCCGCAACGTTTGGCAAAAAATGGAATTGATTCTGCAAATTATAATTCATCAACCTGGCAGCGCGTGCATTTTATTTACACTGCAAAAGGAGATGAACAATTTATTACCATCGGTAATTTTAAACGCGCAGAATATAAAACCACCGGCCACACTGAATTTGAAAATAATTTTTATTTTTTTGTAGATGATGTTTCATTAACGCCGGTTGATATTAATGAACATTTATGCATCGGTTCGGATAGTATAAAGAATGAAATTTATGCAGAACATGCACGCCATAATTTATTGGAAAGTAAAATTTATCTTGCAAGAAAACATCCACCGCAAACAATTCCATTGCCAAAAACAATTACAGTTCATATTGATACTTTATTAATACCCGATATTTTTTTCGCGACGGCAAAATATAATATTAATGATAAAGATGCTTCGCTGCTTGATAGTTTTTGTAATAAAATAAAAAATAAAAACATTGATTCATTAATAATAGAAGGGCATACTGACAGCGTTGGAAAAGTTGCTTACAACCAAAAACTTTCTGAAAACCGTGCAAAGTCTGTTGAAGATTATGTGAAGCAAAAAACATATTTAGCAGACGAAAAATTTGCTATTAAATTTTTTGCAAGCACGCACCCAATCGCATCAAACACTACAGAAGCCGGTCGACAAAAGAACAGGAGAGTGGAATTGTATTTGTATTCGCATGAATGATTTTGATTTCGGATTTCTGATTTTTTCCAATAAATAATTTCTATTAATAACAATGCGGTTGAATATTTAAATAACGTGCAACGTTTTTTATAACATCTATGTCAACCACAAAACAGATTGTATGAAAAGTAGAATTTTATATCTTATAAGTTTATTAATAATCATTTTCATTGCATCATGCACCAAGCACAATCAATCTTCTGATGGAAGTATTTGTATTACACGCATAACACCGAAAGTGAGCGATTATAAAGTTGCCGGCGCAAACCTTGATTCTATTAAAACATTGTTTGCAGCAAACAATTTGTCCACTTCAAATTTGCAATTTCAAAGTTTCGGAACGGATACGGTTATTAATATTTTACCTGGCAATTACAGCGGTTACCAGGAACAAATTTCTGCTACTCAATTTTTTAATGGGTTGCCTGTTTTTTCTGGCGATGCATATTTTATTTTTGACGCTGGCATATTTCAAACAAGTGAATCATACTTTTATAATGGCGTGCTGCCCGATGCAGATACAACTTCGCACCAATCTTATATAAACCTGCGAAACGCTTTTCTGGCGCATGTTTCGGAGTCTTCTACTATTGGCGGGCCTGTAAATTCAAAACCATTTATTCCATCTGCGTCCACATATATTAATGCATGCCTTGATGTAACGCTTGGTTATATTGATGCATCGCGCATTACCGGCAGCAACGTTGCGTATGGAAAACAATTGATAAAAGTTTGGTCTGTAACTCCGTCTATTAATAGTGCTATAAATTATTATCCCTTGGTTTATGTAGAAGATAATAATGGGCTTGCGTGGGGAAACGCATTTGTCATTCCATAGTAGATTTTTATTTACACAAGTCAATATAATTGTCCGATCTTTTGGTTCATTAATGATCATCAGTTGCGTCGCACACTTGTACATTGTATTCTATACTCATCAATTATTTCGCGAGAATGACGAATAAAAAAAGTGATCAATAAAGAACCAAAAGTACAAGTGTGCGACGCCAATGATGTTTAATTGAAATTCAAATGCTAAGTACAAAAAAGTTGACAATTGGCAGATGATTGTTGACAGAATTTAGTTTGTATATGATTTAAAATTTGAGGTAGATATTTTCATTTTCACACTTCCACATTTTCAAATTTTCACATTCTCCTTTATCGCATTAATAATTTTATCAGCATGTTCGCGCGAGTTTTCTATGAACCAACTGTGCGTATTCATTCCGCCGCAAACAACGCCGGCGAGAAAAATATTTTTCATATTTGTTTCCATTGTTTCCGGATTATAATTTGGCAAAAGCAATGCATCATCTGATAACTTTATGCCAATATTTTTTAAAAAATTAAAATCAGGTTTGTAACCAGTTAATGCAATCACATAATCATTTTGCAATGTTATTAATCCTTGCGGCGTTTGTATATCAACTTCTTTTTCGCGGATGGCAATTACGTTGCTGTTAAAATATGCTTTCACCGAACCTTCTTTAATGCGGTTTTCAATATCAGGTTTTACCCAATATTTTACGCGGTTACTAATTGCTTCGCCACGCACAACCATGGTTACATCAGCGCCTTTTCGATACGTTTCCAAGGCAGCATCAACCGAAGAATTACTTGCACCAACAACAACCACTTTTTGCATTGCATAAAAATGTGGCTCTTTATAATAATGCATAACCTTCGGTAAATTTTCTCCGGGAATATTTAAGTCAACAGCGATATCATAAAAACCAGTCGCGACAATAATATGTTTCGCCAAATACTTTTGTAAAGAAGTTATCACTTCATATTTTTCATTAACAGCATGTACATTTTTTACGCCTTCATTCAAATGAATAAGTAATTGATTTGACAATGCAACGCGTCGATAATATTCAAGCGCTTCATTGCGAGTTGGTTTTATATTAATCGTTACAAAAGGAACGCCGCCGATTTCAATTTTTTCTGATGTAGAAAAAAAAGTCATGTTCATCGGATAGTTGTATAATGAATTTACAAGGCAGCCTTTTTCCAAAATCAAATAACTGAAGCCAGCTTTTTTTGCAGCAAGCCCGCAGGCAATACCAATTGGCCCGGCGCCTATAATAATAATATCAAATTGTGTATCCATTCTTTAAAATTAAATATTATTATCGTGAAATATGGTGAATGGTTAATGGTGAATGGTCAATTAAAATTTTCACCATTCACCATTGACCATTTACGACAAAACATTCATCCGAAAAAGTAGTACATTCAATTTTTAAATTTATGCTATGGAAATTTTATTTTCTTTCTGGTGGCTGATTGCATTGTTAGTAATTTTTTTCAGCGGCCTTGTAACCGTGAACCAGGGCTACATTAATGTAATTACGATGTTTGGAAAATACCGGCGCATTTTACTTCCCGGTTTAAGTTTTAAAATTCCTCTGCTGGAGCAGGTTACAAAAAGAATAAGTATTCAAAACCGATCGGTAGAACTGGAATTTCAGGCAGTTACTTCCGACCAGGCAAATGTTTATTTTAAAAGCATGTTGTTGTATGCCGTGCAAAATGCGGATGAAGAAACGATAAAAAAAGTTGCCTTTAAATTTATAAGTGACAAAGAATTAATGCAGGCATTAACGCGAACTATTGAAGGAAGCATCCGCGCATTTGTGGCAACAAAAAAGCAGGCGGAAATTTTAGGGTTAAGAAAAGAAATTGTAGAATTTGTAAAAGATCAGATCGATCATTCATTGGAAGAATGGGGTTATCATTTGCTGGATTTGCAGATTAATGACATCACTTTTGATCAGGCGATTATTGATTCGATGAGCAAAGTTGTTGCAAGTAATAATTTAAAAGCAGCAGCCGAAAATGAAGGCCAGGCTTTATTAATAACAAAAACAAAAGCTGCAGAAGCAGAAGGAAATGCAATAAAAATTTCTGCCGAAGCGGAACGCGAAGCAGCGCGTTTGCGCGGACAAGGTGTTGCGTTATTCCGCGAGGAAGTTGCGCGCGGTATGAGTGAAGCTGCAGAACAAATGAAGAAAGCAAATTTAGATACCAACGTAATTTTGTTCAGCATGTGGACTGAAGCCATTAAAAATTTTGCGGAAGTCGGCAAAGGAAACGTCATCTTTTTAGATGGCAGCGCGGTAGGCATGGAAAACACGATGAAACAAATTCAGGCACTGATGATGAAGCCAAGTGGAACTTAGAGGAATGGATAATTTATTAATTGATAACTAATAATTAATAATTAATAATTGATAATGATTAATTGAAAATGAAACTGGTTGATAGTTTGTTGTTGATGATCATCATGTAATATTATTTTATTAATAGCTTTCAATTGAGCATTGATTATTGATTGTTGAATATTGAATGTTTTACAACTTTACAATTCATTGCTCAAATTTATACTTCAATTTAAAAAAATTGAAAAAGCTGCACTATCCACACACTTTAGCATTTTGTTAAAAAATAGATACAACAACTACACGTTATAGTTTAATATCTTTACTTTCTTCATTAAAATGCTATTGGATGAATTTTTATTTCCTGCAAATTATTATTGATTCAGCAAAAATTAAAGACAGTCTTTTTCGCGCCATGCAAGCTGCTGCGCCCGCGCCCAAAGTGAGTTTGCTCGATTTGCTCGAGAAAGGCGGTATATTAATGATTCCGCTGGCAATACTTTTGGTCATCGCCATTTATGTATTTACAGAACGCGTTTTATACCTGCGCCGCGCGTCAAAAATTGATGATAATTTCATGAACATCATCCGCGATAATATTATTAATAGCAACATCAGCGCTGCAAGATCGCTTTCTAAAAATACCGACAACCCTGTTGCGCGCATTATTGATAAAGGCATTCAACGCATTGGCAAACCAATTGATTCCATCGAAAAAAGTATGGAAAATGTTGGCAAACTTGAGATGTATAAAATGGAACGCAACCTGAATATTTTATCATTAATAGCAGGCATCGCGCCAATGTTCGGTTTTCTCGGAACGATTTTCGGAATGTTTCAATTGTTTTTCAAACTCGCATCGACTGGTGAGTTTACCATTCAATCCATGGCCGATGGTATTTATACAAAACTCATAACATCCGCTGTGGGCTTGATTATTGGCTTGCTTGCATATATTGCTTTCAATTATTTAAACACACAAATAGATAAAACCGCAAACCGCATGGAAGCTGCAAGTGCAGAGTTTGTAGATATTTTACAAGAACCAACGAGGTGAGATTAATTAATAATTGATAATTGATAATTAATAATTAATAATTAGAGTTGATTGATAAAATATAAAATGATAAATCAGGCATTATAAATCAGAAATAAATTTTGTTGTCCGATCATTTGAATTTCTATCATCTCCCGTTGCGTCGCACACTTGTACATTTGATTCTTTATTGAGCAAAAATATTTGAGCACATGAATTTTCGAAAAAGATTAAAATCACATACAGAAGTACATACAGGCCCGCTGAATGATATTCTTTTTATATTAATGATGTTCTTTTTAATTGCATCAACACTTGCAAATCCGAATGTGGTAAAACTCTCTCAGCCAAAAGCAAAAAGCGATACCAAGGCAAAACAAAATGTGGTTGTTAATATAGATGCAAACAAACAGTTTATTGTAAACGGCAAACATATTTCCGAGCAAAATTTAAAACAGGAATTACAACCATTTATTTTAAAAGATACCAACCAGGCAACCATTGCCATTAATGCCGATAAATCAGTTCCCATAGATGATGTAGTCGCTGTAATGCGCGTCGCGCGTGAGTTAGGCGCCAGATCTGTTTTGATGGTAGATAAGAAAGGAGTTCAATAATTTAAGGCGCAAGAGTCAAGGGACAAGAAACAAGAGTCAAGGAACAAGGCACAAGATTCAAGAATCAATAGCAAAAAATCAATTAATAAGATTCAAGAATAAAATTGATTATTACTATTAATATTGATTATTGAATTTTTTCCTTCTTGTTTTTTGGGCATTGTGTTTTGGACATTATTTCTTGTGCCTTCAATCTTAATTCTTGTGCCTTGACTCTTGTTTCTTGTGCCTTGATTCTTGTTTCTTAGAAATCAACATGCGTTCTGATTCCAAAAACATGCACTGGCCCGCGGTCTTTATTATATGCCGGATGATTTACAAACTGATAATCGAAACCCAGCGTTACGTAAGTAAACAATTCTATATTATAATAAGCTTCTGCAATTTCTTCGTGCCCATAATTTAATGTGCCATCGCCAATAATAAAACCATAACCACCTTCTTTTAAAAATTCACGGTGATCGGATGAAATTCCATTTATAACAACTGCAATTCCTGCAACATCATCTTTTCTTTTCCAGCGCGTTCCTTTAAAAGACAATCCCAAATGCGCAGTTTGATCAATCTCTGTAAATGCCCACGTGACGTGCTTTCCATCGTTCCAGCCAACGCGTGCAAAAGCGGAAATATCATCCGTAATTTCCTGTTCTATATTAATACCAATCCCTGTTTTCTTTCCGCCAAATTTATTGTTTTGTGCATTGCCCGAAATTACATTCAACAAAAAAGTATCCTTTGTTTTTATTGCATTCAATCCATCTTCATAAGAAGGCGCGCGCGATGCAGAGTAACTTAATAAGAAACGTATTGTACCTTTTCTTTTACTAATATTTATTTGCTGTTCAAACTCCGCGGTTTCAGAATGTGCTTTGCCAAATTTATATTCCATCTCCGGATGGTTTGCAATTTTCGGAACAGAGACACTTGACAAACGCAGCGCCCATGTGGGTTGTATCAATTCTGCAACAACACCAAATGTATAACCTTTTGTATTTGCAGGATAATCCCAAGCGCCATTGCTCATCAAACTCCAGTTAAAAAATTGCGTACGCGGATCATGGCTTAAAGTATTTTTATCATAAAAATCAGACATTGAAAATTTGCCCGCACTAATGGTAAGCCTGCTTGATGGAACTTTGCCGCCAACCTGGTTTGCATCATCTTCCTGCTCTTCATATTTATCCCCGAGCGCAAAATTTTGTTGCAAATATGCACGCGCAACAGACACAACCGGCGCAGCATCGCCAATGCGGTAAGTCTCGCCATTTAATGCACCTGCAACACCAACTGCATAACTCAATCCGCGGCCACCGGAAAGTTCAGGATTAAAATAAGCAGCAGCGCCTTTCCATAATTTTCTCCCGAGAAATACAGTTGATGTAATACTTGTAGCACCAAGTTCAACAGTATCCTGCAAACTATTCATGCCACTGTATTTTGCTTTAAATCCAGAATGGCTTTGTGCAATAACTGTTAATTGAAAATGCGCGCTCCAAGCAGAGTCTTTCAGCAAAGAAGTATTTTCCTGAGTGTATGCAAAGGAAAATAATTGTAAAAAAAGAATGGAAAGAAATAATATTTTGTTGCGCGGTTTCATATTTTAAAATCTGCGCAAAAGTAAAGTGGATGCGGTATGCAGCCAAATTAATTATAGCAACATAGTTGCTTTTAGCATGCGATCTTTTCCCTGCATATCTTTTTTAATTACAACATTTTTAAAACCTTTATTAAGAAACAATTCCTTAACATTGGCCGCGAGATTTTCATGAATTTCTGCAAAAACATAACCATCAATTTTTAATTTATTAATGGCAAAATCTGCAATGGCATTATAAAAAATCAACGGATTATTGTCATCAACAAACAATGCAATATGCGGTTCGAAATTTAAAACATTTGCATGCATGGTTTGCTTATCATGTAATGGAATATATGGCGGGTTGCTTACAATAATATCAAATTGCTGCAGTTTGTTTCTTTCATTTTCAGCAAGAAAATCAAGTTGAAAAAAATGTACATCAACATTATTAATAACTGCGTTTTTTCTTGCAACAGACAAAGCATCTTCACTTACATCACATGAAAAAATGTTAGCGCTGGAAATTTTTTTCTTTAATGAAATTGGTATACAACCGCTGCCACAGCCAATTTCAAAAACATCTAAGATGCCAGATGTAAGATGTGCGATATTTTGTAAAGCCTTATCGCTTTTTTCTTGTTCCCTTTTTCTTGTTTCTTGTGCATTGCTTTTTAATTCTTCAACAATCCATTCTACCAACTCTTCTGTTTCCGGCCTTGGTATTAATACATTTTCATCTACAAAAAATTTCATTCCGCAAAACCATGCTTCGTGCAAAACATATTGAATTGGTTTACGCATTAATAATTCGCCTGTATATTTTTTCAGCAATTCTTTTTGCGGTAATGATAATGGAACGTTTTTATTAATAATGAGATCAATTTTTTTCCAGCCTGTAATGTTTTCCATTACTAAATCTGCAATGGAAGCGGCTTCGCGGTTGTCGTAAATATGATAGAGTTGAAATAATAATTGTTGCCGCGCTTCATGAATAATCATTTGTAAAAGTAAAATGTAAAATTTTAATCATCAAATTGTTGATAATAATCTCTCAATTATACATTCTATATTTGCGCATTACAATGATTAATAATCACGAAACATATATGCGCCGTTGCATTGAACTTGCAAAATTGGGAGCAGGCTTTGTTGCGCCAAACCCAATGGTGGGCGCAGTTTTGGTGCATAATGAAAAAATTATTGGCGAAGGATTTCATCAGCAATATGGGCAAGCGCATGCAGAAGTAAATTGCATTAATAATGTAAAAAAAGAAGATAAAGAATTTATTAATCAGTCAACATTATATGTTTCTCTTGAACCTTGTGCGCACCATGGAAAAACGCCGCCTTGTGCTGATTTAATTATCAAAAATAAAATTGCAAAAGTTGTTATTGGTTGCCGTGATCCATTTGTAGAAGTTGATGGAAAAGGAATTGAAAAATTATTGAATGCAAATGTGGAAGTTGTTCAACATGTTTTGGAAAATGAATGTATGGAGTTGAATAAACGCTTCTTTACTTTTCATACAAAAAATCGTCCGTATATAATTTTAAAATGGACACAAAGCAATAATCATAAAATTGCAAATGCAGATTATTCAAAAATTTTTATTTCGAATGAATTTACCAACCGCACCGTTCACAAATGGCGCAGTGAAGAAGCTGCAATAATGGTTGGAACAAAAACTGCATTAACCGATAATCCATCTTTAAATGTAAGATTATGGAACGGCCGAAACCCAGTACGGATAACGATTGACAAGGATTTAAGTTTGCCTTCTTCATTAAATTTATTTAACGGAGAAATAAAAACAATTGTTTTTAATACGATAAAGAATGAAGAAAAAAACAACATCATTTATTATAAAATGAATGATGAAAAATATTTGACAAAACAAATTGTTGATGCATTGTTTAAATTAAATATTCAAAGTGTATTAATAGAAGGTGGTACAAAATTGCTGCAATCTTTTATTAATGAAAATTTATGGGATGAAGCGCGTGTAATTATTAATGAACAATTAATAATTGATAATGGGTTGAATGCGCCTGAACTTCGCGATGCAAAATTATTCTACGAAGAAAAAATATTTTCCGATCATATTTATTATTATAAAAAAGATTAGCGCAAAATGCTTTATTTGATCGGCAGTATTGTTCTTACTTCATATCTCACGCTTACTTTTAAAGTGCTGGAAAAATATAAAATAAATACTTTCCAGTCAATCATGTTTAATCATTGGACTTGCGTGATCACCGGATCTTTTGTTAATGGCGAATTTCCTTTCAATGCTTCAAACCTGCGCCAGCCGTGGTTTTTGTGGGCTTTATTAATGGGCGTAATGTTTATTTCTATTTTTAATATTGTTGCAATAACAACTCTAAAAACTGGCGTAGCTGCGGCTTCTGTAGCAAATAAATTGTCATTAATAATTCCGTTTTTGTTTTCGATTTATTTGTATTCAGAAAAAATAAGTACGTTAAAAATTGTTGGGATCATAACTGCTTTTATTGCCGTCATACTTACTTGCTGGCCAAAAAAAATAAGCGAAGAAAAAAATAGTACGCAAAAAGTAAATCCCATTTTATTAATCATTCTTCCTGCAGTTTTATTTTTTAGTAGCGGTTTATTGGATACCGTTATAAAATATTCCGAACAAACTTTTTTAAATGAAAGCAACAATAATATTTTTTTAATAACTGCATTTGCAAGTGCAGGAACTATTGGCGCAATCACTTTATTAATACTTGTTGTAGCAGGCAAACAAAAATTTTCTTACAAAAGTATTATTGCAGGAATATGTATCGGCATACCAAATTATTTTTCCATCTGGTGTTTAATAAAAGTGCTGAAAGCCAATGCTGGCAACAGTTCTGCAATTATTCCGGTTAATAATATGGGCATCGTTTTATTCAGCGCTGTGATGGCTTGGATTTTATTTAAAGAAAAATTGTCCACGCTAAACTGGCTTGGAATTTTATTATCAATCGGCGCTATTGCACTGATCGCATTCGGATAATTATGAGTGAAAAAGATTTTTATTTTACAATAGATAAAACCGCTTCTGCTGAATTTAAAGATCGCGGAAGCAAATTTATTGGCTATGCATTTCCGATAAAAGATACCGATGAATTTAAAGAGCGGCTTAATGAAATAAAAAAAGAACATGCAAAAGCAACGCATCATTGTTTTGCATACAGAATTGGTTTGGATGGAAATAATTTTCGTATAAGCGATGATGGCGAGCCTTCAGCAACTGCAGGCAAACCAATTCTTGGACAAATTGATAGCAAAGAATTGACGAATGTTTTGGTGATCGTTGTGCGCTATTTTGGTGGAAGTTTGCTCGGCGTTCCCGGATTAATAAACGCGTATAAGTCAACAGCAGCGCTGGTTTTGCAGATGTCGCCCATTGTTCAGAAAACGGTGGAAGAAGAATTTTATCTTCAATTTGATTATACGCAGATGAATGATATAATGATGATTGTAAAGCAATATAATTGCAGAATTACTGAACAGGAAATACAATTGTTTTGCAAAATAAAAATTGCTGTTCCTAAAAACAGGCTGCATGAAGTGCGTTATAAATTAGATGAACTGCGCGATGTAGAACTGATAAAAATAAATTAAGATTACCCTTTTCCAGTTATCTTAAAAACGATGTTCCCGATTATTTCTTTTAAAAATTTATGCCAGTTTGATAATATTTCCAGGTCAGGAATAAAATAATCTGTTATAGAAAATTTGACATCTGTTTCTTCATAATTGCATGGGTAAGGAACGATTTCATATCCTGTAGTTTTAAAAATCCGCAATGCGCGAGGCATGTGCATGGCTGATGTTATTAATACAATGGCACTTTTAAAATACAATGAATCCAATATCAGTTTGCAATTTTTTGCATTCTCAAAAGTGTTGCGCGATTCATTTTCAAAATAAATATCAGTTGCAGAAATTCCCTGTTCAATAAATTGGTCGCGCACAAAACCAGCTTCTTTCGGCCTTGTTTGATCAAGGCTTCCATTGCCGCCGCTTACGATTATTTTTTTTATAATTCCCTGGTGATATAATTTTCCTGTCTCGATAAAACGATCAGACGAACCATTAAAAAAGCCATTATTGTGTTTATCAAAATTTGTAAATCCGCCAAGCACAATGCCTGCATCGTAGTGCTGGCTTAGGTTTGCGGGTTTTGGTTGCCACGCCATTACCAAACGGTTATGTATAAAGCGGTTTCCGAACAATAAAAAAATAAGGATAACGGTGATGTATAAACGCTTTTTTAATTTTGGATTTTTGATAATAAATATGGCGAGAAATAAAATAATTAATATCCAGCTAACCGGATCAATCAAAAACAATAATAGTTTGGAAAGGATAAACATTTGTAAATATTATCCTGTAAAAATAAGGGAAGCAAAATGTTTATTAATGCGATTAATAAATCAATTGAAATATTTACTTACAACTAAATCTTTATTGCCGGTTGTATATTTATAAAAACCTTCACCAGATTTTACGCCGAGAAAACCAGCATTAACCATATTCGTTAATAACGCGCACGGCGCATATTTTGGATTGCCAAAACCATCATGCAATACTTTTAAAATAGAATGGCAAACATCAAGGCCAATAAAATCTGCAAGTTGCAAAGGGCCCATTGGGTGCGCCATTCCGAGTTTCATTATCGTATCAATTTCTTCAACGCCGGCAACGCCTTCATGTAAACTGAAAATGGCTTCATTAATCATCGGCATTAAAATCCGGTTGGCAACAAATCCCGGATAATCATTTACAACGCAGGGAATTTTATTAATCTTTTTTGTAAGCTCAACAATCGAATCTGTCACTTCTTTTTTTGTAGCATAACCATTAATAATTTCAACCAGTTTCATTACAGGAACAGGATTCATGAAATGCATGCCAATAACCAACTCCGCACGTTTTGTAACTGGTGCAATTTTTGTAATGGAGATAGAAGATGTATTTGTTGCAAGTATGCAATCTTTCGGCGCAGCTTCATCAAGCTGTTTAAAGATTTTTAATTTCAGTTCTGTATTTTCTGTTGCTGCTTCTATTATTAAATTGGCGTTTGAAACGCCTTTTGCAATGTCAGTTTCGGTATTAATATTTGCTAAAGCATTTTTTTTATCTTCTTCTTTTATTAATCCTTTTGCAATCTGGCGATCGAAATTTTTTCCAATAGTTATTAATGCCTTTTCCAGTTGACCAACATTTACATCAACCAATGTGACAGCAAAACCACTTTGTGCAAACACATGCGCAATGCCGTTTCCCATAGTGCCCGCGCCGATTACGGAGATTGTTTTTAACATGACTTAAGTTATAAGTTGTAAGTGATAAGTTTTAAGTAATAAAAAAAAGACAAACTTATTACTTACAACTTATAACTTTTCACTTAATTATTGCTGCTTTTAAAATCGCCACGTTTCCAGGCTTGTATAAAACTTGCCCATGCAAGCGGACTGAAAATGTTTTGTGGAGGTTGTTGCCCTTGGTAAGAATATCTTTGGGCAGACTGGCGCAAGTAGGTATTTGATGCTTCACGCGCATCTGCCGGCAATGTTTTATAAAGCGCACGCCGTTTTAATGCATCTGTATTTTGGCGCGCAATTTCAATATCGTCATCCGGAACTTTTGTGTTCACAAATTCACGTTCAAACTGCTCTTTTGTTGGCCTTGGTTTTACAATCGTCATCGCCAGATGAAACGTATCAGAAATCATCAACTGAATCATGCTGTATTGATTGCCATTAATGTTTGTTGGAACAGCAACAGTTTTAGATTTATAACCGATACTTGAAAATTCTAAACTATCGCCTTTAAATAAAACGATATTAAAAACACCCTGATCGTTTGAAATAGTTCCGCGCCCCATTGCGCTTCTGCCTTTTACTATTATACTCACCGCAGGAATTCCCTGCAGGCTGTCGGCCGTCATCACGAAACCGTACACTTCCACCACAGAATCTTTCAGTTTATCAAATTGCGCTTTTGCGATAACCGGGCCGGATAACAATAGAATGTATAGTACAATTTTTTTCATTCGGTCAACTTTTGTTCTTTGATATGGCATTTGTGGCGACGCTCCGTTCAACTTTTGGTTTTCAATGCAGCAGTGGTTTGCCCAATAGAATTACCGCAAGTACAAGTGTGCGACGCAACGATGTTTAATTAATAATCAGTCGCTGGGTTCAAAAATAAACTTTTAACCGCAAATCGTAAACAAAGTAATGGAGGCATTGGCTAAATTTGCCGTAAAATAAAGTTTTTAACAAAACCTTGCAGATGACGGAAGAAAAAATTTTAGAAGCATTAAGCAATGTTCAGGAACCGGATTTGGGAAAAGATATTGTGACGCTGAACATGGTGAACGATATAACGACAGACGGGAATTATGTTTCGTTTACGGTGGTCCTCACTACGCCTGCGTGCCCGATGAAGGACATGATTAAAAATGCGTGCATTAATGCGATAAAATTGCTTATTAATAAAGAAGCGATTGTGAATGTAAAATTCACAAGCAACACAAGCAGCACAAGAAAATCAAACGATGCCGTGCTGCCAAAAGTGAAAAACATAATTGCAGTAGTAAGCGGAAAAGGCGGCGTTGGAAAAAGTACGGTTGCAGTAAATTTTGCACTTGCACTCGCCAAAGGCGGCGCCAGCGTGGGTTTGATGGATGCAGATATTTATGGCCCGAGTGTGCCGATAATGTTTGGCGTTCGCGGTGAACGCCCAAAAATGATGGACAATGGTGGCAAAGGCGTAATTGTTCCGTTAGAAAAATATGGTATTAAATTAATAAGTATCGGTTTGCTGGTTGATGAAAAAAGTGCAGTCGTTTGGCGCGGCCCGATGGCGAGCAGCGCAATCAAACAATTTGTAACAGATGTTTATTGGGACGAGCTGGATTATTTAGTAATCGACATGCCGCCGGGAACGGGCGATATTCATCTTACATTAATGCAAACCGTTCCGGTAACCGGAGTAATTGTTGTAACAACTCCGCAAGACGTTGCGCTTGCAGATGCAAAAAAAGGTATCGCCATGTTCGGCCAGGCACAATTAAAAGTGCCGATAATCGGATTAGTTGAAAACATGAGTTACTTCACGCCGAAAGAATTGCCTGATAATAAATATTACATCTTCGGAAAAGATGGCGGAAAAAAATTGGCAGAAGAATATGATATCCCGTTTCTCGGGCAAATTCCATTGGTACAAAGCATCCGCGAAGGCGGCGAC
>Ga0206963_10204_pt2 | contig 18854 bp, 18 predicted proteins | sample Alteio_BWOrgHeat_28_FD_152958 | JGI IMG/M metagenome (GOLD analysis project Ga0206963, IMG submission 152958) | Enriched cells from forest soil in Barre Woods Harvard Forest LTER site, Petersham, Massachusetts, United States -... | ecosystem: Environmental > Terrestrial > Soil > Temperate forest >... | reverse complement strand
ATGGAATGATCCAGACCTATGTTCAAAGTGTCGCCACTGACCCATCTGAGGTGGAAAGGCTCAACCTTTTCCAGGGTCAGATGGTTATCCTGGCACTCGCCGTTCTTTTAACTGCCCTGGTCAGCTCAACCTGGTTTACCTGGCGCAAGGCGCGGAAAGGCGGGCTCCCCATCTGGGACCACGCTTCTAAAAAGCTGGCCATAAATATGGCCATTCCATTGGCTGCCGGCGGTTTTTTTTGTGCTGGGACTTTTAAGTCACAAGGGTTGGAATTATGTCGCGCCCTCCTGCCTTGTGTTCTACGGCCTGGCACTCGTTAACGCCAGTAAATATACCCTGACGGATATTCGCTACCTGGGGTTTCTGGAAATAGTCCTGGGCTGTATCTGCATATATTACCCGCATGAGGCACTGTATTTTTGGGCGGTTGGCTTTGGCGCCCTGCATATCGTCTATGGGTTGATCATGTGGTGGAAATATGAGAAGTCATGAAGAACCCGATTGGAAATCTTAATAAAGTTTTCGATAGCCGCATCCGGATGGGGGTGATGAGCATCTTGCTGATGAATGCAGAAGTCAGCTTCAACGACCTTAAACAATTGCTGGAGTTGACGGATGGCAATCTGGCTTCCCACCTGATCAATCTGGAAGAGAATGGTTTTATCAAAGTGCACAAGGGGTTTATCGGGCGAAAGACGAATACAACCTATTCGATCACCAAGGCCGGGGAAAAAGCATTTAAAGATCACCTCCTTGCGCTGGAGAATATGATCAGGGGTGTGAATGGGGCGTGATTTTTTTTGCCTTAACACTTTGAAATACAAAGCACTTTTTTATAAATGAAAACAAAGATCATGACAAGACAGACTTTTCTTCGCCCGCTGGGCTCCGGCCTCCTGGGGATAACCCTTTTGCTGCCAGCCAGCTACTTTATGCTGACGTTGCTGGCGCGAGCCTGCTTTGGAGCAAAGACCATGTATTATTTTATTGCCCCCTCCTTCCTGCAAACCCCCTTCCATCCTTTCGCTTTTCATAAGGCGCAGGTGATCATCGGCTCTGTCCTGCTGGCGGTTTTGTTTAATGTCCCTGCTATCCTCCGGTTTCGGTTGGAGAAAGAGCAGCAGGGCTGGCAGGTAGGTATATATTACCGCCGCCAATGGCTGAACGCAGCCATCGTCCTGCAGGGCGTTTTGCTGTTGCTCGTACTTGTTGGTTATACCATTATTCAACATATCCGTTATTAAGCACCAAACCATGAAGATCAAGATGATCCTGCCGGCGCTCACCGAAGCAAAAAGCCCCTTCTGGCGGCCGATCAAGTATTCGCTTTTCCCTCCGCTGGGATTGGCGACACTGGCGGCTTACTGTTCGCCCGACGACGAGATCGATCTGCAGGACGAACATGTGGAAGAGCTGCGGCTGGACGATCGGCCCGACCTGGTTATTATCCAGGTGTATATTACGAATGCCTTCCGGGCCTACGGTCTTGCCGATCATTATCGCGCCATCGGCGCTTATGTATGCCTGGGAGGTCTGCATGTCAGCTCTTTACCGGAAGAAGCGGCCCCGCACGCCGATAGTATATTTATCGGACCGGGCGAAGACACATTCCGGGAATTCCTGGCGGATCTCCGGCGCAAGTCGCCCCGGAAGATATATCGGAATAAAGAACGGGATATTGCGGGAATCCCGCCGATACGCAGGGATCTGATCAAACGGGAACGCTACCTGGTGCCAAATTCCATTGTTGTTTCCCGGGGCTGTCCGCACCATTGTGATTTTTGCTATAAGGACGCTTTTTTCGAAGGAGGCCGGTCTTTCTACACCCAGCAGGTTGATGCAGCACTTGCCGAGATCGATCGGTTGCCGGGCCGTCATCTGTACTTTCTCGATGACCACCTGTTGGGGAATCAACGCTTCTCCGGGGCTTTGTTCGATGGGATGAAAGGAATGAACCGCGTCTTCCAGGGAGCTTCGACGATCGATGCCATCCTAAGGGGAGATTTGATCGAACAGGCTGCCGGGGCGGGACTGCGCAGTCTGTTTGTAGGCTTTGAAACGCTGAGCCGGGGCAATCTGGTGCAGGGTAACAAACGCCAGAATATCGGCAAGGACTACGAAGAGGCTATTCGGCGATTGCATTCCCTCGGTGTCATGATCAATGGCAGCTTTGTATTTGGATTGGATGAAGATGACCCCGACGTGTTTAGGCGGACGGTGGACTGGGCGGTAAAAAACTCGCTGACGACCTGTACTTTTCATATTCTGACTCCTTACCCCGGTACGCGGCTTTTTAAAAATATGGCAACGGAAGGAAGGATCCTGCATCGGAACTGGGACCAATATGATACCCGGCAGGTGGTTTATAAAACGCTGGGTCTTTCCGCCGACCAGCTCAAGGACGGGTATGACTGGGCTTACCGGTCCTTCTATTCCTGGAGCAATATTTTAAAAGCAAGCCTGGGGCACGAGCATTGGCGGCATGTCATCAAGCATTTTGCCTATGCCGGCGGCTGGAAGAAATTTGAGCCGATGTGGAATTTTCTGATCAAGACACAGGGACTGAATAAAATGTTGCCGCTGCTGGAAGCTATACTTTCAAGAGTCAGGAATGGGTCAAAAGATCCGGAACAGGGTTTGTCCCCTTTCCCGGCCATTGCTTAATCTAATCATGTTATCATGCAATCACAAAAATTCTCCGTTGGCAACCGGTTGAAAAGCCTGGCCTACGCCATTGCCGGCATTGTTGAATTTATCCGGCAGGAACATAACGCCCGTATCCATGCCGTTGCTACGGTCGCGGTGATAATCGCCGGTTTTGTCTTCCGCGTCAGTCTGCCAGAAGCAGCCATACTGGCGATAGTGACCGGCGGAGTTTGGATAACGGAAATGCTCAATACCTGCGTGGAAAGGATGGCCGATCTTGTCTACCCCGAGGAGCATCCCCTGATAAAATTTATAAAAGACCTGGCCGCCGGCGCCGTTCTGGTGGCTGCTATTACGGCGGTTGTTGTCGGATTGTTCATCTTTATACCTAAACTAAAATGAATCACTTACCTCTCCCATCGCCGCTCCGGCGGCGATGGTTTTTCCTTCGGTCGGAGACCGACCAGGTCCTGACCTTGTCCGCGCTGTTTGGCTGCCTGCTGGTAGCGGCACGCATCCTGCATACGGGAAAATTGACCTTTGTCTTAATGCCCTGGAATCTCTTCCTGGCATATGTACCCTATTTTATCTCCACCACGCTCACCCGACTACGCTTTGCCGGCAACAACCTGATAAGAATAACCGGCTTTATCGTCTGGCTGCTCTTCATCCCCAATTCCTTCTACATCCTCACCGACCTTTACCACCTCGCCGACAACCACCGCAACAGCCGGGTGCCGGAATGGTTCGACCTGATCCTCATCCTGTCCTTTGCCTGGAACGGCCTGCTGGTCGGCGTCCTATCTACCAGGCAAATCGAAAAACTACTCGCGCCGGATGCCTCCTTCCTCGGGCGATGGGTCTTCCTCTACCCGGTAATGTGGTTGAACGCACTGGGCGTCTACATCGGGCGGGACCTCCGCTACAACAGCTGGGATATCGTGGCCAACCCCGTAGACCTGCTGAGCGATATATTCGCCCTGATCGTGCACCCCGTGCACCACCACCTCACCTGGGGAATGGTCTTTTGCTTTTCAATTCTATTAACTTTTATATACAGCCTTTTAACTAAACGCCACTAACCATGGAAAATATGATCGGTCAATTCTGGAACCGCAACCGGATCGTGCTGAAAAGCTTCTGGATCGGCTTCCTCATCCTCATTTTGCTCATCCCCACCTTTCTCATCAGCGGCCTCATCACCGAACGCCAGAGTCGCGAACAGGCGGCGGTAACCGAGATCAGCTCGAGGTGGGCAGGCGCCCAGACTATCACCGGTCCGGTGATCGGCATACCTTACATTTCAACGGTCACCGACAATTCCGGCGGGGCCGAATCCCAAAAACGCTGGGCCTATTTTCTGCCGGGGAAGCTGGATATCAGCGCCCGCATAGTCCCCGAGAAAAGATACCGCGGCATCTACCAGGTTATTGTCTATACGACGGTGTTACAGGTGCGTTGCCACTACGACAGCCTTCATTTGCAGGAACTCGATCTCCCTGCCGGTAAAATGCTGTGGTCGGAAGCCGCCGTCTTTTTTAATCTCTCCGATGTTCAGGGTCTTCAGGAAGAGATTAGCCTTCGTTTGGACACCCGTAACGGCGGGGCCGACCTTGACCTCGTTCCCGCGAAATTTTCCACTGATCAATTTAAGAATGCATTGAGCGCGGTTCTTCCCGACTGGCTGCCCGCCGCGGCCGCCGGCCCCCTGGAATTCTCGACAACCGTGCGAATGAAGGGAACAGGGAATCTGTCCTTTGCTCCAACCGGCCGGGAGACAAAAGTGGAAGTCTCCTCATCCTGGCCGGACCCCAGCTTTTCCGGGAGCAACCTGCCCGATCTTCGCACCGTGAAGGACAGCGGCTTCGTGGCCGATTGGCGCGTGCTCGCACTGAACCGCAATTTCCCGCAACAATGGAAAGGGAATACTTTCGATCTTGAACCCGCTGCCTTTGGCGTCAGCTTGATCGTGCCCGTCGATACCTATCAGCAGACGACGCGTTGTGTGAAATATGCGATCCTGATCATCTTGCTGACCTTTACCGCCTTCTTCCTGATTGAATGCGTCTATCAACGCCCGATTCACTCCCTGCAATACCTCCTCGTCGGGTTCGCGCTTTGCCTGTTCTATACTCTTCTCCTTTCCCTCTCGGAATATGTCGGCTTCAACAGCGCCTATGCGATGGCGGCGGCCGGGACGATCGGTCTGATTACCTGGTATGTCGGGTCGATGCTTCGGTCGGGTAAGATGTCTTCCTTTATTTGTTTTTTTCTGGCGGTTCAATACGGCTTTGTCTTTATATTGATCCAACTGCAGGACTATGCCTTGCTGATGGGAAGTATCGGCTTGTTCATCACCCTGGCCGCCGTCATGTATTTTTCGCGGAAGATCAAATGGAGTGCAGCATGATCGCACCACCCTAGAAATCCACGCCCATTGACACATTCAGCACGGGCTTCTGATTAAAAAAGGTATTCATCTCCCAGCCGGCGTCAAACCGGAGGAAATAGCCCAGCAACGTGCTGCGAACGCCAAACCCGTAGCCGCCCGCAAAGGGGCCGATGCCGCCGGCCTTGATCAGGACGTTGAGATAAGGGTCCGAAGGGCTCGGTAATATCTGCTCGGGCCGTTTGAGGGCGTTGTATTTGCCATTCCAGGCCGTACCCAGGTCAAAGAATTGGACCACGGAGAAATTGCGCAGGAAAGCATTATTGATCGGCTTGTTGAACAAAGTGGTGAAGACCGGCAAACGCAGTTCGCTGTTGATAACAACGGCATTGTTGCCATTCGTGATATTCTGATTAAACCCCCGCAGGTTGACGGCCAGGGACTGAAAGGCATAGTTAGGATCCTGGGGTTGCGGGCTTTGGTTGGCCTTGGGGAATAACCAGCCGTCTGTGCCGCCAAGGTAATAGACGATCTTTTGATTGCCCCAGGAGAAATCCCCTGCCGCCCGGACAGCCCAGATAAAGTTGCGATAGATCGGGAGATAATGACGGGCGTCAAAGCCAAAATTATAGGTATATTTTCCTTCGGCGGCACCCTGCGTCGTATTCAGTTGGCTGATCCAGTCGACATAGAATTTAAAGCGCAGGCCGTTCCAGATATCGGTGGCTTTCAACAAAGTATTGTCGTAGACATATTCCAGGTGCATCAGTGCCCGGGTTTGTTTATCAAGCGGACCGGACACCAACCCCACCGAATCGGGGGTCGGGCTCAGCGGCGGGAACGTGGGATAAATATCGGGCCGGATCTGAATCTTATCGGTACGGATGCCGGGTTCCAGGCGGATGCTTGACACTTTGTTAAACGGATATTTGATGACAGCTTGCCATAGATTGGTGTATGCCTTGGCATCGTATTGATACAAACTCCCAAGAACGTTGGGATCCGAGTAAAGTCCCACCTGGGTTTGGCGGAAGTAGATGAGGGAGTAGTCCAGGAGCTTTTTCAGGTAATCCGCCCGCAGATAGTATTCCCCGCTGCCATCGAAGAAGGATCCGCTGCCGGGCTGGAATGAAGCTTGATCTGTCGTAGTGATCTGGGAAGGCGTCGAGCCGCTGCCAAAAAAGGGCAGCACGACAGCGCCGGTGAAGCGGATGTCCTCGAACAAATCGAAGATGGAGGCCTTAAGCATGCCGCTAAAGGCATCCTGACCGCTCAGGTTGATCGGCAAGGACCCCGTAAAAGGCTGGTATTTGGTAACCAGTACATCATTGTTAAAGCCTGCGGCAAAATTATCCACCGAAAACTTCAGGTTATAATCAAAAAGCTTGGCTGTCTTCAAAATAGGTTGTTCACCGATGGCCTGTTGCTGACTAAGCGGCCTGACGGTGGCAAAAGGATTATTGACGGGCCGGCGGTTATTGGCCTTGCTCGTATCTTTCCCGAACTCACTGTCGAAGAAGTCGGAAGTAGGCTGCCGCCGGACGGCCGTATCCGGTTTCCGTTGCGGAGCTCTTTGGAGGAGATTGGCGCCTGAGATCTGAGACTCGGCCACGGTCTTTTTCCGGTAGTCGGTCATCTTGTCGTTGAGGTTCCGCTTGGTGAGTGCGCTCTCATCCACTTTTAGCTTATACAGGAATTTGAGATTGCCTTCCTGTCTCACCTCGCTCACCTGCCCGTTTTCACCGGCGCTCACGGTTTCCGTCAGGCTGCTTTGATAGTTCGTTATGGCAAATACATAGGAGGAGTCGTTTGTGATCGCAAAGACAAAAGAGGTATCCGGTGCTTGTTTCTTCTGCGCCTGGAGAGTAGAATCCAGCTCTTTCGGGTCCGGATTATGCAATAGCTCATCTCCTATTTTGTAAACAGTATCGAGGCCGGCGCCGCGGGTGGTAAAATAGCCGGCGTAACGGTTGGCGATCCCGTTCTCGTCACTGACGAAAGTGAAGTGTCTTCCGTTGTATTGAGTCGGATAGCGGGCATCGCCATAGCGGAGATGGGTCAGCTGCGACACCTGTTTGCCGGCATCATCATCCGTATTGCCAACCAAAAAGATATTATAATGATAGTTGGGCAGGACAGTATCCTTGTTGACCGCCCGGCCGGAGGGCCGGTCAGAGGAAAAGATAATACCTGTTTTACCGGGGAAGGCGACAAAGGATGGATCCAGGTCGTCGTAGACGTCGTCGGTGATCTGTTTATACGTCATCTTCGTCAGGTCATAGGTATAGATATCCGACTGGCCGTTGCGCACGGCGCTGAGCAGCAGGGTATTTTCGTTTAGCATGTATTTCATGCTTTGTACCTGCTGGAAGTCCGGCAGGTCCTGGACGATATATTTATACCGCCTGAGAAGATCATAGACAAAGAGCTTGACTTTGCCGCGTTCCCAGTAAATACAGGCCAGCCGGCCTCCTTTGGGATCCCAGGCCAGCAGGGGGTAATGGGGGGCGATCTGCTCTTCGAGCGATCTTACACCCATCTTTAGCAGCACGTGATCATAAACGAAGTTTTCATGCAGAGCGACAATATATTTGCCACGGTTATATTCCACCACAGCATAGGTCTGGCTGCGGGGAGCAGGGTTGGGCGAAAAATGAAAGAAATCCTTGTGATCATTGACATCTTCTACCACAGAGACTGTTCCTTTCGGGAAGTTGCGGCGGCCGCGAAGCTCCGCTTCATATTTTGTCTCCTCCTGGTCCATAAAGTCTTTCAGCACTTCCTTGAACTTCTTTTTACAGATGCGCATGGAGGCGTTATTGAGATTGCGGTAGACCCGGGCGAGGTAGAGAAAATAGGTGACATTCTCTTTCTTGTATTTTTCAGCCAGGTATTCCCAAAAGGCCTGGCCTGCCAGGTTGGGCTGTTCATAGGCAAACTGGTAAAAATTCTTATACCGGCCGGAAAGCATGGCCGATCTTAACTTGTCATCCAGGACGGTATTCCAGTTCTCGGCGACATATTGGATATAGCCATCCGTCAGCCATTGCGGCAGGTCCAGGAGGGCCTGATTAGCGGCGAATTCACCCAGGTCATCGCCGAAAAGGATGTTTTCCACCAGGATGCGGGCAATACCCTCCCTGACCTGGATGCGGAGATTGTTGTGGTCCCCGTTGTAATAAAGCACCATCTTGTTGTTCACCAGTTTGGTGATACCGCCGGTGGTCTGCCAGTCGAGGTTGAGACCGATATTGGACTGCTCCAGGTCGTTGTACGTGTTGTAAATGACGAGATTGGCGCGACGCTGAAGGCCATATTCCACAAATTTTTCTATACCCGGGAGCTCCTTTTCCGCCAGTTGGCAGACATATTTGCCTAATTCCTGGCCACCTTGACTGAAATAAGTATTAAAATTGGTAGTCTGGTAGTATTTCCATTTGAAATTCTTGAACTGCAGGCGATTTTTTCCAAATTCCACTGTATTGACCTGGGCAAGGGTATGACCGGAAAAAAAGAAAAGTCCCGATAAGATCAAAAAAAAATAGTGTGACTTCAACCTAAACTGATGAAATTGCATACCTGCTTTTCTTTAAGAATTTTAAAGTTATACAAATCTCAAATACCGGTGAAATTGATTTTCAATTCAAAACGGGCGGAAGTCCCACTAAAAATCTGGTTATATGCTAACCGTTAAATCTTTTGAATTCAACCCTGTACAAGAGAACACATACGTGCTATCCAATGGAAAGGATGCCTGCCTGGTTATCGATCCGGGCTGTTATTTTGGCCATGAAAGGACGGAGCTGAAAGAACATATTGAGCAGCAAGGGCTAAGCCCAAAAATTTTGCTAAATACGCATTGCCATCTCGATCATGTTTTTGGGAACCAGTTTGTCGCCGAGACCTGGGACTTACCCCTTCATCTCCACGAAAAGGAGCGCCCCGTTCTGGCTGTGGCGCCCGCAATGGGTCTGCAATGGGGAATGCCCTTCGAAAATTACCGGGGCGAACAGATCTTACTGGTGCCAGGCCGGTCCGTGACACTCGACGATGACCGGTTGGAGATCCTCTTTCTTCCGGGGCATTCCCCGGGAAGTGTCGGCTTTTATTGCCGGGAGGAAGGGTTTCTCATTGGCGGGGATGTGCTGTTCCGCGAGAGCATCGGCCGGACGGACCTGCCGGGTGGAGACCATGCTACCCTGTTGAAGAGCATCCGGGAACAATTATGGCCTTTGCCCGATGAGACAATTGTATATCCTGGACATGGTGAGCCGACGACGATTGGCCACGAGCGGGCGAATAACCCGTTTTTGCGCTGACGGCCCATCCGGGGTCGTTGCCAGGTGGAGCAGACACTACAAACTCAATCGCTATGCCGCGGCAGGCTTAGGCTGTCCAAGGAATTTTCCGATATACGGCAGTCGCTGAAATTCCTTCCGCTCCACCCTGAGGATGAATAAACCATAAGCGCCGGAAAAGGTCGTTGCCAGTACCAGGCTAAAGACCCGGTTGTGCCAGATACTGGTGAGCGCGTGATGCAGAAAATAGATTCCCGCGACAATCACCATATAGGCCACCAGCTTTCTCCAGGCATAGGGCACCCGGTAGACCCTCTGCCCCCATACAAAGGAAATGACCATCATACTCCCATAGCAAACAAAAGTGGCCCAGGCGGAGGCCATATAGCCGAAAGCGGGAATAAATACGTAGTTGACGAGCAGGGTGATGGCTGCGCCGATCAGGGTGATATAAGCGCCCGGCATGGTTTTACGGGAAAGCCGGTACCAGATGGAAAGATTATAATAGATACCCAGGAACATATTGGCGAACAAAAGGATCGGCACGATCTTTAACCCCTCCCACATTTTCGGATCCCGGATGAACAAGCTTTTCCAGAGATCCACATACAAAGCCACAAAAAGGAACATCAGACAGATCGTCATTACGAAGAATTTCATTACCCGGGCATAGGTCCGGGGCGCGTCTTCCTGCACGGACTGTTTAAAGAAAAAGGGCTCCGCCCCCATGCGAAAGGCCTGAACAAAAAGAGAGATCAGCAGGGATAGTTTATAACACCCGCTATAGATGCCTACCTGGATGTCCGCCGCATTCTCCGCCAAAGGCAATCGCCTGGCCAGCATAATCCGGTCAAAGGTTTCGTTCATCATGCCCCCGAAACCGGCGATCGTCAGGGGTAGGGCATATACCATGATCTCTTTCCAGAGCCGGGTATTGAAGCGCGCCCGGAATTGCAGCAATTGCCCTGACAGCGCCAGGGTCTGGACCAGCGAAGAGGCCAGATTGGCCACGAGGACATACCCGGCCCCGAAACCTGTACTGTAAATAAAAAGCAAGATGCTGTTGGGGTTTGAATGCACCACGCGCGGGCAAATCGTCAGAAAAAAATAGGTAAAAACAATATAGACAAGGATGGAGATCATGCGGATACCCGCGAATAGTCTCGGTCTTCCCTCATGCCGCATTTTGGCGAAAGGAAGGGCCGAAAGGGCATCACAGGCGATGATAAAAGCGCAGATGCTGATATATTCAGGGTGCTCCGGCACCCGGATGAATGAAGCTATTTCCCGCCGGAAAACCAGCATCAGCAAGACAATCAGGGTCGTCGTCACCAGGAGGGATGCCAGTAGGGTATCGTACACGTCCTTTGCCACCTCTTTTTTCTGGATATACCGGAAATAGGCCGTTTCAAAACCAAACAACACCAGCGTATTCAAAAAAGGGATCAGTGAGTACACCAGGCTCATTTTCCCATATTCAGGGGTCCCCGCAAATTTCAAGGTCAGATAGGGGGTGAGAAGATAGATCAGGAATCTGGCCAGAATTGAACTCGCGCCATACCATACCGTATCTCCCGCCAATTTTTTTATACTGCTCAAATTGCTTTTTTTCGTATACGAATATTCCAGCCCGCATGGGATCGATGCCCCGCGGGAATATACAAAAATAAACAATCTACAGGATATCCCCTTCCGAGATGAGGTGGTGCTTCAAGGCGAAGATGACGACACCGGCGGTATTTTTTACCTCCATTTTTTCCAGGATCCTGGTACGATAGCCTTCAACGGTCCGCTTGCTCAGATAGAGGAGCACGCCGATTTCCTGCGCGGTATGTTGACGGCAAATGAGCCGGATGATCTCTTTTTCCCTTTCGGTAAAAAGAGGTTCCTGGTACTTTTTATGGAAATCGAATTTACTTTTGACGATCAGGGTGGCGAGTTGGGCGGTGGTATGTTTGCAGTAAAAGATATTGCCTTCGTAGACAGTCAGAATACCTTCCAGGATCTCCTTTTTGTCCGCATTTTTCAGCAGATAACCTTTGGCGCCTGCCTCCAGCATCTCCACGATCAGGTCTTCTTCTTCGTACATGGATAAAGCGATGATCTTTAGGCCGGGATGCCGTTGCAGAAGAATTTTTGCCGCTGCGATCCCCCCGAGACGCGGCATTTTGATATCGGTAAGCACAATATCGGGCTTTGTCTCCTCGACCAACCGGAGCAACTCCTCGCCGTCACCGGCCTGTCCCGCGAGGACAACGGTCTCCTGTTTGGAAAGCATAAGGGCCAGACCGTCCCGAAAGATTTCGTGGTCATCGGCGATTACCAGGCGGATCGTCTTTGTCATGCATAAAATTAACGCCCCCGGGTTAACTAACCGGTATTTTAATAAAATAATTGGTGCCAAGGCCAGGCGAGGATTCGAGCGTCAGGATCCCGTTCAGGATCTCACAGCGGCTTTCAAGGCTGCGAAGACCAAGCCCCTGAGAGCTGGTAAGGGCTTTTTTCTCTGTCAAAACCCTTTCCGTCGTCCTTGGTAAGGCAGAGCAGATAGCCGTTCTCTTCACTAAAGCCAATTTGCAGGTTCCTGGCCTGTGCATGCTTGATCGTATTGTGGACGATTTCCTGTACCATCCGGAAGATATGGATTTCCTTATCCTTGGGAACACGGATTTCCTTGACAATATACAGCTGGATATCGACGGATTGCTTGTTCTTCACCTGTTGGATAAATTCCCGGACGGCTTCCAGCAATCCCTTCCTTTCGAGGGTGCTGGGCAAAAGGTCATGTGAAATGCGTCGCATGCTGCCGATGATCTCGTCGAGATAGCCGGCGGTTTTTTCCAGGATTTCACGGTCGGCAGGGACTTCAATATCAACGCTGCTAATGTTTAGCTTTACCGCAGACAGCAGGGGGCCGAGACTATCGTGCAGGTCGCCGGCAATGCGCTTGCGCTCATTTTCCCGGATGGTGATCTCGGCAAAGATCTTTTCCCGCTGCAATTTCATATAGCGGCGATGGTAGCGGATAATGGAAACAAAAAAATAGACGATGATTATGGCGATAATCAGAGACACAAGGACAGTAGTATATACTATGTTTTCCATTATCGGTATTTGACCCTTTGGTCTTCCCTATTCTACCGCAAGGTAAATTTTTCGGGCGCTGGTATCTTCAGGAGAGCAATAGCAAAAATAATGTTTGTCAGGGCATTTATATAACCGAACAGAGATATTATCGTGGTAGTAATGTCGGTTGCGCCAACCAAGCTGGACTGATAAGCCCACTCGTAGATGATATCATAGATAAAATATATAATAAATCCGATACAGATGAGGAGATCCGGATGACCCAACAAATTCCGGTTGTTATGGGTGATCATAAAATTGATCTTATTGACGCTGAGCATGACAATAAGAAAGGCATAGAAAAAGCGGAAATAGGGCGAAAAATCATCCCCATGACCCAGGATCAGGTTTTCGGCTATCCAGACGGCGCAAGGCAGGAACAGCAGGGTATAGGAAATGTACTTCCTTGTCCGGAAGAATCCCCAGACCCGGAATTGCCAGAAGATAAGGATCCATTCCAGGAGCGCATCGACATTTACCACATCTGCGTTACTGGTTTGCTTGATTTTGATCAGATAGCGGCTTACCAGCTCTGTGGCAAGCCCGGCTAATAAAACAATAAAGAAGGGCTGATACCTTTTACCGATGCGGCGAAAGCGTATCAGCCCCGCAATTATGGGTAGCAGAATCGATAGACTGGTTAAAAAAATGAAAGAGGACTTCATAGATTAATTAAGCCCGCCGAGGCTGTCACTGCAGGCGGTGGGACAACGCTGACCATTCTGCATAGCCTGTCCGCCGCTGACCTTCAGGGCTTCGACACGGGCGCCGGATACCGGTTTGTTATTTATGTCCACAATGTGATTGATGATATCGTTGCCGTTGGAATCATAAGGAACGAGTATCTGCCGGATCTTTCCGTCGACGTCCCGTCCATAGTAAACGCGGATGCCCACAGCCGGTCCCCCGGAATCACTCTTTTGACGCAGTAATTCGAGAAAAACATCCTTTGGGAAGGCCTCTGCATGTCCGAATTGCATGGAATCTTTAAAATGGGGCACATTTTTGTCGAGGCTATCAATGGCAGCGCGGAAATTTGCGGTCATTTCGTCGGCCAATGCAATGGGAATAACATGGTTTTTGATCGTGTCGGAATTGATCATTTCTTCGCCCCCCCCCAGCGGGATGGCAGGCGGACAGATAGCAGACCGATACGACGATCAGCAGAAAAAGCAGTGTCTGGACAAGCCTTCCTGGCTTAAAGATTTTGCTCATAAGAATTGTTTTAGTTTAAGAGATAGGTGATTGGTTAGCAAAATACTATTTCCGCTCATAAGGAGAAACAGGTATTAGTTCCTGAATAAAAAAGTATAAGTACGCATATTTTTCACGTAGGACTTCGCTTGGTAAGCTGCGAAAGAGAAAAGATCTTTGTCTACCCCCTTTACCGGATCAAACACCATCAACCATTAAACATTGTGAAGTACAGTAGCTTTCACGCCATGAGGCCGGGAGGCTACTGTTATTCTCCGTCCCTGACTTTTCTCCGCCCTTCCTTAATCCCAGATTGCCTTTTTTTATGTTCGATCCGCCGTTCCTTCGAAGCGGCGGAAGGCCGGGTGGCGACGCGTCGTTTTTCCTTTTTTAGCCCCTGTTCCAGCAGCGCCTGCATTTTACGGACCACCTCGGCCTTATTAGCCAGCTGGGTTCTATGAACCTGCGAGCGTACCTGCAGGAAACCATCCGAGTTTATCTTCCCGCTCAGCTTCCGCTCCAGGGTGTCCTTCTCTGCCCCGGTAAAGAGCGCCGAATCCCGGATAGAGAAATACCCCTCCACCATGGTCTCGACCTTGTTGACATTCTGGCCGCCCTTGCCGCCGCTGCGGGCTGTCCGGAAAACTATTTCTTTTATAATCTCAATCTTCATGTTATTTTCGGCACCGGGGACTGGTGTTTCGACGGTTAAAGATAAATTAAAAACCGGAAGTCGCGGGACGGAAGAGAAGGCCGTCGGTGGAGCTGGTCCGGGAATTGCACTTGAAAAGACATTAATGGACGGATGAAATATATAACTAAGGGTCTGTTTATAAATGCGCTGCCCCATCTCATTGCTATCATTATTTTTGGGGGGGTGGCTTATCTTTACTGCAAACCTGCTTTTCGAAGACAAGGTTTTATCCCAGGAGGATGTACTGCAATGGCAGGGGATGGCCCACAATTCATTCCAATACAAGGAAACACATGGCCATTTTCCTCTTTGGAGCAACAGCATGTTTGGCGGGATGCCTGCCTACCAGATTGCGATGGACTCCCAGTCGGTCAGCGTTCCGGGTCTTTTTTATGGTGTGCTGACTTTTTATCTGGCAAAACCAGCCAGTTTTTTTTTCCTGGCCTGTATCTGCTTCTATTTTCTGGCGGGGGTACTTCGCATCAATCCCTATATCGGGATTATCGGCGCCCTGGCCTATGCCTATGCCACCTATAACCCAGTGATCATATCGGTTGGTCATGACACCAAAATGCAGTCTATCGCGCTGTTACCCGGGGTGATCGGGTCGCTGATCCTGATCTGTGAAAAGAAATACTGGCTAGGCATGACGCTTTTGACCCTTTTTACTGCCCTGCTCGTCTCCTTTAACCACATCCAGATCGTGTATTATACGATGATTATTGCTGCCGGCCTGCTATTGGGATACGCCATTCCCTGGATACGTAAAGGGGAGACCCGGCGGGTAGGACAGGTATTGGCAATGACGGCAGGAGCCACCCTGGTGGGTATTCTCAGTAATGCAGTGGTTCTCTTTACCACCTATGACTCTTCAAAAGAATCGATCCGCGCCGGCAGCGAGCTGGCCGGGAATCCGGGTAATAATGCCCATAACGGCCTGAGCGACTCTGCCGCCTTTGAGTTCAGCATGTTTAAGCTGGAACCCTTCGTCATGCTGGTGCCGGATATTTATGGCGGCAGCACTGACCTGCAGCTGTCGCCACAGCAGTCAAAGGCCGCCCGGGTACTGGAAGAAATGCCCCCCGATCTGGCCGTCCGTATTGGCGAGGACGGCCCCCGCTACTACTGGGGTGGTGTCGGTAAGTTTTTTGCCGGACCGCCCTATGCAGGCGCCATTATTATCCTGCTGACCTTCCTTGGTTTTTTTGTACTGGACGATCGCCATAAGTGGTGGATACTTGGAGTCAGTGTGTTCACTATCGCCATGAGCTGGGGGGGCTATTTCTATGCTTTTAATGGTTTTCTGCTGAAATGGCTTCCTTTATACAATAAATTCAGAGCGCCAAGTATGATCCTGGTTGTTCCCACTTTCCTGTTCTGTATGATGGCCACCCTTACGCTAGATAAGATCCGGATAGCGGAGGACAGGGCTGCCCTCTGGCGCCAATATAAATGGGGACTCCTCTGCGTGGCCGGCGTCTTTCTCCTGCTGACGGGGCTGTATTTTCATTTCAATTATACCAGCAGCTGGGAAACGGATCTTTTAAAAAAGGCGGCTGACCAGGGCAGCACCGCTATCGGCTATATGGAAGATTTTGTCCGTGCATTGCGCGAAGACCGCAGGACCCTTTTCGGGGAGAGCCTGCTGCGGTCCCTCGGCCTTATACTGGCGGCTGCCCTGGTGCTCGGCCTCTATATCCGTAAGGTATTGTCTTCTTCTTTTTTACTGGCGGTCATGGGGCTACTGGTCTTTGTCGATGTCATAAGCGTGGACCTGAAATATCTCAATGGGGATAACTACATGGAAAATGGCGAGTATCAGCAAAATTTCGCGGCAACGAAGGCCGACAAAAAGATCCAGGAGGATAAGGGGTATTTCCGGGTATTCGATCTGCGGGACAGTACCGCCAATACGCTGTCCTATGGTGCCATGACAGCCTATTTTCATTTTTCCATTGGGGGCTATCACGCTGCCAAATTAAAGATCTACGAAGACCTGATCAACCGTCAGCTGTATAATTTTCCCAACTGCGGGCCCGTGATCAATATGCTGAACACGAAGTATATTATAAAACCCGCAAAGAGTGGTGGCGACTCCGTATTCCGGAATAAAGGCTCCCTGGGACCGGTATGGTTTGTACAGGGAGTCCGCTTTGAGCCGGCTGCGAATGATGTCATGAATGCGCTTACTCATTTTGACCCGAAGGACACGGCGATTGTTTTTACCATCGACAGCAGCAATGTCCGGCTTGCAGCGTCTGGCGACACGGCCGGGACGATCACGCTGGTCAAAAATGACAATGATGAGATCACTTACCTGTCCCAGGCGCCCGGACAGCGGTTTGCTGTTTTTAGCGAAGTCTATTATAACAGGGGCTGGCGGGCCTGGATCGATGACCACGAGGCGCCGATCGTTCGCACCAACTATGTGCTGCGTGGACTGTCTGTTCCACCGGGCCGTCATATTATCCGCTTCTTCTTTCGGCCGCTGTCCTATTATCTGGGTCGCCAGATCCAATGGATGGCTTCTATCATTTTTCCTGTTGATGATGACGGGCGCGATCATTGTCGCGATCCAGGAGATCAGGCCGGGGCGGGGTTCCCTGCGTAACGACACCTTGCTGCAGGCTGCCTAAGGTTGGGGGCGGATGTGGGTCATGTTCGTCGGACGCGGGCGAAGTTCGCATTATGTGTACTTTTACCTGAAAAAATGCGGGTTGTTATTCAACGGGTAAGCCATGCTTCTGTCAGTATTGAAAGTCGGTTAAGGGCGTCCATTAAGTCGGGACTGTTGGTATTTGTCGGCATAGAAGATACCGATACCGCAGAAGATGCCGTTTGGCTCAGCGGTAAAGTCGCCAATCTGCGGATCTTCAATGACAGCGAAGGCGTCATGAATCTTTCCGTAAAAGAAACGGATGGTGATATCCTGCTCGTAAGTCAGTTTACCCTGCATGCCGCCACCAAAAAGGGGAATCGCCCTTCCTATATCCGGGCCAGCAAACCGGATATCGCTGTTCCCCTGTATGAGAAAATGATCGGTTGCCTGGAAGCCGACCTGGGCAAACGGGTTTTTACAGGTGAATTCGGCGCAGATATGAAGGTGGAGCTGTTAAATGACGGGCCGGTAACGATTTTGATCGATACAAAAAATAGGGAGTGATTCCCTACATCTTAATTTCAAACTTATATCCCATCCCATATAAGGACCGGATATAATCGCCGCATCCTGCCTGATGCAATTTCCGCTTCAGGTTCTTAACATGGGAATAAATGAAGTCCAGGTTGTCATAATCCATGGTCTGCTCCCCGGAAAGATGCTCGGCGATGGCATTTTTGGAGATCACCCGGTTTTTATTGGAGGCGAGATAAAGCAAAAGATCGTATTCTTTCCGCGTGAGGTCTACGGGCTCATCACCTACATTCACCGTTTTGCCAACCAGATCGATCACCAGTTCGTTCAACACCAGCGTTTTATTGCCGTCGAACCGCCTTCTTCGGATCACGGCGGCAATCCGGGCGTTTAGTTCGGGCAGGTGGAAGGGCTTGCTGAGATAATCATCGGCGCCCATATTCAGACCATCTATCTTGTCATGGATCGAATTTTTGGCCGACAGGATGATCACCCCATCCGTTTTATTATTGGCCTTCAACTCCTTCAACACCGTCAAGCCATTGCCGTCGGAAAGGGAGATGTCAAGCAGGATACAGTCATAGTCGAATAACTCGATCTTTTCGAGGGCCGACCGGCAGTCGGGCGCCAGCTCACAGAGATAATTTTCTCCTTTTAAATAGGTGGCCATACTCTGAGCCAGGTCCGTCTCATCCTCGACGATCAGGATTTTCATCCGTGGTTTTTTTTCAAGGTTTTCAAATCAGCTGCTAAAAGTAAGTTTATATTCTGGAGTAAATCTGGACGGAGTGCGGGCGAAACAGGCTCTTTCTGGATGCTTTTCATGCAAATCCTGTGTATATCTTGTTCGCATTCTGAACGTTTAAGCGGCTTGTTATCAAATATTTATATAATCGTTAACTCCATTTTAACTTATTGTGACGGCATACTTGCGGCTATGAATAGCATCACATTTGCAGCACGAAACCTAACATCACTAATATGCTGCTCAAATATTGGATGCTGACATTCCCATTGCTTGTTTCTTTTACTACCGTGTTTTCGCAAACTGCTTCGCTGAAAGGTAACGTATCGGATGGAGTTACCAAAGACGGTTTGGCCGGCGCTTATGTATCTCTGAGCAACACCGCGTACCATAAAGTGGCGGATGACAAGGGCAATTTTGAGCTCACGCATCTTCCCGCGGGAGATTATGACCTCGTTATCACCAATGTGGGTCACACCGCGCTACACCGTCACATTACTCTCAGAGAAGGACAAACGCTGCAATTATTTCTGACGCTAAGCCCGGGCGGCAAGTCGTTGGAGGAAGTAACGGTATTCGGGCGTGAGGATCGCGAGAAAGAGAACGGTTCGCGCGACAGGGAAAGGAGC
>Ga0206963_10213_pt1 | contig 19051 bp, 11 predicted proteins | sample Alteio_BWOrgHeat_28_FD_152958 | JGI IMG/M metagenome (GOLD analysis project Ga0206963, IMG submission 152958) | Enriched cells from forest soil in Barre Woods Harvard Forest LTER site, Petersham, Massachusetts, United States -... | ecosystem: Environmental > Terrestrial > Soil > Temperate forest >... | reverse complement strand
CCGTGCCGCATTCAGCCGGCCATACACCCCATAGACGATATGCGCGGCCGGCAACACAGCCCCGCTCTCCGTGTGGAAGGCAGCGATCACATAGTCATGCACCACCGCCGGATCCGGCTGCTCCCGATCCTGCGCAGCGGCAGTCCGGCAAAGGAACAACAACAGCAGTAATTTTCTTACGACACTAATTTTCATGCTTTTCATATACTCTTTTTGCTCTGTCAATCAGTGAAATATACTCATCATCTAAATAATTACTTCCGGTAAACAACCTCTTTGCCATCTTCTCGATATCCATCCATCCCACCTGCATCACATAGCTCGATTGTTGCAATTTCATCCCAAATAACGCCAGACAGATCGATTTTCTCCAATCCACCTCCGCCCGGTCGAAGGGAATCAGATCATTCATGCAATCGTAGGTCATCGTCCGCACCACGGCTTGCCCCGGCAAACAATAATTGATCCGTAGTCGGGCCAGCGTATCCGCCCCCGTCGTATCCGCTTTCGTCGCCACCTCGAACAACACCAGTTGCGAACTGCCCGATGCCACCCGTGCGCTTGCCAACCCGGCCGACGTATCCTCGAGCACCTGTCGCTTATTATCATAACCGATTAACCGGTATTGGCTCACCAGCGCAGGGCTGAATTCCGCCGAGATCGACACGTTGTCGGCCACCGTAGCCAGCCGCGGATCAAGCTCCCCGGCCAATAGCTGCTCCACCGTCTTCTCATCATCCAGATAAGCAAAATTGCCTCGCCCGATCTCCGCCAGCCTCGGGAGTTTGGAGTCTTTTATACTCTTCATCCCCAGGCCCCCGCAGCTTAGCCGGATCCCCGCCTGGCTCTGCTGCTCGATAAGTTCTTCCAGGTCCCGCTCCACCGTCGGCGGCTCCATACTCACATCCCCGTCGGTGACAAGGATGACCCGGTTATTGCCGCCCCGGATGAACTGCTGCTGCGCGACCTCATAGGCTAGCCTGACGCCCGGGAACCCCGGTGAAGGCCCATCCGCTCTTATACCTTCCACCGCCCGCAGAATTCGCGCTTTTTCCGAACCCGGCATCCCGGCAAATAATACCCGCACATGCCGCCCGAACTCCACCACCGAGATCGTATCGATTTCCCGTAGGTTGTCCACCAACAACCGGATACCCGATTTTATCAACGGCAGCTTATTGGGCAAGTCCATCGAGCCCGAGGCATCGATCAGTAACACCAGGCTGCAGGGCGGTTTGTTATTGATATCCACCTTCCGCGCACAAACCCGCATCGCCACCAACCGGTGCACCGGATTCCACGGACAGGATATCACCTGCGAACTGAAATGAAAAATATCCCTTCCCCACGGCTCCTCATAGGAAAAATTAAAATAGTTCAGGATCTCTTCGATCTTTACCGCATCTGCGGGCACCGCCGATCCCATATCTAAAAAACGTCGGATCGTACTATACGACTCCCGGCCCGTCGCTCCCGTGAATGACACCGTCGCCACCGGCGGAACGAACGGATTCTCGACCCGCCCACTAAACCCCGCCCCTACGTAATTCATCCTTGCCGGGATCATCAACCCCATTCCTCCACCGGTCCCCGCGACTGAAGCCACCCCGCTATCCGGCTTCACCACCCGGATCCAGCTAACCAACCGCCGCTCATCCTCATCCGCCGCGAACGAATTCATCCTCAACGTCAACAGCAAATACCCCGTCGAATGAACCGCCGTCGTATACGGCTCATATCCTTCCACCGCGAAGGTCAGCGTATCATCCATGACGCGGGATAAGATGCGGAACTCACCGGCCAGGTCCGTCTGATACACCAATCCCGAGGAATGAGAGGAAATAGAGACATTCTGTAACTTATCACCGTGAATGTCAAGCACCCCGCCGGTCAGATAAAATTGGGCCGGCGATAACAGCCAGGTCAATTGAAAGGATAATACGAGTAGAACTGGCCTCAAAAAGTTAATTTATAGTGTTACCAGCAAAGTTAATGCCCCAGGCTATTCCCCGGAAACATCCTTTGCTGCAAAAAAATGCCCTTAGCCACCTATTTATATGCACAAAAAACAATATACGTATTTCTCTTTACAAACTCTTTCTATTATCTTGTCCCAAATTCAATACCCCATGCTTAAACTCTACCCCGGGAAAAGCACCTTCTATATTATTGCAGCATTGATCCCGTGTACGGTTTTCGCTCAACCCGTCATTAATGCCGTTACTCCTGCTTACGGGCCCGTCAGTACGACGGTCACCATCACCGGAAGTAACTTCAGCGCCACTCCTTCCGGCAACGTTGTCTGGTTTGGTTCTGTCCGCGTGCCCGTCACCGCCGCTTCCACAGGAACCCTTACCGTTACGGTGCCAACCGGCGTCAGCTATCAACCGATCACCATCACCACCGGCGGTCTCACGTCCACACCCGTCGCACCATTTATTACCACCTTTTCCGATACCGGGCAATTCAAGCCAACGGCCTTCTCTACCCGCCTGAATATCCCGACCGGTCTTGGCCCGCAATTTATCTGCAATGCAGATCTCGATGGCGATGGCAAGCCGGATCTGATCGTCGCCGACGGTGACTCCAATACCGTCAACATCTACCGTAACACCAGCACACCCGGCGCCATCTCCTTTGTGGAAGTGGCTTCCTATGTCATGGGCAGCGATGACTACCCCATCGGCGTAGCCGCGGGGGACATCGACGGCGATGGTAAACCCGAAATCGTCGTCTCGAACTATTATACACAAAACATTTCCATTTTTCTGAACACCAGCACACCGGGCAATATCTCCATGGCCCCCGCCATCAACTACCCGTCGGGCAATTATGCCGTCGGCGCCTCCATCGCCGATCTGAACGGCGATGGTAAACCGGAAGTCATCCTCGCCTGCCAGGGCAGCAATCTTTTGTCGGTCTATACCAACAGCAGCACGATCGGCCATATTTCTTTTTCAAACGAGACCTCTTTAAATGCGCCGGCCGGCGGCTCTCCATTCAAGGTGGTCGTGGCCGACTTCGACGGAGACGGTAAACCCGATCTGGCTGCCGCCAACTCCAACATTGGGACCGTTTCGGTCTATAAGAATACTACCCCCACCGGCGGCATCATTTCTTTCGCCCCCAATGTCGATTTCACGACCGGCAATTTCCCCGAAGGCATCGCGGCCGGGGACCTCGACGGCGACGGACTCCCGGACCTGGCCGTTGCAAACAATACCGACAATACCCTATCGCTGCTCCGCAACACCAGCAGCCCCGGAACGATTTCATTCGCGGCACAGATCACCGTCCCCTCCGGGAACAGCGTTTATGATCTTGTGATCAGCGATTTCGACGGAGACGGGAAACCCGACCTGGCCGTCGATGATCAATACGGCAGTACCGTGTCGATCCACAAAAACACCAGCAGCCCCGGAACGATTTCTGTCAGTCCTAACGTCGACTACCCAACCGGCAGCATCCCCTACTCCATCACCGCCGCCGACTTTGACGGGGATGGCAAACCCGATCTGGCCACCGCCAACGACGCCGATAACACCATTACCATATTGAGGAACAAAGGCTCGAACGAGCCTTCCATTACGTCCTTTACGCCTACGACAGGTACGACAGGTACAGTAGTGACCATCACCGGCATCAATTTCACCGGCGTCACCAGTGTCAGCTTTGGCGATACCGCCGCAACCGCTTTCACCGTCCTTTCGCCAACGACCATCACCGCCACCGTGGGCGGTGGCGCCTCCGGCGCCGTCAGTCTGTTAGCCACCACCGGCGCAGCCACACTCTCCGGCTTCACCTATGGCTTGCCACCCATCATCAAAAGTTTTTCACCGGATTCCGCCGCCAACGGCTCCAACGTTACGATCAAGGGCGTAGGGTTCACCGGCGCCGACACCGTCACATTTGGCGGTACACCGGCCTTGTCCTTTACCGTCCTGAACGATTCGACCATCGCAGCCGTTGTAGGAGTAGGCTCTTCAGGTGCCGTCACCGTCAGCGGCCCGACCGGCAGCGGCAGCCTGGCCGGCTTCCTCTATATCTATACGCCCATCCCACCGGTAGAACTCTTCAGCTTCCTGCCGGACAGCGCAGGGCCGGGAGCCACGGTGACGATCACCGGCGCAAATCTGTCGGGAATAAACGCTATCAGCCTTGGCGGGACGCCGGTGCAATCCTTCCGTATCTTTTCGGACAGCGTCATCTATGTCACGGTAGGAGCAGGATCGACCGGCAACCTCGTTGTCAGCGGTAATAATGGCGCAGACTCTCTAACGGGCTTTGTCTATATCCAGCCGCCACCACCGCCGCCGCCTCCACCGCCAATACCGATTGTCAATATTACCGGCTTCTCCCCTGCGAGCGGGTCCACCGGGACAACCATATCTATCAGGGGTGCGCAACTGACTGGCGCCAGCTCCGTTAGCTTTGGCGGGACGCCGGCCATCTCCTTTACCGTGATCTCCGACAGCCTGATCCTGGCCGTTGTCGGATCGGGCTCGACCGGCTATGTCACCGTAGCCAATTCGTCGTACACCGATTCCCTGCCCGGCTTTGTCTATACCTATGATTCAACACGGCATTCGGATACCGGAGCCATCTTCAAACTGCTGTCATTCTCCGGCATCTACTCCGGCAGCGATCCGATCCTGCAATGGCAGACAGCCAATGACGGGGTCATCTCTTATTATGCCCTGGAGCGGTCCAACGACGCCAATCAATTCGTCGTCATTGCCACCATCAGCCCCAACGGCAGCGACTCCGTCAACCATACCTATACCTTTGACGACGCGGGCCATAATCCGGGTCTCAACTATTACCGGCTCCGGATGCAGGATACCACCGCCGTCTATTCTTATAGCTCGACCATCGCCGTTCAGCCACCCGGAAATTCCCACGTCCTGGTACTCTATCCCAACCCGGTGATCTATGGGTTCACCTATGTCAGCATACCGGATTACAACAGCAACTCCACCTTCCAGTTGTTGGACATGTCCGGCAAGGTCATAAAGATACAGCCCGTCGAAGCCGGCACCGCACAGGTCCGCGCCGACTTCTCCGGAGTGATCCCCGGCGTCTACAAACTGATCTGGACCAACGGGACCAAATCCGCCTATCAGACGGTGCTGGTGCTGTCACAATAACGACGCGCCCGCCTGGCCGTGCACCGGGCCCGCGCGGCCAGGCGCCGCTATCCCGGCCACTTCCAGTTCAGCACCTCCGGCATATCGCGGCCTTCCCGGTCGATATACGCCCGGTGGAGGATCAGCTTATCGTGCATCTCCTGTTTGAGATAAGCGCTTTTTTCGCCCAGCTGCGGCAGCCGGTCGATCACATCCATCACCAAATGCCAGCGGTCCATATCGTTTAGCACCGTCATATCGAACGGCGTCGTAATCGTCCCTTCCTCCTTATAACCCCGGACATGGATATTGTGGTGATTGGTTCGCTTGTACGTCAGCCGGTGGATCAACCACGGATAACCGTGAAAGGCAAAGATGACAGGCTTTTCCTTCGTAAACAAAAGGTCAAAATCAACATCGTTCAACCCATGCGGATGCTCGGTGGCGGGCTGCAGCTTCATCAGATCCACCACATTGACGACCCGGATCACCAGCCCGGGGATCTTCTCCCGCAGAATAGACGTCGCCGCCAATATCTCCAGGGTCGGCACATCACCCGCACAGACCATCACCACATCGGGCTCTTTGTCCCTGTCATTGCTGGCCCAGGACCAAATGCCAATCCCCTTGCTGCAATGCAGCACTGCCTCATCGATATCCAGCCACTGCGGCGCCGGATGCTTACCCGCGATGACGACATTGACATAATGCCGGCTGCGCAGACAATGGTCGATCGTTGACAGCAGACAGTTGGCATCCGGCGGCAGATAAACCCGGACCACCTCCGCTTTTTTATTGACAACATGATCGATAAAGCCGGGATCCTGATGCGTAAACCCGTTGTGGTCCTGCCGCCAGACATGCGAAGCCAGCAGATAGTTTAATGAGGCGATCTTGCGGCGCCACGGCAGCTGCAAAGTCACTTTGAGCCATTTGGCATGCTGGTTGAACATCGAATCCACGATATGAATAAACGCTTCATAACTGTTGAACAGGCCATGACGACCCGTCAGAAGATATCCCTCCAGCCAGCCTTCACATTGATGCTCGCTCAGCACTTCCATCACCCGGCCTTCATAGGCCAGGAATTGGTCCGTCTCCAGCCGGACGGCTTCCCACTGCCGATCCGTGGCTTTGAAGACGGCATCCAACCGGTTGGAAAGCGTTTCATCAGGACCGAAAATCCGGAAATTGCGTTGCTCCCCGTTGAGCCGGATGACTTCGGCCAGGAACTCACCCAGCACCAGCGTGTCAGATGCCTCCTCCTTGCCCGGCGCCTCCACCTTTACCGAAAAATGGCGGAAGTCTGGCATTTTCAGATCCTTCAGCAACAACCCGCCATTGGCATTGGGATTTGCTCCCATCCTACGGCTGCCCGCAGGCGCCAGTTCCGCCAGCTCAGGCCGCAGTGCCCCCTTTTCATCGAACAGCTCCTCCGGGCGATAGCTCCTCAACCATTCTTCCAGCTGCCGCAAATGCGCCGGGTTTTTGCCGGGATCGGCCAGCGGCACCTGGTGCGAACGGAAACTGCCTTCTACCGGAAGACCATCGATCATCTTTGGACCGGTCCAGCCTTTTGGCGTCTTAAGGACGATCATCGGCCAGCGGGGCCGCCAGACAGGACCATTGGCCAACGCCTCGCTGCGGATGGCGCTGATCACCGTAATGACCTCGTCCAACGTCGCCGCCATCAGCTGGTGCATGGTCGCAGGATCATCGCCTTCAACAAAATAAGGCGTCCACCCATAGCCGTTCAACAGCTGCTCCAGCTCTTCCCGACTGATGCGGGCCAGGATGGTCGGGTTGGCGATCTTATACCCATTGAGATGCAAAATGGGCAGGACGGTCCCATCGTTGACGGGATGAAGGAACTTGTTGGAATGCCAGGCCGTCGCCAGCGGGCCCGTCTCCGCCTCCCCGTCGCCGATGACACAGGCCGTGATAAGACCGGGATTGTCAAAGACAGCCCCAAACGCATGGCTGAGCGAATAGCCCAGCTCACCCCCTTCATGTATCGACCCCGGACATTCGGGAGATACATGACTGGGGATGCCGCCGGGGAAAGAGAATTGCGTAAATAATTTCTTCAACCCCGCTTCGTCCCGGCTGATCGCCGGGTATACTTCGGTGTAAGTCCCTTCGAGATAGGTATTGGCCACCAGCGCCGGACCGCCATGCCCCGGCCCCGCGATATAAATCATATTGAGGTCATAGGCCTTGATGACCCTGTTCAGATGCGCATAGATAAAATTCTGCCCGGGAGTAGTGCCCCAATGTCCCAGCAGCATGTGCTTGATATCCTCCACCCGCAGCGGCCGGCGCAACAGGGGATTGTCATGCAGGTAGATCTGCCCAACGGACAGGTAATTGGCGGCACGCCAGTAGGCGTTGATCTTCTCCAGTAGCTCCGGAGTCAGCGGAGCAGCCGCCCTGCTTTCGGTTGTTGCTATCATACGTTTAACAGTTTTATGGTTTCCCTGGCAATCATTATTTCTTCATCGGTTGGGATCGCATAGACGCCGGCGCGGCTGCCGGCCGCAGAGATTAATAATTCGTTCTTCTCATTGGCCCGCTGCTCCAGCCCTATCCCCAGGTAGTCCAGACCGGCACAGATCCGGGACCGGATCATAGAAGATTTTTCGCCGATCCCGCCGGTAAAGACCAGGGCATCCAGCCCCCCCAGCGCCGCGGAAAAAGCGCCGATGCTTTTCTTTACCTGGTAACAAAACAACGCTACCGCTTCGGCAGCCGCTACATCGCTGCTTTCCCGTGCCAGCAGCTCCTGCATGTCGGAACTGATGCCGGACACACCCAGCAGCCCGGACTGGTGGTTGACCAGGTCGCTGAACTGCGACGCCGTCAACCCCTCCTTCTGCAGGATCCACCACGCAGCGCCGGGATCGAGATCCCCCGTCCGCGTGCCCATGACAATGCCGCCCGTAGGCGTAAAGCCCATGGTCGTATCGATACTGTACCCTCCCTTTACCGCGGCCAGGCTGGCACCGCTGCCCAGGTGGGCCATGATCACAGACCCGCCCGCCACAGCCGGCCCCGCAATACGGGTCAGCTCACCAAGAATATAGGAATAAGAAAGTCCGTGGAATCCATAACGCTGCAAACCCGCCTGGTCATAACGCCGGGGCAACGGCAGGAGCCGGGCGACCCTGGGCAGGCTGGCATGAAAAGCCGTGTCAAAACAAGCTACCTGCCGCAACGCAGGATCGTGCCGGCCGAATAGCCTGACAAGCTCGATCTCACCCGGCAAATGATCGGGGTCATATCCGCTGATCCGCTGCAATTCGGCCAGCAGGTTTTCATCGATGATCGCCGGCTCACGATGGCCGAGCCCGTGCACGATCCGGTGGCCGACTGCCGACAACTGCATCCCCCCCTCCCGCTGTCGCAGCCAGTCGAGAAGAAAGTCCGCCGCTTCCCGCATCCCGGGTGCCCTGACCGGCAACTGCCCCCGCTGTCCCGAACCCAACCGCCCCTCCAGTCCCGAACCCAACCGCCCCTCCTGTGCCGAACCCGACTGCTCCTGCTGCCCGGAAAGCATATCCGTAAACGTTAGTACCGCATCCGCCCGCCCGATCCGCTCGATCTTTCCGGTCAACCGCCGGTTCAGTGATCCCTGTATGTCGTATAAGGAGAACTTGATACTCGAAGAGCCGCCATTGATGGACAGAATATTTTTATTGCCCTGATCCATAATTTACTTAAAGTTACCTAACTTGGAGGGTTGCTAAGAAAGATTGCCGCTATATTATTGTTATCGATCCTGCTTTTTAATTGGGTAGGTTACAGGCTGTTTACGGCCTACCGGGAAAGCCGCGAAACGGCTCAGCTGGAAGCCAGCCTGGACATGGAGCAGTACGATTCAAACCAACTGATCCTGTTGCGCGTCTCCGCCGACGCACTTCCCTATTCCAATCCTTCCGACCGGTTCGAACGGGCGGAAGGCGCTATCGAGATCGGCCATCTTCGCTATCGGTATGTCAAGAAAAGACTGTACAACGATTCCCTAGAGTTCCTCTGCATTCCGGACGGCGCCGCCAACCGGCTTCAAACAACGAATCGAAATTTTTTCAGCCTCATAAACGATCTGCAAAAGACAGGCCATACCAAAATTCCCGGCTCTTCCGGAAAAATGATCGGCGGTTTGCATAAGATCTTTTACCTGCAGGAAGACTTTCCGGACCTTCCCCGTTTTACCACTACACCTGTCACCCCCGGGGGACTACAACCGGCGGCTCTTCTCACCGGTTATCCGCGTATCGGCAAACAGCCGCCCCGTGCCCTGGTTTGATACCTCATCCTGATATCCATTAACAACATTTTAAGTCAACCGTTGAAAATATGAACCGATTATTTTTCGTCGCCATCGTTGCGATCTCTTTTTCCGCATGCCATCCCGTCAATGATTACGATAAGGTCTTCAAAGACCCCAATCTCTATTGCCATACCGTTCATGAATTAAACACCGTCGTCATGGGCAATAACTTCAGTCCCATCGTCGCCTCCCGCAATTACCTGTATGCCGCCATCGCCGGCTATGAGGTCATCGCCGCAGGTCATCCGGATAAATATCAATCACTGGCCGGACAGCTGCGCGGCCTCAAACCCGTCCCCCAACCCACCGCCGGCTCCGCCATCGATTTCGAACTGGCCGCCGTACTTGCCTATTGCAAGCTCGGCGAAGCCGTCACCTTCCCCGAAGGCAGTATGCAGGAATATGTCGATAGTATCAAGCAGCTGGCCAAAGATCATGGCATGCCGGACGAAATGTTCACAGCCTCCGTGACATATGCCGACACCGTCGCTTCCGCCATCAAGGTCTGGTCTAAAAAAGACCGTTACCTGGAGACAAGAGGCGCGCCGGAATATATGGTTAATGACTCCCCCGGCCGCTGGGTGCCCACTCCCCCGGCCTACACCCCGGCTATGGAACCCCACTGGAGCGAAATCCGTTACGTCGTCATGGATAGCGTCCGCGAATTTATGCCCCCGCCACCCTACAAATTTGACGTGACGAACAAGAACAGTCCCTACTATAGAGAGGTGAAAAAGATCGAGAACAAAGGCGACAGCCTTACCGAAGAGGAAACCTGGATCGCCGACTTCTGGGATGACAATCCCTTTAAGCTAAACGTATCCGGCCACCTGATGTTCGGCACCAAGAAGTTCTCCCCGCCCGGTCACTGGATGGGCATCGTCGGCATCGCCGCCAAAAAAGCCGGCGCCGATTTTCCAACTACCGTCGCCGCTTATGCGAACACGGCCGTTGCACTCTTCGATGCCTTTATTCAATGCTGGAATATCAAGTATATCTACAATACGATGCGCCCCGAAACGGCCATCAACAAGTATTTCGATCCCAACTGGCGGCCCCACCTCCAGACACCGCCCTTCCCCGAATATACCTGCGGCCATTGCACCATCTCCGCCGCGGCGGCAGAAGCCCTGACCAGCGACTTTGGCGATCACCTGGCCTTCACCGATTCCACCGAGCTGGAATTTGGCATCAAAAGCCGGCCCTACACCTCTTTCCGCCAGGCAGCCGATGAGACCGAGGCCTCCCGCTTCTACGGCGGTATCCATTTCCAGTACTCCTGCGCCGTCAGCCATAAAATGGGAACCGAAATCGGCAACCTCGTCGTGCAACGGCTGAAGCTGAAAAAGGAATGAGGCGCCTGGCGCAACGGCATTGTTCCCTGAAAAAAACCTCTACGGGCTTTCCCGGCCCACGAAGTCCGCGAAAAACCAGCACTAATTCGATTTCGCCGCCAGCTTATCCGTGGCCTCATTCATACGACCAGCCAGCTTGAGAGCCTCATTTTCTCCCAACAGCGCGTTGCATCGGTCGATAAATGCTTTTTCACATTCCTCAAGCGTAGGCTTGAGTGGCCAGGCCTCCGGCGTGGCCATGATATAGGTCCAGCGACTTTCTGTAATCCGCAGGACCAATCCTTTTTTTTCCAATTTTTCCGCCAGTCGGGTGATGGCACTCACGCTCAACTGCAGTTGGCCCGCTATGAAATACGGAAAGGCATAGTAATTATCGATTACGTGAAGTAGCAGATGGGCTTGCGCAGGAGGCAGCCCTGAGGGTTTCCAAATTTCTTTCGCCAGCTTTTCAACCTGCCGGGTAAAAGCGCCGCTTGCAAAATACAACGAACTGGCATATACACTTTCCACCGCCTTCTCAATCTTCACCGGTTCCATTTCCACATTTTTGTTCACGCAGCTGATATGCTGACATTCACAATAAATGTAGGATTTTGAATTTGCATAGACAAATGAACCTGTATCCCATCAGCCCCCACCCATCCAAACAGATCGCGCAGTGCGCAATAGGCTTCCACAAACCGCCCGAAATTCCTCCAAATGGTCCTATTCGCCCCCGCCACATTTGACTAGTCAAATTCAAAATTTTTCAACTAGACTATGTCTCCCGCGCAAATCACCCGCAACCTAAAATCACTCCGAAGCCGTGAACCGCCGCCCCCAGCTTACTTAACCGCCCCCAGCTCATTTAACCGCCTCCAGCTTCCAATCCGGCCGAACCCAATGACAAGTGTACCCCGCCGGATATTTTTGCAAATAATCCTGATGATTTTCTTCAGCGACCCAAAAAGGACCGGCTGCCACAACCTCCGTCACGATCGGCGCAGACCAGATATGCGCAGCCGACAACTCCGCAATCAAGCCCCTGGCCACCTCTTTCTGCCGCTCATCCAGGTAAAAAATGGCCGACCGGTAAGACAGCCCAACATCGTTACCCTGCCGGTTGCGCGTCGTCGGATCATGGATCTGAAAGAAAAATTCCAGCAGCTGACGATAAGACAACAAACCCGGATCAAAAACCACCTCGATGCCCTCTGCATGCGTACCATGATTGCGATAAGTGGCATTCGGCACATTACCGCCGGTATACCCGACCGTCGTCGAAATAACACCGGGAAGAGCGCGGATCAACTCTTCCACCCCCCAAAAACAACCTCCCGCCAAAATAGCTTTTTCTGTAGTCATCACACAAAGTTCATACAATCCGGGGAGAATTCAGCCGGCTTTTTCCGCGATTTGACGCAAAGCCGACACCAGGCTGTCCAATTCCGCAGGCGAAGTAAAAACATTAGGGGTAATCCGACAACCCTGCACCGCAGCAGCAGGCATATCGATCGCTACCGTATAGATCTTATATTGACTTAACAGGCGGGCGGCCAGATCCGCCGGAGTAACACCCTTGACGCCGACATTGGCAATGGCGCAGACACGCAAAGGATCGGCCGGTGTATTGACAACGATCCCCCGAATATCACGGACCCGGGAAGTCCAGTATTGCTGCAGATAGCGGAGCCGGGCCTCTTTCCGTTCCGGACCCAGCGTCATATAATAGTCGATAGCATCCCCGATGGCAAGATCGGTATGCACCGGCAAGGTGCCGGTATGATTGAGCCGGGCAATGCCGGCCGCCGAGCCATCAGGTTCGGCCAGCAGGGGCCAGACCTGACCCACCTTCTCCTTTCGGACATATAGGAGCCCGGCACCTAGCGGTGAACTCAACCATTTATGAAGGCTGGCGCCATAATAGTCGCAGTCCAGCTCAGGAATAGTATGCCGTATCTGTGCAAACGTATGCGCCCCATCAACCATCACCTCGACCCCATGAGCATGCGCCATATCGCAGATCTTGCGCACCGGCAGGATCTGGCCGGTGATATTGACCATATGACTCAGCATCAGCAGCCGCGTCCGCGGCGTAATAGCCCGCTCATAAACCGCAACCACTTCCTCATCCGAAGCCGGATGATTGGGCACCGATACGACCTTGCGTACCACGCCATATCGTTTCTCCACCTGCCCGAACATCTGCAGCATCGCGCCATAATCCTGCTCGGCCATAACGGCTTCGTCACCCGCTTTCCAGGGATAACCGGCGATGATCATGTCCAGTGATTCGGTGGTATTCCTCGTGATGATGAGATCATCGGCTGAACAGCCGGCCAGCACGGCCAGACGGGCCGCCACTGCTTTCTTATTGTCGAACTGCACCGTGCGCATGTAATAGGCGCCTTCATAGTTGACTGCCCGTACCCGGCGGATAAACGCTTCGAGTATCTCCTCCGGCTGAATACAATAATACCCGTTCTCCAGGTTGATATAGTCCGGCTTAAGCCGGTAACCATCACGGACGCCAGCCCAAAAATCTTCCTCCCCCGCCAGGGCCTCCGCCGGCAAATGGCCAAAACGCGCCACCCGTTCAGCCAGCGCGGCCAGCGTGAACGGCAGACCGATACCCGTCAGCGCAAGGCCCTTCAGAAAAGATCTCTTATCCATTCCTCTAAAGCTACGGAATTTCCCTCACCCCTGGCTCCGCGGCACCCCCACCCTCAGCTCCCTGCCCGAAAACTCGACCATCTTATCAAAAGTCATCTCCGGCTGCACCCCCGCACCCCTGCCTTCTTTCACCAAAACAACCCGGAACACCCGGTGCTTCAGCATCCCCGGAAAAGAACCCTTTGTGGCATGTATAACCAGCTGCCGCTCACCATCCACCCAATCCAGCTGCGTCGTGGCAAACAACCCCTTTTCATACTGATACCCGTCATTCTCATCTTCGTACAACGTAAAGCTCCCATCCGCCCCGGGATAAACGCGCAGCTCGATCGTATCGGCCGGTCGCTCCATCGCATATTCCATCACCGGCCCCATCGGCACGATCGACCCCGCCCGTACATACAATGGCATCTTATCCATCGGCGCCGGCGCATCGATAAACTGCCCCCCCGTCAAAGACGCCCCCGTCCAGAAGTCATACCATTTCGCCGAAGCCGAAGGCAAATACACCCGGCGGCTCCTGGCCCCCTCCATGGTCACCGGGTTGACCAAAAACGCCGGTCCATACAGATACTGGTCCGGGATCCGATACACATTGGAGTCCCCCCGGAAGTCAAAAGCCAGCGACCGCATCGGCGTATAATTCTCCTGCGTCACCATTCCCGCCAGCGAATAGATATAAGGCAACAACCGATACCGCAGCCGGTCAAACTTCAACAAGACCGAACGCGTCCCCTCATCCCAATTCTTCGAAAATAAAGCCCGTTCCCCCTTCCCATGGATCCTGAAGATCGGGCATAGGCTTCCAAACTGGAACCATCGCGTAAACAGCTCCCGGTATTCCGGTTGCGACCAATCCGGTACGCCCCCCGGCGCCGTATGCGATATATAACCGCCGATATCCGAAGTCCAGTAAGGTGTCCCCGTCACACAGGCATTGATCCCCTGCGGCACCTGCTCCCGGAAAGCCTTGAACGTAGTCGAAATATCCGAAGACCATAACGTGGCCGCATTGCGCTGTTGCCCCGCAAAAGCCTGCCTCGCCAGCAAAAAGATCCGCTTGTTCGGAATATCCTTCCGCCAGCCGGCATATATACCCTTGGTATGCTCCAACGAATACGTGTTGAAAAAGTCGAGCCCCTTACCGCTAAAGAACTGGGCCTTTTTCCGGTCATTGGGGTCTTCCGTATCCGGCTCACACTGGTCCACCCACCACGCGTCCCAGCCGTCCCGGCCGATAAGACTGTCCTTCGCCTGCTCCCAATACATCTTCCTTGCCCCCGGATTGTGCGCGTCATAATAGGTGTCCCGCGTATGCGTGGTGAAATTGTCCCAGGTAATGCTGGTCAGATAACCCGCCGCCTTCAACGCATCGAAATTGGCCGTCCCCGAACCAAAGCAAGGCCAGATGGAGATCATCGCCTGCAAATGCTCCTGATGCAACCGATTGACCATCCCCACCGGATCGGGATAATTTTTGGGAAAAAGTACGTGCGAGCCAATCGGTAAAGGATACCAGTAATACCAGTCCTGTACAATGACATCCACGGGGATATGCGCATTCCGATAACCCGCACCCGCCGCCAGCACCTCTTCCTGCGTCTTATACCGGTCCTGCGACTGGAAAAGACCAAACGCCCATTTCGGATACATCGGCGCCTTCCCCGTCAGCCGGCGATAAGAATCGATGATCTGATCGAAAGCCGGGCCATAGAAGAAATAGTAATCGACCTGCTGACCACTCTCCGAACTATAGCTGAATTTCGTATTGACCGCTTCCGTGCCGTCAAAACCCGACTGTGAATAGTTGTCCCACAACAGCCCATACCCGCGGCTCGACAACAGCACAGGGATGGCGCCCGTCATGTATTTGATCGCCATTTCCTGTCTGCGACCCTTATAATCGATAGACCCCGAATCGAGCGGATGACAACCCAACCCAAAAAGTCCTTCCCCCTCCGGCGACCGGAAACAGGTCCGGCAGGTATATGTCGGTACGCCGACCACCGTAGCCGGGCTCATGGTCTTCCCGTCCGCCCCATCCTCCGCCAGGATCTCGCCACCGCTTAAATCGGTGTAGGTAATTGCATTGGTCGCCCGGTCGACGGCGATCACCAGCTTGCCCGTAGTAATAAGAATGCGACCGTCTTTCTCCGTCAGCGTAAAGGCAGTCCCCGCCGGCAACGTACTGGCCACCACCAGTGAATACCGGACGGGCAAACTATCCAGGCTGGTATATCTCACCCGGACAACATCCCCGGCCAGAATATCGATCTGCATCATTCCCCGATCCAATTGAAAACGAATCCCGCCGGCCACCCGGGCATACGAGCGGATCTCCGCACGGGGACAAAAAGCCAGCCCCATACAACATAGGGTAAGAAGAAAAAGGTGCTTCATGTGTTAGGTTTGTGATATTATTGCTTATCGACGGTCAGGCAAACAGCGCCACGAGCCGGAACAGTAACGGTAACCCCGCCGGCCGTGGTAGCCGACCAGGCCTCGATGGTCGCATAGTCGCCAGGCCCCCCCGCAACAGCCGAAGGACCATGACCGTTGACAAATACCCGCCGCGAAAATTCACCATTGTCGTTACCGCCTTCGAGGCTATACCAATAATAACGCCGGCCGGGTACAAAATGCTTCGCATCCACGGTGACCGTTCGCGCCGTCACCGACGTATTGACAATCGTCAGATTGACCTCCCCGGAAGAAAAAGTAGAACCATAGGCCCGAAGACTCGTATCACCCTGCACCCGGGTCGCAACCAGCCGGTCCCCCTGCATCTTCTGCAAAAAGTACAGATAGTAAAATGAGGGCCGCGGGCTCCATCTGGCAACGCCCGCTTCGTCACCCGCGCTGAATAGTCCATGATCATTGCCGTTATCCCAGCTGTTAAGCATATCCCACCGGCAGGCCAATCCATATTTATTGGTCAGCGCCTCCCCGATCACGATGTCGGCAAACAGACCGCTGATATTGGAGACCTGCTGATCACTGCCGGTCGCAAACATATTCCACTCATCCATGGCAATCGGCTTCAGCGGAGCCCCGCTGGCCGACAAGGTCTGCTTGACATATTGCATCATCGCCGCCGGCACGGTGTCCGCATCGTGCAGGATAGCCGCAGCGCCCGTGTTTTTGTTGTAAGGCGTAAAGTAATTGTGCACGACATAGTAGTCGGCCCGGCCATCCATCTCCTTCATCATCTCCGGATTCCAGGTTTTCCGCGTCCGGCTCTCATAAAACACCGGGCCCGCTTCTGCCGTAACAGCGCCGATATAGATGGTTACCCCCAACTCCGCCGCCGCCTTCCGCATGGAATCGGCAAACACCTTAAAATGCCTGGCATACAGCTGCCCGGTCAGGAACTCCGGCTGACCATCCTTGTTTTGCGTCGTATCGATGCGATAACCCATTTCCCAATCGCCATAATTTTCGTTGCCGATCTCCCAGTAACGGGTACGCCCATGGTCATAACGCACCCAGTCCGCCGCCAGATGCGCAGCCGTCGCCACCGGGTTGGGACCGGTGCCATATCGCGCATAACCATAATTTACCGTGATCAGCCCCTCATTGCCCGTTTCCCGCCGCATCTCATAGTAGTCGTCTACCGAAGCGCTGTGCCCACCCGTCGGCCGGCCCCAAAAGAACATCGTATTCTTTTTTTTCCCGTTCTTGTCCGGCATCATCCTCGGCACATCGGCAGGCAGATCCCCGGGCGCCCGGTTCCAGAAATAAGCATCGCTGCCGCTGCCCGCCGGCCAGCGGATAATATGCGGCTGCAATTGATGCACATGCTGCATAAAAACCGGCTCCGTTATCATCGCCGTCATCCAGGTATTGGCATTATGACCAAACTCCGACCGGGGTATCTTTGTAATAATATCCGCGGCATCGATCGTCACCGTCACCGCCGCCCCCGAAGAAACATCCCCCGAAGGAGCCCTACCCGAAGGAGCCGCCGCCACCTTATAATCAGGCGCCTCAAACGTCTTCGCCTGCCAATCATCCAAAAAAAATCCCATCGTCGGCGCCACCGGCGGATCTTTGGGGCGTACAGCCGAAGGCGCCACTAATACCAAACCCAGCAAACCCGCCCAAAGCAGGCCATAATTATTTATTCCCATGTCGAGTAATTTCAAATGCTTTCATTTTGGAATCATTCACCGCCGCCAAGACCAGCTTCCTGCCCGCAACCGTAATGACCTTCAGGTCCCGCACATCCCCATCCAGGATCAACCCATCCGCCGCCGGCGATACCGCGATAAAGCCCCCCTTCCCGTTGCCTTCCAGCAGCAACCCATAGCTGGCATCATAACGCCCCGATAGGACCGAAGCCTCGTATTCATTACCCCCCAGGATGAGATCGGGATGCCCATCGCCATTGACATCGGTATACAGCATCGTATTGACCGGCGCTATCTGCGCCATCGCCGGAAAAGCATGAAAATTGAACCTCCCCTTTCCGTCGTTCTCGAACCACCCGCTCCGCACCTCCCTGCACTTCAGCACCAGCGAACCGGCCATCATATCCGGCGTAAACACCTCGTCCATCGAGGCCCTGGCATAAGAAGCATTGTTGCCAAACCTCTTCTTGATGGAAGGCATCTGCCTCGCCCAGTCGTCCCGCGAAACCACGGCCTGCAACCGGTATTGCCCGTCATTCCCCTTTATATAATAGCACAGCACCGGATCGGCGATCCCATTGCCGTCAAAGTCTTTTGTAATCAGCTCCGCAGGCCGTGCCGTATCGATATGAAAGGGATTGTTCAACCCCAGGTTGCCCGCCACAATATCGGGATACCCATCCCCATTGACATCGGTCACCAGCAGGCTGCGCCAGAAGCCTGGCAGCCCCTGTAACCCCGCCTGATCCGTGATCTCCGTCAGCGTCTTGCCATTGTTCTTAAAAATGCGGATGGGCATCCAGTCACCCGCAATGATCAGGTCGGGCTTTCCATCGTGATCGATATCCGCCCATACAGCCGAATTGATCATCCCCGCATATTGCAGCGCAGGACATACACTGGCCGTCACATCGACAAAGACGCCGTGGTCATTGCGAAGCAGATAGCTGGTCGGCGAATGCGGGTAAGAACCCAGCGAAACCCGGCCGCCGATAAAAATATCCATATCGCCATCCCCATCCATATCCGCGACAGCTACACATTTGGCCGCGGTCCGGATAAAGGGCGAGAACGCCATACTGTCAAGGTGAAAATTGCCCTTTCCATCATTAAGATATAAGCGCGGCCGGTAAAAAGAAGAATGATCGTCAAATTCGCTGCTGCCGCCAACCACCAGCAGGTCAGGGATCTTGTCCCCGTTGGCATCGAACAGGATACTTTGCATATCCTCTTCATATTTGGTCCCGCCAATCCCGCCGGTCCCGCCAATCCCGCCGGTCCCGCCAATCCCGCCGGTCCTGCCAATCCCGCCGGCCCCGCCGACCAGATCTTTCCCGGTAAAACGGCCATCCTTCTGCTGCAAAAAGATTTTCCCCGACTGCTCGAACGCACCCCCGATAAAAAAGTCTTCCAGTCCGTCCCCATTCATATCGCCCGTACTGATAAACGGACCTTCCT
>Ga0206963_10212_pt1 | contig 19057 bp, 28 predicted proteins | sample Alteio_BWOrgHeat_28_FD_152958 | JGI IMG/M metagenome (GOLD analysis project Ga0206963, IMG submission 152958) | Enriched cells from forest soil in Barre Woods Harvard Forest LTER site, Petersham, Massachusetts, United States -... | ecosystem: Environmental > Terrestrial > Soil > Temperate forest >... | reverse complement strand
CGCGAGCGCCGAAGTAAATCCCCATCCGCTCGAGCGCCCGCATCGCGGTTGCGCCAAACTGGCCCATTGAAGCATCTGCTTCCTCGGCGCGCTTGCGAACCTCTTCGAGATGCTTATTAACCGCATCGAGAACCGCGCCGCTGTGATCCTCGCCAGCGACTACGACAACAACGGATTTGCTAGACATTCGATCCCCGCTTGAATAGGTTTTTAGAGTCCGGCGTTTGGCGCATCAGCTTTTTCGATTTCGCCGCCTTATCGAATGCCGCTAGCACGCGCGCCTTTTGCTTTTGCAGGCTATCCTCGCCGGTCAACATGGCCGGCGTGATGCGCTCCTTAACGTGCGGTTGCACGATAACCGCCGCGAGCCAGGCATCCATCTTTCGGCGGAATTTCAGCTCGCGCCGGCGGCGCTCGTTGCAACCCTCGAGCACGAGGCGAAGCTCGGCATAAGTGAGCTGCCAGAATTCGGACGGAGCCATGCCCATATCGCCGCACGCGATCCGGTAAGCATCCGCGAACGTCCAAGTCTTACGCGCCTTGCGCGGCCCGCTACCCTTGCGCCCTGGCCGGCGCGAGCCCTCTATTTTCCCTCTTCATCCCGCCCGTAATAGATATCGAGCGCCTTCCTCACGGCAAGATAGGCGAGCGTTACCTTCTTACGGCGATCAATGAATGCGCCCACATCCTCGAGCGTTAGAAGCTCGCCCTTCGCGTGAGCATCGCGGTACAGGCACGCCCAGAGGTAAGTACGAAGGTTGTCGAGGTTCACATCGCACAATTCTTCAACCTTGCCCGTCTTCGGATTTTCCCGCTCGCCTATCTTCGTCCAGAGGCCGCCAATCTCGGCGTTTACACCCTGAATGAGCCTTTCCGTATTCAAATCGAAAACCAGCTCGCGCCGCCGGTCCAGGTCGAGAAAGATAGGAGTCTTAACGATAGACATAGCTGATATGTACTCGCGCCGAGCGAATCACCGCAAAAACAAAGGCGGCCCGGTTAGGCCGCCTCGCTTCCCTGGCATTGTCGCTCGCTTACTGCGCGCCGAGTACCAGAGCCCCGTTGCCGTCGAGCTGTACATCCATGCCCTGCAAATCGCTTGTCTTTCCGCCGAACTTCGCCGAGGAAATAATTGCCTGGCCGGTATAAACAGGCTCGCCGCTGCCGGCGTTCAGCTCGTGATACAGAGCCACCGAAACCGGCTGCTTGTTGAAGATCGCCGTCCGAATCTCCGCGAGCTGCGTATCGCCCTCGAAATAATCAAACTTCGCGGTTGCCGTCCACGAGCTGAGCCCGTACATGCTGCCTTCCCACCCGGCCGTGCTGCGGTCTGTAGCATCGAGCTTCGCGGCTTTAACTTCCCAATCTACGTCTTTCATCGTTGCGCAGAGCACCGCCGAGCCGCCGGCCTGCGGCACAACCCCAATCTGCGCAAGATATCCCTGCTTCTTTCCAGTATTCACAGCGGACATAGCTACTCCCCATAGGTTAGATTTTGCGTAGGATCGCTACGCCCAACGTCAACGGTGATGCTCACCGTAATGTCTGCGGCGAGCACGTCATACTCACCCTTGTTCAAATACACGTACTCCACATCTGTAACCTTTGCCTCGCTCACAATCCGGCCGAGCGTGCAATCTGTCATCACTTGCTGCCAGGCCCACACAATGAGCGGGTCCGCCGCCTCATCTGACTCTGAGGTAGCCTTTACCATTGCCCGGATGATTACGTCGAATTCGGCATTTGCAGCCGAGCGAGCGCCCTTGTACGCGAAATGATCCTTCGCGCGAAAAACGTTGTACGCCGGCAAACGGTCTTCCGTGTACTCCGTCTGATCCGTCCGCGCCACCGGAGCCGGCGAGCCCGCCGAGCCCACGAGCGCCGCTATCTGACGCACGGCTAAGAGTCCGATACTTGAGTTAATGCTCACGAGGTAGCCTTCAGCTCGATTTCAACTATCCGCCCGTCTCCGGGCATCTTCCGGCTCTTCACCGTAAAGCTCGAGCCGCGAACGGTCACCGCCTGGCCGGCAACCGGCAAACTAGCGAACGCCGTAACCGGAGCCGTGAGCGTTACGCATCCCTGCTCCATTGAGCCGAGAGCGCGCGCCTCCCACGGCATCGCCGGCGAATCTACAAATACCGTCACGCTCTGCCCGTTGATTACCGCGGGCTCGCCCATATCGGCGAAGAACGCCGGCAAATCGCTATCACCGAAGACCATTAGAACGGGATATCCTCATCCGTGATTTCTGTAGCATTGCCGCCGTCCGCCGGCGCTTCCTGCGAATACTCGTTACGCCCCTGGCCGCCACCGAGCAGCACAAGCTCGCTCACAATGATTTCTGTCCGGTATCGCTTGCCGGAGCCGTCCTTCGCATCCCACGAGCGCGTTTTGAGCCGGCCCTCAACGTAAATCTTCGAGCCCTTCTCCACGTACTCGCGGACAATCTCCGCCTGGCGCCCGAAGAAAACTAGGTGATGCCATTCCGCGGCATCCTTCCACTCTTCGCCCTCTTTAACGCGCTCGGCCGTCGCAAGCGAGAGGTTCGCAATCGCGAGCCCGTTGCTGAATTTAATCTCCACATCCCGGCCCACGTTGCCGAGCAATGAAACCTTATTGACGCCCTTTGCCATTTCTCCCCTATGGAACGCGCGAGGAGCGCCGCGTCTCCTCGCTTCCCATCTGCCGGCCTGTACTCCGTTGTGCGATACGATCCGCGGCGTTAGATCGCGCGCAGCCCGCCGGCTCTCGTCGTTTGTATAAATCTTGAATCCCCGCGCCTCACGCCTTCGGCGAGTCTTGGCGCGGGAGAACGTCCGTGCTACTTGTCCGCGCCCTTCTTCGGCGCACCAAATTCGGACACATCGCCAGGCTTCACGCTCTCCGCTCGCTCCATACGGATTAAGCGGCGCGCCACATCGCCCGGAACCTCGGCAATATCGCCCTTTGAGAGCGCGAGCCCCTGAACCTTTTGGTCAATGAGGAGCTTCACCCTTACGGGTTTCTGCGCCTCGGCAAACCTGCTCGAAGTAACAAGCATTTCCATTCCCCCGTTTCACTCTTGGAGCGGCCCACGTAGGAACCGCCCCGCGAGAGTTGAGTTAGCTAACCGCGACGGTTTCGCAGACTGCGAACGCTTGGACGTGGCGGAATTCCACATCGAGCAGAGCGCGCTCGGTGATGACATACACGCCGTTTGCGGCCTGCGTGTACGGATCAACAATCAGCTCAGAAGCACCCCAATCGGCAACGATGCACTGCGACCAGTCACCGAGCACCGCGGCGTGTAGGTTCGTGCCGGTTCCGAAGTTCTTCGGAAGCTGATTCGTCACGCCGGCCTTGTACCCGAGAGGCCCATCCTCGAGGCCGGAAGGATCGCGGGTAACGCTATTCCAGATCGGCGCGGCGTAGCCGGAGGGAAACATCGGAGTTGCCTTGAGCAGCCCGCGAACCTGCGGAGTGACAAGCCAGCCCATCGTTGCAACGTCCGCGTTAGCCGCGGCAACCACCGACTCGAAATTCGTGATATCGGTCCAGCCGAGCATTTTGCCGGTTGTCAGTGTCGCACCGCTCGAGGTAATCAGCGCCAGGCCGGATTGCCCGAGCAGGCCCACCGGAGCCGGCGCGCCGCCTGCCACGATAGCCGCGAGGTCAATCGCCAGAGCGAGCACCTTGTTGCGGTCATTGGCGAGCAGCCCTTCCACGTCAACCGCGGATTCCGCGAGCAGCTCGACAGTGTAACCGTTCTGCATCGAGAGCCGCTTCGGAGTCAACGCGACGTAATCAGTCGTTACGTCCGATGCGGTCACGCTCGAGGTTTCGCTCAACCACTGAGCAGTTGCGGCGCTGTCCTGGCGAGGCAGGCGCACGATACCACTCAGGCCGCCCATACGGGTAGCTCCGAGAGCCAGCACGCGAGCGCGGTTGCGATACAGCTCGATTACTTCCGGCTGCACGTCGATGCTGAGGATGTTCGCCTGAGAAGTGTAGCCCGTGCCGGTTGTGCCGGCCGTAACAGTACGCTTGCTCGACGAGCTTGGAATCAGCACGTTATTGCCGGGTGCAATCTGCGCGCCGAGCCGCTTCCTGATTTCGCCGGAAACCTCGCGCTCGAAAGCGTTGTCCTCCTGCGGGAAAGCATCGGGCTTCGCCTGCCTTGCGGCCATGCGATACGCCTTAGCGTAGGAGTAACGCTTGCCATCCTTGCCGGCGTCACGGATGACATTCTCGCCGGCCGTGCCCACGAGGTCGGCATTGTTCGCGGCAACCATCTTGCGGCTGATTTGCTCTGCGAACGCCCCAACGGACATTTCGCCATCGAGCGCGAGCCGCACTTCGGTTTCGGTTACATGCTTCTTAAATTCCTGATCGCCTGCCAGCGCAGTAATGCGCGAGCGCCGCGCTGTCTCCAACTGCTCAGCAGTCGGAACCTTGATTTCCTCGGCCATTTGCCTAACCTCGATCGTGATTGGAATAGCCGCGGGTGCGGCGTTTGGTGCATTCCGGCGGCGCACTTCGAATGCAACCGGAAACTCTTCTTTGCCATCCGTTGAGCGATTTTTGCCAACGGTATGATCGGCGGGAACCGTCACGAGCGAAGCCTCGAGAGGCTCCCAATCCGTAACGTTTAACGTGTCATCGCTCGACGGATTCTCGCCTTCCTGATCGCGCACTATCTTGTGAATCAGGTAGCCCACCGAGGAATCTTTCAAAATGTCATCGTCGTAATCGCGCTTCTTCTCTTGCGCAAACTGCGAGCTGCTCCATTTGCCCTCAACCCGGAGAACGCCATCCTTGATCGAGTAGCCGTCAACCACGCCCATGTGCTGATTCGGGTCATGGTTGTAGAGGAGAGCAATCCCGTTCTTCAGCCGCTCCTGGCGAATGTTCTCTTTGTCATGCTTGAGAACTTCGTTTCCGAACCACTGAGAAACCGGCTGCTCGCTCGAGAGCGCAAAAGCGAATCCATTCGGATCGTCGGTTGCCTGGCGCTCGAGGCGCATCGCGCGAAACTGGCGCGGCAAGCTGTTAAGTAACTCGCTCATGGTGCGGTTATGCCGCACAAAGAAAAAACCGGGCAAATTTCGCCCGGTCTAAACCTGCACAGTATGCGATGCTTACAGGATGCTCATTTTTGCGCTCATACACGATGAGGATGATGACCACGAAAGCAACTGGGAGCGTCTTGGGTTGAGTCGAGATTTAGAATCTAAGGGAATCGAAATCATTCCCAAGAAACTCCTAGACGAGCAAGACACTCGCAACAAGAGGCTCGCAGAAATACTGAGTGGGTCGCGTTATGTGCGGGACCCGAGCCAGCTGCAACAACAACTGCAAGGTCAACAACAACAACAGCAGAACCCGGAGTTCTTGTTGAGTGGTGTTCAATACGTCATTAACCACGCAACCGGGTTCAGCTCCATAATTTCCGCAACATTGGGAGCGTGGCTGCATGGCCGGTATGGCCGCAAGGTTCGAATTAAGGTGGCCGACGTCGAGATTGAGGCTCGAACACAGAAAGAAGTAGAAGATCTCCTCGAAAAAGTAATAGACATTGAGCGTGCCAGTGGACACGAAAAGACTTCCTGAGCGCCGCGTTTTATTTCTTCGGCTTCTTCTTCGCCAGAGGCGCGGCCGGCTGCTCCTTCGCCGGCTTGCTGTCCGTACCTGGCTCGCCTTCCTCCTCAGGCGGCCCGTCGTTTACCTCGCTCAACGCATCGCCGCGGATATCCGTCCCGAGCTGAATCCCTAGCTCGTCCGCATACGCCCGCTCAGCCGCAATCTGCTTGTAAACGTCGCGCCAATCTTTGCCGTGCGAGTGAAGTATCGCCGCGTGCGTGTTAAATCCGTTTTGCACATCGGCAACCGATGCCTGCGAATCCTTGAGTGGATCAACCCACGGCCACCGCTTTGGGATAAATTCGATTGCGTCCGGGTCCGCGTAACGATCCGGGTCAAATGGCAAATCGAGCGCGCCATTCAATAGAGACGCGCGGAGCCAGTCTTCGTACACCGGCCGGCAAATCGCATCTATCATCAGGTTTTGCAGCTCCATGAAGTAATCGCGCTCCTCGAGCACGCCGAGGCGGCCGCTCGAGTAGTTCACGCCGGCCAGGTCGTTACCTAACTCGTGATATGCAACCCCCAGGCCCGATGCTACGAGGCGGAGAGAACGCTCCACAAACGGATTGAAGGCCGCCGTAGGATGTTCCGGGCTCACGTTCTTTAGCGTCGATCCGCGCGGGAGCTGAATGAGCATCCCGTTTTCAACATCGAGGCGCGTTGCGCCGTCCTGCGTCTCGCCATCGCCGGCGTAGCCCTGCGAGCCCTCTTGCGATTCGATGGCTCCAACCATCATCGCGCCGGAGCGCGCCGCCACTAGCTCGGCCTCGAAATACCCGTCTAACATCCGCAAGTCATACATCACCGGCGCGAGCAGGGGATATCCGCGCGTCTGTCCAATAAATCGCGGTATGTAAAAGTGATAGATTTGCCCCGCCGGCACCGGAACGCGATCCGCCGCGCCGTATCCCGTCTCGTAGGGGTTTCCCTCGAATAAGTGATACGCGAGCGGCTTTTGATACCTGTCAACCTCAACGCCCATCCGCACCTGATTCTGCTTAGGCGATCCGATGCGGTTAAAGTTGTCGTCGAGCTGATCCGCTTGAATGAGCTGAAGAGTGAAGCCGAACGGGTTTTGAGACTTCGGAACGTACATCTTGCGGACGATAATCTCGCCGTCTCGCCCGATTCCATCGGCCGCCATCCGGCAAACATCGTTCCAAGTATATTTTCCGTGAATCGTGCAAAACTCTTTGCGCTGCCACTTGCGCCAGGCTTTTTTTAGAGCGTCGTTTGTGTTGTCATCGAGCGTGTCGCTCCCGTGTATCCGCTGCTTTTCTATCTTGAACGCAATGCGGATGCCGTGCGGCCCTACAAGATTCGTCCTCAGCATTTGCTGAAACTTCGACGCAATCGGCGAGTTGATTTGCTGCTCCCTGGCGCGCGCGCGAAGGAATCGCAAATCCATACGCAAGATTTGGTCCGCCGCCCGCGGAACGCGGCTCCAGTCTGCCGTAAGCCGGCCAGGCTTAGCCGCGGCGAAACCTCCGAAGCCAGCGCCGGCCCCGGATAGAACCGCCTGCATATTGTTCGGCGTGAGCGTGCGGGCGGCCGGCAAAATCTCCGCCGGCGCGAGCTGCGCGCGCTTCGCCTCGCTCAAATCTAGAAGTGTTAAAGGCATCGGCGAGGCTCCTTAGTAGTTAGGCCGCATTGTAAAAAGCACTTTGCGCCGGCGAGTAAATTCTCCGCGCGCGGCGCGCTCCTCATCGTACTTGTAGGCGTATTCATCGCGGCGCTTGTCGAGTTCCGTCTTATTCATGTAGCTGATACGCCGGCCCGAAACCTCATACTCTTGCACCATCGGGCTCTGATCGCCTGAGATTGCCGCCTCGAGCATATCGAGGGTTTTCTTCACAAACGAGCGCGTATCTATCGGCGCGCTCGCCCCGAATAGCTTCGCGTCTACCCGGCAGCTCTGCAAAAGAAACGTCTGTTGATCCGTGAGCGTTCCGTTTTGAGTTAGAGACAGAACCGAGTACAAGTCATAAGTTCCCGGCGTAACCGCCGCGGTCTGCGCCGGCGTCACTGCAATATCGAAGCTCTGCGAGTCCGCATCCACGGTAATCGAGCCCGCGGGAAATTGAAAGATCGCGCTCGGCGAGTTGAGAACGTATTGCAACGCCCAACCCTGGCCGGACGGATACGCCTCAAAGTTGCGCGTCCACTGCCACGAATCGCCGGCGCGTAACGCCGTAGGCTCGCCGGCAACCGTAGGCGCGGACAAGATATCAGGAGTCGGAGGAATTACCGGCGGAGTGCTCACGCTCTAACTTGTGCCGTCTTTAGCCGAAATAGAGCAAATTAACGCCTCCACGAATTGATGAATGAGTTAGAAAACGGATTACTCGCGGATTGCAGCGGCTTAGCCGGCATTAGCGGCCGCGCCACTTGCGCCGGCGCTCGCGCTGGCTCCGGCGTGGCAGTTTCGGCCGGATTCATCTCCTCGGCCCGCCGGGTCAGATTCGCCTTGATAGCTCCAAAGTTCGGATTTGCAACGTCGCGCGCCGCCGCGGCGTAATTCAGGCAATCGAGCGCCTCGTTTCGCTCGTACTTCTGCACGTAGGCGGAAACCATCTTTCCGTTTACAACCTCGGAAACCTTCTCCTCGGCCGCGAGTTGCCGGAAGTATTCCGAATCGAAATCCTCAGTCAGCGGGAAGTGAACGAAGCCCGGCCCTTGCTGCTCAACGCGGAGCGAGCTGTATATCAAATCCTTGCCGGTATCCACGCCCACGCCAAACAGGAGCGCCTTATTTACGCCCTTGCGGTTTGCCGAGCTGATTAGCGGAATGCCGAATCCCGAGACACCCTTGCATGCGTGAATGCCGCGGCTCTCGCGCGCTCCCGTGAATTCATACACGCGCTTTGTGTGATTGCCGTTGCCGGAGTCTACGAGCGTTGTAACGATGTGGAGAGTAGGCCCGAGTATGTGCGGGTAACGCTTGCGGAGAAACGTGTCCAGCATGCGCCAGGGAGAATCGCCGTGCTCGATAGGCAAAGACGGGTCACCATAGAGCTTCCGATGCTCCACGAGCCACACTTCAGAATCGAGGCCCCATCCCGCAACGGAAACCTCGATGCGATCCTTTTGCACGTCCGCGCCGCATGTAAGCATGAGCACGCCGGCCGGGAGCTTGTCTCCGTAGTGCTCGCGGCGCGCCTCAATTGCCGTCTGATTCGCTTTCTCGCCGCGGATTTCCCACGTCTGAGCCAGGCGCGTATTGATAAAGGTTTTTTGCCGCTCGATGTTATGGCGCGCCTTCAGCCACTCGAGAATCAAATCGCGCCACTCGACAAACGGAGAGTAAAGCGCGTTCAAGTGGAAGCCCACAACGCGCTCATCCATCGGCTTAGCCGTCGCGCGCCATTCGCCCTTAGCGATCATAAAGAACTTACTGCGCTCTTCAATCACGCAACCGTTGACGCAAATGTAATACCAGCGCTTTAGCCGATATTTGCGATTGCCTTCCTCGTCGCGCTCGTCTTCCTCGTCATACTCATATTTGAGCCGCCGCCACTCGAGCACTTGCATTTCTTCGCAATGCGGACACGGCACAAAGTACCGGCGCTGATCGGATTCGCCGAAGCCTTCCTCGATTCGAGAATCGCCCTTTATGCCCGGCGTAGACGCGAGCACAATCTTTTTATTGTGAAAGTTACTCGTACGCTTCTCGGCCAGGTCCACCGGATCGCCCTCCGTGCCGGCGCTCTTCGGGTAGCGGTCAACCTCATCAGGCAGCAAAACGCGGATCGGCCGCGAGGCCAGGCCGGCCGGCGCGTTAGCTCCGCGCATCACGAGAACGCCGCCGGGAAATTCCTTATTGTCTAGCGTGTTGCCGGAGTCCCTAGTCCGCGGCGAGGGAAAGATGCTCGAGAGCGCCGGCGTGTCTCGGATCATCTTCGCAACGCGGTTTTTTGAGAAATTTTCGGCCTCGTCAACGGATGCCTGAATTACCAGAATCGGAGCCGGGTCCCAATGGGAGAAGTATCCGATTGTGGCGAGCTGTATCTGCGTCTTGCCGAGCTGCGAGCCCATCATCAGCACGATGCGCTGATATCGCGGATCGGTAATCGCGTCCATGATGCCGCGCTGATACTCCGCATTCGACGTGAGAAACTTTCCAGGCATCGCGGACGATTCCGGCGATAGATACAAATACTCGTCTGCCCACTGCGAGAGCGTGAGCGGAGCCGGAGGTTCAAACATCCGTAAGCCGTCCGAGACGGCGGCCAGGAGCGCCGCTACTCCGTCCGAAGATGTAACGTATGGGCTCACTCGCCGGCCGCCTTCATGCTCGCCAGCTCCGAGCAGACAATCTGACACTCAGCCTTGAGGATTGCCTCAACCTCGGAGCGATCCGCCGCGCCGGCGAGCCGAGTAGTCAGCCGGGAAGGCATCGCAAGAATCTTCGATTGAATCGCTCGAGCCAGGGTCGAGAGCGTCTTCCTTACGTCGCTGATTCCCGCTACCTGGCCGCGGCGCTCGGCGAGGTCTAACTCCTTTAGATCGGCCTCGGCGCGGGTCTTCCTGGCGAGCGCGGCTTCGTAATTCTCCGGCGGGAGTTCCGGCCCCGATTCCGGCCCGGATTTGACGCGGCTTTTTTCCGGCGCTTCCGTCCGCGTTTCCGCCCGGTATCGCACGTACCACTCGAGCACGTCCGGCCACTTCAGCGAGCGGCCGCGCTGGCCGTCAACAAACGGTAACCCGTTCTTATTCATCCAGTTACGGACGCTCTTTTCAGTAACGCCTAAGAGTTCCGCAACGTCCGCGGCGCTCAAGCTGTCAAATTTTTGCGGGCTCTCAGTCTTAGGCATAGGCGGAAACGGAAACGTTGACAAAAAACCTGTCTCTAGGCCGCCCTGGCGCTGGCGCGACACCCCCAAACGGCATTGCCGTGGAAGGACCCAACCTATTGATTCTTAATGGATAAAGCTCGTCCATGAATGAGGCAAACGATGAAAATGCCTTTCGCTCACGCAACGGTTATGCCTGAAAAGAGAAAAGCCGAGCAAGTTTAGGCTCGGCTTGACATAAATTTCGCGTTTTCTGCGCCCCGGAGGAGAAAGATAATGAATAACTGTTTGATTTTCGGGCAACTCGGAGTATTATTTAAGCATCAGGCGACACGTTTGGAGGGTATCTTCAGTGGGTACTGAACGCCGCCTGATAATCGGTTGCAAGGCCTAGTCAGCCTTGGGAGCTCGTCTCTCCTGCCCTCCGCCAGCTTGCAACCAACAAATTTGTATGGACAGCTAAGGTCCAAAGGTTTATTCTTAATCCATTATCAGGCGGCGCGCCACCTACTGGCGTACCTAAGAACACGCAAAAGGCCTCAGAGTGACTCCTGAGGCCTTTTGTTTTCTTCTACGTCGTCCACGCTTTCAGCCCTTCAATAAAGAGCTTAATGCCTGCATCAAGCATGGCATCCTTGTCCGGGAGACGATCTTTGAGTCTCGGCTTTACGGCGGTCCTGAAAGCACTGACGACCTGTGAAGTCACATCTGTGCAATGCTCACGTAACATCGCCTCAACTAAAACGGAGTACTGCCTCGCATATATCTCCTTCGATTTAGCATCACCCGTCCTTAGGTGCCAGTTGAGCATCGCAAACGCCTGATCTAACCCGCTATCGTTCAAAAGGATCTTCAGCCGATCCAAGTCGGTTGCCTTAACCGGCGCGCCATCTATGAAAAACGGCTCCCCAGAATCGAACGGCGTGACAATGTCGATCACAAGGCGTTCCCACGGGAGATTCATTTGCAAAAGTGGAGTAGGATCACCCTTCCGCACTGCCAAGAGCGTGAATCGACTGTTCGCGGTGTACTTAGGCAATTCTGACATTTGACATTTTCCGAGGTAGCAAGCTGATTCAGCACAGCATACCGCAAACTAAGAGTCAGTTGGCGGCGCAGCAGCGATCCTGAGCCTTTATGAGAGCCCCACAGTGAGAATGTCACCATGGGCGCGGTAAATCTCGATACACTTCTCTGCGCGTTCCGGGTCCGTTGACCACGCGAGCGACACTTGCGAAACGTAGACTTCTGGCGTTGCCGCTGCGAGAGCCGCCGAATAGTGCGGATACGATCCTGCCAGCCGGCGGAGCGTGTTCATCCGCTCACGGAATGAGGTTGCGTAATCGGGATACTCGCACCATTCCGCGTCTACCGTAACCCATTGATGATTGAGAAACTCGCGCGTGGGGAGATCGAGCGATCCGTATACCGGGTGAACTTGCTGCTTTGCGCCAAACAGATTGTGGGCCTTGAGCGCCAGCTCGGACGTTCCCCAGGTAGACTCGAGCGCCGCCTCGCATGCTGCCATACCTGGCCAGATGTGGCCGGCGAGCTTTGCAGCCTTAGCCGAGATCGCCAGGAAGGTTAATTGCCCTTGCGTTGCCATGCGCGAGATATCGCACGGATTTCACGCGGGCAGCAAAAAGACGGCATCTATCTACTTGCCACACCGCTGCAAACGGTCAAAATGGAAGTGCCGCGATTGGAGGTACAGGAGACGGCGCATGACAAGAGCATGCTTTAAGAAGAAGGGCTCGAATCCTCCCATGTGCGGAGTACATAATGTGCCGTTGATACAGCAGCGGAGTTTCGATGATTCGGCATCGGCAGGAATTGGTGACTTTACTTTTCTTGTCTGCCCCGTAAGTAGCGCGGTGGTCAATGACGAATAGCAGCCAGAAATAGGAGTTTAAGCCGATTCCACATCAGGCGAATAAAAGGCGAATATAATTCGGATATGCCCGCCTCATGGCTGATCGCTCGCCGGAACCTGCGCAGTAAGCCATTTCTCAATCTGGCTCTTGATGATCGGGGCTTCCGTCAAACTCTCGACGCATAACGCGGCATTTGAGCCAAGATGCAGCCAGTGAGAGCCATCCGCGTCCCGAAACAGTTTCAGGCCGTTAGTGGTCAACTCTAGTCGTGCCATACTGGTCAGATTAGCAAACCGGCGAGCCGAGGAAACCCGCTCATGACAGACACGCTACTACCCGACACGGATCCGACAGATGAGCAAATCAAGAAGAAAAAGCTTGACCGCGCTGCGACCGCTGCACATTCCGAAATACTATTCGTTGTGCTTCCATTCATCGTTATTGCAATAACTTTGGGTCATAGAGGCGAATTAAATACGATATTCTTTCTGCCTGAGTGGTCGATTGTTTCTGCTGTGATTGTCGGGCAGACCATTGTCAAACTCGCGTCATGCGTTATCGGCAAATCCGTTCCTCGAGAGCGAGTCGTGTTTGTCCTTTCCGGTCTTCTTGTTTGCCTTCTCGTTCCAATTCTTGTCATTCTCGCAATCGTTCTGACAGCCAACAAGGTCTCCGTTACTTTGGCGGTCACGCAAGCGGTCCTATTTGTTATAAGTGTGGTCTTCTTTCGTAACGCGTCGATTACCGAAACGATGATCGGCGATTAACACAATTCTTAGGGGGAATCAAAATAAGGCAATCCCCTTCCCCGGAAGATCGCCCGCTAAAATTAGACTTTGTGTTTTGTTTAGCTTGCGCTCGCGATTACCTTGCGATCAACGGCCGCGTCCACCTTCTCCAGTATGCGGCGCAATTCAGCTCGCACCGAAATAAGAGGCAATGCAACTAAGACAACGAGCCCCAATAAAACGAGTAAACCGATAAGAAGACTCACAATTCCCTCATATTAACACGGGTTTTCGATAGGAATTACACCGGAACGCCGGCGCTCAGCCTATCAGCCATTCCCGAAACCATACGGCGCGAAACCGTAAGCTCGCCATCAGCGAGAAGTTGCCGGCGAGCCGCGCCGCGTCCGCCTGGCTCTCGAAATCTGCAACCGTCTGCCTTACCAGCTCTCGAGTCGCTACGACCATCACTCACTCGCCGGCGTTGCAATCGGGTCAGGCTTCGCCATCTCCGCAACCTGCGCCGGCTCGTAAGCGCCAACGTTTACCGTTGCGTCCGCCTTCCCTTGCTCGTACGCATCATTCAGGAGATTAACGAGCGTGTGAGCCTCGCCGGCCGTGTAGAACGTGCTGAGCGGAGCCAGGCTCGGCAGATCGCCGCGGATTATCTCCCATTTTTCCCGTATCTCGTATTTCGGCATTTCTAACCCCTTCGTTTCTGAATTGTCGCAATCAGTAAAACGGTTACCTACTTGCGGGAATTCCCGCCGGAATCTTTATGGATGCCCTAGATGAAACTGCTCGCACTCGCGACACGGGTAGGCGTTGAGCGTATCCCACCGGCCGGCGTTGCGCGGATGGCAGATATCACCGCGCTTGAGCAGGGTCCGAGCAGCATAAGCCGAGTCTTCGCTCGGGTAAGCATCCTTGCCCGAGCTGCAAATAACCCGGTTTTGCGCGCCGGCAATCATTACGCCGCGGCTCCCTGCAAGAGCGAGAACTGCTCGAAGTCTGAAACGAGCATGCTCGGCGCAACCTCGGCGCGCTTTGCCTTTGCCGGCTTTGGCTTCTTCAGCTTATCGGGCTCGCGGTTGTCGATAAGCTCCACCTGATCGCGTTCCCGCACAACGCGCGCATAGTCCGGCATTTCGCAGACGCTATCCGATACCTCAGCCTCGGCGAGCGCCTCGAGGCGCGACCACATCTCTTCTGTATCGAAATCGGCGTGAGCGTCAATGGCGGCCAGGATGCCAACGCGCTCAGCATTCACATCGAGCCCGAGCCAATGGCAGCACTCCGCGAAGCTCACATACTCGCGCTTGCCGTTTACTTCAACGCCTGGCTCGGAAGTTGCGAACCAATCACGCGCGAGGATCGCCTCGTCTGGTATCCGGCACATCTCCGCCGGCCACGTCTCGCCAGGCCGGAGAGGCCCGCAAGGTATCTCGAGCTGCATAGCATCGGCGAGCGTGAAGAGCGCGAACCGATGCCAGAATTGAAGCGCCGGCGAGTAATTCCATCCCGCCCGGCCCTGTTGCCACTTATCAACCGTCGATTTTTTCATTCATTCCCCTTTGCGTTCTTCTTTGCCACACGTTGAAGGATTCGCGCGAATTTCAGCGCCACACGCTCATTAGCTCGCCCTGCTCAACCGTCCGCTTCCGTTTAAGCGCCGCGTCTCGTATCTGCTCTCGTGCGATCCGCTCCGCCTCAGCCCGCGGAACGTTGCCGCAAAACTCGATGATTGCCGCGCGCTCTTCAAACTCTTCATCTCTCACGCCTTTACCCGCGCTTTCATGCCCGTATAACCGGGAGTTGTGATTCGGTTGAGGAATTCCTGCTCGCCCATTCCTTCGTTGAATCCGCCAGGCCCGAGCCGCTCATCTACCCAGGCCCAGAATTCCGCCATGTGTTCGCGCCGTTGATCCTGGCTCCGCTGAAGATCCCGCTCGGCCCGCTCTTCGGCTCGCTTCGCCTCGATTGCTTCCTCGATTTCCGCCGGATGCGGAAAGAACCTCGAGCTTCTCAATAGCGGGATGAGCGCGGCCCGGAACGGTTCAAGCCCGTAATCCAGTACCATCTCCAGCCAGGCGGCCATCCACATATCCGCCGTTTCCGGCAATAGCTCCTGGCCCGGATAGTTCGCCTTCATCTGAGCCATCAGCGCCGGCACTTGGGCCAAGTCCGAATTTCTCCGCGGCCTGTCTAATTGCGTCGATGCTGCGCTCGTGTCGATCCTTAGCAGCGTTCCCGCTCGCTCCATTCGCATTCCCCCCGTTTGCTTGAATTGGTTTCATAAACTGATCGAGCGGCCCGTTTGCATAGTCCGTTACCTGCTCAATCCACAGGTAAGGCCGCTTGCCGTGGTTAACCGGGCTCTTGCCGCGGTTGTTTAGGCAGGTTTGAAATTGCTCGAGCGTCATTTGCGGCAACGCCTTCAGCAGATCGCCGAGCCGGCCGGCCTCTTTGCCATCCCACGGCATCGCCGGCGCGCCGGGATTCTTGAAGCGCCAATATGTCTCGATGGCTGCCTTAAAAGGCGTATGCCGAGGATCGGCTTCGCCCTTACCGGCCTTTGCGGGTTTTGTCTTTGGCGGATTAGGCGGAGGAGGTTCCGTTTTACCCGCTTCCGGCGCGCCAGCGTCGGAAGGGTTTTGTATTTCACCTTCACCTACACCATCACCAATACCAACACCAACACCTAGCGGAAATGTTCCGAAGTCTTCTGGAGTCTTCAGAACTGTTTGTGAAGGTTCGGGAGTCTTCGGAAGAGTTCCGAAATTCGGCGCGGATTTCTGAAAAGACTGAATCGAAAGATACTTACCCTTTTTCGATTCAACGTATCGCATGCGAAACGCTGTCAGCTCATCGAAATCAGGCTTCGGGCTCTGTCGATCCGCGGCCGTCTTGAACCTCGGCAGGTATTTCTCCGAGGTTTCAAACTGCGCCCACAATGAACCATCCGGCGCAGAGTAGACAAATACGAGGAAGTTCGCGGCGTACTCTTGAAGCCATCCGCTCACCGCCTCGAGTGAAGGCTTCGCGCGGAAGCTCGCATACACCGTATCCATGAGCTTTGCGTAATTCAGCTCTAGCCGGCCGTATCCGTTCGCCGCGGCGTACAACCAAGGCCAATGAAGACGCGCCTCGTCACTGCAAACCTTGAGACGCTCTCCGAAAAATAACCCTTTTGCATCTATAAGCACTGTGCCTCTCAGCTTTGTTTTTTCGCGTGCTGCATGTAAGTGAAGTGAGCCTCGAGCCATCGCTCCGTGTGATAGCTGAGCTTTCCGTATTGCTGGATCGCGCACGGATCGCCCTTCCGTGCGCCGCATCTCGGACAGTGAACGTCTAAGCTCGTTACGCGCATCGCTCGGCCAGGGTCAGCATTCGCTCTTCGCGCGTTGCTGGCCGGCGGAGCGGCCGCGCCGGCAACGGCCGCCCGTTCTGAATCGGCCCGCGCTTGCGTGCGGCGAGCTGCCTCGCGGCCCCGATAAGCACAACCGGCGAGAAGACGCCGGCGAGCCGCCTATCTGCGAGAGCGTCATCGTTGAAGACTTTCGCCAGGTCCACAAGCAGGAGCGGAACATCGGGGAATTCTTCGTCAACGGCGCGGAGAATTGCTTCCGTGGCCGCCTTCGCTTCCGGCGTCCGCCCTTCATGGATGACGATTGCGAGCCGGATTCCTCCGCCGGCGGGAGCGTAAGGGTTCGCGGTTAGAGCGCCGATGAGTTGCTCCAGCTCGGCGCAACGCGCCACCCTGGCCGGCATCCGGGTTTCGAGAAGAAACCCGGTAATGGAAAGCTCATCGAGGTTTGCGCAGTAGAGAGCCAGCTCCGGCCGGCGATAGTTTGCCGCCATTTACTTATCCCCCCGGCGCATCGGAGCGCAAACGTACTCGTGAGTTATGCCGTTATCCGTGCGATGGACGAAGAGCGCCGGCTTCGCGTTGTTGCTGAAATGGAATTCAACATGCCCCTCAACCGCGGCGAGAAATTCTTTGATGAAATCGCCGTCAAACCCGATTGCGAACGTCTCCGCGGGTCCGCCGATGATATCGAGCTGCTCGGCCGTCTCGCCGAGTTCCCCGGCGCTCTTCATCTCGAGAGTGCCGGCGCTGATATCGAGCGCCAGGAGCCGAGTCTTCGCCTCAGAGAAGAGCAGGCAGCGGCTAAGCGATTGCGAAACCGTTTCAACGTCCAGCTCGAGCGGCGCGCCAGAATTGCTCGGGATGATTGCCTCGTATGAGGGAAACTGTCCGGCGAGCTTTTGGCTCGAGAGCGTGCGAACGCCGGCCCGGAAGAATAGCGCGTTATCCGTCTCGCCTATCTCGATGAGGCTGATAGCTTCATCTCTGAGAATCGAGGCCAGCTCTTGAAGCGCCTTGCGAGGGATGAGCGCGCGCCAGGTTGAAGCGCCGGCCACGGAGCAATCCGTTTTGCTTACCCGCGTGAGCCGGTTTCCGTCCGTCGAAATCATCGCAACGCGGCTCCCGGCAATCTCCAAGAGCGCGGCGTTGATCGCGTATTTTCCCTCAGCATCGGCAACCGTAACGAGCGCCTTTGCGATGAATGCCCGGAAGATATCCGCCTCGAGGCCGGCCTTCCAGTCTGTAGGCTGCGGGAGCTGAGGGAAGCTCGCCGCGCTCATCCCAATCATGCGCGTATTCGAGCGCCCGCACTTGATTTTGAGCCAGCTATTCTCTTCCTGTTTGATCGTTACGTCATCGCCGGCGAGCAGCCGGACGTAATCGTAGAGCTTGCGCGCCGGCACGGTTACCACGCCCGGCGCTTTGATCCTGGCCGGCACGGAGGTTGTAAGACCTTGGCTGAGGTCCGTTGCGGAGAGCTTCACCGATTGGAGAGCGCCCTCGCCCGTTGCGTCTATGAGCAGGTTTGAGAGGATCGGTATAGTTGTATGCCGCTCGACCACTCCCACGGCCGCGGCCAGCTCCGCGGTTAGCTCTTTGCGGTTTACAACAATCTCGAGCTGAGTTGTCGCTTTAACTTCGGTTGCCATTCATTCACCTTTCAGCGTTGAGGGTTTTTAGTTTCGGACGGTGATAGTTATTTCCGTCCGCGGATTCGTCCAGTCGCGCAGCGTCTCAACCTCTACGCGCCGGCATCGTGCATCACTCCCGCGCTTACCGTTGCGGCCAGGGAAAGCGCCGGCGGCCTGTAGCGCGTCGAGAATCACTTTGTTGAAGTTGTCAGCATCGCCGCGCTTGCCTTTTGGCAGGTACACGAGAGCCTCAACCTTGTAAGCCTCGGCCGGCGGCATCTGGCGGCCGGCCAGGAGTACGGCAACGTCCGCCTTGAAGCCGATAGCCGGCTTGCGCACGTAGAACCGGCCCGTCCTGCGATTCAGGCCCTTGTAATGGTTCGCGCTCGGCGGGATGCCCGGTACTGTGAGCTGAATCATGCGGCAACCCTGTTCAGCACAAATACCCTCTTAACCAGGATGGGGAGCGACGAAGAACTCATCCGAAAACTGCGGGCCGAACGTGAAGGCCTTCTCTTGGAACACGCGCAGTTTCTAGACGCGCTCAAGTTCCAGATCGGTGATCTTCGTCTCGCAAAGACCGCTCTCGCCGATATCGAACAACGGCTGTTGGTGGTCGAAACGAGCCTCGGTATAAGGTCAAATGAGGAGTAAGTTACTTCCACTTTTTCGCCGCTCTCGCCTTTGCCGCCTGCTCTCGGCCCGCTCTCCAGCGTCCGACCGTTGCGGCGTGATATGTCTCCGTTTCGGATTGCCGGCCACGCAAGCATTCAGAACATGGGCCAGGCATACCGGCCACATACGCGCAGCACTCCGGACATTTGCTCTCGAGGAATTGCGAGTAATCGCACTCGATGCGTAACAGCTCCCGCTGAAATCGCGCGAATCCGGCGGCCGTCTCATCGCACGTGAACCGGAAGCGCCGAGCATGTATCTCTTCGCTGAATTTGAGAACCGGCTCCCAGCGATCCGCCCGGTACTGAAGAGCGAACATCCCGCCGCGGACTAGGAAAATCACCGGCCGGCTCGCAGCATG
>Ga0206963_10211_pt1 | contig 19062 bp, 14 predicted proteins | sample Alteio_BWOrgHeat_28_FD_152958 | JGI IMG/M metagenome (GOLD analysis project Ga0206963, IMG submission 152958) | Enriched cells from forest soil in Barre Woods Harvard Forest LTER site, Petersham, Massachusetts, United States -... | ecosystem: Environmental > Terrestrial > Soil > Temperate forest >... | reverse complement strand
TCTGTTCACTTTCCAATATCCTTCAAAATACATCCATCCATACTGCTGCGAATATTTCCAATGCGGTGCAACCCACACGCGGCCGTTGTTTTCATTATTCTGTGGTTGTTGCGCATACGGCTGTTGCTGCTGTTGCTGCTGCAACGCATAAGGCGGAGCAGATGATGGTTGCTGGTTTTCAGCATGCGGTTCCATTGTGGAATCTGCAGGGTTATAATAACCGCCATCTCTTTCATTTGGCTGAGGAGGTGGTGGGGGCGTGTTATTATTTTGTGCCATCGGCGGCTGCGCATTATTGTTATAATTATCACCATAGCCATTATCATAATAACCATTATCATATCCATAACCGTAACCATAAGGATAATAATACGGGCTATATCCATAATAATAAGGATTATAATAGCCGAAACCCAAGCCCAGCCCTAATCCCCAGCCATAACCATAACCGCCATAGCCATATCTGTACACACTTCCATATCCATATCCGCCATGGTAACCGCCATAATATCCGCCGCGATAACCACCATATGAACCTCTATATCCATTGCTCACAACGCCATTTCTGTAACCGTTGCTTACAGTTCCGCCTCTATAACCATTGCTCACAGCCCCACCTCTAAAACCATTGCTTACGGCGCCGCCACGATAACCGCCGCCACTGCTGCCACGGTAACTTCCACCACCGCCGCCTCCGCGATAACTTCCACCGCCGCCTCCGCGGCCTCCACCACCTCTTTGTGAAAAACCAGTTGCAATTGTGCAAAGCAAAATTGTAACTATTAATAATCTACGTTTCATGGTACTACTTTTTATTTTGATTAGATAACAATACGTTAGTGCTTAAATGCGGGTTGCTAATCCACTTTAAATTTACGAAATGTTTCGGGTAAAAGTTGTTAATCTACACATGAATTGCAAGAGCTTAACAATTGAAAAAACACGTTCATTTTAATAATGAATTAGAAAGAAGATTATCACTGTTTTAAGTAATTTTTTTTCTTGGATAATATGATGTAGAAATTATTTAATTGTTTAGAAAAGTAAAAAGGAAAAAATAAAAAGTAAAAAAGGAGAAAATATTGTTGGTGAAATTTTTTTGTTTTATTTGGATTTGTTGAGTGAATAGATTCCATCATTAATAATCTTTTTGAAGCTTTAGGTTTTTGTTGTGCGCCTGTGGTTATAATTTTTATTAATAAACTAAAACAAAATATTATTAATAAATGCAAATAATCCTGCAATCCACTAATCCAAAAAATCCCAATGAAGGCAATTGCTGAATAAAGATATGATGTAAAAGTGTGCGACGCCAATGAAGCTTAACAGAAATTCAAATGCTAAGTACAAAAAAAGTTGACTGATGACAGTTGACAGATTTATATTTGTAAATTTTTGAGTTGAAATTTATATTTAGAAAAATAAAAAGAGATGATGTTATTAATGCCATCTCTTTTTTAATTTTTAATTTTTGTTTTTTACTTTAAATAACTCTGAAACAATTTAAAAATACGTTTGTATTCGTCGGTCCAACTGCTTGGTTCTACAAATCCATGATCTTCCACGGGATAAACGGCGAGTTCCCAATTGTCTTTTCCGAGTTCAATTAATCGTTGTGATAAGCGAACAATATCTTGGAAATGTACATTCTCATCAACCATTCCGTGGCACATTAATAAATGCCCTTTCAATCCTTGCGCAAAATAAATTGGCGAGCTTTGTTTGTATGCAATGCTGTCGTTAAAAGGTTCATTTAAAATTTCGGAAGTATAACCATGATTATAATGCGCCCAGTCTGAAACACTGCGCAGGCCTGCGCCTGCGGCAAATACATCAGGCGTGGTAAACATTGCCATTAATGTAATAAAGCCACCATAAGAACCGCCATATAAACCAATATGTTTTGGATCGACGCCTAATTTTTCAACCAAATATTTTGCGCCGTCAACATTATCACTCAAATCTTTTCCGCCCATGTGGCGATAGATGGCAGTGCGCCAATCGCGGCCATAGCCGGCGCTTCCGCGATAATCAATATCTAAAACGGTGTAGCCATTATCAGCCAGCAAATTGTTGAACATATACTCGTGATAATAATAGCTCCACCATTTATGCGCGTTTTGCAAATAGCCTGCACCATGTACAAAAATCACTGCAGACTTCGCTGCATTTTGATTGGTTGGTTTATATAATCTTGCATAAACTGTTGCGCCATCGCTTGCAGTAAAAGTTATTAATTCCGGATCGCGCCATGGATAAGATTTGAATTCATCGCTCATGGCAAGCGTTGTAATTTGTTGTGCTTTTGTTGCTGGTTTATTTTCCTGGATAAATAATTCCCAGGGTTTATTACTGTAAGAATATAAGATTGCAATTTGTTTTTCATCAGGCGAAATTGTGATTTGATTTGCACCTGCCATTGTTGTAATTCGTTCTGCTTTATTTGTTGTTATTGGTAAACGATAAAATTGTTGTTCGCCGGGATGCACTTGGTTTGTTGTTATGTAAAAATATTTTTTGTTGAAAGAAAGTTGCGCTTCCTGCACTTCATATTTTCCAGTTGTTAATGCAGTTTTTTCGCCGGTAGAAATATTTATTTTATACAAATGAGAATAGCCACTCGCTTCACTTTGAAACCAAAAAGTGTTTTCATCAATCCATCCGGTATTTCCACCGCCGAAGCTGTAACCCACGCCAGGCCCGCTGATCCACGCTTCATCGCGCTGGCGGTCGAGTAATTTTAATTTTCCGGTTGATGCATCAAGCAACATCAACCAGCGATCTTTATTATCGAACGAACGAATATCAACCACTGCATTCGTTCCTTTGTCGCTCCAATAAGGGCCGTTAATAATTACGTTTCTTGATTGCGTTTTATTTTTGGAAGTATCTTTTGATGGATAATCTTTCACATAATCAGGCAAATCATTAATGCCCGGAATTTGATCAGGCTTTACATTAATGATGGTATCTTTTTCTTTATCAAAAATAAAAAATTCATACGTTCCTTCGGGTGCGCCAACTTTCGTTCTGCCAGGAATATCTTGTGTAAAACCGCTTTCCGTTACATAGTTTGGAACGATGGTATTTTTTGCATCTGTCGGGCGTTTGTATAAATTATAGGTAACAAATTTTCCGTCAGGACTTATCGTAACATCATTAATACTTTTATCATCAACATAAATATTTTTGAGCTCTTTTGGTTTTGGTAATAATTTATTTATCGAGTCTGTAATATCTCTTTTTTCTTTCCGGCTTTTTAATACATCAAAGTTTTGCAACTGATCTTTTTGTAACCATTTTTCTTCCGCATTTAAATTCTCTTTTTTTTCTTCTTTGGCCGAAACCTGCCCACGGCGCGGGTTTGCGGGTTTTGTTTCAACAATCGGCGCAACACCTTTTTGAAAATTGGTTAGTTGAATTGTTGAACCATCATTAATGTCCCACGCAAATAAGTTTTGATTTTTTGTGTACACAATTTTTGTTTCATTAAATGAAAAAACAGGATTGCTTTCATAATCGTTTGTTTGCGTTATTCTTTTTTCTTTACCAGATTTTATATCGCTGAAAAAAATATCGCCGTCTTTACTGTAAGTAAATAAGGTTCGTGCATTATTATAAAAAACAGATGATGCGCGCAACGTATTTTGGCGCATGTCGATTGTTGCTTTGCGCGGCGTAAAATTATCCTTGGTAATATAATATAAAGAATCACTTGCTGATTTGTCGGGGTTCCACCTGAAAAATAAATACTTGCCATCATTGCTCCAGTAAGGGTTTGACGGCGATGCGCCCATCCATTTCGGATCGCGCATTATTTTGTCGATGGTTAATTTTTCTAATTTATTTTGCGAGAAGGCACGGCAAGAAATTACCATTAATAAAATCAGCAGTAGTTTTTTCATTAAAGGAAATTAATGAAGAATTTGCTATAATAAAGTGCCGCTCATAAATAAAAATGCAACCGTAAAATAAATAACCAGGCCTGTTACATCAACCAATGTTGCTACAAATGGTGCGGAAGAAACTGCAGGATCAGCGCCTAATTTTTTTAAAATAATTGGTAGCATGGAACCTGTTAATGTGCCCCAAAGCACTACGCCAACCAAAGAAAATCCAACCGTTAATGCAATCAGCATCCAATGAATGCCATACAAGTCACGAATTATTCCGTGCTGCATTAATACGTGCCATAACAATATTCTGAAGAAGCCAATAAAGCCAAGAATGCCACCCAATGTAAGCCCGGAAAAAACTTCACGGCGTATAACCCGCCACCAATCTGACAATGAAACTTCGCCTACAGCCATTGCCTGAATGATTAATGTAGACGCCTGTGAGCCACTGTTTCCGCCACTTGACATGATTAAGGGAACGAAGATTGATAATACAACTGCTTTGGCAATTTCATCAGAAAAATAAGCCATTGCTGTTGCTGTGAGCATTTCACTAAGAAATAAAACTATCAACCAGCCAGCCCGCTTTTTTATTAATTTAAAAAAAGGAATTTCAAGATAAGGTTCATTCAAAGCTTCTGTTCCACCAATTTTTTGAATGTCTTCACTAAACTCTTCCGTTGCAACCCAAAGCACATCATCAACCGTTACGATGCCCAATAATTTATTGCTGTTACTAACTACCGGAAGCGCCACGCGGTTATTCATTTTAAAAGCTTTGTATGCTTCTTCCTGATCATCATAAGCATTCAACGCAATCACTCTTCTTTCATCCATAATGTCAGAAACTTTTCTGCCGGGCGGATTAAGAATAAATTCACGAATCCTGATATCATCAAGCAATTCCCCTTTTTCATTTATCACATAAATTACATCAATCGTTTCACTGTTTTTTCCAATTTTTCTGATTGTATCCAACACTTCTGCAACCGAATTATTTTCAAAAACATATACATAATCCGGCGTCATTAATCTGCCAACACTATTTTCAGGATAACCCATTAATGAAAGTGTAATTTTTCTTTCATCTGGGTTGAGCAATTTTATTAATTCGCGAACAATACTGCTTGGTAATTCTTCAAAAAAATCTGTTCTGTCATCGGCTGATAATTCATTTAATAACTCTGCAATTTTTGATGGCGGCAAATCGCGCATTACGCGTTTTTGCGTTGGCAAATCAAGAATTTTGAAAGTACTAGCCGCGCGGTGAATGTTTAAATGATCAATTATCTGCTGTTCATATTCCGGGTATTCATCAATTAGTTTTGCAACGTCGCTGATGTTTTGATCATCTAAAAATTCTTTGAGTTTTGTTACATCATTGCTTTCTACAACCTCAAGAAATTGCTCGAGCATGATGGTATTTTCAAATTCTAATTGCATGCGTCAAATGTACTATTTACTATTTATGAATAATTTTTTTGCAGGCATTCATCATTAAAAAATCATTAATAAAAATATTTTTTTCAATAATTTTTTTATTAATAAAAATGATAACAATAAAAAACCCCGGCGATTTGCCAGGGTTTTTTATAAAAAATAATTTATTAATATTTCAATTTCAATTCTACTCTTCTGTTCATTGCGCGGCCCTTTGCAGTTTTATTATCAGCAATTGGTTTTGTATCTCCGTAACCGGCAGCAGTCATGCGGCTTTCATCAACACCACCTTTTGTTTTAATAAATTCCAATACAGCTTTTGCGCGGTTTTCGCTAAGTACCTGGTTTTTTGCAGGCGTGCCGGTAATATCTGTATGGCCTTCGATATCCAATTTTAAATTGGCATCATCTTTCAAAATTTTAGCAACAGCCAATAATGCTTTTGAAGATGTTGGCAACAATTTAGAACTTCCTGTTGCAAAGAAAATATTGTGTGCAGCAAACTGTACTTTCTTTACAATTTCTTCTTTCACAATCGGGCAACCCTGGTTTTCTTTTACACCTGCAATTGTTGGGCACCTGTCTTCATCATCATTAACGCCATCGCCATCAGTATCAGGAATTGGACAGCCATTATATTTCGCAACACCGGGAACGGTCGGGCATTTATCCATTTCATCATTAATGCCATCACCATCTGTATCCGGTATTGGGCAGCCGTTATACTTTGCAGTTCCTGCAACAGTCGGGCATTTATCATCTTTATCAGGAATACCATCGCCATCAGTATCCGGGCATCCTTGAAATTTAGCTAAACCAGCCACGTCAGGACACGCATCCAAACTATCAACAACGCCATCGCCATCTCTGTCTTTCGGCGGCACAACCGCAGGAATAGGAACAGCTTTTGGTGCAGGCGGCGCTTTTGGTTTTGAAATATTTTCTGTTATACCAAATGAATAAAAAAGGTTGTTATCCAAATCGGCTGTCTTTAAAGATGCCCGGTAATTTAATTGTAAAAAAATGTATGTAATACTGTTGAAATTTAACTGGATACCACCACCCAAAGGTGCATATGGCGCCCAATTTCCGCCATAATTTCCGATGCCGATACCAGCGGTAAGAAATGGGTTAAAAAAATGGTTGTCAGTCAGCGCGCGAAAGTGCAAAGATCCTTCAAACTCATTTGCATAAGATGAATTGGAAGATGCATCCGTATTTTTTGAATAATCAGTAAAAATTCCATTGTAGCGAAGCGAAAAATCAATTCGGTTCACAATACCTTTCCAATACATTACGGAAAAACCAGGATTAATGTTGGCATTTTTAAACGAATTTTTAATGGCGATCAACTGGCTGAAATCGGTGCTGTTGGCGCTAAAACCAATCAGACTTCCTTTAACGGGCGAGGCATAATCCTGCGCAAAGGCAGAACCTGTAAAAATGCAGGCAATCAAAAGCAGGCTAAATAATTTTCTTTTCATGTTTTGTGTGTTTTTTAAGATAAGGAGAAATCTTTAAATCATATTAACAGGCTAATTAACAAAGATAATCCTGTTAAAAAATTAATAATTTTGCAAAGTTAATGGTTTCAACTAATAATAATAAAGATAAACGCTTATTTAATTGTTGTAACCGATTGAAAAATACCATTCGCACGCAAAAAAGCAGAAATTGCTTTTGATATAAATTAATCTATAAATAAATTTTTCAAGAATGATTTTACCCTTCCTGTTTTTTGCACCGTCGGATAAAAAAGGAAGAGGAATTTTCACGTCAGAAAATATTGAAGAAAATACGGTTATAGAAATTTCTCCCGTAATAATAATGAATGAAGCCGAACGCAAATTGCTCGACCAGACTTTGCTGCACGATTATATTTTTGAATGGCAGCCGGAGCAAAAAAAATGTTGCGTTGCGCTCGGTTATGTTTCTTTATACAATCATTCTTATCAATCCAATTGCGAATATATTATGGATTATGAAGAAGGTTTTATTACGATAAAAACAATGCGCTTTATTAATAAAAATGAAGAATTATTTATTAATTACAATGGCGATTGGGATAATAAAATTCCCGTTTGGTTTGATGCGGAATAAGATTATTAACGGCGCTTTTTACTTAATAACGGCGCAAATTTTACAGAAAGGTTTATTCCGTAACTGCTTAAATTAACTTTCCCAAAACCAATTCCTGTTAGCGGCAATTTCATATAAGGTTCAACCTGTAAAGAAAAACTGTTACTGATTTTTGTTTCAAAACCCGTTGATAAATTAAGCGCAGAAAACCAATAATTATTTTTGGTTGAGTAAACAGTGTTTTGCAAAAACCGCCCGTAATTATTGTTGTGAAAATAATAAGTGTAGTTTTCTTTCTTAATAAAATATGAAGAGAAACCGCCATTTACAAAAAATGTTGTGTTGAAATCTTTATTAAAATCGTACCGTATGTTTAATGGAACTTCAATCATGTTGGAAGTGGCTTTTACAAAATCGAGATGAACCATATTTGTCCAAAAGCCCGGCGGCGCATGAAAATCTTCGCCATTAACAGTATAATTTTTCTTTGTAAAAATCAAGCCGCTATTAATAGAAAATTTTGATGTTAATTGATAGCCCAGCGTTAAGCCAACATTGCTTCCTATTTTATTAACGTAATTATATTTTACTTCAGAAAAATCGGGCGATAATAAAAAACCAATTTGTAAAGAGCGGTTTGTATAATATTTTTTTCCGTTTTTATTTTTTGTAGGATCGGTTAATCCTGTTTCTGTAACCGATAATTTATTAAGCAATGAATCATGCACAGAAATATTATGGTTTTGCAATTCTATATTTCCCGGAATTGCAAATTTTAAATGATCATCTGTTGAAACAGTCGATTTATTAATAAGCTTTTGCTGATCGTTTCTTACTAAATTATTATCAGCAATATTATTAATATCGTTTTCTTCTTTATTTATTTTGCCAGCATTTTTATTATTCTTGTTTGAAGAATGATTTTTATTAATGCCATTTTTATCAGCAGATGGACCAGCATTTATTTGCGCATTATTTTCATCATTAATAAAAGATTTATCAGCATTTGTATGCGCTGTATTTTTTTCTTTATCAATTTTTTTGAGAAAAATATTATTTTCTCTTTTATTATTTATTAATGAATAAGAATGATTAATGCCGGCATTTTTTTCTTTAATAATATTTTCTGCAGAAGACGATTTTACATTATTAATTGAAGCAATATTTTTTGCTTTTTCACCAACATTATTTTTATTAATGTTTTTATCATCATTAATAATTTTGTTGTTATCAATGATATTGTTTTTTGCAACTTTATTAACGTTTGCAGAAGTTTTATTATTAATAGCGTTGTCTGCAGAATCAGCCGCAGCGTGCGTTTGAGGGCTGTCCGAAATTTTTTTATTTACAGAAGAATAATTTTTAAGAGTAGAGTTTGCTGTATTTGAAGATGGTTTTAAAATGAAATAAAATGAACCGATTAATATTGCCAGCGCAGGAAAATAAATGAACGGGTTTCCCGGCTTGATGGTTCGTGGAACCGGGCTTGATCTGCCGAGTTCTTTATCCAGCAACTGTTCAAGATTATTCCACGAGCCAAGGTCTTTTTCAACCTCATATTTTTCAGCGGCTTCGCGGCTTAAACGATCCAGTTCTTTATCTGACAGGTTAAACATAAATTTTATAGTCAGTTTTTTTCACCAGAATTTTCCGCAAATTATCCCTGGCTTTTGAAAGGTTGGATTTTGATGCACCAACCGATATTCCCAAATGATTTGCAATTTCCTCGTGGCTCATTCCTTCAATTACAAAAAGATTAAAAACGGTTCTGTATCCTGGCGATAATTTTTTAATCGCTTCTAAAATTTCTTTGTATGATAAAACGTCCAATCCATTTTCTGTATGGTCAGCAATTCGTTCTGGTTCATCTGTTATTACTCTTCCATTTATTTGCGATGCATTTTTTCTGTAATGATCAATGCATGTATTAATAAGAATGCGTTTGAACCAACCTTTTAATGCAATTTCAATATCTGTGTGCCGCGCTTCATCAAACTGGTTAATGTTTTTAAACAGTTTAATAAATCCTTCATTCATTATTTCTTCAGATTCTTCGGTGTGATTTTGATAACGGAAACAAATTTTTAAAGCATAACCTTTAAGCAATTGATACAACTCTTTCTGGCTGCTGCGATCATTATTTCTGCAACCCGCAATTATTGCGCTTATATTGTTATTGCCCGATATCAAATGTTAAGTAATTTTTAGAACGTGTAGATAACGAACGCAAACTACCTCACATGTAAAAAAATTACGTCAATGATTTGTTAAAGGTTGCTTGCGAGGAAATAAATTTTCCAAAATAGAAAATGAAGCGGCTTAATTTTTAGAAATATCCTGTTGTATTAATGACAATGTTGCGTTTGTATAAATCTGTAATTGTATTGCATCTTTTTTAGCCAGCAAACCAATAAATTTTAATTGATTGATTTTGCCTGCAGAAAAAATATTTCCAGTCAGTTTTCCATTTAAATATCCTTCTATTAATGGCATATTTGTTTTTACCAACGCAGCTAAATCGAGATAAGAATTTCCGTTTAATGTTTTACGGATTTTATTTTTAAACAAACTTTTTGCAAGGTTTAAAATCAAATCGCCACTTTCTAATGTGTAAGAAATATCAGGAATGGTGAGCGCTTGTTTTGCAGTATCAAGCACTGGGGTTCCGCGCAAATAAACGCGGCCTTTATTGCTTCCTGCAAAATCAATTTTAATTTCTATTTGATGATTGCCTGCGCTTTTTATACTCACTTCTTTTATAACAATTGTTCGACCTTTTATATCAAAAGTTTTGTTGTGCAACGTATCGTTTAATAATTTAGAAAGAAAACTATAATCATACAACGCATTAAGATATAATGAAACGCCATTCCTGTTTGGTGTCGATTGTAAAACAGGCAACACAACCGTTTTTTCTTTTACAAAACTATCAGACGAAAGTTCCGGGCGACAGGTAATTCCTACAGAAATATTAAACGTGTCTTTTACATAATTCAATTGCCCAACACGAATAACTGTTGGATTGACAGATATAAAACCATACTTGCTGATTGCTGTTTTTCCATAACTTTTTTCAATCGCCGGTTGTGCCATCGTTTTAAAATCCATTCCTGCAATCGTTTCATCTAGCGATGTACAAAAAGTTATTAATGACGATTTGATACTATCTAAAACTTGCTGCGTAACATCGGTTGAAAAAAGAGAAACATTGCATTTATCAAGCGCCTCCAATTTATCTGTTTTTGTAAAAGTATTAATATGATAATTTGGCAAAAAAAATAATTGCGAAGTGACATTAATATTTACGCGGCGCATCGGTTCATTGCCAAAACCACAGGTTCCGGAAATCCAGGGAGAAACTGGTTTGTTCATCGTGCACAAACAACGGCCGCCAGAAATTTGATAATTTCCTGTAAGATGAATTCCGATTTTATTATTAATACAAGTAACCGTTAATCCCGAACGCACGAAACGATATTTATACCGAAAATCGCAAGAAGGTTGTGAATAATTTGGCCATGCATCAGAAGTAAATTGTTTTGGAACCAATGAATCTGCTTTGGCTAAAACATAGCGCCCGCCTGCTTTTAACGATAAATCAATTTCACTTAAAGGAAGCGTAGGTAAGGTGTCAGCAATATGAAAAGTTGTTACAGCTTGTGTTGCTGGCTGCGTTAATGGCTTTCGCGAAGGCGCACACGAAATAATAAATAATGAAGAAATTATTAAACAAAAAAAGAAGTATTTCATGTTGTGCAAATAACTATTTGCAAACGAAAATAATCCAACATGTTCTATAATCAATCGTTGAAAAGTTATTTATTAATCAAAGTAATTTTTTATCTTTTAACCAGCCTTCCAATTCTTTATCCCATTGTTCTACGTGGCCAAGATTTTGTTTTTTTAATGCAAAACCATGGCCGCCTTTTTCATAAATATGCAGCTCAGATGGAACATGGTGTTTTTGTAATTCAAGAAAAAAATCAATTGCGCCATCTGGCTTTAACAAATAATCATTGGCTGCAAGAATCATTAATGTCGGCGGCGTATTATCAGTGATGTATAATTTATTACTGAAAAAATGTTTCAAAGAATCTGCAGGATTATCTCCGCCAAGTACATTATCAAATAAATTTTTTACTGGTGGCAAACGAAAATAATTTGCATTCGGATACATGCCGGGATAAACAAGAACCACAAAATCTGGCCGCAGGCTTATTGATGTATCAACAATTTCCCCGACAGGAAAATTATAATGCGTGGCTTCTGTTGCAGCCAAATGCCCGCCGGCCGAAAAACCAATAATGCCAATTTTTTTTGCATCAATATTATACTTCGCTGCATTTTTTCTTATTAAACGAATTGCCTGTTGCGCATCCTGCAAAGGCCGGATTGCTTTATTGGTCATAAATAAATCATCTGGCAAACGGTATTTTAAAATGAATGCAGTAATGCCTCTTTCAGCAAACCATTTTGCAATAGCGTGTCCTTCAAATTCAATTGATAAAGAAACATAACCGCCGCCAGGATAAATTATTATTGAAGTGCCATTTGGTTTTTTTGGTAGATAAATATAAAGCAATGGATTTTGCACACCACTGACAGAAATGACAACGCCTTGTTTATCGATTTTTTTTCTTTCAGTTAAATTATTATTAACCTTGCCCGGCACGCCGGTCGGATATAAAAAAACGGAATCGTATTGGGCAAATAAAATGGTATTAATAAATAAAAAAGAAATTAAGCCAATAATCCGTTTGCGCATGATTGATAATTTAGAGAATCAACTTTTGCAAATAACGGGGAAATATGAAAATGGTTCAGTTGAGATTTGATAATGTGAAAATTTGCAAATGTGAAGATGTGAAAATTAAAAAGCAAACTTATGCAAGCAATATAATTGCGAGATTTTTTACTTTTTAATTAACTCAGCAAGCTGCTGCTTTCGCTGCGTCTTTTTCTTTAACGACTGTTAAATAAGATGTGGTAATTTTTCTTACACCGCTAATTTTTTCATTAAAGTAAAAATAAATTTTGCGGCTAAGTTCCTGGCGGATTTTTCTCTTATTAATAGTTCTGTTTCTGTGTTTTGATTTTATCAGTGATATCGTTTTATAACTGAGCGGAAGGCTCAATAAATAATCGCCGCTATGAATTTTTACAGATTCAAAAGATTCCCAGAATTCATCATAACATTTAAAAGATTGCGGCTGGTTTTTGGTGCAGCCCAAACTGATTTGGTTTAAGCAATTGATACCTAAAATAGTTTTTATGCCAAGCGAAAGCGCGAAGCCTTCCAATGCAGAAACAAGCAAAGTTGCCGGCGTATTATCATTAAAACATTTTGATGCTTTTGAAATAGAATCTAGGCTGCTTCTTGCGCCTTGCAAACGTGTTGCGTAAATAATTTGCTCATCAACCAAGCTAAATTCGTTGCCAGGACAAAAGGTAAATGCAAGGCAATAAACTATGTCGCCATTCATTATAAAGTTGAGCGATAAAGAACCTTCACATTCTTCCGGCGACGTGCTCATTAATTTGATTTCAAAAACATTATTGTCTTTAATTTCTTTCCAGCAGGTTATGCCATCTTTATAAATTTGATGCACAACATAATCAGGAAATTTATTTTGAAAATAAGTGTAGTGGCTTGTAAGAATTTTTAAACGCGACCTGGTATTTAACGACCACGAGAGATAATTGAAAAGATATAAGTGGCACATTTTCGGTCCAATCAAACTTGCGGATTGCAGTGGTTTTAAAACGTTTGCCAGTTTTGCATGGCCATCAATATAAAAAGGAATTTTTATTGCTTTCGCCATATAACTGGTAAGCAATGGGAAGGATTTTTTACGGCAATCCTGGATACTATATTTTATATTACTTATAGCAGGGTACAAGGTAATTACTTTAGAATATTGGATAATTTGTTGGGATCTCTAGAACCGTTCTATAAAATTAATTATTGACGGTTTTATTTTAAACGGGTTATTATTTATTTTATTGTAAGTGCTTATTGGAATTTATTTAATCAATTTTTGCTTGTATTTAATAACGGTGATATTTGCTCTTTAGTAATAGAAATTTATCTAAAAATGATTTTATTTGATAGGTATAGAAACGACTATTTAAATTTTGCCCTCAATTTATTTATATAGTCTAAAAAAAATGCTGACCATTATTAGTTTATTATTAATGAAATTCAGCAGCAATTCTCTAATCAGAAATTCTCCATTTACCATTCATCACAGTTTTTCAGGAAATAGTTTTTTTATTTAAAAAAAATAAAACCACTACAATCGTTTGCATATCAATATTTTATTTCTAAAATTACTGTAAACTCCAACTAAATTTGATTTTTGGATATATGCCATTCAATGTATTATGTATTGCATAGTACATGCTAAAAGCTTTATCTTTGTTATATCAATGAGCGGGAAAAATAAACAAATGTTCACTGACAAAAAACAGAATCAATTCATTAATAATAAAAAATCAAAAACATGAAAAAGTCAATTTTAATCTGGACAGTTTTATTAATATCAGCTACCAGTTTCAGTTTCGCGAACACAACCAATGATGATTCAAATGCAAATGCAAAAACATCATTTAAAAAAGATTTTGAAAACGCCAGCGATGTAAAATGGGAAACAACACACACACTTATTAAAGCAATATTTAAACTGGGCGACAAAATTATTAATGCCTATTATTCCAAAGAAGGAAATTTGGTTGCGATGACAAGGAATATTTTATCAACAGATTTGCCAATTACAAAACAAATAAGTCTTGCCAAAGATTATAAAGGTTATTGGATTACAGATTTATTTGAAATGAGCATTAACAACGAAACATCTTATTACGTTACCATCGAAAATGCAGACTATAAACTAACATTAAAATCTGAAGGCAACGATTGGAATGAATATAAAAAAGAATCAAAATAATAAACAACAGTAATAATTTTTATCCAAGAAGCTATCAATTTTGATAGCTTCTTTTTTATTAACCTTATTTATAAAATTTTATTCCATAATAATTTTTGTAAGATAATACGTGTCAGGATCAATCACAGGCAAGGTTGTACTTTTTATTGCAGTTCCATTTTTATTAACGATGATATTTTTTCTTCCTTCACTTGTAATTATTATTAAAGGAAGTTGCATATCAACATTAATAAGGCTTATCAAATATTCATTGCGCGGGCGTTTTTTTACATCAATTTCCATCTTATCAACCGTACGCAAATACAAATTGAATAATGGTTGCAAATCAATACCAGATTTTTTGCTGAAGAATTGTTCAACATCATCTGTGTTTACCAAATTGCTGTATGTATATTTTGGATCGGTAACAAATTCTTTTAATGCAGGAAAAAAAATACTGTCGCCAATTACATAGCGCAACGTATGCATAAAAAAAGCGCCTTTGCCATAAATATCATTGTTATAAGCAGCTTCTTCATCTATATTTTTTCCAACAACAACAGGAATTTTATTTTCGAAAATTGAATTGTGTTGAAAGTGTTTTATATAACCTGCCTCGCCTTCCAACTCACGCAAATCAAGTGCATCGCCAAAAGTATTAATGCCCTCATGTATCCAATAGTCAGCCCAATCTTTTGCAGTTACTTTATTGCCCCACCATTCATGCCCAAATTCATGATCCATCAGCCAGTCAAAATCTTTTCCGCCAACTTTTTCATAACGAAATTTATTTCCGTAAGCATTCATCGTTTGATGTTCCATTCCTAAATGCGAAGTTTCTGCAATGCCAATTTTTTCTTTTGCCCAAGGATATTCTCCAAAATATTTTTCGCGGGAATGAACAGTTTGTTCCAATACATCAAGATGATGTGCTGCTTTATTGACATCTTCTTCCAGCACATAAAACTGCATCGGGACTTTGGTTCCATTTACCGTTGTATAAGTTCTGCTTACTACTTTGTATTTACCAATATTAAAAACAATGCTGTAATTATTAATGGTATAATTTGTTTTCCAATCATAAGTTGCCTTATCATTTTTATAAGTTACTTTTTGTAATAAACCCGGGCCGGCAACAACCAGGTTTTTTGGAACTGTAATAATTAGTTCAGCACCTTCATTCGGTTCATCAGATGGATGATCTTTACACGGAAAATAAATTTTGCCACCGGTTCCTTCTGCAGTTATTGAAACCCAAGAATTGCCAAGTGAATCTTTTGTCCACGTGAAACCATCGTCCCATGGCGGGTTTACAGCGGTATGTGGTTTTCCATTGTAAATTATTTTGACACTTGCTTTGCCAGTAATTTGTTCTGCAAGATTTATTGTAATTAAATTATTCTGGTAAGTATACTGCTCTTTTTTTCCATTAACCGTTATACTTTTTATATGGAAGGAATCCAACAAATCAAACAATAAAACTTTTGCAGGCTGAAGCATATTAACATCAATAATTGTAAAGCCATCAATTGTATGATCATTAATATTTACATCCAAAGAAATTGTATAATGTCGGATATCCATTACAGCTTGCTCTGGTTTTAATTTTCCACCAGAAGTTAAATGTTGCTGCGCAAAAACATTAATAAAAACAAAAAAGGAAATAACGCAAAAAAATAATTTCATTTTATTTGTTTGAAATAATGAACGTTTTATAAATATGGTTTTATAAAATAGTTTAACTCCTCAAATATTCCCTCAACGCATCATGCGTTTCATAACAATGTATTGCGCGGTTAATATTATTATGCTCATCAAAAAAAATCTGGGTTGAAAGGTTTGGCATAAAATTTCTTTTCCATTTATAAAATGAAAAATTTAAAACTTCATTTTCTTTTTCCCAATTTTCATTGTCAAGGCTTGCAATAAGTGCTTTATAATCGTTTTGCAAAATTGCATCTGAACATAATAACCCGCGCAGTACAATTATTTTATTTGCTGCAAAAAATTCTTCCATCATAATTTTTAAATTGAATGCTATTAATAAAAATTTTTATTCCTGTGGTTTTCTTGTGCCTGCGTACAATTCATATTCGAGCAGGCGGCAATCAATAATACTTGTATAAAATTCTATTCTTCGTTTTGCTTTTAAGCCAATTTTTTTTGCAAGTTCAAGATTGCCTGTAAATATATAACCCCAATAGCCGCCGCATTTTTGTTTTAAAAAATCGCCAATTTTTTTATACGTGTTTTCGAGTTCAGCAATATTTCCAAGGCGTTCGCCATATTCAGGGTTTATAAAAACAACACCATTAATGCCTTGTTCAATTTGTGTATCTGCAAAATCACAAACATAAAAATCAATAAGGTTTAAAACGCCGGCGGCGATTGCATTTTTCTTTGCATTTTCAATGGCAACGTTGCTGTAATCTGTTGCAATAATTTTTAAAACTGGCACATCAGTAATCTGTTTTTCAAGCAACGCATCTTCATCTTCATAAATGGATGCATCATAATTTTGCAAATGCATAAATGAATAATTTGTTCTGAATAATCCGGGCCTTCTGTTGGTTGCAATCATAGCAGCTTCAATAGCCAAAGTGCCTGAGCCGCACATCGGATTAATAAATGGAGAAACGCGATCCCACTTGGTTGCATAAATTGTTGCGGAAGCCAAACCTTCAAGCATCGGCGCAAGCCCGGGAATTTTTCTGTAACCATGCCGCGCCAACGAATCGCCGGAAGTATCTATAAAAATTTCTGCATCATCATTCTTCCAAAATAAATGTATAACAGCGCCACTAAGTTCCGAACCTGTTGATGGCCGCGTTCCTCTTTTTTCGCGAATGCGATCTACAATTGCATCTTTCACGCGCAGGTTTGCAAACAAACTATTATTAATCGATTCATTATTTACATTGCTTGTTATAGAAAAATATCCGGGCTCGGGCAAAATATTTTCCCATGCAAAATCTTTAAGGTTGTTATAAATATCATCTGCATTAATGGCTTCAAATTTTTTTAAACTATACAATACCTGGCTTGCGCAACGTAAATTTAAATTCAGTTTTATGCAATCATTAATAGTTTCTGTTAAGCGAACGCCGGTTACAAATATTTCTTCAACAACAAATCCTAAATCGGTTACTTCATTTGCAAGGTATGGCGCAAGGCGTTTTGGGCATGTAATAATAACAGGTGCTTTTTGCGTAAATAAATTCATATTAGTTAAAGATAAAAGCTTTGGTTGATTGCTCTATTAATAAATAAATTATTGGATGATATTTTATGTTTATTAATAATGAATTTTTGCTGCGCAAATTTTTTTATTTATTGAATGACTTTTTAATTTTTTAAGCTTTTCTGAGAACATTAATGCAGGCTTGCGGAACTATTTCCCCAGCTATTTTCGATTTTTTGCAACAAAATTGCAATTTTAACTTTTGCGTATTTTCGTCGGCTTATTTTCTATATATCAATGTTATAGGTTGTTAAAATGCACATTAATCATCAATTTTTTATTTCAAAAAAAATAATAATGGCATGGTAATGGAAATTACTGAATCATAATATTTGAAATCAAATTTTGTTAATCAATTTTTTAAAATCAAAACTTTAATATTATGGACAACTCAAACTATCCCTCAAACTATTCAGATAATCAGCCGGTTCAACAACAACCATCGAACAATCTGAAAAATGTAGTTATCGGTGTATTAGCATTTGGATTTTTAGGATCACTTGGTTATGCTATTGCAAGCAATAGTAAATCAACACAAACTATTCAAACGCAACAAACACAAATCGCAAAAGTAAGCGATGAAAAAAGTGATGTACAGAAAAATTTTGATGCATCATTAGCCCGTTTGGATTCAATGTCTGGTATTAATAATGGATTGAGAAGTAAATTAACAGCGAGCAATAAAGAAATTGAAAAAAGAAAAACAGAAATCCGCAGCATCTTAAATAAGAAAAATGCAACTGCTGCAGAATTATCTAAAGCAAAAGGTTTAATTGAAGAATTAAATACCAATATCACAAATATGGAAGCGCAGGTTGCCAAATTAACACAGGACAACCAATCATTAACGCAGGATAAAGTTGCTTTAACTGCGGACAAAGAAAAATTAACGTCAGACCTTACAACAACAACAACAGCAAAAGAAGATCTTGAAAAGAAAGTAGATGTTGCATCAACTTTAAATGCGTCTAATATTTCCATTACACCAATTGATGTAAAGAAAAATGGTAAAGAAAAAATGACATCAACTGCAAAACGTGTAAATAAATTATTAATAACTTTTGATGTTAATAATAGAATTGCACAATCAGGTTCAACAGATGTTTATGTAGTTGTAACAGGCCCTGATGGAAAACCAGTTACTATGCAAATGAAAGATTCAAGCATGAGCACTGGAACAACTTTTACGACACGTGAAGATGGCGATAAACCTTACACTGCAAAACTTGCGGTTGATTTGGAAACTAACAAAACAAAAAATGTTCAGTTTGCATTTACACCAGGCAATTTTCAACAAGGAAATTATACCATCCAGATTTATCAGAATGGATTTAAAATTGGTGAAGGAACACGTGAGTTGAAAAAAGGTGGCTTATTTAGCTAAGCAAAACAATTTCGATATTATGTTTTATATACGCTGAAAAGCAAGAGCAGCCCCAGTTTTCCGGGGTTGCTCTTTTTATTAATAAAAAGCCATAGA
>Ga0206963_10210_pt1 | contig 19216 bp, 19 predicted proteins | sample Alteio_BWOrgHeat_28_FD_152958 | JGI IMG/M metagenome (GOLD analysis project Ga0206963, IMG submission 152958) | Enriched cells from forest soil in Barre Woods Harvard Forest LTER site, Petersham, Massachusetts, United States -... | ecosystem: Environmental > Terrestrial > Soil > Temperate forest >... | reverse complement strand
GCTGCTCGGCGGACTTCGTAGTTCAGCGCAGATGGTGAGCTATGAGCTTGCGCTAACCATGTCCGTTGTCGGGGTGCTGCTCCTCGCGGGCAGCTTTAATCTGCGCGACATTATTGGCGCTCAGGCGCACCATCCCGAGTTGGGCATTTTCGGCTGGAACGTCTGGCCACAAATCCTGGGATTCTTCTGCTTCTTCGTGGCTGCCGTCGCGGAAACCAACCGCGTCCCGTTCGATCTGCCCGAAGCGGAATCCGAACTGGTCGCTGGATTCCATACGGAATATGCCAGCTTCAAGTTCGCGATGTTTTTCATCGCGGAATACACAAGCATGATCACCGTTTCGTGCCTGTGCACGATCATGTTCTTCGGCGGATGGCTCTCTCCCTTCCCTGCCAGTTGGACGTTCACTCACTATCTGCCCTCAGTGATTCTGATTCCGTTTGGATTGTGGGTGATTTGGGACGGCATCCGCTACGAAACGATTTTTGGCCGCATCATTCTTCCTGGCGTGGGCACTGCCATCACAGCTATTGGCGCGGTGCTTATTTTGTTCCCGCCACTGAACGAGTTTGTTCAAGGCCCGTTCTGGCTGCTGGCAAAGATTTTTGTCTTTTTGTTTGTGTATGTTTGGATGCGGGGCACGCTTCCGCGATTCCGCTATGACCAGCTCATGTCCTTTGGCTGGAAATTGCTGCTGCCCGTTTCGATCGCGAATGTAATCATCACCGCCTTCGTCATGCTTCTGCGAGGTGCGCGATGACGCCGCAACTCGCGATTTTCTTTGTACTCGCAGCGATTGCCGTGCTTGGAGCGTTGAGCCTTATCTTGCAGCGCCATCCGATTCATAGCGCGCTTTCGTTGATTGTTGTGATGATCGCGTTAGCCGGGCTTTACCTGCTGATGGGCGCGGAATTCGTCGCCGCGGTGCAAATCATCGTCTACGGCGGCGCCATCATGGTGCTATTCGTGTTCGTCATCATGCTGCTGAATGCCGGCGCTGAAGAACGCACGAATGTTTCAAAGCTCGCGGGCGTCGCGGGGATTCCCTTGGCGGGTGCGCTGTTAATCTTCCTGGCCGTGGCTATCTGGCATTCGAACGAGACCGCGCAAGCCGGCTTGCAGTCGGGCACGCTGGCCAATACGAAAGACATTTCGATAATGCTCTTTAAGGATTTTGTTTATCCGTTCGAACTGACTTCCTTTCTCATTCTCGTGGCGATTTTGGGCGCGATTGTTCTCGCGCAGCGGGAGAAAAGCTGAAGATGGTCCCGACAAGCTACTACCTGATTCTCAGCGCCGTATTGTTTGGCCTTGGCGTTGTGGCGTTCGTGTTCAAGCGCAACGTCATCACCATTTTCATGTCCATCGAATTGATGCTGAACGCTGTCAATCTGGCGTTCGTGGCCTTTAGCCAGTCCATGCACAAGCCGGATGGCCATGTGTTCGTCTTGTTCGTGATCGTCGTGGCCGCGGCGGAAGCGGCCGTGGGGCTGGGAATCATCATTCTCACAGCGCGCAACCGGCAATCGCTGAACGTCGAGCGCGTGGACTTGCTCAAACTCTAATGCCCATACTCGATCATCTGTGGATCATTCCGCTGCTGCCGTTGCTCGGCTCGACCATTAACGGGCTGTTTGGCGGCAAGTGGCCGAACAAGGTCATCAATGGTGTTGCGCTTGGCGCGACGGGTTTGTCTTTCGCCGTCGCTCTCGAAGCCGTTCGTGAGTTCACGCAACTCTCTCCCGAACAGATCCCATGTGTGAAGCAATATTTTACATGGATTACCGCCGGAACATTCCGCGCGGGTTTCGACTTGCAGTTGGATCAGCTTACCGTAGTGATGCTGATGGTCGTTACTGGAGTCGGCTTCCTCATCCACATCTACTCGACCGGTTACATGGCACACGAGGGCGGCTACTACCGCTTTTTCTCGTACCTCAATTTGTTCATGTTCTTCATGCTGATCCTGGTTTTGGCCGCGAACTACGTCCTGCTTTTCGTCGGGTGGGAAGGCGTTGGCCTCTGCAGCTACCTGCTTGTGGGCTTCTATTTCCTGAGAAAATCCGCGGCCGACGCTGGGAAAAAGGCCTTCATCGTCAATCGCATCGGCGATTTCGGCTTCATGCTAGGAATGTTTCTTCTCTTTCGAACCTTCGGAAGTCTGGATTTCGTAACCGTCTTCTCCAAGGCCGCACCGATGCAGGCTGACGCGATGGGCCAGTTCGGCGTCTTAACCGTTGCTTGCCTTCTGCTCTTTGTCGGCGCTACCGGAAAATCGGCGCAGATTCCTCTTTATGTATGGCTACCGGACGCGATGGAAGGCCCTACGCCGGTCAGTGCGCTGATTCACGCGGCCACCATGGTTACCGCCGGCGTGTACGTCGTCGCTCGTTCACACGTACTTTTCCTGCACGCCCCGACCGCCATGCTTGTGGTAGCTATCATCGGCTGCGCCACCGCGATCTTCGCGGCCACCATCGGCATGGTGCAAACAGACATCAAAAAAGTTCTCGCGTATTCCACGGTCAGCCAGCTGGGCTATATGTTCCTCGCGTGCGGCGTCGGCGCTTTTTCGGCGGGCGTTTTTCATCTAATGACGCACGCCTTTTTCAAAGCGCTTCTCTTCCTTGCCGCCGGCAGCGTGATTCACGCCATGGGCGGCGAGCAGGACATGCGCAAGATGGGCGGCCTGAGCAAGAAAATCAAGTGGACCTACATAACGATGCTGACGGCAACGCTAGCCATCTCTGGTGCTCCGCTCTTTGCCGGCTTCTTCAGCAAAGACGCCATCCTTCTCGCTACCTTCCAGAGTGAAAACGGTGGCCCCAATACAGGCCACATCCTCTATGCCATCGGCTTGTTCACCGCCCTGCTGACTTCCTTCTACATGTTCCGTCTCATCTTCCTCACCTTCTTTGGCAAGCAGCGCTACGACGAGCACCACGTTCACGTGCACGAATCGCCGTGGAACATGCTTGGACCGCTCGTCATTCTCGCAGTGCTCTCGATTTTCGGGGGATGGTTTGCCCTGCCCTCGTTCTGGGGCGGCCAGGACTATTTCGCGAATTTCCTGGCGCCCGTCTTCGCCGGTGGAGAGTCCGCCGCTGCGGAAGCTGCGGCCCATGCTCTCGAGTTGCCTCTGGCGGGTGTCGCTATCCTCACTGCCTTCGTCGGTTTCAGCGTGGCGTTCTGGCTCTACATTCGCCAGCCCGGCAAGCCCGATGCTCTCGCCAAGTCCATGCACGGCGTGTACACCACTTGGTTGAACAAATACTACGTTGACGAACTTTACGCCGCCGTCGTCGTGCGGCCGCTCGTGTGGATTTCGACCAACATCCTTTGGAAGTTCGTGGACGTGGAGGTGGTCGACGGCACGGTGAACGGCATTGCCACTGGGGCCTCGGCATTGGGCGATAAGGTGCGCCACGCGCAGTCCGGAAACACGCGCAGCTACGCGGTATGGGTCGTCATTGGTGCTCTCATTGTCATTGCGGTGATCTTCTTCTGGCCGAGCAGCAAGCCGGTCATCGGGATGGTGCGCTGATGAACAGCGGACATTTGCTCACGGTCCTCATTTTTCTTCCAGCTGTGGGTGCATTCGCCCTGCTGTTTCTGAAGAACGAAGATCATCTTTGGATCCGCCGCCTTAGCCTGGTAGTCGGGATTGTCGAATTCCTTCTTTCCTTTCTGCCGGTCTTTTCCGTGTCCCCAGGCACTAGCGGCTTGCAGCTCCAGGAATTTCATCACTGGATTTCTGTCCCGCCCATCAATTATCACGTTGGCGTCGACGGCATCAGCGTCTTTCTCGTCCATCTGATTACCTTCCTCACGCCTGTCGGCATTCTGGCCTCTTGGAACGACATCAAACATCGCGTGAAAGAGTTCCACATCATGCTCTTTCTCCTGGAAGTTGGCGTCATCGGTATCTTTCTTTCCCTTGACCTGGTGCTCTTTTTTGTCTTCTGGGAGATCGGGCTCATTCCCTTGGCGTTGCTGATCGGCATATGGGGCCACGAACACCGGATCTACGCCGCGGTAAAGTTTCTTCTCTACACGATGGCGGGATCGATTCTTATGCTTGTCGGAATCGTCTGGCTCTATCACCTGAGCACAGCCGTTATTCCCGGCGGCAGCTTTGATCTGCCTGTTCTTCAGCAGATGCTTCAAAGCGGAAGCCTTGTATTGAGTCCGCGAACGGAGATGCTGCTCTTCCTCTCGTTCTTCCTGGCCTTTGCCATCAAGGTGCCGCTTTTCCCGCTGCATACCTGGCTGCCCGATGCACACACCGAAGCGCCCACAGCCGGCTCCGTGGACCTCGCTGATGTCCTGCTAAAGACCGGCGCTTATGGCGTCATCCGCATCTGCCTGCCGCTATTCCCTCTTGCATCGCGGCGTGCTGCGCCCTACGTCGCCGTCCTGGCCATCATTAGCATCATCTACGGCGCGCTGGTGGCTCTGGTGCAGCCAAATTTGAAGAAGCTCGTCGCCTATTCATCGGTCAGCCACATGGGCTTTGTGATTCTGGGCGTCTTTTGTTTCTCGGATATTTCCATGCAAGGCGCGGTTTACGTCATGCTCGCCCACGGTATTTCCACCGGGGCGCTTTTCCTTCTGGTGGGGATGCTCTACGAGCGCCGTCACACGTTTGAAATTTCCGAGTTCGGCGGCCTTGCAACCCCCATGCCTCGCTTTGCCGCGTTCTTTCTATTCGCGGCACTCTCTTCGCTCGGCTTGCCCTTGATGAACGGCTTTGTGGGAGAGTTCCTAACCCTGCTTGGCACTTATCAAGTGCATTGGGATTGGGCTGCTTGGGGCGCAACCGGCGTCATTCTTTCGGCTTGTTACCTCTTGTGGTCGTACCAGCGGGTTTTCCTCGGTGAGGTCACCAACAAAAAAAATCTCGCTGTCCCGGACACCAATTCCCGCGAAAAGTGGGTTCTCGTGACGATGTGTCTACTCATGCTCTGGCTGGGAAATCATTCGCCCTTCTTTACGCGCCGCATCGCTGGCCCCTGTAACGAAGTCATTCAACAGATGAGGCGTGATTTTGCCCGCGAAGCGGTAGCACCGCCAAAGGTAGCTCCGCCTCCAGCGAACCGTCCCGTTGCCAAGACTGGTTCTGCCGAACAAATCTCGCTCGAAAGGCTCGGAACCCGCTAAATGTCTGCGTTCCCCAGCATCTCAGACTTGCTCCACGTCTTGCCGGAACTGATCTGGTGCGTCTTTGGCGCGTTCCTGATGGTGCTCCAGCCTTTCGTACGCAGCCGCAAAGTCTTGGCGTTTGTCGCGGTTGCCGGAGCGCTCCTCGGTATCCTCGGCAACTTCTATTCTGTCCACAATCCGGGGGCCGCGTTTTCCGGACTTCTTGCCGCCGATCCGTTCAGCATCTTCTTCAATCATCTCGTCGGTCTGATCGCCATTCTTGTCATTCTCGCCGCGGCTCCCTACCTGGAGCGCGAACGCCTGGGCGATGCAGAGTTCTACGCCCTGGTGCTCTTCGCCACTGCGGGCATGGCCGTTCTGGCATCCGCGCAAGAGTTGCTCACCGCATTTGTGGGCCTCGAATTGAGCTCCATCTCCAGTTACATCCTTGCTGGCTATCGTCGCGACACGCTGAAATCCGGCGAATCCTCGATGAAGTATTTTCTTCTCGGCTCTTTTGCCACTGCCTTTTTTCTTTACGGGATCGCGCTCGTCTTCGGTGTCACCGGCACCACGAATATTCTGAAAATGGATGCCGCCGATCAGTCGAGCACTCTCTTGAAGCTTGGGCTTGCCCTAATTCTTATCGGGCTGGGTTTTAAAGTGGCCGCCGCACCGTTCCAGATTTGGACTCCGGATGTTTACGAAGGCGCGCCGACTCCGGTTACTGCGCTCTTCGCCGCAGGGCCAAAGGCGGCGACTTTTGCTTTGCTACTCAGGATCTTCGCAAGCGTGCCCGCGGCCACCCATTTTTGGTTCTGGGCTTTTTGGATTCTCGCCGTGGCCACGATGTTTGTGGGCAATCTTGGCGCCTTGCTCCAAACCAATGTCAAGCGAATGTTGGCCTATAGCTCAATCGCCCATGCAGGCTATATTCTTGTCGCGTTCGCCGCTGTCACCGACTTGGCCACCAATTCGGATGTTGGCGCAAGCGCGGCTTACGCCGCGGTGCTGTTTTATCTTCTCACCTATGCTTTAGTGAAGGTCGGCGCTTTCACCATCGTTTCGCAGTTTGGCGGAGCGGGCGAGAAACATCTTTCGTTCGATGACTACGCAGGTCTTGGACAGCGCCAGCCGGTGGTTGCGGCTGTCCTCGCGCTTTTCATGCTCTCGCTGCTTGGCTTGCCTGTCACTGCAGGATTTCTGGGCAAGTTTTACATCTTCAAAGCTGTATTGGATTCGCACCTGATCTGGCTTGCGGTGCTCATGGCCGTGAACAGCGTGATCGGCGCTTACTACTACATCCGCCTCATCGTGGTGATGTACATGCGCGAGCCGAGCGCTGAGACAGCCGCCGCTGCTCCCGCGCCCTTCCCCATGACGGTCAACGTTGTTCTCGCCATAACCACTATTGGCACCCTTTACTTGGGACTGATGCCCAGCCGAATGATTAATTTCCTGATGCAGGCGAATCTCATCAACCGCTAGTCTGCTATCTCTAAAATTGCTTTGTCTCCGCTCGCCAAATCAGGCGATCTGTTAGGGTAGGACCCATGCGCCCCCAGCCCCTCATCTGTGTCACGGATGTTGCAGCCAGCAGCCAGTGGTATCAGCGCCTGCTGGGCTGTCGCGGGGCTCACGGCGGCGGGCACTATGAGCAACTGGTGAAAGAAGGCCAGCTCGTCCTGCAATTAGACAGTTTTGACGTCGAACATCATCACGGCCCCATCGGCAATCCGGCCAGCAAACCCTACGGCAATGGTGTGCTGCTCTGGTTCGAAGTGGATGACTTCGACGCGTTGATGCAGCGCGCTGGCGAAATGGGCGTCGATCTCGTGCTGCCCCGCCATCGCAATCCTCCCGAGGTCGACGGTGGCCCAAATCACTGGGAGTGCTGGATGCGAGACCCGGACGGCTACTCCGTGGTCGTCGCCAGCCCCTACGGAACCGCCGACGACACCTGGCGCCCCGGCCCCGATCTATTCACATAGCCCCCAGTGACCACGTTACTGGTGATGTGCCATATCGGGGCTTAACCAATTGACAGAACTAATACGCCAGCGTACGTTCTTCCGAAAGCTCTGTTCGGATGGAGCAAACGGAGTAGTCATCTATGGCTAGGCGCAGATTCTTGTCACAGTTGGTCAGTCTTCCTTTTCTAGCAATGGGTGCGAAGCCGCAGGAATCGAAAAAAGTTCTGAAGATCATGATGAGGAGCTCCTGGGGAACCGACGACCCGACCCGGGCCTCATTTGTGTATGCGCATGCGCTTGCGTTGTCAGACGCAGGTCACGAAGTTCAGATATTCCTGACTGCTGACGCCACAAACCTGATGCGCAAAGCCACGTCCGATGCAGTGATTCCCATTGGTTGGCCACCGCTCAGTGAATTGCGCGAGAAAATCGTCGCCAAACACATTCCTGTCTTTTCTTGAGGAGCTTGCTCCCGAGCCCGTGGGGTTTCGGAAAATGATCTCGCCACTTGGAGCGCGAAGTTCGGTAACCCAGCCATCTTTGTTTCTCTAGTGGAGTGGGCCGATCGCATAATCGCCGAATAGGGCCGCATTGCAGCAGCCTCCTGGTCCCAGTAAGAACTTCTCCGGTTACCCGCCTTACCTGGACGTAGCGACAGCATTGTAGGCCTATCACGAAAAGACTGCTTTCCAGGGTTACGATACTGGCATCCTCGGTTGTTACTTCCAGAGAGGATACGAATGCATTCAAAATCGACGAACGACGCGAAGGTGCGTGCGGCTACGACATATAATGCCGCGGCCGATTTCTTTGATGCACCCGCGCTTTCGTTCTGGGAGCGAATCGGTTCGCGAACAGTGCAGCGGACGTCGCTGAAACCTGGCGCGCGCGTTCTGGATGCATGCTGTGGCAGCGGGGCATCTGCCATTCCGGCCGCGAAGGCCGTAGGTTCAGGCGGGCGTTTACTAGGCATCGATTTAGCAGAAAACCTTTTGCGCCTGGCGCGAGGGAAAGCGTCGCAACTCAGTCTGACACAGGCGGAGTTCCGATTGAAAGATATCGAGGAGTTGGATCCTGCCGACGAAACATTCGACGCAGTGATTTGTGTGTTCGGTATCTTCTTTGTTCCGGACATGGCATCAGGAGTTCGTTCGCTTTGGAGAGTCCTCCGGCCCGGCGGCCAACTTGCAATCACCACCTGGGGACCGCGCGTCCTAGAACCAGGCAGTTCCGCTTTCTGGCACGCAGTGCGAAAGGAGCGCCCAGAACTCTACAAGAGCTTCAATCCGTGGGAACGTATCAACGAACCGCACGCGCTTGCATCCATGCTGCTCGAAGGAGGTGTCCACGCAGCAGATGTCATAGCAGAAGTTGGCGCTCAGCCGCTGAGCTCACCTGAGGACTTTTGGGCTATCGCGATGGGATCAGGCTATCGCGGAACTATCGAGCAGCTTGATCCAGAGGCACGTGTGCGCGTGCGGCAGGCAACGCTGGGCTACTTGTCCGAGCACAAAGTCAAAAGTGTCGAAACCAACGCGGTCTATGCGATCGCGTGCAAACCATAGTGCATGCAGGTTTCGTAGGGCCGGACAGTCCAGAGACGCCGACAACATCCCTGAGTAAGCGCTTACCGGAAAACTGTCCTCCGGCCGCCTGCCGATTTGCCTTGCTTCTTTTTCATTCTGTGGTAGACTTGTTTCCGTAAGTCCTTGCGTACATTCCGCGGCAAACCTTCTGCCGCTTTTTTCTTTTTAGGGCTCCCTACCCGTTGTTCAGCTAAGTCTTTTAGAATGAATCGTTCGAGAAATTCCGCGTTTTGCCGTGTTTTACCGGTTTTTCTGGCCCCGCAACCCCTTTAAAATGAACGTTTCCGGAAAATCCCTGCAAGTGTTCATTCTGCACAACTTACGGGAATCGTTAAGTCCTTTAGAATCCGTGTTTACGAAAAAACGGGGAGGGGGGGTGGCACAGACTTCAGTCTGTGCTCCAGCTCTCCGGCACATCCGCGCGCACAGTAACCTGCGCAACCCCAATTCCCTCATAGGGTTATTTCATACTTCTCTGGATACCCCGGGGGTGGGGGGGGTAAACAAAAAGGCCCGGAAGCTTTCGCTTCCGGGCCTCGGAAATTCCGTGTGATGGATACCCGATTACAGCTTCGAGTAGAGGAGGAAACCCAACGCAAAGGTGAACAAGGTAAGCGTCTCGACGAACACGAGACCGAGAATCATGGCCGCGCGAACGCCGCCAGCCGCTCCCGGATTACGCGCGATGCCTTCGCAGGCTGCTGCCGCGATCCTGCCCTGTCCTAATCCGCCGCCGAACGCCGCGACGGCTACGCCAAAGCCAACCGCGATCACAAGCGTGGTTGGGTTGATTGGCGGCTTGGCCGCTTCTGGTGCTGCTTGAGCGAACGCCCCCGGTGCAAGTAGCAGCACCGCGATGATCGCTACGAACAATACAACTGCTAGCTTCTTCATAACTTCCTCCTCATGAATTGCCGCCAGGAGGTGGTTCCCGGACACCGTGCAGCCGGGCTCACACTGGAGCGGCTAACAAAATCGGAAACAAAAAAATGTCTAGTGCTCGTCCGCCGTGGCCAAACCAATGTAGACAGCTGGCAGAATGGCGAAGACGTAGGTCTGTACAATGGACACGAAGACGTGCAGAAGAATGAACAAGATGGGAGCCAGCGCCGGAAACACGCCCAGCGCGATCCCCGCGATCGCGGACTTCGTCCCGGCCCACACCGCCAGCCCTGTAAATAGGCCCAGAAACAGTCCATAAATCAAATCGCTTGCAAAAATGTTGGCCCAGAGACGCACCGTCAGCGAGAGCAAGCGCGCCGCAGTGCTAATGATTTCCACCGGAAACATGAGTGGAGAGAGCCACCATACCGGCCCCGCGAACTGCTTCGCGTATCCGCCGGCGCCATGGTGCTTGATGCCCTGCCAATTGAAATAAACAAATGTGATGATTGCGCATGCCAGCGGAACGGTAACGTTCGCCGTCGGCGCACTCAAAAACGGAAACGCGCCAAAAAGATTCGCCAGTAAAATGAATATAGCGACGCTGCCAACCATGGGGATGTACTTTTGCCAGTGATGGCCGGCGTTTTCTTCCAGGACGTCGTTGATCCCGATACCAAAAGGGTTGGTGAACAACCATTCCGCGATCTGCTGCGAAGCCCCCGGCCGCTCGACCGACAAGCGCGCCCGCAATGCAAGCGCCAGTATCGTCCCCACCACAAGCACGGTCAGCGCCATTACTACATGCTCCGGGATAGGCGTGTCCGGATAGCTCGGCGTAATGTGCAGCGCCGTAAGCAGCGCGAGGGCCGGCGCTCCCAGGATCTGATTTACGAGATATGTCAACCAACTTACGTGATGTTCCATTCCCTATTCCGTCGGACGCAGGATTTCGTACACACTTGCCGTGATTGTCGCGGCTCCTAAAGCACACAAACCCACTACCATGCTCGCAAGGGGAACTTTCAGAACTTCAAAAATAACATACACGCAGAAGGCTATCAAGCCGTAGCGGAACATCAGGCGGAACCAGGTTCCAACCGGAATCTGCGGCTTGGCAAACCCCTCTTGCGCTGTGGAGACTGCAACTAGAGCGTCCAGCCCGCGTTTCAGCCAGCGAAAATTCAGCCACGCAAGCACTGTCCCTATCGCCAGGCCCTCCGCCCAAGCCGGATGACGCAGGATTGCCACCATGATCGCCGTTGCTCCGCCAAGAACCAGCGTCAGCCAGGCGATCCGTTGCTCCGTGCGGGCGAAACCCGCCGCCACGGCGGGTGCAATCTCGCTTGGCGAAGGATGGTCAGCGCTTTCCATCGCCATTAGCCGGGCAGCCGCCGCAGGATCTCGCGCAATCCCGCGACAAACCCCAGTCCGCCGAAAACAAACATGAAGATGAACCTGGTGTGCAGCCAGTGGTCGAGAAAATATCCCAGGGCGCCCCCAATTACGACCGCGGCGACGAAGATGATCGGTAGGTCTATCGCCATGGCAAACTGGGCGTTCGCGCCGGTTCCCTTTTGGCCGGAAGAAGAGCCTGAGTCCGTCTTGTTGGGATTATTGTCCAAAATTATTGTCCAAAGGCATATCGCGCCAAGCGCAGGAATGGTTCAGGATACAGCCCCGCCGCGAGCGACACAAATACGGCCGCGGTCAGCGCGATAGTCTGGCCGTTGCTTATCGTCAGCGATGGCGCTTCGAGCGGCGGCGCGGAGGCGCTCGACTTTTTTAAGGCGTGTGCCGCTACGCGGCCATAGCAGTAGACGCTGAGCAGCGCGTTGACTACAGCGAACGCGGCGAGCTCGGGATGCGGCGCCGCAAGCAGAGCTTTTACGATGAAATATTTCGCCAAAAATCCCGCAGTGGGAGGTACTCCCGCGAGCGACATCATGAAAACAAGCAACAGCAGCGCCGCCGCTGGGCTGCGCCAAAACAAGCCGTCCAGATCGCGCAATTCTGTCACGTTACTTCCGCGCTGTTGCAACGCGATCAAAATTCCAAACGCACCCAGCGTCATGAAGACGTAGACGCCCAGGTAGAACAGGATGCCGGTAAACCCAGCCTCCGTTCCCGCAACCAGCCCGAGAAGAATAAATCCCGTCTGCGCGATAGACCCATACGCGAGTAGTCGCTTCAAGTTGCTCTGCCGCATCGCGGCAATGTTTCCCCACGACAGCGATACGATCGCAGCTCCGCCCCAAACGTGCGTCCACTTCTGGTGCGCAAACAGAAACAAAAAGGAGGCAAATCTAAGGAACAGCGCAAAGCCTGCCGTCTTCGCGGCCGCGCTCAGGTATGCGGCAACCGGTGTTCGCGCCGATTCGCCGACGCCAGGCGCAAACCAATGGAGCGGCGCCGCATCAATCAAGAAAAATGTGCCGGCAGCAAGCAAGACCAGTGCCAGCGCAGACGGCCAAGCCGTAAGCCCGGCAAACGGCACGCCATTGTTCAAACGTAACTCGAGAATCGCGCCAATTCTCCCGAGATTCGTCGATTGATACAGCCTGTAAAGCATCAGAAAACTGCCAGCCAACAGAAACGAACTGCAAGCCCAAAGAAAGGCGTAACTTCGCGCCGCTGCATTCCCACGCTCTTCGCCCCGCGAAGATCTGGCAAGAAGAAAGCAGCTCAGTCCCACAACCTCCAGCCCGAGAAGCACCACGATTAAATCGACGCCCGAAACCATCAACATCATGCCCACGCACGCAAACAGAAGAAGCGCGTAAAAGGCTCCGCCGCTCTCGTCTTCCATCTCCAGATAACGCACCGAAAGCAAAATAATCAGCGCTGTGGCGGCCAGAAAGAGCGCCGCAAAAAAAAGAAAGAACGGATCGACCAGAACGCTTTGATGCAGACCGAGAAGTCCGGGCGACTCGGGATTAGCGTTTCGCAGCGCCTGCATCTTTCCATGCTGTACATACAACGTAAATCCGCTGAAGGCCGTCCCTGCCAGCGCGAGCACTGCGTTCCAATGCTTTTCGTTTGCAGCAAGCCAGCGATCGATCAGCAAAATCCCGCACGCAAACAGCACGAGCTCCATCTCTGGGAGAATGAGCGCACCGTCTCCGCTGAGAAATCCGCGCACAACGTTAATGAGGGTGTGAATCATTCAGAAGGAGGATTCCGCCGCAATCGCCCAAGCGGAATCCGGCGCGGCTTTGCCGCTATTTCTCGAACAGCAATTCTCCCGCGCGATGCGTCGCCTTCACAACGGCTTTGATCAACGTGACGCGCAGCTTGCCTTCTTCCAACTCCAAAATTCCGTCAATGGTGCAGCCAGCCGGTGTCGTAACGGCGTCCTTCAGCAGCGCTGGATGATCGCCTGTCTCCAATACCACGCTCGCCGCGCCCTTCATCATCTGTGCCGCAAGCAGCGTCGAAACGTCGCGCGGCAATCCCACTTTCACGCCCGCTTCGGCGAACGACTCCAAAATAATGTACGCAAACGCCGGCCCGCTCGCCGATAGTCCGGTCACTGCATCCATGTGCTTTTCATCGACCACAACGGTCCGCCCCACCGCGTCAAACATCGCCTTCGCCGTATCCAAATCCTCCGCACCAGCATGAGCGCCCTTGCAAATTCCCGTCATCCCAATCCCCACTCTCGAGCAAGTGTTCGGCATTGCGCGCACGACCGGCACATTTGCGCCCACGTGTTGCTCGATGTAACTCGTCGGTACCGACGCCGCCACCGAAATCACCAAAGTTTTCTCGCTCAACTCCGGCGCAATCTCTTTCAACACTTCGCCAATCACTTGCGGCTTCACGCCAAGCAGAACTATGTCCGCCCCGCGCACCGCCTTGCGGTTTTCCGTGGCTACGTTTATGCCAAGCTCTTTCGACAGCGCCGCAGCCTTCTCGGCATGCTTGACGGTAGCCGTCACGCGCTTCGCCGAAAACAACCCCTGCTTCAGGTACGCCCGCAGCAAAATCCCGCCGAGCTTCCCCATCCCTAAAACCGCCAGCTTTTTGTCCGTAAGTTTCTGCGCCATAGTGCAAACATTGTTGACGACGCACGCACGCGCGTCAACCACCGTTTCGCCGCGCCTTCGGGTACAATGCCGCCAGTGTAGCTTTACGTCAGTCCTGGAGGCTTCCCCAACTTGCGTCGTTCCGCTTTATTACTGCCGATCGCGCTTCTGCTTGCGACCTCCCTGCCCTTCTTCGCTGGCGGCTGGCAACAAGCTGCTAAATCGTCGCCCGCTCTCAATGTCGCGAAAGATGTCGCGAAAGATGTCGCGGTGCCGATGCGTGATGGCGTTGTCCTGCGCGCGGACGTCGTGCTCCCAAACGCCACCGGACGCTTCCCCACGCTCGTCTACCGCACACCTTACGGCAAGCAGTTCGCCCTGAAGGAAGGCTCTACATTTGAAAAGGCCGCGGCTCGCGGCTACGCCGTCGTAATTCAAGACGTCCGAGGCCGCTACGCCTCCGATGGCGATTTTTCCCCATACCAGAACGAAGGCCACGACGGCTACGACACTATCGAATGGGCCGCGCGCCAACCGTGGTCCGACGGAAACGTTGGCACGTTCGGCCTCTCTTATCCCGGCGCGGTCCAGTGGCTCGCCGCCGTGGAGAATCCACCACATCTCAAAGCCATGGTCCCCGCGATGACTTTCTCCACGCCGCGCAATTTTTTCTATTCCGGCGGCGTCTTCGACGGCTCGTGGCTGGACTGGATCTGGTTCAACATCGCCCCGGACGCTCGCCGCCGCAAGAATCTTCCTGGTTCGCAAACGCGCAAAGAAGCCGCTGCATCCTGGAAACAAGATCATGAACGCTTGCAGAACTTCCTGCCGCTGCGCGACCTGCCGGACCTAAAACAAGTGGCGCCTTTTTATTACGAGTGGCTTTCGCATCCGGCAGCCGATCCGTGGTGGGACTGGGCGGAGCTTCGCAATAAATACGATCGCGTTCACGCCGCCGTCTTGAATTTTTCCGGCTGGTACGACGAAGCCTACGGCCCCGATGGCGCGACCACGAACTTCAACGGCTTGCTTGCCGCGCGCCGCAGCGAAAAAGATCCGCGCACACATACGATGATCGGTCCCTGGACGCACGGGGGTCAGGATGCATCCAAGTCCGGCGAGCGCGAATTCAGCTCTGCCGCTCCGATTGATTACGACGAACTCATTCTCCGCTGGATGGACCACTATCTTCGCAACATCGACAACGGCGTCGATCGTGAAAAACCCGTCCGCCTTTTCGTCATGGGTGACAACGCATGGCGCGACGAAGATTCCTGGCCGCTTACGCGCGCGAAAGAAACCTCCTATTACTTGAACGCATCGGGAGCCTCCTCTCGCACTGGCACACTTTATCCATCAGTGATCGTCCCGTCCGCGCGGACTTCCGAGTTCGTCTCCGATCCCGCACATCCGCTAACCGATCCCTATACCGAGTACGGCGCACATGACTATCGCGCCTTCGCCGGCCGCGACAATGTTCTCGTCTTCGACGCGATGGCTCTCGAAGCCGACACCGAAGTTACCGGCCCGATCCGCGCGGAAATCTTCGTCTCTGCCGACGTTCCCGACTTCGATCTTTGGGTGCGGCTGCTCGACGTTGCTCCCGATGGCACGGCCTTCAATCTCATGAGTCCCGGCCTCGACGTTCTCCGCGCCAGCTACCGCGACGCCTCGCTCAAGCCCGAGGTGCTCACTCCCGGCAGAGTTTATCTCCTCCATCTCGATCGCATGCTTACCAGCAACGTTTTTCGCGCAGGTCACCGTATTCGCGTGCAAATCTCCGCCGCTTTTTCGCCACATTTCTCTCGGAATCTCCAAACCGGCGAGTCCGAAATCACCTCCTCGAAAACACAGCTCGGCCATATTCGCATCTACCACGATGCGGAACACTCCTCTCGAATTGTTTTGCCAATTATTCCGCGCGCGAAGCAGTAGAAGAATCAATCGTGCCGTGCACCGTGAAGCACATGCACGGCGTGAGGAAGGAGATGCGCCACAGCATCCAGCGACTCGGCCGCGCCCTTAGGACTGCCAGGCAGATTCACAATTAGGGTTTTTGCTCGCACCGCCGCCATGCCTCGCGAAAGCACAGCCGTCGGCGTAAGCACCGATCCTTTACGTCGCATCTCTTCGGCAATTCCGGGCACAATCAGGTCCGCAACCGCCTCCGTTGATTCAGGCGTATTGTCTCGCGGTCCGATCCCTGTGCCGCCCGTCGTCAGAATCACATCCACGCGGCCGGAGTCGGCCAATTCACGCAACTGCTCGCGAATATTTGCCGGATCATCCGAAACGCGCAGCACCGAAGTCACTTCCCAGTTCAAGCCCCGGCACACAGCGACCACCGCGGGACCAGAGAGGTCTTCTCGTTCCCCGCGTGAAACTGTATCGCTGATTGTGAGCACTGCGACGCGCATCAGGCAGGTTACTTCGTTTCCACGGGGTCGCGGTTCGCTTCGTCCATCAACCGCATCGCTTCCATCAGGAGGCCGGTGGTGTTCCGCGTCGTTGTCGTCCGCGTCGAAGAGTTCGCCGCGTTGAAATCAATTTCGAATTCGCCAGCCGTCCACAAGACCACGCGATAGACCGCGTCATCGCCCTCGATTTTTCCTATCTTCGCGTCGCGGCATTGTCCGTTCGCAAAAAATAGTTCGCCCTGTTCGCCATTGTGGCTCACCACGAGGCGGCACGACTTTTGCCCCATCTCCAAGGACTGCATCAGGTCGATCATGCTCATCTCTTCGAGACGTCCTTGAATCACGCCGGGCCGCGAAGCGCGTTTCTGCAGTTTTTCCAGATGCAGACGGTCCACAACTTTTTTCGCGATGCGGACGAGGTCCTTCACCAGAAACGGTTTCGTGACAAAATCCTCGACGCCATCCACCAACGGCCGCAGCCGCTCCTCAATATCCGCCCTGCTGGCCATGAATAAAAACGGAATGTGCCGCGTCGCTTCGCGCCCATGCAGTTTTTCAAAAAGCTGCCGTCCGTCCAAACCTGGCATTTTGTAATCACAGAGAATCACGTCGGGAGGTGTGTCAATGACTTTCAGCAGCGCATCCGCGCCGTCCGAAGCCGTTTCGACCTCGCAATACGGCTCCATCCCTTTGACAACCAAATCCCTGACTAGCGGATTGTCATCTGCCACCAGCAATTTGACTGTCTTTGCGCCCGCACCGCTCATCGGCTGCGGCTCCGGGTCGTTTTCTTTGATTTGATTTTGTGTTTGCCAGCAACGCTCGCGCCACGGAAAAAGTCTCCGCTCTTCCCGCCAGTCTTTTCGACGAGAACAATCCCGCCGATTTCCATCCCTTTATCGAGAGCTTTGCACATGTCGTAGACCGTGAGGGCCGCAGCGGTAACGGCGACAAGGGCTTCCATTTCCACCCCCGTCTGGGCAGTCGCCGTAACTTCGGAGCGAACTTCAACGCCATTTTGGCACAGCCGCGCAGTCACATCAATGTGCGTCAGCGGCAGGGGATGACAAAGAGGTATCCACTCCGCCGTCCTCTTTGCCGCTGCAATCCCCGCAATCCGCGCCACTTCCAAGGGGTTCCCCTTGGGATTCTTCAATCGCTTCACAGCGCGTACCACTAGGGGGCTCATCTTCACGAAACCCTGGGCTACAGCCGTCCGTGCCGTCACCACCTTCGCCGACACGTCCACCATCCTGACCTCTCCGCCGCGCCCATAGTGTGACAGTTTCTTCATTTCTTCCCTTCTCTGCGGCCTCCGTGTCTCTGCGATCTCTGTGTAAAGATTTTTCTTCGTCTTTCTCGGTGCCCACCTTACAGCAAGTCTCTTCGCACCATCACTTCGACTTTCTCTCCAACCTCTACCTTTTCCTTTTCGGCCGGCACTACCACATAGCAATTCGCCTTCGATAACGCCGAAACATCGCCCGATCCCTGCCACTTCAAAACTTTCACTTCTCTCGCCGCCCCGTGCCCTTCCATCCGCGCCGGCAGGAAATGCGTCACGCCCGGCTTCTCGTTCAAAGCTTCGCCCAACCGCGCCTCCACAATCGGCAACGTCCGCGCGTCCGCCCCACTCAACAAATCCACTGCCGGCGCAACAAACAATTCGAATGTCACCATCGTCGACACCGGATTCCCCGGCAGCCCAAATACAAATTTCTCGCCGCACTTCCCAAACACCGCCGGCTTCCCCGGCCGTATCGCCACCGCATCAAAATAAAATTCCGTCCCCATCTCTCGCAACACCTTCTCGACTAAATCGTACTTCCCCATCGAAACGCCGCCCGATAAGACCAGCAAGTCTTCCTGCAACCCGCGTCGAATCTTTGATGACAAATCATCTTCGCGGTCCATGGCGTTTCCCAGCAAAACGGGTTTGCCTCCCGCCAGCCGCACTTGCGCAGCGAGCGAAACGCTGTTGCTGTTTCGAATCTGAAATCGCCCAGGAATGCTGTCGACAGGCACGATCTCGTCGCCAGTGGAAAGAATCGCCACGCGCGGCTTCGAGGCGCACTTTAACTCCGCGGCGCCCACTTGGGCTGCAAGCGCAAGTTCCGCATAACCCAATCGCATTCCCGGCGTCAAGAGCGTCTGTCCAGCACGGGCCTCGCTGCCGCGCGGCACAAAATTCTGTCCTGACACCGCGTCGCGTTCGAAGCGAACCTCGTCTCCATCTCGCTTCGTGTGCTCGATCATCACTACACCGTCCGCGCCAGAGGGCACCGCCGCGCCGGTCATAATCTGAACGCAAGTTTCCGCCCACAATTCTTTAGTGACTCGGTCCCCCGCCTTGATTTCGCCGGTACACTTCAGCGTTGCTCCCGCTTTCGCATCCGCGGCAAAAACCGCATACCCGTCGCGCGTAGCCCTGTTGAACGGGGGATACTCGCGATCAGTCTTCACCTCTTGCGCCAAAACGTACCCCAGCGCATCTCCCACGCGCACCTGTTCCGTAGCGCGCGGACCTTTCTTCTCAGTTAATCGTTCGATGACGTTCTGGCGGGCTTGCTCGTAGGTGAGCATCGGTGGCTATTTCTCGAGGCCTTTTCTTGCTCTTCTCTGTGCCCTCTGTGTTCTCAGAGCCCTCTGTGCAAAATCTTTTCCTTCGCTTTTTCTACAGCCACCGCGCCAACAAAGTTCCCGCGGGCACAATCGTCGCATCCCGCTCCGGCCCAGTAGAAATCATCCCAATCTCCACCTGCAGAAAATCCCCAATAAACCGCAAATAGTCCAAAGCCGCCTTGGGCAATTTCGCGCCGTCCTTCACGCCATACGTCGTCTCGCACCACCCCGGTAGCGTCTTGTATTCCGGTACAACCTGCTCGTACTCCTCCGCCAGAGCCGGCATCTCTTTCAGCGTTTTGCCCTTGTACTTGTACCCGACGCACACTTGAATCTCGCGTTGCGTATCAAACACATCCAGCTTCGTCACCACCAGCGAATCGATCCCGTTGATCATTTTCGCGTAACGCAACACCATCAAATCAAGCCAGCCGCAGCGCCGCGCGCGCCCAGTCACCGCCCCAAACTCTTTTCCGCGCTCGCGAACTTCCTGAGCTTCCAACTCCGGCATCTCCGTCGGAAAAGGTCCTCCGCCCACACGTGTGGTGTAAGCCTTGGAAATTCCC
>Ga0206963_10209_pt1 | contig 19254 bp, 13 predicted proteins | sample Alteio_BWOrgHeat_28_FD_152958 | JGI IMG/M metagenome (GOLD analysis project Ga0206963, IMG submission 152958) | Enriched cells from forest soil in Barre Woods Harvard Forest LTER site, Petersham, Massachusetts, United States -... | ecosystem: Environmental > Terrestrial > Soil > Temperate forest >... | reverse complement strand
TTCTTTTTTTTAGAAGTTTGGGACCAAGCAAAATGGGCGGCTAAAGTTCAAGTTCAAGTTCAAGTTCAAGTTCAAGTTCAAGTTCAAGTTCAAGTTCAAGCATAAGGGTAAGCCGAAGACATTGAACGTGGCGTTTTTTAGAAAGATCCTCCGCTTTTTCCGGGGGCGCCCAGGCCACCTGGCAATCCACCCGGCAATCCGCTCACGCCCGGAAGTCCGGCGCCGCCCTGTAAGTTAGATAGACCAGGCGGTAATCCTTGAGGAAGAGATGCCTGCAACTGACTGAGGCAATTTTGGATCAGATCTTCTATCTGGGTGATCAGATCCTGAATTTCCGTGAGTAGGCCCGAAGGAATTCCACACGTCGAACAATCGGATCCACACGATCCGCTCGAACCGTCACCTGACGAAGCCGATCCGTCGGAAGACCCCGAATCTCCCGAGGCGCCGCAATTTAGAAGTGAGAGGGCGGCTTCAATACTTTGTTCCGCATTCCCTATGTCGGTATTAAGCTGACTGAGATCTAAATTACCAGGGGTTGAACCCGAAATTTCAGAGAGATGCTTAGTCAGCACCGCCTGGGAAGTCTTTAGACTGGCCGAAACATTTGAAGGGGTAGTGATGCCATCCAGATTTGTCGCCGCAGGCGAACTACTCACCGATTTAGTTCCGCAGCTACAAACGATAAGGGCCGCCGATAGTAAAGTCATGAATCGAAGGAATGCCTTCATTTACGTTCTCCAGTGTTTACTAAAACCAGACTTGCGGGAAGGCTCAAAGACTTGACGACGGCGCGAGTAGATCTAGTGCAAAAGCAAAACCAAGAGAATACAAGCAGGAGAGAATTCTGTTTCCTGTCAAAAGGGCGACCACCACATTGAAGAAGAAGACCTCGGGCACGGCTAAGCCCCCGTTAGTGCTGATTTCCTGCCCCTGTCAAAGAGGTAGACTATTTCAGGGAGTTAGTCGCATTCACGTCTCAACAATATCGGCGTACAGCCCCCGCGCTCCCTACCGACTTATACTTATACTTATACTTATACTTATACTTATGCTTATGCTTGAACTTGAACTTCTACTTATGCTTGAACTTGAACTTCTACTTATGCTTGAACTTGAACTTCTACTTATGCTGCCTTCGATTAAAAACGCTTGAACCAGGTGACAGAGGCCAAAACACTGCTTTATGAGATCACTTCGACGCTTTCCAAAGGACGGCTAAAAAGCTCAAAGAAAAAGTTCAAGTTCAAGTTCAAGCATAAGGCTAAGTAGAAGACCACTTGATCGCAGTAGCTCGTTCTTACGATGCAAAGACATCTAGATGTAACCAAGATGTCACACTCCTGTAATCTCTGTGAAGTAGTCTCAAGGACATCGGGGTCATGGGTAAAACAATCCCATGCGCATTGCGTTATCGCTGAATTATTGCCGTCATCCGGTCATCTGGTAAAAGGGACCAGGGGCATTTAGAAAAATGTGCCAAGGTCATGGGTTTCGTATGAAATTATTGGTAGTTGAAGACGAAAGAAAAACGGCATCCTTTCTTCGGCGGGGGCTTGAGGAAAATGGGTTTGTCGTGGACATCGCCGAAGATGGGGAAGATGGTCTGCATTACGCCCTTAATAACGACTATGACCTAGTCATTTTAGACGCCATGTTGCCGCGAAGGGACGGTTTCTCGGTCATGTCCGAACTCCGGCGAGCGGGTAAGTCTACCTTAGCGCTTTTTTTGACCGCGCGTGACGAAGTACCCGACCGCGTTCGCGGATTGGATCTCGGCGCCGACGCCTATCTGGTTAAACCCTTCGCCTTTTCAGAGCTTCTCGCCCAAATCCGTTCGCTCTTACGGCGAGGTTCTAACCGCCAACCGGACGTCATTCGAGTCGCCGACCTCGAAATAGATTTCACTCAGCACCGAGCCATTCGCGCCGGCAAGAGGCTTGATCTACGCCCTAAGGAATTCCAACTGTTGGGCTTACTGGCAAGGCGGGCGGGTGACGTACTTTCACGGGCCGTAATCGCCGAACAGGTCTGGAACATGAGTTTCGACAGCGATACGAATATCGTTGATGTCCAGATAAGACGCCTCCGGGCCAAAATGGATATCCCCTTTGAACAAAAGCTGATCCAGACCGTCAGAGGGATCGGATATGTCTTGCGTCAAGAAGAGGGGTAACCGTGGGGAAGTTCTACCGCTCTTATCGATCTTCTTTGGCCTCCCAACTTACCGCCTGGTACGGGATTTCGGCCTTTGTCTTGGTGCTAGGCACCACCTATTTCCTGTACTGGTCAACCGCCCGCACACTCCAAACAGAATGGTCGACCCTTCTAATGGAAAAAATGCAAACGGTGCGGCTCATTCTCAATGAGGATGACGCCAAGTACACCAAGTTTCGTGAACGCGTAGAAAAGGAATGGCCTCTCAAAAAAGTAGAAAAGATCTACGTGCGAGTTACCGATTCCCTGGGAAAGGTTGTCGCGGTAACTCCCAATGCAGAAGCACGAGTGGCGGAGCTAATGAACTCCTTTCAAGACACCCCGCTAAATCCTGGCAACGTGATTGATAGGATCGATCACGGTCAGGGCAGAGTCTACCGAGCTCTGCTAGCCAGTGTGGCCGTCCACAAAAGCGATCTTCGAGTGAGCTTAGTTCTGGACTGCACCGACCAATATCTATTGCTTAAGGCGTATCGAGAGCGACTCTATTTCGTTTTGTTTGTGTCTCTCTTTCTCAGTTTGCTGGTGGGTTGGCGAATCGCGATTCGCGGTTTGAAACCGGTAAGGCGAATCGCTGAACAGGCGGGTCGGATTAGGTCCTCAAATCTCCATGAGAGGATAGACACCACATCGCTCCCGATAGAGCTTTCCCAGTTAGCCGGAACTTTTAACGGAATGCTTAATCGACTGGAAGAATCTTTTGGACGTTTGTCGCGATTCTCCGCCGATTTAGCCCACGAGCTTAGGACACCAGTAAATAATATGTCGGGGGAGATCGAAGTCGCGTTAGGAAGAAGCCGCTCCCTGGATTACTACCAAGACACTCTGGGCTCTTGCTTGGAAGAGTGTGAACGCATCTCCAAGATCATCGATTCCCTTCTTTTTCTGGCGCGGTGCGAAAACCCAAAAAGCAGTTTAGTCACAGAAAAGATAAATTTAAAACTAGAGCTCCAGGCCGTACTTGAATTTTACGAAGTGTCGGCAGTGGAAGCGGGTATTGCTACCCACCTGGAAGTGGCCCCGGAGATCGAACTACACGTCGAGCGAACTCTGTTTCAAAGAGCCGTCGGAAATCTACTCTCCAATGCCATCAAACAGACCCCTGCGCAAGGCAAGATTAATGTTATCGTAACCGGCACGAAGGGGGAGATTGCCATAAAAATTGAGGATTCGGGCAATGGAATTTCCTCTGAACATCTTCCCCATGTATTTGAGCGTTTTTATCGCGTTGATGCTTCAAGATCTAAGGCCTCGGGGGGTGCTGGACTTGGGCTAGCGATCGTAAAGAGCATCGCTATTTTACACGGTGGGAAAGTGGAAATGGAAAGCGCATTGGGAAAGGGCACGAAAGTCTCCTTGTATTTTCCCAAAACACAAAGATTGAATCCCGCTATTTCCTTTTCTTGAATGGTATGACCAAAACCACTCAAGAAAGTATCGCTAGTAACTAATTTGCCAACAACGATGGAGTCACAACATGGATTCGGATGCTAAATCGCTACAAACGGCGGAGGACCTAACTGCCGTGACCGGGCCTGACGAGCAAAGAATCAAGAAAGAAATTCAGCGGGAGTGGGCAGAGGAGAACGCCAGCGGCCTGTCGGCTATCGCCATTCGAAATCCACACCTAATCATCGTAATTTTTCTAATTATTACCCTTCTGGGGGGGCTTTCCCTTTTTCTTCTGCCGAAGGACCTCTTACCTTCGGCGAATCTACCCGCCGTACAAATACTCTCTTTCTACTCCGGCATGCCCGTCGAACACGTCGAACAGGATCTTTCTTATATGTTCGAGAGATATACGGGACAGGCGGTGGGTATTGAGCGCCAAGAATCTCGTTCCCTCACGGGAGTTAGCATCGTAAAGAATTATTTCAATTCTGATGTCGAGCTTTCCAGCGCGATCGCCCAAACTTCATCGATGGTAATGTCCGTTCTCAGAAAGTTACCGCCCGGAACACAGCCGCCGCTTATTTTACCGTTCGATCCGATGGCCGCGGTTCCCTTGGCTCTGGCGGCCGTAAGCGGAGACCATAGCGAGAGTGAGCTACAAGACATCGGTCGTTATTACGTCAGCAACGCCATTCAATCGGTGCCGGGCGCTATGGCCCCTACGGTGATGGGAGGACAACTACGCTCGGCTATTACTTACCTCGATCCCAAGAAGTTGTCAGAATATAACTTTTCAGCGGTAGGAGTCCTGAACGACTTACTCAAAGAAAACACATTTGTTCCCGCAGGAGATATCAAGGTCGGAGATATTGACTATCAAATCCTTAGTAACGGACTTGTGGACCAAATGGGAGATATGAATCGCTACGCTTTGCGCTCCCAGAACGGTGTTATCGTCCGACTGAAGGACGTCGGAGAAGCCAAAGACGCCCACGCCATTCAGACCAACGTCGTCATGGTAAATGGGAAGCGCCAAGTGTACGTCCCTATCTACCGAGAGCCGGGAGCCAACACCCTGAAGATTATCGATGAGGTGAAGGCGAGTCTATCCACCCTCGAGAAGAGCTTAAAGGGTTACAAGATAGAGCTGGTGGCGGATCAAACCCTGTTCATTCGAAAGGCAATCGACAGCATCACTCACGAAGCCCTAATCGGAGGGGGCCTGGCGGCCCTGATGGTGCTTCTATTTCTAGGAAGTCCCCGGGCAACCGTCGCAATCTTACTGTCATTGCCGCTTTCCCTTTTTTCCGCCTTTCTCGGACTAAAAGCATCGGGGCAGACGATCAATGCAATGACTTTGGGTGGCCTCGCTCTTTCGATCGGAGTTCTGGTCGATAATTCCATCGTAGTGATCGAGAACATCATGAATAAACTCTCACGAGGGGTTCCTCCGATCACCGCCTCTCTGGACGGCGCACGCGAAGTCGGAATGCCGGTTCTAGCCTCCACCTTGGCCACTCTCGTCGTTTTCTTCCCGGTTGTTTTTTTGAGCGGCATTGTGAAAATTCTTTTTTCCGCACTCGCCAAGGCCGTCATATTCGCCATGATAGGCTCCTACTTTGCCGCGATGACCGTTATTCCACTATTCACTTCCCGATTCCTCAAAACAAATCCCAAGAGCCCAGGGGGCTTGATTGGGATCGTTCAATCCGGGGTGACCAAACTGACTCACGCTTACCAGTCGCTGCTGCAGAAGGTACTGCAACGAAGAATCCCCGTATTGATATCAACCGTACTGGTATTGATGGTAGTAGGCATCTCACTCGCCCCCAGAATTGGGACCGAACTTTTCCCCCGCGCGGACTCAGGCGGCCTGATGCTCGATGTCCGGGGCCCTTCAGGGTTGCGAATCGAAAAATCAACCGAGCTGGCACAGAAGATAGAAACGAAACTTCGCGAGTGGATTCCCGCGTCTGACTTGAAAATGATAGTGACCAACGCAGGAGTCTACTACGGATTCCCGGCGGCCTTTACTCCCAATTCCGGTACTCAAGACATGTTCTTCAATGTCGAGCTTACCGAAGATCGAAAGAACACGTCCCAATATTACGCAAAGATAATCCGAGAAAACCTACCCAAAGAATTTCCCAATACCGAATTTGGAATAGAGCTCGGTGGGCTTTTGACCTCGGCTCTCAATGGCGGGCTACGCTCCCCCATCGACGTACAGATCATGGGAATCAACCACGAACAGTCACATGAAATCGCATCCACCCTGGCAAGTCGACTTACGAAGCTGCCCGGAGCCGTGGACGTTCGAGTCCAGCAACGCATTGATGCGCCTCAGATAAAGCTGATTGTGGATCGAGAGAAAGCCAACGTTTTGGGACTGAATCCGGACGCCGTAGTCAGAAACGTAGTGAGTGCCGTTTCGGGAAGCTCCACGTTTAACCCCGCCATTTGGATCGATCCCAAAACAGGCATCGACTATCCTTTCGGAGTACAGTTCAAGGAGACTGAGATCGAAAGTTTCGACAAACTCCTCGAAGTTCCCATTACCAGTGACCTGCAAAAAAGGAGCGTTCCGCTAAATCGGATAGCCAGTATGGTCCAATCCAAGGGTCCGAGCGAGATCAATCACGTCAACCTAAAGCCAGTTGTCGATATCTACCTCGATGCCCAGGGACGGGATATCGGAAGCCTTTCCGCAGAAGTGCAAAAGGTCATTAACGATTCCCATCTGCCTCCCGGTTATACCGCTGAAATACGGGGCGAGGTTTCTGAAATGAAAAAATCGGTTAGGCTTTTGGGTGGTGGCTTTGTCTTGGCGGCGATCTTGGTCTACCTGATTTTTGTTGTCCAATTCCGGTCTTTCCTGCTTCCGGCGATTATCATGGTTACCGTTCCCATGGGAATCGTGGGAATTATCGTCATGCTTTCATTGACTCACACCTATTTCAGTATCCAAGCGGCGATCGGAGCCATATTCATGATCGGAATTGCGGTGGCTAATGGTGTCCTTCTGATTGAATTCATTTTGCACCGCTCGAAAGAGATATCCAATTTTGACGAGGCTATCATTACCGGAGCCGGTGAGCGACTAAGACCCATTATGATGACCTCGCTAGCGTCAATGCTTGGATTAGTCCCCATGGCGATAGGCCTTGGACACGGTTCCGAGGCGAATATTCCCCTCGGACGGGCGGTGATTGGAGGGCAATTGCTTTCCACAACGTTAACCCTATTTATTGTCCCGGTCCTTTTTAGAATTTTCTTTAAGGCAAAAACCCACCTAAGTCCAGAGAGCCTTAAACCAGTGGGTTGATACTACCTGAGAAGGAAGACATTATGCATTTGCGAATCATCATTCAAACGCTCATGGCCCTCGTCGTATTTTCCTCGGGCAATGGACTTGCGGCTCCTCACGAAATTACGATTCAAGAGGCGCTAACGCGAGCTGCGCAAGTCAGCCCTGAAGTCGCAGGATCACGAATGAAAGATGTTGCCGCCCAAGATCGAATCGAGGTTGCGAGGGCTGGTTATTTTCCCAAAGTAGATCTGGAGGCTCTGGACAGCACGGGTTTTCCAGGTTCCACCGGTCACCTGGGTGTCGCCGGCATGGTCTCCTCGCCCTATCGCTCTGGCGCTGCGGCGGGAATCGTAACCACCGTTCCCATCTGGGATTTTGGGAGAACGTCAAATGCGGTCACGGCGGCGGAGCATAGCGCTCTTTCCCAGAAAGAGGATACTAATTATCTTCGCTATCGAGTCTACCAAACGACCCTCCAAATCTACTACCAATGTTCTCTCTACCGAAATCTTCGCGAGAGCTGGACCCAGTTGGCCGAGGGCGCTCGTCTGGTAAAAAATATGGTCGATGGCTTTGTGAAGACAGGACAACGTTCTATCGTAGAGCGGTATTTAGTGGAATCGCAGATGGAACATGCGCTTACCCAGGTCTCGATCTTCGAAGAAAAAGCGAAGCAGCAGATCAAAGAGATTGCGCTCATAACGGGACTCGATAGTGAGGATTTAACGTGTCCCGGTATACCTTCCGAAGAGAACGCAATCGCGATCTTTCACGGAACACCCGAGGGAAATCCGATCGTCTCCCGGGCACGGGAAGCGGTCGTAGCCGCACGATCCAAAGTCGATGAAGCCAAAGCTGACTACTTGCCCAGGGTAGTTGGCGTCGCGGACGCGGCGGTGATGCAAAATACGCGATTTGTCGATAAAAACTACTATGCGTTGGGGGTTGCCGTAATTTTTCCCCTGTTCGAAGGCTTTATCACCACGAATAAAGTAAAAGAAGCCAGCGCGCTAGCCACCGGCGCAGAGCGGGAGTTAGAAGCGCGAAAACTGGAAATGGCTCAATTGAATATCCAGTACGACAAAATAATCCAGTCCTCCAAAGTAGCACTCACTCATTTGAAGGACGAGTCCCAGCTTGCCCAGCAGGGATTTGAGATGGCGAAAAAGCGTTTTTTCAGTCTTGAAGGCTCGGTGGTCGATGTTCGTGACGCGTTCACCAATCTCTCCCGGACTCAAACGGATCTCATTACCACCCAGACGAGTTACTTCGAAGCGATGGGGGCCAAAGCCATCTTGAACGGTACTCCATTCTAAGAATTGCGTTTTCTCCTGACGGGGTGAAACTCAACCGCTTGCAAAATGTAATGTTTGTGTCATCGTCCTGTAATGTCGATCGTGTTAGCTCTAGCTGGCATAGGTTGGGGGCAACCTATTTTCCAGACGGTCGGCGACATAAATCCACATTGCGGTGCAATGAAATATTGCGCTGTGTTGTCTTAGGGGGAGATAAATATGGCGAAACTGGGTGACCGTGCGAGATTCCTGCGTATTGGACTCGCATTTCTATCAATTTCTCTCGGAGCGCTCGCTGACGACACCTCGCCGGTACCCCCATCAACCCCAAATCAATCGGTGGTGGAAACCCCGGCAAAACCAGGAGAGCCGACCAGCAAAGTATTCGGGACGTTGGATCTGCGCGCAGAATTTTGGGGGCTTCCGGGAGCGTGGGATACGTCGAACTTCTTCCAGATCGGCTACACATTTACTCCGGACGTGAAGGTGAGCTGGTATCAGGGTTTCGATTCCAACCTGTACAAAGCATCACTAACTCAAATTCCGGGCGCCTCCGGGCTGAACCCCGTGCTCGATCAAGGCTTCTTACGCACGCGAGTTAACAATATCTGGAAAAATGGCAACCTCTCGTTGGCCTACGAATCGCGCATCTACGTTCCCACCTTGTCATTCGACTCGCAAATGGGAAACATCACGCGCTTCTACAACGCTATTAAATTGGCCTATAAAGCGAGCGAAGCTTTCACTTTCTCAGCCATCGGCGTCGTAAGTCCGCAGATCTTCAATGCTGCGGGAACCACCTACGGCGGCCCTAATCCTTGGCTCGAGAATCGACTGTATCTGGTCACGGATGTCCAAATAACCCCAAAGCTTAGCTTCAGTCTTCCGGTACTACTTTACCAAGACAAGTACCGTGACTACGCCGCTAATCCTACGAACCTTCTGCTAGGAGGAAACACGGGTGATTGGGGATACTTCCTCTATATCTGGCCGGAACTCGACTACGCCCTAAATGACACGCTTACCCTGGGACTCGCCTATGTCAGCGGAAACATGGTGAAGCCCGATTTCTCTGGAACCACGATGGAGAGTGCTTTTAAGTCGGGGATTCTTCAGTTCGTAGTGACCACCAATTTGTAATCTTCGCGTCGAACGGGACAAGTTCCTATCGGGAAACCGTTTGATGTTTCCCGATAGGGACTTATTACAGTCCGGGTCGTAGCAACATCGCGTCACGATGCTGCTCTTGTTGTTGTTCACTTGCCGATTTACTTTCCGCTGAAGGCATTGTCGAACAGGCGACCATGCCAAAAAGCGACAGCAGAACGATAATCCAAAAATTTTTCATACCTACCTCCTGACAACGCTGCAATGAGTCTTGTCTACTTTCTAGATTACCAGGGCTGGATTACACGAACGTGAACTGGAGATTACATTTGAGCTAACATGATTCAACACATCTCCCCTCCGTCATTGCGAGGAGAACCGAAGGTTCGACGCGGCAATCTTCGGACGTGAAACGCCGCAAAATACGGATGGTTTAATTTGCAACGGCCAAAGATTGCTTCGCTCCGCAATGACGGAGGGGCGATGCTACGGACGGCACTGGCTAGTTTGGCCGTAATACATTCGAACGATGTCCCCCGCATCTAAGGAAAGATCAAACCCCATGGCTCGCGTTTTTGAATCTTCCGTCATTTGGAGAACTCCCCGTTTAACACTCTTCACGCAAGTAATCTTCTCCCACCGTCTTGGATCCAGAGTCACCCGGAGTTTCGGTATGGCTTGATTCCTCCAGTTGATCAAGACAATGGCCGCACCCTGTTCAGAACGAAGGGGGAGCGCTTCCACGAGTGAGCTACTCAAAGTGAGCGACGGAACAAATTGACTAACCTTAAGTGGATAGACAATCCACTCCCGCAATACTTCAGAAAAGTCCTCGGGAAGTTTATTGGCGTCCTCTATGGAGGGCTGGTGTTTGCCAAGGAAATATGAGGCGCCTACCAGCCAGGTGAAATGGATGACATTCCCGCGACCCACCTGGCGTTGCAAAATGGCGGGGCTCTTATCTGAGAAGCGGGCCACGACTTTTATGTTCAACGTCTGAAGGGCGACATCAGAACAGTTTTCACAAGTCGCATGACCATAGGGTTTTACCCAAACATCCCCCTCCAAATGAGAGGGACCCACCTGACGACTGGTGACCAACGTCTCCTTTACCCCAAAGAATTTCGGATCGTCTAGGAAACTCGATTCAAGATCATATTCATCGTGATACCCCGCTCCGGCCACGGTAGCCAGAGTTCCCCCTGCCATGGTCACCCACGCCTCCAGCCCCTTTTTTGCTCGAACCGGTAAATTGGATTCGGTTAGATAGATCAGCTGAAACGATTTGAGCGCCTCCGGATAAGCCTGCCCGGCAGCAAGTAAGAGATCATCTTCGTGGATAAATTGAACGGGAACATTTGAGTTTTTTAGCGCCAGGAAAAGTCGAGTCACTTCGTAGGCGCGCTCCGTGTACCAATCCATCGCGCTGTCCTTTCCACCTGCGCTGTGCCAGGCATTGGCACTGAGCGGAAGGACTAATCCTACTCGGGCCGTTTCAGTAGTTCCCGGAAAGGTTAAATCTTCTGATTCAGCAATCATGCTATTAGCTTCAGCAATTTTTCTCTGTACGTTCACGTCATCCGAATAGCTATTGGCTGGAGCAAGATACTCAGGTCCAAAGAGATAGTACTCAATGGTCTTAGCTCCATTTCCCACCAGCGTCAGAGCTCGCCGTAAAATTCCTCCATCGATTGGCTGATGTGTGTAGTCGCTCTGACGTCCGACAATGTAGCCCCCGAAATCGGGAAGCTTTGCCGCAGAAGATGCGCTTCTCAAGAGATTTACGGTGAAACTCCACATGTGATTGTCTTGATCGGTCATCCAATCTTCAGACCATGGCAGCGTGGTGCCTCGGTTTTTCGCAAACTCAAACCAATCATGATTGCCGCTTCCTACGAATTGACTATTAGGTTCATTCTCGGTAGTGCGGAAAGTTTCTCCGGTAAAATGGTTCCAATTGGCAAATACTTTCAAGTCTGGCCGCTTGAGCAAATTCTGAATCGCCTGAGTCGTCTTCGCGTAGTGCTCGGCTGAGTACCAAGGAAAAAAACGGGTTGTCCAATAGAAAAGACGTCGAGCAGGGATCGATTTAGCAAGTTTGCGATCAAAGAGAGGACGGATCGCTTTGGGTTGGGCTGAGCCGAACGCTTGGGGATACGGTAGGTCTTCCCGTTTTGCGATCGATTTCAAAAACTCTCGAAACCGCTCATTGACGTGAGCTGCGATTCTAGCATCTTGGCACTTCCCCAATCTGAAGGGATAGGGCCAAATGGGCTCGTCCGCGATACTTACCATTCCGATATCCGAATCCAGTAGGCCCGCCGCCCGCACTGGATCAACGAGCTCGCGCGCAAAAGCGTCGTAGTCTTTCTGCCGGAAAATCCGGCAGGCGCTCAATTTGTCTGGCTGCTGAAAAAACTCGAAATTGCTCTCCAAAGGCCGATACCGTTTCAGGGTAAAATGGGGAATACCGGCATCGAGCGCCAGCTGTCTTATGCCGGAGTTAAAATGAAGCCCGGTACCGACGGTATTAATTCCCAGGGCCTTTAGATGAGTAAAACCCTCTTTCCAATTTCGAAGATCATTGTCGGCGAACAGGCCATCGACGATCGTGAATTGCTTGGGCGGCGAGACAGCCTTCAGGTCGGCAACCGGCGCATAGTAGCGACGAGCATTGTACGACGCAAAGCTAGCGGCCTCCGGTTCCCCAAAACGGTTTCGCCAGATCTGAAATCCAAAGGTCAGAAAACCTCGGCGGATATCATCCTCAAATGGCATCAGTTCGTAAGATAGTTCCACCGGTTGCGACGACTTTTCTACGAACGTAAGGTTGGCTCGCAATCGGTATTTCGCTTTCAGATTCTGTTTCAAGGCAAAGTCTTGAAAAGAACCAACGATGGAGATGGGGTATCGGAATGGGTAGAGAAACTGTCCATTAACAACCAGTCCGTGATTAATCTCAGTGCTACTGAAGGCGAAAGGTTCGCTGCAGGTATCAGCTTGCCCTTGAGAAGTCCGTTTAGGCTCAAAATTGCCCTCCCATTTTCGGTTCGACCCTAGAAGTCCAAATGCAAACTTTCCCTTCGGTTTTTCACCGTTAATCGCATCCAGACAAAAGCTGATTTTAAATTGGGGAAAGTAGAAGGGCACTGGGGTCTTTTCATTCGGCGAAGATAGCGGAGCGACGATTTCGGCATGCGGTTCGCCTTGGTGGTCCTTCCATAAATGCAGAACGGCGAAGATGGCTCCGGTGGTTCGCACCTTAACTTTGGTTCTTTCAAAAGCGACTTCCAATTCCAGATCGAAAGACTTGGGTTGGGCTCCGGATACGCTCTTTAATTCCAACTGCGCCCGCAAGGGAAGGTCCACACTTCCCGGTGGTACGGCGTGGGCGAGGAGTTCGGCAATATCGTCACGGCCGATATCGAAAGACGCGGCGCTCACCTTAGTGCCTTGGGTTTCGACCGCACGCTTGGGATCATTTTCCCAGCCTATCGATCTCAGACGAAAGCGAAATTTTTGATCGTCCGTGGGAACTTCCGAATGCACACCGTCGCGACTGACGCTAAGCACACGAAAACGCACTTTGGCGGGAGGATAGTCCACCACGAGATCCTTCGGCGCAGCGCCAACGGCATTGGTCATCAGGATCGCGCCAAACACCAGGCAAAGAAGACGGGTAGTCATCACGACACGACCTTAAGAATAGAGGGTTACGTTCGCGCTATTCTATTACATCGATTAATGGGGCTAAACTTAATTTATGAGCGGAGGCCTGGTCGCCGGTCTGACGATCGGTGGGGGAATGGTGAGAGAGGTTCCACTGACCGCCGATTCCACGGGTTCTTTCGAATGCAGGAAATAAGGGGGAATAGAAGGATCCACATTGGGAATCTCCCCGACGGCCGATTCATCCATTTCGTTAACGAATTCGACGACCTCACCCAAATTAGAGAGCTGGTTGAGCTGGGGAATACTTAATTTAGCGCCTCTGGGCAATCCACCGATGTTCCGCAGCATCGCGCGAGCGGTGTGCAACAATTTGTCCGCAGGATATTGCGTCTGCACGATATTGAGATAGGCAAGCGTGACCGGAGCCGCCTCTTCCACGATATTCAACAATTCATTTATCGTGGAAAGATCAATGACCGGCGCATGATGAAGCGACTTAATCAAATCTATAGACGACGTAAGATTCCCCAATGCCCCACGAATATCGTGAATTACACTTCCTTCGGAATATTGGGCTCCCTGAGATTTTTGGTAAGCGGATAATAGCACCGACAGCCGATTAAGTTCGTCGGAGAGATGAGGTTCCCGGCAGAGGGGGTCAAAGGGACGCAGATCCGTATTAGACGATCGTAGATCTGGTCGGTGGTCATGAAGATAGGCATCAAAGTAGACTATTGAATTTTCGTGATTCAATCCCGGTTGAAGTTGCGAAGGACGATCCACCTTAACCCCGGCAAGTTGGTCCAACCAGATTTTCCACTGCCCAGCGACACAATTACCCCTTGATAGCTTTGCAACGACCCGATCACTGTTCGGCAATTCAATGCGACTCACATCCACTTCTCCCGCCCACTTCGACCGAACCGGTCCATAGCGTTTGGTGGCAACTTTGATGAGGGCCGCATGCCCTCCGATGAGCGAGCGAGTGACGAAGAAATGATCGTGGATTTCGGGCCCGGTTTTCTGATCTTCCAGAAGAATCGCCGAGAACAAACGTGATTGCCCCGTCGGGATAGAATCGAAGGGATTTCCATGATGGCCTGCCGCCACTCGGATCAATTTCCCACATACGCCAACGGCAATCAGCTCGTCGACGCCAAATCCTGGAGCAGTCGAGACTCCCGAAACCAAAGACGGGTGAATAAGAATGTTATCAGCACCAAAGGCAGGGGACATGAAGACGGTGAAGCACACAGACGCAAGAATGCGACCAATAAAAAAACATATATTATTTCGAATACTTACCACTTCCACATCCTCTTTCCCAGCGCCCAAATCCCACTTTCTCGAGGCCCGGAAGATAGTCGACCCTCTCAATAAAGACAATCATTTTAATACAGTGCATCATAACCGCCGGTTACGGTAAGGGGCGAGGCCTAGCGAAGAGGACTCAGTATTCCGGGGAGGCGTCCTTAAGAAGATCGGAAAGCCCGCCCGCTGTCTCCAGAACGCGGCTGGCGCAGCTGGCATGAAGTTTATAGGCAGCATTCACCAATTGACGGACCTTTTTGCCTGAAAAGCGGCTCCTCGCCAATTCGTTCTCCAAAAGATGAAACAGTTGCTGGGTAGCAAGCCCCGTGAAATTGCGACCAAGAACTTCAGTCACCAAGTGATCGCGCAGACTCGCAGAACCGATTCCCGAAGTGGATCGCGCAACCAGTCCTGCTATCTCGCCGGAGGGATCTAGATCCATCAGGCGAACCAACTTAGCCTCTAGCGCTTGTTGATTCTCTTGGGAATGGCCTTCCACCGAATCCATTCGGTCGGGCCGCCACAGAAACGGCACCATTCGTCGAGAGCCCAAAACACCAAAAATGGCTCCCGGCAGGGTGCGCAATCGCGCCATCCACGTGGGATTGAGCCACTTGGCCGCGGTGTCAAACACGCCGATCACTACGCCAATGGCGGCAAAACGAAGCATAGCGAGCCTGCCTGCCCTTTGATAACTCTCCCACTCGATCTTCTTGAGCACCGTGAAAACATCGATAACGGCTTCACTAAGCAAGTCATATCTAGACCCAGGATGTTTTTCCGCGATACCTTTAGCGATCCTCTTTGCCCGAGGAAAACTCCCGTTTTCCAAATCGACCAGTAACGTATCGAATTTCTTCTTGGCCCATTTTTCATCTTTGAGCCGAAGCAGGGAGTCTAGCGCTGCGTCGGCCATCACGTCCGCGTAGACCTTGGTAGAGATTGGTTTGGCACGAGCCGCTGACGCCATCACCTCGATGGAAATCTCCGGACTGAACAGCCCAAATTCATCCCATGAGTCGACTAACCCGCTATAGGCCTTTCCCAGAACTAATTTAATATACGGATCGATCCATCTAAAATGTTCCCAGACTAAATAGTAACTGCTCACGGCCCCCACACCCAAGCCCGTGATGGAAGTGACCTGATCCTGAAATCTCATATCCGCCAAATGAATCAGGTCCCGAAGTAAATAGACCCCACTATAAACCAGCGCGAGCACAAGAGAGGAATGAGCCACCCAGAGCCGAAACTCCTGTTTTTCCCGAGACTTGATAAAGGAATCTTGAGCTCTCAAGTTATCGAAGGTGGCCTCCTCCATCCCTAATAAGTTCGCGTTTGCCGCTGGACTAGTCTCTTCAAGGCCCTGGACAAAAGTGGCCGCCCATTTATCAAATGAGATGGCCCTCAACCGGGCGGCTAATTCTCCCGATTCATCTGCCTGCAATTCATGAAAGGCATAAGTAAGGTCCAAACGAAACACATCGATGTGAAGAAGGCCATGCCCCAAAACGAACTTAGAAAACTCAGCCATCGGCTCTTCTTCGGCCAGGGATTCCAGCTTGAAACGCAGATGCTGTAAATTGTCTGGGGTAAACGTCTTGGGATGCGCGATGTAATTTCGCACCGTCCGCATCGCTTTCGCCATTCGCGCTGGCAGATCGGGCAAAGGCTGGGCATGCAGCGGAAAAATCTGCCAAAGCAACAGAAATAGACCTGCCCGGCCCAGGGAAAATATTTTGCGGTAGCCCTTCATTAAGCCGGCCACCCTACCACAACTCCCCCATTGAATTGCAAGCCTGAAGAGGTGAACTATATGGGATCTTTTGATAAGCTCACCTCAATCTCGATGGTCTGGACCAGACCCAACGTTCTTTAAGGAGGTTTCTTATATGTGTGCTGCTTGCATCGAATACACCAAAGACAAACTGACGATCGAAGAGTTTGGCTCTGCTCTAAGAGAGATGACCCAGGAGAATAAAGCCCATGCGGATGCGGTGAATCGTTTGATGAAAGAGTATGCCGGAAAGCCGGAGCAACTGAAAAAAGAGCTCAAAGATCTCGCCAAGTAGGAACTTGCTATGCCTTTAACGGATGCCACAGACTTAATCCGCCGGGCTGCCGTGCAAACGTTAAATCAACCTTCCCGCCCCATTTTCGAAAACCGGGTCGTTGCCCCCTTTGTTTTAGACGCTGAAGGCCAGCAGATGGTGACCCGCGCCAACCAAAGTCTCGACAGCGGTTACGTGGATTCCCACGATTTTCCAAGGCCTGCGGTATTTTTTGACCTGGTGGTAGAAAATTTGAATCGAAGTGGGCGGGCTCATTTCAACCGAGCTATCGATGTTTGCTGCGGGACGGGCTTTCTCGCGCTAGAACTCACCCGGCGCGGCATCATAGAGACTTGTCTGGCCGTGGACATCAATCGCGCGGCGATCACCATTTTACAGGAGAAACTCAAAGCAACGCCATCGTCGCGGGTGGAACCGACTCATGCAAATTTTCTAAGCTTCTCGCCAAAAGAAAAAGTGGATCTCATTATTGGTAATTCCTTTTTGCACCACTTCCCGGATAACCGGGCATTCCTTTTGAAATGTCATGAACTGCTCAATCAGGGTGGAGTCCTTTTTCTCTGCCATGAGCCCTCGCTCTTGAATGACTTTCTCGAGAACCCGATTTCGTATCTGTTGACGCTCTTAGGCCGTCGCAAATCGGTTCTCTGTACCGACATTTGGCAATATTCGGTCCGATCCGCGACGGAGCTTCTGCAGAGCACTGGGTTTACCCATATCGAGATTCGGGGATTCTCCCTTCTTTCTTCCCCGTTCAATTGGCTGGTCCTGACGATTTGGAAGCGTGTGTTGCGAGCCCCCGTTCCTCGCTGGGCATGGGGATTTTTTTTCCGCCTAACGATTTGGGAACAGAAGCTATTTTTTTTCATCCCCAAAGACTGGTTCGCTAGCTTCATGATCACCGCTCGAGCCGAGTAAAAGTCGAGGGATAATCCCCCTTAACTTCGCTAGATGTGATAGTTCCTCGTTCTATGTCCATTTCCACACCCATGAAAAACTTTGACGAACTCGCCTTATCTCCCGGCCTCAGCAAGGTCATCTCGGAGATGGGCTACAAGACGCTTACCCCAATTCAAGCAATGAGTATTCCTAAGCTTTTAGCCGGAAAAGATCTCATCGGGCAGGCCGCTACGGGTAGCGGTAAGACGGCGGCGTTCTCCATTCCTCTTCTTGAGCGCATCGACACTAAAACTCGCCAACTTCAGGCCCTCGTCCTATGCCCCACTCGAGAGCTTTGCGAACAGATAGCCCGTGAACTTAGAAAACTCGGCCGATATAAGAAAGACATCCAAGTCTTGACCCTTTCTGGTGGACACCCCGTTTTCCTGCAGCTCAAGTCATTGGAACACGGCGCCCAAGTGGCAGTGGGCACGCCGGGACGAATTGTCGATCATCTGAAGCGAAAATCGCTAGATCTGAGTCACATACAAACGATCGTCTTGGACGAAGCCGATCGCATGCTCGACATGGGATTTCGGGATCATATTGAAGGGATTTTGAAAAAGACTCCCCCTGAGCGGCAGACCTCTCTTTTCTCGGCGACCTTTCCTCCTACCATTGAGGGGCTGAGCAAACGTTACCAACGAGAGCCAGAGAGAGTCACGGTGGAGACGACGGAGCTTGAACACCCGGACATCGATCAAATTTGCTACCGAACACGACACGATGTGAAAACGGACGCTCTGGTCACTTTTTTGAAATCACGGGTGTTGGATTCGGTGCTCGTTTTCTGCAATCTCAAAATTCGGGTCGATGAAGTAGTGGAAGATCTTCGTCGTGCAGGTCTTAGCGCCGACAAGCTACACGGGGACTTAGATCAAGGCCAACGGGAACGCGTGATGGCAAAGTTTCGTAACCACAGCACTCGGATTCTTGTCGCGACCGACGTGGCCGCACGCGGCATTGATGTTGTTGGCTTAGATGCCGTCATCAACTACGACATGCCCAATGATCCCGAACAATATGTCCACCGGATCGGGCGTACCGGGAGAGCCGGCGCCACGGGCCTGGCCGTCTCCTTCGTGACCGGAATCGAAGGGGCGAAACTCGAAAGAATCCGTGAGTTCACTCAGAATAAACTCCAAGTGCTCGAAGCCGAATCGAACAAAACGCCCCCCGTCCAAAACGCGGCCGCTCAAATGAATACGCTTTCCATTTCCGGAGGGCGAAAGGATAAATTGCGGCCTGGAGATATCTTGGGTGCCCTGACGGGAGACGCCGGTTTACCCGGAGACCAGGTGGGAAAGATAGAGATCCTAGATCACGTCTCATTCGTAGCCATCGCCCGGGATTCCTCGCGCCAGGCCTTTGAAGGTTTGCAAAAGGGGAAGATTAAGAACCGTAGGTTTGTGGTGCAGTGGGTGAAGTAGTCGGTCGAAGAATCGGAATAACCTAAAATCGAAAACCTAAAACCTAAACGTCAAAAGTAAAGTTCCCCGCCGCAAGCGGCGGGGCATTACGGCTTAGGCTTTGAATATTTGTCGCTCTTGAATAATTCCGCCTGCGCAAGGGTGACCTTTGACCGCCCCAAGGGGCGGGGATTGCAGGTCACTTTTGTTCAACTTGGAAATTTAAAATTGAATTTTGATGTTCCTCTAAAAAACTGGACAGGAAGTTAAGCTGCTTCGTATGCCTCCGGCGATTGGTAGTCAATCGTCGAGTGCAAGCGCTTACGGTTATAAAAAACTTCAATCCATTCAAAGATGCTTTGTTTAGCCTCTTCTCTCGTCGCGTAATCATTCCAAGAAACATGTTCAGACTTCAGAGAATGAAAGAAACTTTCCATTACCGCATTGTCCCAACAGTTGCCCTTTCTGCTCATACTGGCAAGGCTTCCGTGGTCCGCTAAAAGCCGTTGGTAAGCGTAGCTTGCATACTG
>Ga0206963_10208_pt1 | contig 19260 bp, 16 predicted proteins | sample Alteio_BWOrgHeat_28_FD_152958 | JGI IMG/M metagenome (GOLD analysis project Ga0206963, IMG submission 152958) | Enriched cells from forest soil in Barre Woods Harvard Forest LTER site, Petersham, Massachusetts, United States -... | ecosystem: Environmental > Terrestrial > Soil > Temperate forest >... | reverse complement strand
ATAATATTATTGACGATAATTTCAATGCCTAGTCATTGTTTAAAATAAAAATTACTTATTTTATTTAATTATAAGTACACATTTGCAACTACGATATGTTTAAACAATGGAATGCCTATGGAAGATGTTAGCAAGCTTCTTGGACATTCGAGTTTAAAAACAACGGCCATTTATGGAAGAATAACCCAGGACAGACTACAGAAGAGCATGGAAAGGGTTAATAAAAAAATGTAATAAACAATTATGTTAAAACACCTTTTTATATTGGTCACTTTTCTTGCAAGTATTTCAGCTGTCGGTCAAAACATAAATTATAGTGATATAATGGGAAAATGGTACGAAGTCAAACATAGAGACACTGTTGTTGATTTCTATTTCCATGATACTACACTTTTTTATGCAATGTTTCCAATTCATCAATTGAATTACCATCTTATGGTCAGGTATTCATATCAATTGAAACAAAGGGAGTCACTTATGTTCCTAGAGTTTAGTGAACAGGATAGCAGTTTTAAGTACTATTTATTATTGCACAAATTAAACAATGAAGAAATATTAATTCAGGGAAATAATAAAATGGATTCAACTATTTTAATCAATCCGACAAACATAGATTCAAAACATAAATGGAGATTAACAAGATATCATGAGCAACCTGCACCTATAGAAATCGGGAAGCCAGATAATCTTAATTAACTGGAGATAATTCAGCTCAACATGGAGAAGCGCTCAGCAAATAATTGGTTCCCGATTCTTGTATGGCTATTAACTGTATTGGCCACTACTTGATCCAACAAATAGTAAATATTAGTCAGCAGTTAATCTTACAAATCTAAAGTCAGAATCATTCTGATCGCAAGCTTTTTACTGGGTTCGTCAATGCTGCTTTTATGCTTTGATAGCTTACCGTCAATAAGGTAATCAGGATGGCACCGAGTGCCGCCAGCGCAAATATCCACCAAGATAGTTCCGTACGATAATTATAATTCTGCAGCCAGCCATGCATAATGTAGTAGGCAATAGGTATAGAAGTGCCCACGGAGATAAGCACCAATGTTACAAACTCCTTAGAAATCAATCGCCACAGGCCGAAAACAGACGCCCCCAGCACTTTGCGGACACCGATCTCTTTATTGCGCCGCTCTGCTGTAAAGGAAGCCATACCGAACAAGCCTATACAACTGATAAAAATGGCGAAGCCGGAAAACACACCAGCCAGTTTGCCTATCCGTTCTTCATCGCCAAACTTTTTGGCATATTCCGTATCAGTAAACTGGTAGTCGAAGGGGCTTTCGGGATCATATTTTTTAAAAATGGCGCTTATTTTATCAATAGCCTGGCTAGTCCTCATTTTAGGATTGATCCTGATATTAATCATTGCCCCTGCCCTGCTCATTCTGTAAAACAGGGTCGGTTTAACCGGATCATAGGGCGAGGTCATCACCAGGTCCTTGATGACACCAATGACTTTATAATTTTTCCCCCACCTGATCGTTTCCCCGACTGGGTGCTTCAATTCCATATATTTAACGGCGGCTTCGTTTAGTATTATGCCGTCGGAATCGCTTGAAAAATCACTCGAAAAATCACGCCCGTTGAGTATTTTCCAGTCCGCTGTTTTTCCAAATCCAGTGCTTACCGGAACGGTTCCAAAATCATCATGCATATTGGGGTCCTTGCCGGTCCAGTCCAAGCCGCCATAATTCGCCCATATATCGGTTAAAGGACTGCCTGATTCCGATATTTCAGTTATTGCGCCCGATCCGAGCAGGTCACTCCTTACCGCATTGAAATGCTGATGAATATTGGGATTTTTCATTTCCAGCTGAATCAGTCCGTTTTGGCTATAGCCGATAGCTCGGTCTTTTGTAAACTGTACCTGCCTAAAAACAATGATCGTACTGATGATCAATATTATTGAAACGGAGAACTGTAATACGACCAATATTTTCCGGGGTAGAGCTGCAAAACGACCAACCCGGAAGGAACCCTTCAAAACCTTAACCGGATTGAATGATGCCAGGTAAAAGGCCGGGTAGCTTCCTGCAATTAGCCCGGTCAACAAACAAAAGCCTATCCCCATGCACCAGAAGAAAGGGCTTCCCCATTGCACGGTCATCCTTTTATCAGCTACCTGGTTGAACCATGGTAAGGCAAGCAGTACCATGAACAGGGATACCAGGAATGCAAAAAATGTTACGACTAAGGATTCACTGAAAAACTGGCTGATAAGTTGCTTCCGCTGGGAACCCAATGTTTTACGTATCCCAACTTCCCTCGCCCTTTTTTCAGATTTTGCCGTACGCAAATTCATAAAGTTGATACAGGCCAGCAATAGTATAAAACCCCCGATAACGCCAAACATCCATACATATTCAATACGGCCGCCGGTATTCACGCCGTTTTTAAATTCGGAATACAAATGCCATTTATCCATTGGATGCAGAAATAACGCAATTTTAAAGGATGCGCCTGACTGACCAGGAGGGGGCGGTAAATTTTTGATGACCAGGTTTTTGATCCGGGCTGAAACTTTGGCTATGTCCACATGAGGCAATAGCTGAACAAAGATCTGCCAGGAGTTATTCCCCCAAAAGGTTGCCGCATCTTTTGGCAAATCCGTCATGTACAGGTCCCAGGGTGCGATAAATGCTATATCCTTAAAACTGGTGTTGTATGGCAGGTCCTGATAAACACCGGTGACCTTTACGTTGAATTTGTTATCAATGTTGATCAGTTGGTACATCGGGTCCAGGTTCCCAAAAAGTGACCTGGCAAGCGATGCCGAAAGCAGGATCGATGAAGGATCGTTCAACCCTTTACGACTGCCTCTCAACATGTTTAAAGTAAGCAGATCAGGCGCTTCGGCCTGCATGTAATTACCTTTACTGTTCAGCTTATCTGTTCCGTGTGCGATAATATGTTTTTCGGTATAAGTCGCCAGCACCGTGTACTTAAAATCACTTTTATAACCTTGGCGAAGCGTCGTGCCTAAAGGGATAGGTATTACCGTTGCCGTTGAAGCGTTTCCATCAAAATCCACGTTCTGCATTACCTGTGCAATACAGTCATAATTTTGGAAATATTTATTGAACGATAGTTCATCCAAAATCCATAAACCAATAAGCATGGCCACCGCCATGCCAATGGATAAACCAGCAATATTGATAAAGGAATGTACTTTATCCTTATAAAGATTGCGCAAGGCAAGCTTGAAATAGTTTCTGAACATGCGTTTTTGTTTTGGAATACAGCTGAATTGCAGGCAGAAAAATGCCGATTTGCTTACAGTCTAATAATCAACTAGTTAAGATTTTATGTTTATTATCACCTGTTCGGTTTCGCACACTCTATGTTCAGTTTTACAGTATTTAAAATATACGTCCTATGTGAAGCCTTCCCGAAAAATCAGAGCCATTCGCGATTAGAAAAACTAAATATCTTCCAAATAAATTTATGATGAGATACTGTAAAATATCAAATATAATCTTAAGCCTGACTTTTATATCTTGCAATACTATGCCTGCTCAAAAAAATTTAGTTGCACATGAAAAAAAGAAATGCAAGCTAGTGACACTTCCGATGGATGGAGTGTAGATGTCACAAAGATAATCTGCTAAAACATCTTTGAAAAAATGTCCTGTATACAAAGAGTTTGAATAACGGATGATTCGAGAGCTGAAAAATTAAACCTTAAAATAGAGTTTAACGGTTAAATAATATCAGGCCATAAGCACATCAGGCTATTAAGTTACCTTCATGTTCATTACATCTTTGATTAAAATATATCGGTATGAAAAATTCACTGTTTGCGTTATTCATATTATCGGCTTGTTTGCAGTCATGCAATTCGGACTCAACAAATACATCAACGACTTCTTCAACAGAAAATGGTTTGTCGGCCGATTCCCTAAGGGCCATCGTGAAAGAAGCTTATATCTATGGTTTCCCGATGGTGGATGCCTACCGTATTCAATATGCTTATTTCATAAATCGAAATAATTCCGAGTTTAAAGCGCCTATCAATCAAATTTATAGTGAATCCCGCGTATTCACTCCCAAGGATACAGTCATTCAAACGCCCAATTCCGATACTCCATACAGTTTTGCCGAACTGGACCTGCGTGGAGAGCCCATAGTACTCACCGTACCGGTTGTAGACAAAAACAGGTATTTCAGCGTCCAGTTGATAGATGAGTACACATTTAATTTTGCCTATATCGGTACACGTACCTCTGGCAATAACGGGGGCAGTTTCCTGGTTGCCGGACCAGGATGGAATGGTGAAACTCCAAAAGGGATTACAAAAGTAATTAGGTCGGAAACGGAATTTGTAATGGCAGGTTACCGCACACAGCTATTTAATCAGGCAGATATTTCTAATGTCAGGAAAATTCAGGCAGGTTATAAAGTACAGACACTTTCCGCATTTCTGAAAAAAGATACATCCGCCAAAACTACAGCCGTAGATTTCATTACCCCACTTTCACCTGCTGAGGAACGCGAATCACCACAGTTTTTCAGTATACTCAATTTCATTTTAAAATTCTGTCCAACAGATCCTTCAGAAAAAGATCTGATGACACAATTCGCGAAAATTGGCGTAGGCGGAGGAATGGATTTCGATACAGCAAAACTCAGTCCTGAAATGAAAACCGCAGTTCAGGAAGGCATTGCAGATGCATGGAAAGAGTTTCAGGACTTTAAGAAAGATGAATTTGAAACCGGCAAAGTAACCGCGGGTGATGTCTTTGGGACCAGGGAATATCTGAAGAATAATTATCTCTACAGGATGGCGGCTGCTGTTATAGGCATCTTCGGTAATTCCAAACTGGAAGCTATGTACCCAGCTTATACCAAAGATTCCAGCGGGCAGGCTTTGAACGGTACAAATCATTATACCGTACATTTTAACAAAGGTGAATTTCCTCCGGTCAATGCATTTTGGTCCCTAACTATGTATAAACTGCCTTCAAGCTTGCTTTATGCAAATTCCATCAACCGATATATTTTGAACTCGCCGATGATACCGCAATTTAAAAAGGATGCGGATGGTGGACTTACTTTTTATATTCAGCATGATTCTCCTGGAGCTGGAAAAGAATCCAACTGGCTGCCTGCACCTGATGGTCCTTTCATCGTATTCATGCGCCTTTACTGGCCAAAAGAAGTAGCACTTGACGGAACCTGGAAACATCCTCCCATGGTTAAAAGCTAAGATTATCGATCTAAACGGAATAAGTCGTTTCTTAAATTTGAACCAGGAATTGACGGCAATAGATATTCTTTCCAATCAGTTTTGATGAAATATTTTAAATTATCTATTATATTCCTGAGTCTGACATTTATTTCTTGTAATACAATGCCTGCTCAAAACAATATAATTACACGTGAAAAAAGAGAAATGCAAGTTAGTGACACTTCTGAAGGATGGGGCGGAGATATTACTTTATCAATTATAAAATCTCAAATTCAAGAAGACGGAAAGAAAATATTGACTGTTATATCTTCTTATAAAGGGAAAGATGTTGGATTTGAGCTTCAACTGTCACCACAGAATAATAATAATGGTTTCCATGAGGCCGGTATCACTATAAAATCTCTCGGAATGATTAGTGACAATTTATTGGATGCCCTTAGTAGTATTTACAGCATAAAAATAAGTCCAACTTCTAAATTCATAGGCAATATCAGCACCACTTATGTGAACCTGGACGAAATGGCTGGAAAAGAAGCTCCGGATATAAAAACAAAACTTTTTCTGGGCAACCCGGATAAAGAAAATGAATATGGAGAAATATATTTAAATATCTACGAAAACAATGGAACAATCGAACTAATGGAAAAAGATATTGAATACAGACCAGCCGTCATTAAAGCATTTTCGACCAAGTGATGGGATTAAAATAATTACTAATTTATTGAGGACTAATATTATGTTTATAATATTGATAATTGCGATTAATTAAAAACTCACCAACTAAAAAGAATTTGCATATAGAATTGAGAGATGCATTTATTAAATATTTTACTAGACTATTTAGGAATTTTATTTTCTTAACGAGCTTTCTTCTATTCGAAAAATGCGAATACAGAAATGATGGAAATACTGAAAGTTTAGGAAGTGGGTACAGTATATTTATAAGTAGTCATAGTAAGGATATTTTGGGCAAGAAAAACATTGTTTTAGTCACCGGGATTAAAGATTATGCAAGTGATGATTCGTTTATTACATTATTCAGAAATGTAAACCAATTGAGCTATTCTTTGGATTCAACCGACTTAAGATGGAAAAAGCAAAATTTACCTGATTCATTGGAATTTTGGATTATAAACAAAAAGAAGGACAGTTTATTTGGACCTTTAAATAGATCAGAATTTAATGATCTTAAAAATCGACTTAAATTTTCAAGCTCCCTGGAATTAAATGTCGATAAACCCAGGTTTTAAGAATGGCATAAACCAGAGTGTTAGAAATTACTTGTTCATATCTAATGCAGATAGGTCAAGAAACATGAGAATAAATACGGGCATTAGCAATAGCAGACATCATAGCAGGAATTTGGTCAGCGGAAGTTTCTGATAGCGAATGTAGCAATGTTATGTGCCGTTTTTATTCAAATATTCTTTTCCTAAACAACTCCTTCATTTTACCAAAGCTCTGTTTTGGTTTATGACAAATGAAAATTGTTTGCACAACCCAGCCTTCGCTGCTTGCATAGTCGCTGTAAATTTTTCTTACCGGAGTTACTTCTTCAAAAAAAGGATTAAAAAAATCATCTCCTGCATCGTTATAACAAAAAGCAATAACTGTTTTGGGCATATTATCCACAGGTGCCCAGGTGTAAAAACTTCCATGATATGAAAAGGCATTTGGGAGTCTATACTCGTCTTTAAACAATTCAACTGCTCCTGCCTGCGAATAATGTTTCCCCCAGATTAAGCAATCTTTTTTTTCATTTTCGGGTATGCTGTCATATACAGATTGCAATTGTTGCATAATCGTTTTCCATTTTTCTTTTGAAATATATTCCTGAATAGGAAGTACATCCTTCCCGTTTTTCTTTTCTTTTGGGGAGTGTTTAAAAACCGAATTAAGATAATGAGGAAAAGAATAGACAGGCATTCCGAAAGGAATCAATACTGCGCCGATTAAAAAAATAAAGCTCAGAGGGTATAATAACCATTTCCTATTCGGTAGTAAGAGACCCTCCCAAAAGATGCCGCAGAATGGAAGTATGGTTAAAACAATTGGAAAGAAATAATAGGCTTTCCCTTTACTATAAGTGAGAAATAATACGGATAATAAAATTGAACAGGCAAGTGGTAAATAAAGACTTTTATTTCTTTTATTGACAAACATAAAAACAAAAGCGGGCAGCATCAGGATAAAAGCAATCGGATTAACGGATAAAATTAAATCGCGCAATACGTGCGTTGGTGTTAAATCATCCAATTGGGTTTCATACAGGCGATGAAACATTTGTAGTGCAGACCAATTATTTACATATTGCCAAATAATATTCGGCAATAAAATCAAAAACGAGATAATCAAAGATTGCCAATATTTAGCTCTGATTAACGCATCTCTTGTTTTCCCAAAGAACAATAAAGACAATAAACCAAAAGCGAAGAATATTGCGTCATATTTAGTCAGAAAAAATAGAGAAGTGAAAAGAGTCAAATACCATAAATATTTTCTATAACCGTGTCTTATGAACCTTGTGAGTTGATAAAAGCAAAGTACCCAAAACAATTGACTGAAAACAACAGGTTCAAATGGTTGTTGAGACCCTTCAAATCCTGGTGCAATTAAAAGACAAAATAATGTAACAAATACCGCTATGTTTTTACCACCGAGTTCTACAGTTATTTTGCCTACGAAAATAACAATGAGAAGCATAGCAATATGCGGAAAAATATGATAAACGAAAACTGAATGGGAATGGAACAGGTTTTGGATAAAGGCTAACCAACCTGTCAACGGGGGTGATTCCATATATCCAAAAGCAAGATGGCGACCCGATTCAATATACAAAAATTCATCGCTCTGAAAACCAGAATGGCTATCTGCAATTAAATGAAGAGTTAGTTTTAAAATACAAAAAAACAGGATGGTCAGTTTAGTCTGTTTATTCATTTGATATCTATTGGAGTTCCGGGCACTCCCGACTACAATTATCCACTAAAGTTAAGGCTCTGAATTTTCTGCTGTTAAAGAGCTCATCTGAAACAAAATCCATTGAACAACACTCGTATAATCCATGGTTATCGGCCTTTCCATACAATGTCGGACAAAAAATGTGGATATAAAAGACGTTATTCTACCGCGAGTGAGGTCTTACTATTCAGTCTCCTACTACATAAAACTACTTAGACCAGCGGTCAAATATCTAATATAACCCTTCGGGAATACTAATTAAATTCGACGTTCGTTCTAATGTCAAAATCCTCATTAAATATGAAAAACAGGCTGTTGCTTTTATGCATTTTTTCGATTGTTATTCTTGCGTCCTGCAAAAAAGAAAATAATTCATCGAATTCAAATCCGGGAACCTCTGCCAAACTGGTAAGGATCGAACAGGGGACTGATCCGAATATTGCCAATGATACCGTATACCTGATTTCATATGCTGATTCATCCAGAATTTCTTCTATTGTGGATAGCCTAAACCAGGATACGTTACTCATTACGACCGATGCGGGAGGCAACCCGTTAACGGTCACAGAAACATACGGCTACAGCGCATCTTATACTTATGATGGGAATGGCGCTTTGCAGCAGTTGGATTATATCATGGCGGGATCACACGAACAGGATGTGTTTACATATACAAATGGCGTTTTGTCCAAGCGGACCCACAACTCGAATCTCGGCTCCGGGCCGGTTTCCATTCAGGGATCCTTCACTTATACATTCACAGGGGGTAATATCACGGACATCAAGGAATATGACCTGAACGGCACTTTCGTCCAGGAAACAACATGCACTTATGGAACCCAGACGAATAATCTTAAAACGATTGGCCTGCTGAATCTGGGAAATATCCTGGGCACTGAATCTTTTTTAAGTCTCGAAACCTGGTTTAATAAAAACCTGGTGACGGGATATGCAGCAAACGGTGGTGCAGTGTCCAATGTCTATACAAACAACACCAATCAGCAACCCGCGCATATTGTATCCACGGATAATATCAATAATTATCTTTTTACCTGGAATTTTTTGTACAAATAATATACTGATGCTAAGTGAAGGGCTGTCTGATGAGATCATCATCGGACAGCTCAAGACTTGGTTGACCCAAAGAGAGCCTGAATTCAAAAGTTGTAAACCTGACCATCAGACCTGAAAATATTACAGCCCAACTGTACGGTATTTTGTATCGAAAACATACACTCTGTCCAAAAACTCTAATGTAACTAAGTGTATTTCACCGGCTAAGGCGAATGGCATAGTTTAGGTGCAATCCTGGGGGCCTATTCACAAAATTAACACCCATGTTCAAAAACTATTTGAAAACAGCGTGGCGCAATATGAAGCGCAATAAAGTAAACAGCATTCTGAATATCTCAGGGCTCGCAATTGCGATGGCTTGTGTAATCTTGATCGCGATGTATGTGAGGGATGAATTGAGCTATGATCGATTTTTTGCAAATGCAGATCACCTGTTCCAGGTAAATATGACTGTTGCGGATAATGGTGGCCCAGAGAACACGACCGGAGGCAATACGGCACCTGCGGTTGGGTCGGCCCTGAAGGATATGTATCCTGAAGTTGAAGCGTATGCAAGGGTCTATCGCCCGGGTGATGTGATTGTGCGTTACGAGGGAAAGGCAAAAGCTGAAAATTACTATTCAGAAAAAAATATCCTGGCCGTCGACTCAGGTTTTTTAAAGATATTCGATTATCAGTTTTTACAGGGCAATGCAACCGCATGTTTACAAAAGCCAAACTCCGTTGTCATTACAGAAGCAACGGCAAAAAAATATTTTGCGAACGAAAACCCCATTGGCAAAGTTTTATTGTTCGACACAGATAAAAAACCCTTTGTTGTAACCGCGGTATTAAAAAATATCCCTTCCAATTCTTCTTTTCAGTTCGATATGCTTGCGCCGATTTCAACTTATCCTGAAGTGAAAAAGCGAAGCTGGAACTGGGGCTGGTTACAGGTTAACACCTGGATAAAATTGAAAAATTCTGTTTCTGTCGATGCGGCATCGATGGCAAAACTGGAAGCAAAGTTTCCTGAAATGGTGAAAGAACGGGCATTCAGTAAAGGTCAGTCCTATGAAGATTTCATAAAAAAGGGCAACAAGCTCCGCTATAGTCTGATGCCCTTTACGTCGGTGCATTTGCACGCAATCCCCATGCAGGTGCCTGCCCGGTTGACGACATTAAGCGATATAAAATATGTCTATATCTTTTCAATCATCGCCTTATTCATCATTATCCTTGCCTGCGTAAATTTTATGAACCTTTCGACGGCCCAATCTGCAACAAGGGCAAAAGAAGTCGGCATTCGAAAAGTGATGGGTTCAGTAAAAACGCAATTGATAAAACAGTTTCTTACAGAAGCCATACTCTATAGCTTTGTTGCAATGATCATCGGACTCTTACTGGTTCTGTTCCTGTTAAAGCCTTTTAATGAAGTCGCAGGTAAATCACTCCTCTTCGGTTCGATCATTACAAGCTATATATGGCTTTTTGTACTGGGCCTCTGTTTATTTACAGGATTGCTTGCAGGCTTATACCCTGCCTTCTTCCTCACCTCATTCAAGCCTGTCGAAGTGTTGAAAGGTGTGAAACTTTTCAGGAATAATATTGCTAACCTTTTAATCAGAAACGGCCTGGTCGTTTTTCAATTCACCGTCTCTGTGGTACTTATCATCTGTACGATCGTGGTGTTTGAGCAACTGAAATATGAACAGAATAAAGACCTTGGATTGAATAAAGAAAATGTTGTAATTATCGCTAACACAAAACGTTTGGGAAATACCGAAGAGACCTTCAGGGAAGAGCTTAGAAAACAGCCAGGTGTGATCGATGCATCTATCTCCAGCAGCATCCCGTCCAAAGGAAATTTTGGCGACGGTTATGTGCCTGAACCAACAGAAACAGAAAAGCCTTTATTAAGTGAAATATACCTTTCTTCTTTCATGGTTGACAATGATTTTATTCCTACATTAAGAATGCAAATTTTGCAAGGCAGGAATTTTTCAAAAGAATTTAATGATTCGGCCTCTGTTATTATCAATGAAACTGCTGCAAATAAGATAGGCTGGAAAGAACCAGTAGGAAAATATCTTACCTATCCCGGCAACAGTCAGCGTTTTAAAGTTATTGCCGTTGTAAAAGATTTCAATGTGTCTTCGTTTCATGAATTGGTCGAACCTTTTGCCTTGTTTAATGCTTCATCAAAGACCTATAACCTCCATACATCATTTATCTCCGTAAGATTAAGGCCTGGAAAAATGAATGAGCAGATCGGCAGCATGGAGGCAAAATGGAAAAGCTTTGCTCCCGCTACGCCCTTTGATTTTAGCTTCCTGGATGGCGAATTTGATGCATTATATCGATCCGAACAACGGATGGGCACTGTATTTGGCATTTTTACATTTCTATCCATTTTTGTTGCCTGTCTTGGTTTGTTCGGTTTATCGATTTTCACCGCAGAACGCCGGAAAAAAGAGATCGGCGTGAGAAAAGTGCTGGGTGCTTCTGTGCAAACAGTGGTCGGGTTACTATCGAGGGAGTTTTTAAAGTTGGTGACCATTGCGACATTGATTGCTTTCCCCATTGCGTGGATTGCCATGAATAAATGGCTCCAGGATTTTGCATACAGGATAAGTATGGGCTGGTGGATATTTTTTATTGCAGGCGCTTCCGCCATGGCAATTGCATTGGTAACAGTGAGCTTCCAGGCAATCAAAGCGGCCATAGCAAATCCCGTGAGCAGCCTACGCTCTGAGTAAATCCGGGCTACGCTTCACCTGCTGTACCGCATATGCAGGATAGCGAAGCAGGGAGGGCAAGACAGCCTGAGCCCTTAATAAGTTTCATATCTTACGCATAGGAATGAAAAAAACACTGTTGCTTTTATCAATACTGGTAATTGGAGGCACCGTCAGTGCCCAGCAAACTGATCAAAATGATTTCGAAGGAAAGTGGTCAGTACAATTGGGGGGCGAAAGAAATATTTCATTGAATTTCTCTGATTCCAATAAAATATATTTTTCGCTCGGGAATAAGAATGAATGGAATGGCAATTACAATTATAAAATTGGCAAATCGAATGTCACTTTCATTTTATCGCTGCGATCCGCAAATAGTGCCCGTAAGGATTATTTCGAAATATTTTTAATTGGTATCGGCGATGAAGAATATAAACTAACCGAAATAATGCATTTCTATGATGATGGCAGGCCACCTGAAAGTGAATTGATGGATAATATTATCTACATTTTAAAAAAGGAAAAAAATAATTGACGCGGATTGACGGCTTATTTTTGGAATTAGAATAACAGCTAACTTCGGCATTATATATGAAAATATTACCAGTTCTTTTTGCTGTATTGTTTTTGCTGGCGGGATGCCAAAACAAACCAGAGACAGTTACTACATCAGATATACCTGGAATCGATTCTTCGGTTAAACCTGTAGACAACTTTTTTATGTATGTTAACCGTATCTGGTATGATACGGCACAGATACCTCCTTCGCAATCCGGTGTGGGTGCATACATGTTTATGAATTATCCCCAGCGCCTGCGGTTGCAGGGTATTCTGGATAGTGTTTCAAAAGCCAATAATCCTGCGGGCAGTATTGAACAAAAGCTGGGTGATTTTTATGCTTCAGGAATGGATACAACTACGATTAACCAACGCAGCTTTGATCCGATTAAGCCTTTGCTTGCCAGCATTGACAGTATCAGCAATATTGCTTCTCTGATGAAATTTGTTGCAACAGAAGCCAGGTTGAAAAATACTTCTTTTTTGGCCTTTGGTGTGGGGCCGGACGATAAAAACAGCAAACTGAACATAGCACATATCTACCAAACGGGTATCGGACTGCCAGAGAGAGATTATTATTTCAAAACGGACGCACCCAGCATGGCTATTCAGCAAGCCTACAAATTATATCTCGCCAGGCTGTTTCAACTTACCGGAAGCGATACAGCAACAGCATCTAAAGATGCAGGTATTGTTTATAATATTGACAAACAACTCGCCGGTTCCCACAGAACAAATATTGAATTGCGCGACGTAAATGCCAATTACAATAAGATGCCTGTTTCAACGCTTGAAAAGAAACACCCAAATATTGGGTGGAAGAATGTATTAAATGATCTGGGTGCGAAAACGGATTCTATTGATGTGGCTCAGCCAGCCTATTATGACAAATTGAATACCGCCCTGAAATCCATTCCCATAAGCGAATGGAAAATATACCTGAAGGCTTATACGATTAGTAATTATACAGATGAATTAAGCCAGCCTTTTGTGGATGCTTCATTCGAATACAATAAAGCAATTACCGGACAGGCAGTACAAAAAACGCGCGGTGAAAAAATGGCGAGCTCAGTTGACCGGTTATTGGGTGAGGCGCTGGGACAATTATACGTTAAAAAATATTTTACAGAAGATGCAAAAAATCGTGTGCTGGACCTGGTAAATAATTTGGAGAAAGCTTTAGCCGCAAGAATAGATAAGCTGGACTGGATGAGCGACAGTACAAAATTAAAATCCAAAGAAAAATTGTTTGCCATGACAAAGAAGATAGGCTATCCCGATAAGTGGAGAGACTATAGCAACGTCGTGATTGTAAAAGATAAATATTTTGAAAATGTCGTATCCGCTTCATCTAATAATTATTTGTTTCAATTGGCTAAACTCAACAAACCGGTGGATAGAAGCGAGTGGTTCACGACACCTTCAACAGTTACTGCTTATAACAACCCAAACGCCAATGAAATTGTTTTTCCGGCGGCAATATTGCAACCTCCTTATTTTGACAACAATGCCGATGATGCCTTAAACTACGGAGGTATCGGCATGGTAATCGGTCATGAAATTACACATACATTTGACGACCAGGGCGCCCAGTACGACAAAGAAGGCAATGTAAAAAACTGGTGGACAAAAGATGACTATGCAAAGTTCAAAGCAAAAACGCAAAATGTAATTGACCTCTACAATAGTTTTGTGGTGCTTGATACCGTGCACGTCAAAGGCGCAATGACCGTTGGCGAAAATGCTGCAGATGTTGGCGGCGTTTCTATTGCCTATGATGCTTTTAAACTGACCAAGGAAGGACAGGACTCCACGAAGATTGGTGGCTTTACACCAGACCAGCGGTTCTTTATTTCTGTTGCACGTATCTGGCGTGTAAAAATGAAAAATGAATTCCTGCGTTTATGGATCAACAATAATCCACATTCTCCCCCGATGTGGCGCGTAAATGGTCCGCTGATGAACAATCCACATTTTTATGAGGCATTCCATGTAAAGCAAGGCGATTCCATGTATTTACCTGAAGAGAAAAGGATCCATATCTGGTAAGCAACATAAAAATATTATCAACAAAAAAGAAGCTTTAATATTTTTCTGCCACCACTTTAATATTCCGGAAATATGCATCCGTACCTGAATCCACGAAAAGACCGATGGCACCGACATTGTCGGCGCCAAGTTTAAGGTCGTTCACGATGAGGACCGGCTGCGGGTTATCATTCAGGTAAAGTTTGGCCTGCGCATGCAGCACTACGATTTTCATTCTGATCCACTCGTTTAGTCCCATGTCGGCATAGGATTCATATTGCCCAGCTGCCTCTTTCCGCAGCCTGTCGAATTTATAATCAGGAGATGAGAAATATTGCGTAGAATGATTCCTGCGGAGCTGGTCTTCTGCCCTTCCGTTGGTGGGCCTGAGATACATGGATTCGAACCGGCTGTTATCTTTATTGATCCTGAATGCTAAACCTATAAATCCTCTTGCATTGGCATCTGCCGTGGGCATAAGCCGGCTCAAAAGTGTAACTTCAATAGTCCCGTTACTGAAATCACTCGTGTTGTTCAGTCGCACAAAGGTTTCTATATCGGCTCCCCGAATCGCCGTATCCCTAGTTACATGCACCGCTTTTTTTCCATCGATATTTGTAATCGACATGTTCACATTCACGGGTTGCAATTGATAGTTTTCGAATAGCGTATCCTGGGCCAACAGGGCATACGAAGAACACAATAAACTTACACCCGTGATCGCTGCAAGATGAAAGACGGTTAAACGCATATACCAAATATAAAAAATTGCAGAGCTTTAAAAAAATGTCGTAATTGCCGAAGCATGTAACTTGTGATCAAACGATTCAAATGAGAGCACGATCACTATTGCTCATTGCCTTTCTTCTTTTTGGTATAACATCACAGGCTAAAACAGGCAGTCCCGAAGATAGTTTTCATATCCGTGGTTTTCACCTTGATCTTAGGATACAGGTGATGAAAATGCAGGCACTCAAAAATTTTGCCCTTCATCTAAGCAAACAAGGAATAAATACGCTGGTCATGGAATGGGAAGCCACTTACCCTTTTCAGGAGGATCCTCTTATTCCCAACCGGTTTGCTTACTCAAGGCAGGAAGTAAAAGATTTTATAAAATATTGTCAAAGCCTTCATATTGACGTCATTCCTCTGCAGCAAAGTTTCGGTCATGTTGAATATATCCTTCGAAATTATAAATATGCTAAACTGCGTGAAGATGATAAGGATTTTTCACAGGTATGTCCCAGTGAGACAGAGTTAAACAGGGAGCTGTTTACGCGCCTGTTTAAGGATATGGCTTCTACACATCCCTCCCCCTATTTTCATATTGGTGGTGATGAGACTCATCTTTTAGGTCATTGCGAAAAATGCAAAAAAAAGGCTGCGGAAATCGGGATATCGCGGTTATATTTTGATCATATAAAAATGCTTTGCGATATAGTAGTCTCGCTTGGCAAGCGACCCGTGGTCTGGGCTGATATTGCCCTGAAGTATCCTGAATTTATAAACCTTCTGCCAAAGGAAACCATTTTTGTGGATTGGAATTATGGTTGGGCGATGGACAGGTTCGGGGCGCATGAACAACTCGTAAAAAGCGGTTATGAAATCTGGGGAGCCCCATCCATCAGGAGTTCACCGGATAATTATTTTTTAACAAGATGGCAATACCATTTCAATAATATCAGGGACTTTATACCGATTTGCAAAAATTTGGGATATAAGGGAATCGTGATGACATCCTGGTCTACCTCCGGAGTGTATTCAGCTACCTATGAATCCGAAGATGATCTGGTTGAACTGTATGCCTTACGCCATGTGTACCCGATAACCGGCTTTGACATCCTGATCAGCGCTTATATGAAGGCGATATATTCTGATCATCCGCTCAACACCGATCAATTTATAAGAGACTATTGCCTGTCAGAATTCGGATTTGACAACGGTCAGTCGGAACAATTTCAAAAAGCGCTTTTTACCGCGCCCTATACGATTACAAACGGGAAGGTCAATTCCCCCGGCCATATAACCGTGAATGATTTATTGGACAGCGCCCACCAGGCCTCCAAAATATTTCACATGCTTCAGCCTTCAAAAAATATAAAAATGTTTAACCAATTTCAATTAATGGCGGATATCCGGGTATACTACCTCAGCTATATGGAAATTGAAAAAGAAGTGAACAGCGATAACTTCAGCCGGGATAAAATACCCTCCTATCTTACAAGGTTAAAAGAATTGATGACGAGGGCACCTGAGTTAGATAAAAGGTTCAGGTTATTGAATCAGGAGGTGCTTTATTCAGCCGCCATAGATGAAGAGAACAATCTGAGAAATCAGAAAATTTATAACTTATATAACCGATTATCGGGAATCAAATGAATCAGATGAATAAATTGTTTTTTAAGGTGCATGTCATTTTAGTGCTCATAATAGTAAGCGCCGGAAATTTAAAAGCCCAGGACCTGAATCTTATTCCTTACCCCAGTAAGGTTGAAGTATTAAAAGGAAATTGTGTTCTGAACAATTCGCCGTTGTTTACGAATAATAAAGGGCTGTCTGGTTTACTTCATTTTTTCAATGAGGAAGTTGGACTGAAACAAAATAACATGGATAAAAATGGTGGTCAGTTTATTGACCTGAAAATCCATCCTTCTTCAAACGTTTATGGCTCATATGAATTGGAAACATTTGAAAAGCAGGTTACCATCACGGCTGCTGATTCTGCAGGATTGTTCAATGGCCTGATTACTTTATTACAACTTTACAAATCAGCAAACCTTGTAAATAATAAACTTGTATTGCCGCGACTGGTTATTCATGATCAGCCAAGATTCGGCTGGAGAGGTTTTATGCTTGATGAGTCACGCCATTTTTTTGGAAAACAAACAGTAGAAGAATTGCTGGACTGGATGGCTTTTTACAAGCTGAACCGTTTCCACTGGCATTTAAGTGATTCGCAGGGCTGGAGGATTGAAATAAAAAAATATCCTTTGTTAACTACCATTGGTGGCAAAGGGAATTTTACAGACTCTCTGGCAGCTGCCACGTATTATACACAGGAGGAAATCCGTGAAATCGTCGACTATGCAAAAGACAGGTTTATTACTATTATTCCTGAAATAGATATGCCCGGACATGCAACTGCAGCAACCCGGGCTTACCCAACGCTGTCAGGCGGTAATGCACCAGGGTATCCTGGATTTACTTTTGATCCGGCCAACGAAGAAACCTATACTTATCTAACTAATATTCTTAAGGAAATCAGAACGCTGTTTCCTTCCGGAATAATACATCTTGGCGGCGACGAGGTTGCATTTGGTATTGCTGCATGGAAAAATAATCCTGGTGTTACTAAATTAATGGCAGAAAATCAAATGACTGATTTGAATCAGGCAGAATTTTATTTCCTGAGAAGAATGGGAGACAGTGTTTTAAAATTCAGTAATTACCTGATGTGCTGGGATGAAGCAGTTTCTGCAGGGTTGCCTGTTAGTAATACTTATATTAGCTGGTGGCGACAGAATCATCCCGAAAGTTTAGATGAAGCCATTTCGAAAGGATACAAAATAGTTTTATGTCCGCGCCTGCCACTTTATTTTGATTTTGTGCAGGACAGCACGCATAAGTCTGGCCGGAAATGGGACAAGAAAAAATTCAATGCATATCTCGATATTTATCATTTCCCGGAAAATTCAATAGCAGCCGGTTTGTCAGACAAAACGAACATACTCGGACTGCAGGGAAATTTATGGACGGAGACCGTTGTCTCAAAGAAAAGATTGCAATATTTAATATTCCCGCGAATGGCTTCACTCGCAGAAGCTGGCTGGACCGCCAGTTCGGCCAAGGATGACAGTCAATTTAATTCAAGACTGAATGCCCATTTATTATTGTACGATGAGAAAAACATTTATTACTATAACCCCTTCCTTCCGGATCAGCATCCTGAAGCAATTGATGTAAAGAAAAAGGGCGATCAGGATTGAAAGGTGAAAATAATAAATGTCTTATTTGCCGTTCATTTCACAGCATTGTATTCTTTATCCGTAACCGGTTGAAGCCAGGTCGCCTGTTCGTCGCCTTTGTAATTGGTAATGGCTATGTCAACCATTCTTATCTTTTTTGATGCACCGTGCCAATGTGGTACATTTTCGGGAGCGACTACTACATCACCCTTTTTTATAGCTCGTACCGGTTTACCTTTTTCCTGGTAAAAACCTTCGCCTTCCAGTATAATTAATATCTGTCCTTTTGGGTGCGAATGCCAATAACTTCTTGTTGTTGGTTCATAGATGAGACTGCCAACTGTAAAATCATTGTTTTTGTCCCTTGCAACCAATGCTGATAAATAAGCATCTCCGGTAAACTGGTCGTTCGGTAATTTCTGTCCCTGGGGGAACATGGATGTTGTGTTGATGGATGTTGTATTCATTTTGTTTGATTTTGCTTGAGAGATTTTAATTTTTCAAACTTCGCTAAGAGAATGCCGGCTGGATGTTTCGTGGGGGGAATAAAGGTATAAAGATGTTTCTTAGCATTGGCAAATTTTTATTTGTTCATAAATCCAGGCCAAAGAAATATCCTTATCTAATTCAGCTCAATTGATTAATTGAAATTGTCTATATTTAAAATTTAACCCTTACAACATTATGAAATACCCCAGAATTATTAAACTTGTATGTATTGCATTTATTCTCACCCTGACATTCATGTCAAAAGCCA
>Ga0206963_10137_pt2 | contig 19295 bp, 18 predicted proteins | sample Alteio_BWOrgHeat_28_FD_152958 | JGI IMG/M metagenome (GOLD analysis project Ga0206963, IMG submission 152958) | Enriched cells from forest soil in Barre Woods Harvard Forest LTER site, Petersham, Massachusetts, United States -... | ecosystem: Environmental > Terrestrial > Soil > Temperate forest >... | reverse complement strand
TAGGCTCGACCAGTCCGCCGTCGGGATCCGGTCTTTCAGAAAGCTATGGGTAGCGGTAGTGACGGACAGGAAATCGGTATAGCCGAAATCCGTGTTGCCCGTCCAGTCCCTGATGATGCCGGAAACGTGGACGGTCAGGGAGTCGTCGTACAGCACCGCCTTCCCCATCATTTGAGGCAGGGGGATATTCCCAAAATAGAGCCTGCCCCTGGTTTCGGTCAGCACCACGTTGTTGGGCTGATTCAGGGAGGCCGCATTTCCCTCCAGCCATTGGTAGCGGAAGACGTCGAAATAGCCGGGCACGGTGAAGACGGTGTTATGGCTGTAAGAGCCCGGCAAGCTATTTTCAAAAGTCTTCGGTGGCCGGCCATGCTGGGGGATGCTGATCTTACCGCCGTAGCCGAACACCGCCGCCTGGGCTTCAAAGCCGGGTATTTGCGTCTCGAACCCTGCCACGTCCTGAAAGGGGCTGTTCAAAAAATGTTCCTCATCGCCCGGTCGGTACATATCGCCGACGATCCGGTAGATGCGGTCTCCGTCGGGATGATGGCGGTCAAAGCTGAATTCATAGCTGGTGATGAGATAAAGCACGAGACATCCGCAGATGCCTAACGAAAGACCGAGTATATTGATAGTCGTATAGACCTTGTTGCGGGTGATGGTGCGCCAGGCGATCAGCCAGTAGTTTTTCAGCATTGCTATAGATTTGCGGGAAGGGCAGCCAAGATGATGCCAATGGTTCAAATAATTGTTTGTCAATTCCATAGTAAGAAGCGACCATTGGTTACTGTGCGGTTTTGAGACAGGGAGTGTCCACTATTACTATTTTACCGGCTCGGGCAAAATCAGTACATTCATTTTATCATCACCTGCATCTTTTTATGAGAAACTATATCAAACCCGTCGTTACGGGGATCCTTTTTTGTACGATCGTTCCAGCCGCCTTTTCTCAACCGCTGCCGACGGTTATTACGGAGAAAATCGACAGTCTCTTTTCGCAATGGGGCAATACAAGTCCGGGGTATGCCGTCGGGATCGTGAGGAACGATTCGCTTCTTTATGCGAAAGGCTATGGGTTGGCTAATCTGGAATATAACATTCCGATCACCCCGGAAACCATTTTCCATATGGCATCGATCTCCAAGCAATTTACGGCCTATTCCATTGTCCTGCTGGCGCGTCAGGGAAAGCTGAACCTGGATGACGATATCCATAAATACCTGACCTGGTTCCCCGATCTGAAGGAAAAAATCACCGTCCGCAATCTGTTAAATCATACCAGCGGCATTCGGGACCAATGGCAATTGCTGGCGATAGCCGGCACCCGGCTGGATGACGTGATCACGCAGGAGCAAATCGTCAAAATACTGGCTAAGCAACAGGCATTGAATTTTAAACCCGGTGATAAATACTACTATTCCAACAGCGGATTCACCCTGCTGGCCGAGATCGTCAAATCGGTAACGGGAAAGACGTTGAGGCAGTTCACCGATTCGGTCCTCTTCAAGCCGCTCGGTATGAACAACACGCACTTCCATGATGACTATACCGAGATCGTTCCCAACCGGTCCTACTCCTATTCGCAGGAGGGGCCCAGTCATTATGCCAATGCGGTGCTGAGCTATTCCAATGCCGGTGCGACCAGCCTTTTCACCAATATCGGCGACATGAGCAAATGGGTCATGAATTTTTATGGGCATACCGTAGGCGATCAAAAAGATATTGATCAACTAACCCAAAAAGGCAAGCTGAACAGTGGCAAGGTCCTGGACTATGCCCTGGGTATCGTAGTGGATAGCTTTAACGCCCAAAAACGCTATCAGCATGGGGGCGCCGATGCGGGATACCGAACCTTTATCAGCGTTTTCCCTGATTTAAAAATGGGGTTTATTGTCTTTAGCAACCTGGACGATGCTAACCCGCAGCGTAAAGCGGAACAGATCGCCGCGCTGTTTATAAAAGACCCTGCACCAAAGAAGGAGGTGAAGCCGTATAAGGACAGTGCACTCGCCATACTGACAGATACCCCGGCGCTAAAAGGCTTTATCGGCGATTATATCTCGGACGATGGCGCTCACTTTGGTTTTAAGATACAGGACAAAAAGCTTTTCTGGATAACGCCCAACGGTACCCATATCCTGATGATCCCGGCGAAAAAAGATACGTTTAAAGTTTTCAGCAGCCCGGACGTGAACTTCGTGTTTTCCGTGACGGGGAAAAAAGAGACGGTTACCGACGAGTATTGGCCTATGGATAATCATCGCCATTTGGAAAAATACGATACTTCGGCCAAAACCGATAATCTGTTGCTTGCCTACACCGGCACCTATTATTGTCCGGAATTGGACTGCAATTACAGAATAGCCTTGAAAGATCACCATTTACTGCTCACGAATCCAAAGTACAATGATAGTCCGCTTTCGCTCTATGGTGATAACCAGCTCCACGATGACTTTTGGTGGATGGGTAACCTAAAGATCATCCGGGGCGGTAACAATACCATCACCGGGTTCGAGGTCAACTCAGGCCGGGTGGAGCATTTATGGTTTAAGAAGGTGCAGTAGCAGGAAGTCTAAGGAGTTCCAAGGAATGTCTTTATCATAGCTGTCACCAGGGCCGGTATTTTACTGGTTTTATCCGGTGCGCAGATCTCTCCGATATAATCCCCGTGTCCGCAAGGAAGGATGGCCAAACGGCCCTGTGGCAGTGTGCGGGCCAGTGCCAGCGCATGTTCCGCCCGTACCACCTCAGCATCCCCATTGATGACCAACGCCGGGGCGCGGATGGTCCGGATGTCCTTATCGTCGATATCCTTAAAAGCCACCATCCTGGCCACATCCCGGTCGAACATTGCCTGTAGCCCTTTGGGGTCAGGGTTAGCTTTAAGATAGGCTTCCTTCAGTGCCTGAGGCATATTGTCCAGGCTCACCTGAGCAAAACCGTCGAAGAAGCCGGGCTGCATGCCTTCCCGTTTATAGGTGGTGGAACACAGCACCAGTTTGTTCACTAGTGCCGGGTGGCGGATGGCGATCTGCAGACAGGTTGTGCCCCCGTTGCTAAAGCCCATAAAGCTGGCGCTTTCGATGTGGAGTTGACCCAGCAGGACGGCCACGTCATCGGCGTCCTGCTTAAAGCTCAGCGGCCGGTCGATATCCGGCGTATGCCCGTGGGCCTGTAATTCTATGGCAATACACTGATATGACCTGGCCAGTTCAGGCAGGATATGACCATAGGTAGAGACAATAGTGGAGCCGCCGCCGTGCAGCAATACCAATGGCATTCCACTGCCGTGGATCTCGTAATAAAGTCGTAATCCGTTTATCTGTGCATACATGGGGAAAAATTATTTAGTCTCGCAGACAAATCCAAATAAACACCGTTCCTTTATCATGGCGGCGACTTCGGGGGGAACATATTCCTCCCACCCTTCTGCCCCTTGCTTGATCAATTGCAAAACTTTATCGGTTTGGATCTGGAGGTTGCTCTCTTTATAATGCCGGATATCTTCGATCTTGTCATTGGCGATCAGGTATCGGTACAGGTCTACGAGGTGGGATGGCGGGTTAAACCGCAGACAATTGTAGATGACGCCATTGCGTAAGGTTGGGTAGATGAAGAGCTTTACATTCCGGCTAAACAGCGTTGCAAAGGACTCCAGGATACCGCCGGGGAGGTCATGATAATGTTCCTCGGCAAAGATATATTCGAGGTTGGGATAGCCCAAAACTACGCCCATTTTTAGTTTGGTGATCTTTGACAAATACGCCACCAGTTTATAATACTCGTGGAAATCCGAGATCAGTACAGTTTGCCCCAATGCGCAAAGAATATCTACCCGGTCGAGAAAGTCTTTTTCGTCGATCTCGGCAGTAGGGTCTGCATCCCTTTCTTTTAGCGCCTGTAAAGTCAGCTCTGCAATGACCACTACATTCTCGTGGTCTACATCGGGTTCCTGCAAAAATTGTTTGACCCCGGTATTCAGCATATCCAGGTGGACGTTAATGACAGGGCGGAAACGACCGCGGATCACCACGATATGCTTTTTATGCAAGACCTCGGAAGGCTGCATATTGTAACCGTCCGGGCCAAATAATGCCGTATCCGAAAAGCCATATTTTACGAGATGCAAGCTCATCAGCCTGTTATCCACTGTGGTAAAGCCCGGACCTTCAAAGCGGATCATATCGATCTGAATGGCATCCTTCGATAGGTTGTCCATCAGGGACAGCAAGAAGATATTGGGGTGGGTATGATAATAGAAGCAGGCATAAATCAGGTTTACCCCAAGCACGCCAACGGCATTCTGCTGCAGCACATTATCGTTATCCAATAATTTTACATGGATCACGACTTCGTTATATTCCGCGTTCGGCTCCAGCTGAAAACGAACGCCCATCCAGCCATGCCCTTCATTTGTTTTATGATAATTCAGAGCGGACATGGTATCGGAAAAAGCAAAAAATGTCGTATTGGCGCCGCGCATTTCGGCAAGACGCTCGATCAATAGTCCATACTCTTTTTCCAGCATGGCTATCAGCCGGGCCTCGCTGACATAACGCCGGCCTTTTTGTGCGCCATAGATAGCGTCCGAGAAGGTCATATCGTATGCCGACATCGTCTTGGCGATCGTGCCCGATGAAGCCCCCGCCTTGAAAAAATAGGCAGCGACATCCTGGCCGGCGCCAATCTCTGCGAAGGAGCCGTAAATTTGGGGGTCGAGATTGATGGCAAGCGCTTTTTGTTTGGTACCCAGATCCTTGTTGTGAACTTCACTCATACAATTTGCCGTTTATATATACCGCGACCATAATCAAGCGCAGTCGATCCTATAACGATCAAAAGTACGATTTTCTGATGGATCTACCCGGCATTGTTGCCCGGATTTACGCCAGGCACGCGGCTTTTGAGCATCGCGATCTGGCCAGGATGATGAGATTCGTGCCCGCAGACGTGGAAGCATTTGCAATCGAGGCCGCCGGTTAGTGCGGCGGCGCTCTTCAGGAAATGACGGCGGCCGGTGGGAAGGAAATTGTTGTTCATGATTTTTGTTTTTTTGGTGATTTTACCCCGTATTTGAGTTTGGCAGTGGTTTCGCGGATGGCGATGGCGGGGAGTTTGTCTTTGTGGATGTCGAGATATTGCCGGACGGCCGGATTGTGGTGTTTGGTGAGGTGGCGGAGCAGCCATGAGATGGCTTTGGTGATCAGGATGCTTTTTTCCGCGCGGAGGGTATCGATGACCAGGAAGGACAGATCGCGCAGTTGGGGGTCGGAGGATTGTTTCACCGGTTTGGTCAGCAGGACGATGGCGCCGCGGCACTTGTTGAGGTTGTTGCTTTTGGCCAGGCGGGTGATCAGTGTTTTCCAGGCGGAGAAATTGTCGAGGATCTCCGCGGCGGTAAAATTATTGTAGCAGATGGCGTCGATGGCGGCCCAGCCTTCGGTGTGTTCCAGCCAGTCATCGTAAAGCTTGGGGCTAAGTTGGCGGCGTTGAGCAGACATGTAGCCCAGCAGGATGCCTCCCATGGTCTTTTGTATGAGCGACGGATCGTGGATCAGCGAAGTGATGAACTGCCCGAATTGCGGCGCGGACAAGTCTTTGTGCGCTTTGGCCCAAGCTTTGGCGAGTTGCCGGAGTTGCGGCGTGGTAGCGCCGGAGGGAAGAGAGGGGCGGTGGTGAATGTCCATTTTTGACCAGTGCTGGATACCGATCTAATATAAGATAAATGTTGCAACTTTGCAGATAGAAAATCTGAGTGTCGTATGGCTGTCCGGATAAAAAGAATATATGAGCCTGCCGCTAAAACCGATGGCTACCGTATCCTGATCGACCGGTTATGGCCGCGGGGACTGAGCAAGGAACGGGCGCAGGTTGACAAATGGCTGAAAGAAGTAGCACCTTCCACCGAATTGAGAAAATGGTTCAACCACGAACCGGAAAAATGGGAGGCTTTCCGGGCAAAGTATCACGCAGAATTAAGCGGATCGGCGGCATTCGCGGAGCTGCGGGAAGACATTCACCGGCATGAAACGATCACGCTCCTGTTTGGCGCTCGTGACGAGCAGCACAATGATGCGGCGGCGCTCGAACAATTCCTTAAGGAGCGGGGTGCACGGTGATCGCCATTTGCGGTTTGTAGCCGGCCCGAAAGGTATTGACGACCGATCGGGGCGTGAGCACTTCTACCCTATTTATTCCTGTCAGGCTGATCCCATCGTCGTATCCTTCGGGTGTCCAGCGAAAGAAAAGGCGGTCTGCGAACAGGTAGGGCTCGTAGTCGTGGAGGATGAAGGAACCGACTGGAAGGCGGTCGATGGATTCCGTAAACGTTGTTTTTTTGCCGCTGCGGTTGATCCGCTCTTTATGCAGCACTTCGTCGATCTTCCAGATCGGAGTTCGTTCGTTATAGCCGTATTCGGGATTTGACCCGAGCCAGAAATGCTTAAACCGGTTGAATGCTGCCCGCCGGCATTCAGCACAGGGCCGGTGACCTGCTGAGAAGGCGGTGGCTTCGTCCAGGAAAAAGAGTTCGGTATATCTATCCGGTGTCATCACCCGTCTTTTTCTTCCTTTAAATTCGAGCAGGCAGATCAGCCATGCTTTTAGCTTGAAAGGGCGTACGATATTCTGATGTTCATCGTGGATGACGCCGCGATTTCCCATCCAGGAGCCGCGTGCAGTAGTTTCTATTAGATTTCCCCGTGGATCGACCCGATTGTGTAGCATGATTTCAAGGTTATTTTGGTAGAATGGCTTGCAGATCTCTTACAGGACATGACGAAAGAATGTGGATTTTCGCTGCGCCGGTTTTTGCGTGCAAAGGCAGGTTTAGAGATATTTAACAAATCATGTCTCCGTTAATTTCCGCGAGGTTTCGGCATCCGGCCAGCCTGGCAGTCAATTCAAAATCATTTAACATATTCATAACGACGTCCTGTACTCCTTGTTGCCGGTTTATCGCCAATCCATAAGCATAGGGTCTGCCAAGCAATACGGCGTTGGCGCCCAGCGCAAGCGCCTTAAACATGTCGCTTCCGCTGCGGATACCGCTGTCCAGCAAAATGGGGAATGGCGCCGGCAGCGCCTTTCTGATCCGGACAAGCGCCTCGAGGGAAGGCAGGGCGCCATCTACCTGTCTGCCGCCATGGTTCGAAACAATGATACCATCCGCTCCGCAGGCTGCGGCCTGCGCAGCGTCATCGGCGCGCAGGATACCCTTGATGAGGATCGGCAGCCTGGTCTGTTCCCTTAGCCAGGTTACCTTGTGCCAGCTTAACGCGGGGTTTGAGTATATACTGATAAACAGACGGACGGCTTCCAATGGCTCCTGACTGAAAAGGTTCTTCCAGAAACCGCCGGGATGGTTGGCTTTCAATCGCAGCAGGTTCGATATCGTCGTCAGGTTGACCGTTGGTTTGGGCGCGCCGGCGGCGGCCCTCCTCTCCCCTTTCTTCAGGAGATCCAGGAATACGGGATCCGATGTATATTGAGCGATGCCCATTCCTCTGAGAAACGGCAGGTAACCCATCGCGAGATCCCGGCTACGCCATCCCAGCAGCGTAGTGTCTGCGGTCAGAACGATCGCCTGGCAACCGCAGGCTTCGGCCCGCCTCACCAACGACAATACCAGTTCATCCGATTTGCTCCAGTATAGCTGAAACCACCGGGGTGTATCATCCATCTCTGCTGCACAGGCTTCCATCGGCGTGCCGGCCTGGTTTGAAAAGATAAAGGGAACGCCGGTGTCCCGGCATGCCCGGGCCACGATCCGGTCCGAGCCGGGGCAAACCAAATCCAATGCTCCGATGGGCGCCAGCAACATCGGGAACGCAAGGTTCATCCCCAGTAAGGAAGAAGAGAAATCGGCCGTCTCATTGGGACGCATCATGTGGGGCAGGATAGAGATGTGTGAAAAGGCGGCGGCATTTGTCCTGATGCTTTCTTCGTTTCCGGCGCCTCCGTCGATATAGGCCCAGGCTGCTGCGGACATGTTTTTTTTCGCCAGTTGGCGAAGTGCCTGGGCAGTAAACGGGATAACAGGGCGTTTTCCCGATAACCCACGCACGAAAATGGATCGCTGCCGGTCGAGCGCCTGGATTAATGGCATAATTGCATGCGTTAGATTTTATTCAGCAGTAAATACCCCAGCTGCAACGGGTCGGGCTGTTCCGTCCCGGCGGGTTGTAGCCGGATACTGTATTTCTCCTTTACTTCCCGGGGAAGCACATCCACGATATTGTAGATGTCATCGACATCCACGCCGTATTTATCATCGACATGGGATTCCGCGCCTTTAAAACCCGTATGCTGATAAAAGACGGTTGCTGTTGACCGGTTGATCGCCGATCCTTTGTCCGGGGCGGCGACAAGCATCTTATAGTGATATTCTTCAAAATCATTTGGCTTATAGCCGCCCAGGTTGATAAAAAAAAGATGCTGCGATGCAGGCGCATCAGGATGGTCGGCTCTTGGCACCACTTCGACCTGATACGAATCGACCAAAGTCACTTCCCGCCAGGCGTCAATATGGATCTTGTCACCGGCGTCGGGCCAGAATTGCAGGATATGTTGTTTTAAACTTCCAATATCCGGTCCGATGTCAAAATAAATATCGTGCTGTTCGGTAAATCTCCCCTTTGGTTTGCATCCCAGGAGAAGCATGAATAATTTAAGTCGTGGTTGCATCGACAAATCTACTAAAAAGCGTAATTTCAAAAAAAAAATGACGGAATCCACCGGTAATATTTTAGCCATTGACATTGGCGGCTCCCACATCAAAGGCACGATCCTCGATAGCGCAGGTAAGGAGCAGACAGAATATCGGAAATTGCCTACGCCGGTGCTGGCTACCCCTGCGGCGGTGATCGGCACGATTACGGAGCTGGTAAAAGATCTTCCCGCTTACGACAAGGTTTCGGTTGGTTTCCCCGGTTATGTTCGCAATGGGGTCGTATTTACCGCTCCCAACCTGGGTAACGACCATTGGGAAAAAATCGATCTGGGGCAGCAAATTAGCGATCGGTTGCATAAACCCCTGCGGCTGATCAACGACGCTGACCAGCTGGGTCTTGGGGTGGTTAGCGGTAAAGGGTACGAACTGGCGGTAACGCTGGGTACGGGGGTTGGCACCGCCATACTGATCGACGGCATCCTGCTGCCCCACCTCGAGCTGTCGCATCATCCCATCAGTAAAGGCCGGGATTATGACGAATACGTTGGTAGCAACGCGCTACAGAAGGCAGGCAAGGAAAAATGGAACAAGCGCCTGACCAAAATGCTGACTGTGTTAAAGACTGTGTTCAACTATGATCGGCTGTACCTGGGCGGCGGCAGCTGTAAAGAGCTGAACATTATATTGGAGGACAATATTCATCTTTTTAATAGCCAGGAGGGGATCAAAGGCGGGGCTAAATTATGGCAGCTGGAAGAGAAATATTATATCACAACAAATTATCCGCAGTAGATGAATAAATGCGTTTATTTTCTTGCCACAATAGTGTTGCTATACGCCTGTAAGGTCAATCCCTACCGGCAAACCAACAGGATCTATAAAGACTCTGCGAGAGCATTGGCCAGGCGGATCAGTAATTACCCGTTGACTAGCGGCGTCGACTCGGTGCCGGCCACCCCTTATTGGGTGGGCACCACAAATTTCAACCTCCGCAAACCAAATTTTGTCATCATCCATCACACTGCGCAGAATAGCTGTCCGGAGACGTTAAAGACGTTTACCCTCGCCCGGACCCAGGTCAGCGCTCACTATGTGATTTGCCGGGACGGGGTCATCCACCATATGCTGAACGATTATTTGAGGGCCTGGCAGGCGGGCACCAGCAAATGGGGTAGTATCACGGACGTGAATTCCATCTCTATCGGCATCGAGCTGGACAATAACGGATCGGAGCCTTTCTCCGCTGTACAGATCAACAGCCTTCTGCGCCTGCTCACCCGGCTTAAAACGCTTTACAACATCCCGAGTGCCAATTTTATCGGGCATAGCGACATTGCACCTACCCGTAAGGTAGATCCCAGCTACCTGTTCCCCTGGAAGCAATTGGCGGATTCGGGATTTGGTTTGTGGTATGCGGATACGACCGGCATAGGAGTGCCCAATGGCTTTAGCTCCCTCACGGCCCTCCGGCTGATCGGCTACGATATCAAAGACAGCAGCGCGGCAGTTTTGGCTTTCAAACGGCATTTCGAGCAGGATACAACGAGGTCCTGGGGTCTTCCGGAACAAAAAATACTCTTCTCGCTTTATCAGGGATATCAATAGCGCTGCGATGCAGTTCTAATGCACTTCGTATTCATTATCGGCCGGATGGCTGTCCGGCGTATAGGTGCTGCCAAGGGTTATCTTTCGCACGGGCTTAAGGGAAAGGATAGGGATGATCGCCTCTGTGTCTTCTTTCTCCCAAACGGCAACCGACCGGTGGATCTTTTCTTTGCTGCCATCTGTGTATTCAACGGTGAGGTCGATTGGAACCGGCTTACCCCCTTTATTGGTGACGACGACCGATGAAGTTTTGCCCTTATGACGGAGATCGGTAATGCCCAAATCGGGGTATCCGCCGTCATAGAACCAGCGTTTCCAAAACCAATTCAGGTTCCGGCCCGTCCCTGCGTTTATACTGCCGAAGAAATCCAGGGGTGTAGGGTGTTTGCCATGCCAGTCTTCCATATACTTATGCACCCCCCGGAGGAAGAGGCTGTCCCCCAGCATATCTTTCATGTACAAGTAGCCCATCGCCGGTTTGGGATAGGAATTGAGGTAATAGTCGTTGTCTGTCTCCTGGGTGGACAGGGTAATGATCGGTAAATCTTCTTCTTTTCCGGCGCCTCTTGCATAAGGCTCGACCCCATAGCCGTCCACAATAGCGGAGTCGATGAGAGGAGAAATGATCCACTCTCCTATCGTTGCCCATCCTTCGTCCATCCAGGCGTATTTCGTTTCGTTGACGCCCATATAAAAAGGGAATAAGGTATGGAAGATCTCGTGGTCGGTCAGCTCGATGGCGTCTACTCTATTGTCAAGCGGGTTATCATTGACCATCATCGGATATTCCATCTGATCGAGCCCGTCAAAAACCGTTTCATGCGGATAGGGATAAGGCCATGCCGGAAAACGGTAGCTCATGCTAAGCACCGTTTTGCGCGCAAAATCCACTACCTCGTTAAAATCTTTATGACCCGGGTTAAAAACCGCGTCCACCCGGGTCCTTCTGCCTGTTGCCGGATCTACGACCAGGCTGGAGGCCTTCCACAGATAATGATTGCTGGTGGCAAATACAAAGTCCGTTACATTTTTTGCCTCGAATTTCCAGGTATTGGAATCCGGGCTGCGGGTAATAGCTTTCCGGGCAAGGTCGCCGCTATCGATGATCGTCACCGTCCCGTCACTGACACCTGCTGTATCGATCCGCCGGTTATAGGTGTCGGCAAGGACTTCGTTGCGGTTGACCAGGTCGCCGGTGCCCCAAACCAGATAATCACCCGGCACGGTAATGCTGACGGAGAAGCTGCAAAAATCATTGTAAAATTCCTGGGGGCCAAGGTAGGGAATACGATTCCAGCCGTCGATATCGTCATATACGGCGATCCGGGGGAAGAAATAAGCGATAAAGAAAGCTCCGCTGTCTACCTGGCCCGTACGGATATGAGAGGTCTTATTGAGCGTATAGGAGAAGTCCAGGGATACGGTCACCGAGCTGCCAGGGGTAAGCATCGGCGTCGCGACAGGCATATCCGTTCCTTCTGCGGGTCTTCTTCTGCGTCCGTTCCCGGCCCCTGCGGCCGGGGCCTGGCCGCCAATGACCAGGTTAGCAACGGTGACGCCATCGGTCAGATCTTCCGCCCGCACGGTCATCATTCTTTGTACACCCTTTTTGTAAAGATTCGGGTATAATTTGAACAACAATTGCCGGAGTGTATCGGGACTGTTATTGGTGTAGACGATCGATTCCGAACCGCTCACCAACCGGGTCTGCGGATCGAATTTCACCCGGATGGAATAATCCGCCCGGTTCTGCCAGTAGTGCGCCCCCGGCTGACCGGCCACCGTCCGGCTGCCCTTATCGATGGCCTGGCGGATATTCAATGGGATGGGCAAGGGCGCCTGGGCGTGGCAGAGATAAAAAGAAAAGACACAGAGCAGGTAAAGGAAGAAGCGACGGCCTTGCGTCTGGTTCGATAATTGTTTGGCTGCCATTTCCAGTGTTTGGGTTCGGCACAAAATAAGTTTTTTTAAGCAACCCTTGTAAAAAAACGGCCGTTTGTATTTTTGTCCACTCTCCCGTCCATTCCAATCCCTTTATCAGTCGCCAATCTTTTGACAGCCCGCCAGGGTTAAAACTATTTTGTTATGAAAGGGATGGTGATGTTGTTTTTTTGTTGCGGCGTGGCACTGGGTTTGCAGGCGCAGCATGATCTGGGGTTATGGAACGGCAACTATTCGGGCATCCAGGGCTCATTGCTCAATCCCAGCTCCATTGCGGGCTCCAAGCTCGAATGGGATGTTCACGTCTTCTCGGTGAATGTTGATTTTGCGAATAATTTTCTATATGCTCCAAAGAGCAGAGTGCCTTTTTTCGGTATTGGGCGGATCATCAGGGGCAGTATCGATGAGAACCTTTTTCTGACGCGGTATGACCCACAGAATCCCAACAAGCTCTACAATGTGAGCTTCTCGGGCCTCTTTTTGGGTCCTTCTTTTTTTGTGAAGATCAGGAAGAAGCACGAGATCGGGTTGACGACGGCGCTGCGGGGTATGGCGAATATCCGGAATATCACGGGAAATGCGGGGCAGAATGCGTTCGACTACTTCTTATCGAGCAATCTCTGGAACACCAGTTTCCAGGACCAATCGGCACGGGTGAATGCAATGGGCTGGGCTGAATATGGGCTGCATTATGCGACCGTCCTGTACGAGAATGGCAACGACGAGCTGAAGGGGGGCGTTACAATAAAGATCCTGCAGGGGATGTTTGCCGCCTATGCCAAGCATACGAACCTCACGTACCGGATAGTGGATACAACCGCGATCGCGTTCACCAATTCTTCGATCGACTATGGCCGGACGGATTTTGACGATTTCCGGCGGCGGACTCTTCACAATTTCGATCACGGCGTTGGGCGTGGCTTCGATGTCGGCTTCACTTGGGTCCACCGGGACCAACCGGGCGAAGACAACTACCGGTGGCGGCTAGGGCTCTCGCTGCTGGATGTGGGTTCGGTCAATTTCGACCGAAATTCGGGGTCCTATCATCTCGAAGCTGCAAATGCCGTCTTTTCCAACTGGCATGAAGCGGCATTCGCGAACAATACGCAGCTGGATCAAACGCTCAGTGCGGTCTTCTACAACGGCGATTCGGCGAGGTCGCAGACTGGGACGGCTTTCCATATGCGACTGCCGACAACGCTGAGCCTGCAGGCGGATTATAATATCAAGGAACGGTTCTTTGCCAACCTGACGATCCTGAAGGGTTTTGGTCATGGAGACAATGTCGGGGTCGTGCAGCCGGATATATATTCTCTGACACCGCGCTATGAAACCCGGTGGTTCGAAGTGAGCCTGCCGTTATCGCTGATGTACTACGGTCACTGGCAGCCGAGAATGGGCGTGGCCATCCGGGCCGGTTATTTTTTCATCGGCGGGGATGCACCAGGTAGTCTGCTGAAATTAAATGACCTGCAGCAGGCAGACGTTTATGCCGGGGTGGACTATTTTATGCCGGCAAAATCAAAACAGGCCGCCTTATTCAAAAATCAATAAAAACCGTAACAATGAACATAAGACAAACTATTACGAAGTCGATCCTTCTGGCGGCATTGGTCTTTGCGGGTAACTGGACCGTCGACACGGCGAATGCAAAGGTGCTTTTTAGTGTAAAAGGGCCGTTCGGAACCTGCAACGGCAGCTTTACCGGGTTGGAGGCCAGCATTCACTTTGACCCGAATGATCTGGCCGGCAGCACGGTACAGGCAAGTATCGACGCAAAGACGGTCACCAGCGGTGTGGGTTTGCGCAATCATGATTTGCGCAGTAAGGAAGAATGGCTGAATACGGACAAGTTTCCAAGGATCTCGTTCAAATCGAAGAAGATCGAAAAAAGCGCCGCGGGCTACAAAGCCATCGGTGACCTTATGCTGAAAGGGGTAACCAAGCCCGTCGAGATCGCGTTTACCTTTACCCCCAATGGGAATACCGGTCTGTTCAAGGGTCAGTTCTCCATCAAACGGGAAGATTTTAATGTGGGCAAGCCGGGTGGCTCCGTTGGCGACATGATCACGCTGCACCTCGAGGTGCCTGTGAAAAAGTAGGCTGCCGCACCGCTCCGGAAATGGAGAATTTTGGCAGGGCGTCGCCCTGTCATTTTTTATTGAAAATAGCCTATCTTTATTGTTTAGCCGAATGGTTTTGCTCTAACTCCTAATGATCTGTAACATGGAAAGGCCTGATATCTGCTGTATAGGACATATTACCCTGGATAAAGTAGTCACCACCCGTTCGGTGGTGCATATGGCAGGCGGCACCGCCTTTTATTTTTCCAATGCGCTTTCGCGTCTGGATGTGGCTTATACCCTGGTGACCGCCCTGGCTTCCGATGGCATGGCCGCCATCTCCGACCTTCAGCGGGCCGGTATCGACGTGACGGTACTTCCCAGTGCCCATACGGTTTATTTTGAAAATATCTATGGGGAAAACCAGGATCATCGGACACAAAGGGTGCTGCAGATCGCGGATCCGTTTACCGTAGCACAGTTGGCAGGCGCCAACGCCAGGATCTTCCACCTGGGGCCGCTGCTGGCTGACGATATCCCACTGGAGCTGATCCGTGCCCTGGCGGGAAGAGGAAAAGTGTCGCTGGATGCCCAGGGCTATCTGCGCAAGGTGGAAAATCACCAGGTGCTGGCCGTCGACTGGCCCGATAAGCGGGAAGCCTTGCAATACATAGAGATCTTAAAGACCAACGAATCCGAAATGGCCGTATTGACCGGTCAGCCCGATATCCTGAAAGGGGCTAAGATCCTGGCCGACTGGGGAGTCAGAGAAGTGGTCATTACGCTGGGCAGCCTGGGATCGGTCATTTATACGGACGGGCGCTTTTTCTATATCCAGGCATATATTCCTACCACCTCGGTAGTGGACGCCACCGGTTGCGGTGATACCTATATGGCCGGGTATCTTTATCAGCGGACAAAGGGAGTCGGTATCCAGGATGCCGGGGAATTCGCGGCAGCCATGGCGACGCTAAAAATCGAATCCTCCGGTCCGTTCACCGGCACAAAAGAAGATGTGCTGCACCTGCTGACCAGCCGGAAAGAGAAAGTATATGGAGGAATATTCTAACCCATCACCCCGCGAAGTTTTGAATTTAATGCTGGAAAAGGACCGGTTCAGTCAGTGGCTGGGTCTGGAAATAGACGACATCGGGCCCGGCTACTGCAAGCTGCATTACCTGGTCACCGATAGTATGTTAAATGGCTTTGAGAGGATACATGGCGGCGTTTTATTCTCTGCCGCCGATTCTGCCTTTGCCTTTGCCTGCAATTCCCATGGCATCCTCACTGTGGCGCTGGACGTCAGTATATCTTTTACGCAGCCGGCGCGGGCTGGTGACCTGCTGACTGTGGAAGCAAGGGAGATCCACCTGGGCAGCCGGATCGGCATTTATGATGTCCGGACCAGCAACCGGGAGGGGCAGTTGGTAGCATTATTCAAGGGTACCGCCTACCGGACGGGTAAGCCCGTCCAGTGACCGTTTCACCCGCTTATCCCGCCATTTTCCCATTAATCAATAGCTTAGTCAAAAAAGGGCCTTTTCTATTCATTATCAATCAGTAGGATGTCCCTTATTTAATTATCTTTTAATTCAACTATTTGACAAAATGTGTAATCTTTGCCCCCAGTTTACTCCTTCACTGTCTGACGATGCCGACTTAACATAAAAGCCTTTGGCGGGAGCCAGTTGCCTATATATTATAAATCACTAAAATCGATATGTCAAAAATTGCCTTAGTAGTCTTTAAGCGCGTCTTTTACAGCACCTGTCTCTTAAGTATATCGATTGTCGCCAAGTCTCAGATCAACAATCCGCCGGACACTGCCACGGCTCTTACCCTCGATCAATGTGTCGGATACGCCCTCAAACATGAGCCGCTGATCAATATGACGATTGTGAACGTGGCCATCGTGAGGACCACGAATGCCATAAATACGGCAGGCTGGCTGCCCCAGGTGAATGTGACAGGCTCCTTTACGCATTACAACACCCTGCCGACCGGCTTTTTCACTGATTCGGGGAAGATTGTAAATTCAAAGACCGGGGTCATCAATACCGCCACCCCGACGCTGGGGGTGACGCAGACGATTTTTAATCCGGCCCTGCTGTATGCCGTTCATACCGCTCCCCTATATGTTAAGCAGGCTCAGCAGATCACCGACAGCACGAAGATCGAGATCATCGCGGCGGTCAGCAAGTCTTTTTACAGCCTGTTGAATACGCTCGAGCAGATCAATATATTCAAGGAAGACACCGCCCGTCTCAACAAGAACGTCAGCGATACCTATCACCAGTTTGTAAGCGGTATCGCAGACAAGACAAATTATGACGAGGCCGTTATTTCCCTCAATAATTCCCTGTTTTCGCTGCGGCAGGCAACGGAAAGCATAAGACCACAATATGCCTTGCTAAAGCAGGTGATGGGCTATCCGCCGACGAAACAATTCAATGTGGTATATGATACGCTGCAGATGAAGAACGATATCGCTTTCGACACCACCCAGCAATTACAGTTGGAAAAGCGGATTGAATACCAGGTGCTGCAATCGACCAAACAGCTGCAGTTACAGACGGTCGATTATTATCGCCATGCCTGGCTGCCGACCGTAGGCGCCTTTTTCAATTATGAAAATGAATATCAAAGCAATCAATTCAATAGTCTCTTTTCCAAGGCTTATCCCTTTAACTACGAGGGTTTGTCGTTGACTTTACCCATATTTACCGGGTTCGCGAGGACCAACAACATCAAAAGGGCCCGGCTGCAATACGATCTGCTGGATTGGCAGGAGGTGGAGCTGAAATCGCAGATCTGGAACGATTATACCACTGCTATAGCCAATTATAAAAGCAACCTGTACAATCTCGGTATATCGCAGGAGAATACAGGGCTGGCCAAAGAGACCTACGATATTGTACAGCTCCAGTATCTGCAGGGTGTCGTCCCCTATCTGAATGTGATCACTGCCGAAAGCAACCTGATCACTTCCGAGCTGACGTATGAAGCTTCGCTTTTCCAGGTCTTATCCAGTAAGATCGACCTGGAAAAGGCCATGGGAATCATCACGGTTAACCCTTAACCCGTAAGCACTAAAAAAAATAATCACACATTATGAATAGACTGGCATCGATTCTGGTTTTGATTAGCGGCCTCGCGTTTTTCTCCTGCAAGCAAAAGGAAACGCCGCCCGCACCCCCTATTCCCGTTAATTTGATGACGGTGACCACCCAGCGGGTCTTCTACTATGACAAATATCCATCTGCTACCGTCGCGCTGAGCCAGGTTAACCTGAACGCCCAGGTGACCGGGTATGTTACCTCCATCAACTTTATGGAAGGAAGCCATGTCCAGAAAGGCCAATTGCTTTACAAATTGGACGAGCGTCTTTACACGGCTTCCGTGGACCAGGCCAGGGCCAACCTCCGCGTAGATTCCGGCAATCTGTTGCAGCAGCAACAGGATGCTGACCGTTATGTTTACCTGGCTAAACACAATGCGGTGGCCACGCAGCTGGTGGACCATGCCCTCATTTCGCTGCAGAATGCCAAGGACTCGGTGGTTGCCGCGCAGCAACTACTAAAAACGGCGCTGACCAACCTTACTTATTCCAATATTTACGCCCCTTTTGACGGAACGATCGGCATCTCACAGGTCAGGCTGGGCAACCTGGTCACGCCGGGTACCACCCTGCTCAATACCATTTCTACGGACAATCCCATGGGGGTCGACGTCCTGGTAAATGAAGCGCAACTGGCGCATTTCGAGGACCTGCAACGAAACAAACAAAATACGGTCGACTCCCTCTTTACCATCATCCTGCCCAACCAGCAGGTCTATCCTTATCTGGGAAAAATTGCGATTATTGACCGGGCGGTGGACCCGCAGACGGGCACTATTACCGTCCGGCTGGCATTCCCCAACCCCAAATATGACCTGCGCCCGGGGATGAGTGTAGTGGTCAGGGTGCACAACCAGGATGCCGGCCCGCAAATCGTCGTACCGAGCAGGGCCGTGGTCGAGCAGATGGGGGAATACTTCCTGTTTATTGCCAAAGATACCGTCCTCGAAACCCATTCGGCGGATTCCGCTGCGAAGAAAGGCGCCGATACGGTACAAACAGCAAAGCTCCGCGCATTCCAGAAGAAAGTGCAGCTCGGGCAGACGATCGGGCCGAATGTCGTTGTTAAATCGGGGGTTAACGTAGGTGACCGGGTAATAGTGGATGGCGTACAGGCCATACATGAGGGCTCCGCAATCAATGCATCTTCCAAACCATCGCCCGGGAAAAATGAGAACACAGGTAATCAGGAAAGAGATAGCAGTAAAAATAAATAGGCGAACCGCCGACATTAGACTTCTATGATTGCGAATACATTTATAAAACGTCCGGTGACCGCGATGGTTGTGTCGATCGTGTTGGTGATTGCCGGCGCCATTTGTATACTGACCCTGCCTATTGACCAGTATCCCGATATTACGCCTCCTGTTGTGCAGGTAAACGGCCAGTTCACGGGTGCGGATGCACAGACCGTGGAACAGACGGTGGCCACCCCGATCGAAGAGCAGGTGAACGGAAGCCCCGGGATGGAATACATGCAAAGTAACAGCACCAATAACGGCTTGATGTCCATGAACGTCACGTTCAATATTGGAACAAATATCGACATTGCGACGCTCGATGTTCAAAACCGGGTCAGTATTGCCAATCCCCTGTTACCTGCGGTGGCCAGCAGGTTGGGGATAACCGTCCGGGCGATCAATCCCAGCCAGCTGATGATGATAGCAGTGTATGCCCCCAAGGGAACGCACGACATCACCTTTCTTGACAACTATACCAATATCTTTATCCAGGACGCCTTGTTGCGGGTTCCGGGTGTGGGCAGCATTTCCCGGTTCACCGACGATTTCAGCATGCGTATCTGGATGAACCCGCAACAAGGCGTCCTGGATAAAGATATTGGTATAGTTGTCAAGAAAGGTGATGTCGTGCGTTCCCTTGGGGGCATACACTGCTA
>Ga0206963_10206_pt1 | contig 19380 bp, 19 predicted proteins | sample Alteio_BWOrgHeat_28_FD_152958 | JGI IMG/M metagenome (GOLD analysis project Ga0206963, IMG submission 152958) | Enriched cells from forest soil in Barre Woods Harvard Forest LTER site, Petersham, Massachusetts, United States -... | ecosystem: Environmental > Terrestrial > Soil > Temperate forest >... | reverse complement strand
GGCGATTCACGTGACGTTGGATGTGGTGGAGAAGGCGGATGTTGCTAAGCGAATGCCTTTTTTTGCCGCTCCGACGGCCAAACTTTCTGATCCCGATAATCTCATTAAGTCTTGGAAGGAGTACGAAGACACCGCGCTAGACTTAGTGGAACAGGGCCAGCTTGAACCAGACACCGCACAATGTCCGGCCCTTCATTGCCCGTTTGGCCACAAACACGTGAAGCTGAAAAAATACGAGAGCCTATTTGTCGAAGGCGTGAAAAGAAATGAAGCGGCTCTGGTTAATATTCAAAAGAACGATATCCAAGCAGAAAATCGAGCGGCGGCCTGTTATCTTCTGGCCTATTTAAAAGACGGGAACCGGGTGGTCTCGTATGAGGTAAGTCGGATTAAGGACCCGGACGATTTAGTGCGGAACAATGCGCTTAGGGTGTTAGGCGACATCGCCGAATTTCACCCCGAATTCGTCGTACCCGTAGCACCCGTCGTTCAGGCGATTCACTTTCCTAGGGTCTCTGACCGCTCCAAAGCCCTATACGTCGCCTTTCAGCTGGTCGGGAGCACTAAGGACGGCAAAGACGCGGTGATGAAGGATGCGGTACCCGATCTGATTCAGATGCTGCAGTCTAAACAGCCCGATCATAAGGATCTATCCTATGGAATTTTAAGGAAGATTTCAGGGAAAGACTTTGCCGCCAATGACAATCGGTCTTGGAGCAACTGGTACGCCAAGCTTCCCGATCGTGCCGTTACGAAAAAGTGAATAGTTTCCTCAGGCATGACACAGCTGTGACAAAAATAGTTGTGCCCCAGTTATAGTGAGACTGGGTAGTTTATGCGTATACATGTCTGGGGAACTGATTTTAGGCGAGGCTCGGCGGATGTCCGCCGGCGGCTCTATTTGGAGCCCGACAAGCGAGCTTCTGCACTAAAGGCCCTACTTGAATTGGGCTTCACTGACGTTGTCTATTTAGCGACCTGCAACCGAATCGAATTTTACACCACCGCCCGGGATCCCTTCTGCGATACTCGTCCTCTCTGGACCGCACTCTTGCAACATTTTGGATTGGGCGCTGATTGCTTTTACGAGGGGTACCACCTTGAGGGCAAGGCGGCACTCCGACACCTAATGCGAGTAGCCTCGTCATTAGAGTCGTTGGTGGTGGGCGAACCTCAAATTTTAGGGCAACTCAAAGACGCGCTGAGTTTTTCCAAGGAGATTGGAATCTCGGTGGATAGCTCTTTGGAACGTTCCTTTCAGTTGGCGTTTGAGACGGCAAAGCGGGTGCGTACGGAAACGACCATCTGCGAGAAGCCGGTCTCCGTTGCCACTCTGGGCCTTCGCTATTTGCAGAGTCATGAGGGTGAACTGCCGCTCAAGCATGCGGTCGTGGTCGGCCGAAGTCCCATCAGTGTGCTAGTGGTCCAATGGCTTTTGAAAAATCGACCTCAGTGCCCCATTCTATGGGTTAATCGCAATCCGGAACTTCTCAATCAGATTCCGGAAGCTGCTCGCGTCGAGACGGGTTCACTAGAAGCCTTTCTCGTAGCACCGCCCCAATTCAGTCACCTTTTTACAGCCACCTCAAGTCCACAGCCCCTCTTTGGAGAGTCCTTTTTCCGTTCGCTCCCCAGGGAGAGAAGGTTGGCTTTTGATTTTGCGGAACCCGCCGATATCGGGACCCTTCCCTCGGACTCCGAGGTCCGAGTGATTAAGCTAGAGGATCTCAAAGAAGAGGCGTTGCAGAATACCAAGAGCCGGGCGACCGGAGTGCTGCAGGCCGAGAGCATCATTGAAGACGCGCTAAAGGGCTATCTACTCCAACAGAAAGAGGCCCCTCTGCTTCGTGAATTTAACGAGGTCGAGCCCAGCTTTTATAGTGGTTTGGCCGAAGCCCTCGCCGCGGTTCAAAAGGAACTTCCTCCTGATACCCACTCCAAAGTGAAACGGTGGGCCGAGTCGCTGGTGAAGCGCAATCTTCATCTTTCCCGAGAACATTTGCGATTGGTATTACGCAAAGTCAGCGAACCTACCGCCGACGCCGACCCTCCAACGAAATACGATGGCGCGCGGATACGCGTCATGTAACATCCGTGTTATCCTCGTATGGAATTTAAGAGACACCGAGGCGGAGTCGTATGGCACGGAAAACTTATCGTTTAGGAACCCGCAAAAGTGATCTTGCGATGGTGCAGTCGCGCCAAATCCAAAGTGTTATTTCCAGCCACGGCGTCTTGTGCGACCTCGTCCCGGTGGAGAGCGAAGGCGATCAAAATCTGACTTCCCCTCTGTACGAAATTGAAACGGACACCCCAGGCCTGTTTACCAAGCACTTGGAAAGAGCGCTGCTTCAACAGACCATCGACCTTGCCGTGCATTCCTTAAAGGATTTGCCGACCGATCAGCCCAAAGGCCTCTATGTGGCAGCCGTTCCGCAAAGGGTTAGCCCGGGGGATTGCCTAGTTGTCTCCACCGAATGGCATGAGCCGTCCGCGGTATTGGGACTAAAAAATGGGGCGGTCGTGGGAACTAGCTCCTTACGTCGGGAGGCGATTCTCGTCTCGGAACGACGGGATCTTAAGATCGTTCCCATTCGCGGCAATGTGCCGACACGAGTTCGGTGGGTGCGCGAAGGAAAGGTGAATGGTGTGATCTTAGCCCAGGCCGGAATTGAACGGCTGGGGTTAGATCTTACCGGCCTGAAACAGGTAATGTTGTCGCCCGACATTTTTGTCTCGGCCCCTGGTCAGGGTGCCCTAGCCGTGGAAACGCGGGAGGATCTTAAAGCGGAATTGTCCGAGATTTTTTTTAAATTAGACGATCCGGCCTCCAACCAAGAGACTCGAATTGAGCGCAAGATATTGAAAGGTCTACATGGCGGCTGCACCCTCCCTCTGGGTGTTCGTTGCACGAAAGACCTTTCTTCGGGGATGATGAAAGTGAAGGCGTTTCTTGGATTGATGCGGGACAAGAACCAGCCAAAACACGAATGGCTCTCGTTCCATCGTTTTGACATTTCGGGCCTCGAAGAACAAACTCTCGTCGATCAAACGGTCGCTTTTTTTAAGGATGTGATGCCATGAGAGAAACTCTCCCCCTACGGATTATTGTCACCGGGGAGCACCAGGATCTGGATGCCAAATTTCCCACGGAGCTCGGTCATCGGGGCACGCCGCTCGAATGGATCGCCGTCCCCGTATTGCGGTTTGAGCGTTTGCCGGTGGACCCTGCCATTATCCACAACCTGTGCGAGCATCCGAGCGACTGGATCCTCTTTGCCAGCCAGCGCAGCGTGCATTTTTGGGCTGAGCTACTTCTTGAACAGGGCGCCGATTTTCCCATCCAGACCCAAGTGGCCTGCATCGGCGAGAAGACGGCGGAAGCGGCGAGCAACGATGGTTTTACTCCCGATTTTTATCCTACAGAGCCGGGGAGCGAGAAATTTTTAGAAGAGTTCGAAGAGCTCTTAAGTAACAGTAGCATCAAGCCCAGCCTTTTTATTCCGATGGCGGAAGGGGGAAGAACCGCGGTTGCCGAACGGCTCAAGGAATTAGGTTGCTCAGTGACCGTCCTATCTCTTTATAAAACTTTCCCCCGAGAGGATATTGGTCGGTTTCTAAGCCAAGAGGATTTACAACGCTCTAGTATGGTCCTATTTACCAGTCCATCCTCGGTCGATGCATTTCTTACTCAATTTCAAATTCCGGATGGAATGCCGGTGGGATCGCTTGGTAAATTTACGTCCGACTATCTGGAAAAGAAGGGGTTCTCGTCTCAGATCCTCCCCGAGGGGGACTTTGAAAGAATCGGAGAGATCTTATGACAAAACCGATCGTTCATCGCCCCAGACGACTAAGGAAAACGGCGGCCCTGCGGGATGCTCTCCAAGAAACCTCACTCCAATTGAGTCATCTCATTCAGCCTCATTTTGTCAAAGACGGCACCGCTACGGCCAAGGAGCCCATCCCCGGCTTCACCGATATTTTCCGTTGGGGAGTCGATGCGCTCTCCAAAAAAATTGAGGTCGACAAAGATCGAGGCGTAAAAAGCGTTCTGCTATTTGGCGAGACGCCTTCCGATCAAAAAGACGAAGGGGGAAGTGCGGCCTATGCCGATTCGGGAGCTATCCCCGAGGCGGTGCGCAAATTAAAGTCACGTTTTGGAAAAGACTTGGTAGTTTTCACGGATGTCTGTTTGTGTCCGTCGACTTCACATGGTCAGTGCGGCCTGGTAAAGAATGGCGAAGTGGACAACGACTCGTCGCTAGAGAGTCTAGCTAAAGTCGCGTTGGTGCACGCCCAGGCCGGGGCCGATTTCGTCGCCCCCTCCGATATGATGGACGGTAGGGTGGGCGCCATCCGAACGCTGTTAGATCAGCAGGGACTGGGGCAGGTCGGGATCTTGGCCTATACGGCGAAATATGCCTCCGCGTATTACGGTCCTTTTCGGGAAGCGTTGAGCTCGGCTCCCGTGGGAGGGGATCGCACGACTTACCAGATGGATTTTCGAAATGTGAGTGAAGCCATTAAGGAGCTCAAACTGGATGAGAACGAAGGCGCCGATATGGTGATGGTGAAACCAGCACTTGCCTATCTCGACATCATCGCGAAGTTTCGCCAGAAAACGAAACTCCCCGTTGTCGCTTACAGTGTCAGTGGCGAGTACGAGATGGTGAAACAACTGGCTCGTCACGGAATGGCCGATGAGAAAAAAATGGTCATCGAAAATTTAACGGCCATTCGGCGTGCGGGGGCTCAATTGGTCATCACCTACTATGCCTCTGAAATTGCCGAAAAAGGATGGTTCCGATGAGCGTGCCTCCCACACCCCCTTTGACTTCGAAAGAGCTTTTCGAAAAGGCCTGCGATGTGATTCCCGGTGGGGTAAGCTCCCCGGTTCGGGCATTTCGGCACGTCGGAACGTCACCGGTATACTTCAATCGTGCGGAAGGACCTTACCTGTATGACGTGGCGGGGAAGCAATACATCGACTTTTGCATGGCCTTTGGACCTCACCTACTGGGGCACTCGCCTCATAACGTAGTGAGGGTGATCCAAGAGCAAGCGGGTCGGGGGCTAGCCTTTGGCGCATGCCACCCCAAAGAGGTCATCCTCGCGAATTTAATTCTTAAGTCCTATCCTTTTCTGCAAAAGGTGAGGTTGGTCACGAGCGGTACGGAAGCGGTCATGACGGCGATTAGACTCGCGCGCGGATTCAGCGGCCGGGATAAGATTTTGAAATTTGAAGGTTGCTACCATGGCCATAGCGATGGACTCTTGGCCAAGGCGGGAAGCGGGGTTGCGGAACTAAGCGAAGCTGACTCCAAAGGGGTACCTAAATCGGTGGTATCTGACACCGTCATTGCCCGATACGACGATCTTAATTCCGTGAGGGCGGCCTTCCAGGCAAATCCCAATTCGATCGCGGCTTTGATTGTGGAACCTATTCCGGCTAACTACGGTCTATGGATTCCCAAATACGAGCACATTAAAGAGGTCGTTAAGATCGCAAAAGAGAACGGCGCTCTGGTAATTTTCGATGAAGTGATCACGGGATTTCGCGTCGGACTGGCCGGAGCGACAGGTTTTTTCGACCTTCGTCCAGATTTGGTAACGTTGGGTAAAGTCATCGGCGGGGGGTTACCTCTGGCGGCCATTGTAGGGCGCGGGGACATCATGGATGGCCTGGCACCTTTGGGAAGTGTTTATCAAGCGGGTACGATGGCTGGAAATACGATGGCGGCAGCCGTGGGCATTGAAGTTATCGAGGAGTTATTTCGACGACGACCCACGTTGCTACGTTGGGACGAACAATGCGAGGCGTTTGCTCAGGAACTAGAGACGCGATTGTCTCGTCATACTACGGTTCAAGTCCCGCGGTTGGGTTCTATTTTTTGGATTCACTTTGGTCCTCCCTCTACCTCTTTTCCGCCAGAGGTCACCGAAGAAGGAAAACACCAATACGGCGAATTTTTCAGGCGAGCCCTGGAAACGGGCGTATATTTAGCTCCTTCACCGTACGAGGTGGGATTTATCTCCTTTGCTCACACCCCAGAAGTGCTAAAGCAGGCCATTGAAAGGCTGGAAACATGCGTCGTTCCCGCGACGAAATAACGTATCGTCGTTGGACGACCCTGTTCATTGCGGTGACCTCGTTGCTACTTGGTGAAGTGGTGTGGTGGACGACGGCCTTTATGCAAGACGTTAATACCGTGGCGTCGTTAAAGACTCATAACGCGGAATTACTATCGCAACTCCAAGGTAAGCCTTCCTCTGAGGAAAGCACTACTTCGATTGCCAAAGAGGCGCGGCGTCGGCGAATCATGTTTCTTTCGGAGTCGGTGACTTTTATCATCCTGACTTGCATTGGTATGTATCTGCTATTTCACGCTCTAAGAGTCGAGCGCCGAGCTCGCGAGACGCAACGCAATTTTGTGGAAATAGTTAGCCATGAGTCGAAGACCCCGCTTACCGCCTTAAAGTTGCGTCTGGAATCTATCGTCGAGAAAAGGGCGACCGACCGGCAACTTACTAAAGAGATGGGGCAGGCGATGGAAGAGGTACGACGACTGGCGTCGCTCTTTGAGAATGCATTGAGCTTGAATCGAGTGGAACGGGGAGCCTTTCAATACGAGAGTTTGTATGTCGCGGATACGCTTCGTCAGGTGGTGCGTCGCATGGAGCCTTTGTTCCGATCTCACGATGTCACGGTATCTTTAGATCTCAATGAGGACGCCGCCGTCAGAGGTGATGCTCATGGACTCGACATGACTTTTCAGTGTTTGTTAGAAAATGCCGTGATCTACAATGACAAAGCCAAGAAAGAGATCTCCATTCGCGTGGTGGTTACTAATGCGAATGTTCTCATACGTGTTCAAGACAACGGTCCGGGAATTGCGCTGAATGAAAGGGAGCGAATCTTCGACCGTTTTTATCGTGGCACCTCGAGCGGCCGAATCCCCGGTACGGGCCTTGGCCTACATTTGGCAAAGACCATCATCGAGACCCACAAGGGTAAAATTCGAATCGCCGATATCTCTGAAGGTTGTAGCTTCGAGATCGAACTGCCGGGAGCTTTGGTCGCATGAACGACAATCCCAATAAGGACAAACTCTGTTTGGTGGAAGACGACCCGACCATCCGTGAATTGGTCGCGGAGCGCTTGAAATCCAAGGGCTACCAGGTCGACCTGTTCGGCGAAGCCACCGAGCTTTTGAAACAAAAGACCAATCTGTACGATCTTTACATTTTAGATGTGCTCTTAAATGGCGCTCCCGAAGGGCTGGACCTGTGCCGGCACCTACGAAAGTTAGCTCCGACCCTTCCGATTCTCATTCTCTCGGCGCTCAGTGATCCCAATGATCGAATTGAGGGCCTAAAAAGCGGCGCCGACGATTATTTGCCTAAGCCGTTTGAGATGGAAGAGCTTTTGCTAAGAATAGACGGCATGCTCAAGCGGCGCTCATGGTATGGCAGCTTTCCTCAGCAGGGTTCCACTTATACTTGGGAAAATAACAGCGTTAACTTTGAAAATTTCGAGGGCCGTCATGGCTACGATACCTTCGTGATGAGTCAAAAAGAATGCATGTTACTCAAACTTCTCGTAGAGCGGGAATCTGAAGTTGTCAGTCGAGATGATATTTTGAATCAAGTTTGGGGATACGATGTGTACCCTTCGACCAGAACCGTGGATAATTTTATCCTACGGCTACGGCGATATTTCGAAAACGATCCCAAAAGGCCGAAATATATACATTCGGTCAGAGGTTTGGGCTATAAGTTTTCGTCGAAAGCGAAAGAATGAAACCACTTCTCATCCGTCATTTGGAAGGTGAACCCGTCGGACATCTACCCGTGTGGTTGATGCGACAAGCGGGTCGGTATCTACCCGCCTATCGAGCAATTCGCGAAAAACATTCTTTTTGGGAGATGGTAGAAACCCCCGATCTGGTCGTCAAAGTGAGTTTACTTCCGCTCGAAGTCCTCAATGTGGATGCTTGCATCTTTTTTTCCGATATCTTGACTCCTCCCTATGGGATGAAGATTCCAATCGAAATGAAAGAGGCGGTGGGCCCGGTAGTGACCACGCCATTTACTTCGGTTACCGATTTTGCCCGCTTCCAGACGTTCGATCCGAAGATCCACACTCCTTTTGTAGGAGAGTCTTTGAGCCGAATTAGGAAACAGATGCCCGCGGAAAAGACGCTTTATGGATTTGCGGGAGCTCCTTGGACCGTCGGGTGTTACTTGGTTCAGGGAAGGGGGAAGACAGACTTTGAGAAAATCAGAACTTGGCACAACTCAGATCCTAAAGCGGTTGCGGAAGCACTGGAGTATCTAGGTAAGGCGACCGCGTCTTATCTTCACTACCAGCTCGATTCCGGGGCAGACATCGTTCAGATGTTTGATACGTGGCTTGGAAATATGTCGATCCCATTTTTTACGACGCATTACCTGGCCATGATCAATCGCATCGCCGATTCGGTGCGTAAAAGAGGGGCTAAGTTTGTCTATTTTGCCAAGGGAGCCCAAGAGTTTCTCCCGTATCTGTCCGGCGTTAATTGCGATGTGATGGGAGTCGAAAACTCCTTGGATATTCTCAAGGTGGATGAACAGCTGGGGGGAAAGTTCTCTCTGCAAGGCAATTTAGATCCCCTTTTGCTGTTAGAAGATGAAGGAAAGATAAGAAGAGAAACCCGATTACTCGTCGATAAATTTAAAAAGCTGAAGCGACCAGGAATTGTCAATCTGGGTCATGGCGTCTTGCCTAAGACCCCCGTCGAGAATGTTCGGGCTTTTGTGGAGGAGGCACGCGCGTTATGGGTGTGAAAGAGCTTGTCGCAAAATACAGCCGTTCCGGACCACGATATACTTCCTATCCCACGGCTCCCCAGTGGAGCGATGCCGTGGGAGCGGAGCAATATGAAAAAAGTCTTTCTGCCCCGGGTTCCAGTCAGACACCGCTTGCGGTGTATATGCATATTCCGTTCTGTGAGACGCTTTGCTATTACTGCGGCTGTAACATCCTTATCACCAAAGAGCATGGTCGTGGGATGGGATACGTTCAGGCGTTACTCAAAGAATTAGCTCACGCGGCTAAGGCGATGCCGGTCAAGCGGCAGATTACCCAAATTAGCTGGGGCGGGGGTACCCCCACCTTTCTTTCTATCGACGAGATTACCGCACTCCATCAGGGGACACGTTCGCTTTTTGAGATCGCTAGCGGTGCGGAGGTTAGTATTGAGGTCGATCCTAGAGTCACTTCATACGAGCAGTTGGAGTGTCTGTCGGGGCTTGGTTTCAATCGTATTAGCCTAGGCGTTCAGGATTTTGATCCCGAGGTTCAAAAGACGGTCAATCGAATCCAGTCGGTCGAACTAACCGAAGGTATGTTAAAGCGCAGTCGGGAATTGGGGTTTTCTGGGATCAACTTTGATCTTATTTATGGATTGCCCCAGCAGACGCTTCCTAAGTTCGAAAAAACGATGAATGAGGTGATGCGTATTCGTCCAGACCGTATCGCTCTATATAACTACGCACGGCTTCCGGCGATGATTCCCCACCAAAAGATCTTGGAAAAGTTTCCTATGCCGTCCGCGGAAGAGCGGTTGGAGTTATTCGATCTGGCCTACGAGAAATTAGTAGCGAGCGGATACCACGCTATCGGAATGGACCATTTTGCCCTGGAAACCGACGAGCTTTATCGTGCGATAGCCAATAAGACGCTATATCGAAATTTTATGGGTTACACCGTAAAACGAGGCACGGAGATGATTGGGGTCGGGGCTTCCGCCATCGGTGAACTTTTGAGTGGCTATTTTCAGAATATTAAAGAGGTCAAAGATTACGAAACTTGCGTCGCTAACGGCAAATTCGCGACACTTCGGGGCTGCACCTTTTCTGAAGACGATAGGCGCCGAAAGTGGGTAATCCAAGCCCTCATGTGCGATTTCTCCCTGTCGTACGATGCGTACGAAACAAAATTTAAGGACAAATTTGATTCCACTTTTGGCACCGAAATTGGTCAACTCCAAGGTTTTTTTGAAGACGGCATTCTTCAAAAGGAGAATCGCACCATTACCGTAACTTCGTTGGGGCGACTCTTTATCCGCAATGTGGCGATGGTCTTTGACGCCTACCTGAAGGGACCGCAAAAAGTGACCTACTCGAAGACGGTATGAGTGTAACTTTCACATGAGACTGATGCGTAAGTGGTTTGGTCCCAGCCACTCGTTGGTGCTTTGTTACGACCATCTTACCGACGAGACCGGCGCCGAGCTAGAATCACAAATCGCCGAGGTAGGATCTTTCTACCAGTTTTCAAAATTGACGGAAATTGCCCGGCCCGGTAAGTCGACGCGCGCGACGGGAAGAGCCGCCATCGTCTTTCTTCACGCCAGGCGCAGTGTTTTTGCTAGAGCGATACCCGATCTATTGCGGCGAGGGATTCCCTTCACGCTATTCTTGGACCCAAGTTGTATTGGGGCGAACCGGCTTCCTTTCGAAGATGAGATTGCGATCTATCAAGAGCGTTTTCCTCTAACCCAGGTTGAAGACCCAAGAGTTCAGATTCTTGAGCGAGCCTGGAAAGAGCCGCCGCTAGGGGAAGCGCTCTTGACACAGTATCGTGCCCGATTTGGCCCGCTTCCCCTTAACGACATGGATTCCACTCTGTATTTTGCCACCTGGAGTCAGATCAACGAACTCCCCCCCGGAAATTGCGGAAGCCGGTCTCTTTCTGGAATCTGACCCCACAAACGTACAGGACACGGAAAATGCCGTTGCCTTTGTAAGGCAACGATGTCACTTACCCGTAGGTAGCGCCTATGCCCCCCGAAGGTCAGATGTGGCAGATGAAGGTCTAAAGCGATTTGGCATCACAGTTGTTTTGACGACGAGTGAAGGGGTGGTGGAGAAGTCCACCTCGGCGATGCAGCTTCCTCAGTTTCGATTGGAAAGGGCAATGACTAATGGCCAAAGTGAAAAAGACAGCGAAAAAGACAGCGAAAAAAGCAAAGAAGACCACGAAGAAATTAAAGAGGATCACCAGAAAATCTAAGAAGCCTGCGGAGAAGACCGAGAAGACGTCCTATATGAGGCGTTCCAAGACCGCCCATTTTCTTAAGCGGATACTTACCGATAACTCGATGGTGGAATATTTCACAAAACTCAGGATTATGAATCCGGCAGCCCAAATTACCTCCAATTTGAATGAACCTCGACGAGAAGGGGGCTTCGTTCGTTTGGCGCACGCACGGGAGGAATTTACGGCTCCGATCATTACCAAAGGGAAATCGGTCACGCCCCCGTTACCGCGCGAGGAGAAAATGTCGGGTTCCTCGAGGGGAAAAAAGAAGTCCCCCAGGAGAAAATAGGCATTTTGAGCTTGATTCAAGAGGTGACACGCCAAAAAAACAGTGTCATTCTTCGCTCGTTCAGTATTAAGATGTCTCGTACCGTGAAGGTATGTAGACGAATATTTCGTTTGGGAGGGACCCTATGGCAACGAAAGTAGCTAAAGTTGGTGTCAAGAAAGAAGAAGGCTGGCTCTATTATTTGGATAAGAAGGGAAATATTTCCCGAGCCAAGATGGGGCGTGGTCGCAAAGCTTCTAAGGCGAAACCTCAGGTTGTCGCTAAAGTGGGATTGAAGCGACAGACCGGTTATCTCTATTTCGTAGATAAGCAGGGAGATCTTTCGATGGCGAAGATGTCCCGCCGTGGCCGCAAGAAGAAAAAGAAATAGTCTCATTTCTTTTTTGCTCCTTTGCCGTCAGGGGACCGGCGTTTTTGAGTCATGGGGGAGTTCTGTGAGGGTGGCCCCCCACCGGAATCCTTGGCTATGCTTTGCAGGTCTATATTGTCTAGACCATTCTGCCCGCATATTGTCGGTCTCTGACTTTAGTGATAACACTGAGTCTTTATCCTGAGAGACCGTACATGCCTAATTTTATTTCCAAGCCGACCGAACCTAATAATGAACCGATTTTTGGATATCTTCCCGGTTCGTCGGAAACGACAGCATTAAAAAATCAATTGTCCCATTTTTCATCGGTAGAGATTGAAATCCCGCTGGTTATCAACGGGAAAGAGATCCGGACAGGTAAGTTAGGCACCTGTTCTCCACCGCACAATCACCGGCATAAGATTGCGACCTATCACAACGCCGGGCAGGAGGAGATCGCCTCCGCGATTCAAGGAGCGCTTCAGGCGCAACGAGATTGGGCGCGAACGCCGATGGAGGCTCGCCAGTCTATTTTTCTTAAAGCCGCCGATCTGTTAGCCACAAAATATCGCCCCATATTGAATGCGGCTACCATGCTTGGCCAAAGCAAGACCTGTCACCAAGCGGAAATTGATGCCGCGTGTGAGCTCGTCGACTTCTTTCGATTTAACGTATCGTTTCAACAACAGATCTATTCCATTCAACCCAATAGTGCCCCAGGCTTACGGAATCGGCTGGAATATCGTCATTTAGAAGGGTTTGTCTTTGCGGTCAGCCCGTTCAATTTTACGTCTATCGGGGGAAATCTCTCCACCGCCCCTGTTCTTATGGGGAATGTCTGCGTGTGGAAGCCGGCGTCGACCTCAGTATATTCCAACTATTTCATCATGAAGCTGCTTGAAGAGGCGGGACTTCCCCCCGGCGTCATTCAGTTCGTACCGGGAAAGGGCGCCGAAGTCGGCGATGTGGTCATGAAGCATCCTGAGTTCTCGGGGCTCCATTTTACGGGAAGTACTAATACCTTCCAGTCGATGTGGAAAACGATTGGGAATAATATTTCGGCCTACCGTTCTTATCCTCGAATCGTCGGAGAAACCGGCGGTAAAGATTTTGTGTTCGCTCACGCTTCGGCCGATGTCGAAGCGCTCACGGCAGCCCTTATTCGGGGCGCTTTTGAGTATCAGGGACAAAAATGTTCCGCGGCTTCTCGGGCGTATATTCCTAAGAGCCTTTGGCCAAAGCTACGAGAACGCTTGGTAGCTGAGATATCGCAAATTACGATGGGGGATGTCGCGGAGTTTAGAAACTTTATGTCAGCCGTTATCGATCGCAAATCCTTCGATAATATTTGTGGTTATATCGACCACGCCAAGAAGAGTTCGGAGGCAGAGCTAGTCATCGGAGGGGGCGCGGACTCCGAGACCGGGTATTTTGTCGAGCCCACCGTGATTGAAGCCAAGAGTCCCAATTACCGAACGATGACGGAGGAGATCTTCGGACCCGTTCTCACGGTGTTTGTCTATGAAGACAAGCAGTTTGAAGAGACTCTCCTGCTTTGCGATAAGACATCACCTTATGCGCTAACTGGGTCCATTTTTGCCCGAGAGCGCAGCGCTATTCTCGCCGCCCAAGAGACGCTTATCCATAGTGCCGGTAATTTCTATATTAACAATAAGCCCACCGGAGCGGTGGTTGGGCAACAGCCTTTCGGCGGCGCCAGAGGATCCGGAACGAATGACAAAGCGGGGAGTGCTCTGAACCTAATTCGATGGGTTTCAGCCAGAACCGTGTCAGAGACTTTCGTCCCTCCAACGAGTTTTCGTTATCCGTGGATGGAGTAGCGAAGTTTCCACTGTCCCCATTCTCAATTTTTTGATTTCTAAGGTGAATTTTGCCTGAAATTCGGAATAACCTAAAATCGAAAACCTAAAACCTAAAGGTCAAATGGAAAAATTTTCGGGAGAGACACGCGCTATTCCGGACTCACGGCAGCTGATCTGAGTGCCGGACATCCCCTCGGCTCTCGGTGGGCGTTGCAGGCATCCTGACAAATCCTTAGCGCCTGCTGGCATCGCAAGCCCTCCGGAAGTGGTTTTAAGACTTTGGACTGAACAGCCACGGGGCTCTGCCCATCATTCACTTCACTGGAGACTTCCGAGGGATTCTTGTCATAACAGCGGCATTCCGCCTGACCAATGGGCGAGTCCAACGGTTGCCCGTCCGCGGTGTGGCAGGTTTGATTCATCAAGAACGACGCATCTTGTTCATCGTAAACATACAGCGTGACCACATCTGACTCGTCCATCGTGCAAGGGGCACCTTTAATAGCGGGGCTGTAAAGACCCGCTGCGAGAGCGAGCAAAATCCAAAATAGAACGTGCGATCGTTTTTGAATAATGGCCTGCACAAACGTCCCTTTGCCAAAAAATTGAAATTAGTCGGAATAGAAGTACATAAATATAATACCGCCGATGATGCATCGGGTCAATTAGGCGAGGAATATCTGACTAGAGTTCTGCTAAGTATTGTAAACTTTCTATACAGTCATCTATGGACTCTCAGAAAATCCAACAGGTTGTAGCATACGGGTTAGCTATTTTCGTGCTCTCTTGCGCCTCCAATACCATTGTCGAAACGAAGGTCGCACCCTCTAAAATTCAAGATGGGGGAGGCTGTGCCCAGATAACCTCGTTTTTCCAGACCGAATTGGACCCCTACTGGCTGAAGACCGACGCGGCGTGGGAAGAGTACTTGAGGGAGCGTTCCTCGGTATCGGTGAATGGGCGCAAACTCTTCGCAGGATACCAAAAGCTTCGCGATGATCGAGCTCTGTTGTCGCGTGCTGAGGCGATTGAAGTGGCCTCTCGGGGGGTATCGGACGATTCGTGCCCGGATCGCCCAAGGTTGGTGCGTGCGTTAGAACTTTTGCATCGGAGCGTGCTTTCTGCAGCCGTCCAGTCCAAAGAGGCGAATACCGAGGTCCTCTTTCGTGATTTTGTCCGACGCAACGCTGCCTTTGGATTGGCTCTTCCGGGCGAAAAGAGCCAAATCAGTCCGGGCTCGCTCTACAGCCGTTTGGGTAACGTCGATGACCGTCGGCAACGCGAAAATCTAGCGAAGTTGTTTCAGGGCGGGAGAGCCAAAAAGTGGATGGATTGGGGCTTTAAGGATTTGGTGAAAGCGCGAAATGAAGAGGCGATAGCCAACGGTTTCAAGAGTTATGTCGAGTATCAGCTGTCCAAGATCGGATGGCCGCTCGAGGACTATCAAGCGACGATGAAGCGGATTCACGAGTTGTGGATGAACGATCTCAAAGCTAAATTTAAAGCTTGGGGCAAGAATCTCGGTATCGTAGAGCTCCAGTTTTATGATGTTCCCGCGTTCACTCAAGCAGGTCTACGAGCGGCGTTTAAGGCTGGCTCAAAAAATTTACTCTCCAACTTTCCCGAGGACGGTACGAATTGGTTATGCACCCAGTTAGGCATGCCGTTTGTCTCGGTCTCATCGGGCAAGAACGATGATGATTATTGGGTAGCCATGATCCGCCAGTGGCAAGTTTCCGAAGAAAAAGCCTCTCATATTTTTTTTGAAACGATCGATCCTGTGGAAGCGGGAGCGATGGGATTTGCGATCTCGGAACTCGTCTTGGCCCCAAGTTTTTTAAAACGTTGGTCCGACTCGCCTGCGCGCCGCGCGACGGTGGTTGGTAGGACCATCGTAGTGGATCCAAAAAATCTTCTTCCTCCATCAGTAACGCGTTTGATCTGGGCAGCCATGCGCGCCGACTTAGAATCACAAATATACGAACACCCTGATGAGGACTATGCCGATCTGTGGGCTAAATTGTTTCAAGAAAACTGGGGAGTCGAGCTACTCTCCTTTTATTCGGACTGGGATGATGATTCTTTTTTAGAAGTTCCAGGAACCGCTGCGGGAAAGGTGTTAGCCGCTCTCACGGGACACGCCATTGCCAAAGGTTTGTCGGAGCAGTTTCCGCCGGGGTGTTGCAGTCGGGCCATAGGAGACAAACTTCGCCAGGTGGGTTTTGCGACCGGTCGTGAATACGATTACAAAAGGCTTCTGGAACGACTAGGAATTAAAGATCAGCTCCCCTCTAGACTGGTCGAACAATACTGATCCTACGCTTGGTCAGTTTAGCCGTGCTTCCCACGCCGGTTTAGGAACTCACTCCGCGCATTAGCAGATCGTAATCGGGATAGTTGTCTTTGACATAGGTCTTCAATCTATCTTTGATCTGCTCTTCAATCTGTCTGGCTCGTTCTTTAGTGATGCCGTACTTATCGCCAATTTCTTGAAGCGTCATCGGATCTTCAGATACCAAGCGTTTCGAAAAGATAACCTTCTCCCGACCCTCCAGGGTTTGGGAGAACTGGAGCAAGATCTTGCCGAAGATCTCTTTCTGCTGAGCATCTCCCAGGCTTACGTCGATAGGTTCCGAAGGATCCAGGAGGCTTTGAATGTGCTCCCTTTTCTCATCGGGGCTCATCGGAGCGTTAAGAGAGAGGTCTGACTGGGAGAGGCGCTGGTCCATCTCTTCGACGTCTTTCTCGCGGACATCCAAGCGGCTAGCGAGAAGTTTCACGTTACCTTTGGGGGCTATCCCCATCTGCTCAAGGCGGTTTTGTTCGGCGCGAAGGCGATAGAAAAGCTTTTTTTGAGCTTGGGTAGTTCCCATTTTTACGAGCGAGTAGTTTCTAAGAATGGCCTCTTGAATGTAACTTCGTATCCACCATACCGCGTAGGTGGTCAGACGAACCTCTTTGTAGGGGTCGAAATCTTGTACGGCCTTCACCAAACCCATGTTTCCATCTTGAATCAGATCGAGCAGCTTGACCCGGTAGTGGACATATTCGTAGGCGATCTTAACGACAAATCTTAGATTGCTTGTGACCAGCTTTTGCAGGGCTTCGCGGTCGTTTTTTTCACGGTAGCGTATGGCAAGATCATGTTCCTCCTCGCGGCTAAGGAGAGGGTAACGATGCACCTCTTTCATGTATGTCTGCAGAAGAGGGTCGAAACTCGAAGTGGCGACGCTACTGGAGGTCTCGTCCTTGGGAACGAGGGATCGACCTGTTTTCTTAGCCTCTTTTGGGGTCGAAGTCTTTTCCCCCTTGTTTAGGGGACCTTTCGGGCGTGCGGGTGGTTTTGGCTTGGCAGGCGGTGTTCGGACAGCTTTCTTGGTTGGTTTGGTCACGCTGCCGGGAAGATACCAAACATAACAGGCATTGGAAAAGGGGCACGTCGATAAAGGGCTATTCTAGGCTTATGACGCGCCTAAAAAAGATAGTTGGGTTCGACTTCGAGCTGAGTTAGGCTAGCAGAGCAAAAATCATGGATAAACTGTTCATTTACCTTACGAACCTCTCCAGCAACATTGCCTATTTGGTAATTTTTGGCGTACTGGTCGCTTGCGGGCTAGGCTTTCCCCTGCCCGAAGACATTCCTTTGGTCGCCACGGGGTACCTCATTTGGGATACCACGCTCGATTGGTTACCCGCCCTTTTGGTCACCATGTCTGGGGTTTTGATTGGAGATAGCATCCTTTTCTTCATGGGAAGAAAGATGGGCATGCGGCTTCTGGAACATGGCAAGGTCCAGAGCCTTTTTAAGCCGGAAAAAATTCGACGTACCCGCGCCTATTTTAGAAAATACGGCGGCAAGGTGGTTTTCGTCGCCCGATTTGTGGCAGGCTTCCGCGGCATCGCCTTTTTCATGGCGGGCGCGATGAAACTTCGCTACACCCGCTTCATTCTTCTGGATCTACTAGCCGCCCTGGTTAGCGTCCCCATCTGGATAGGGATAGGCTACGGATTGGGGTATTACCTAGGCGATGAAATTTCGACCATTCTACAGAAGGTCAAACATCTCAAAACCGGATTCACGCTGGGCATCTTCTTTGTCATCTTTATCGTTTTGAGTCGGTACTATCTCAAGTATCAGAAGGCCAGACGTTCCGCGGCTCGCGCTAAGGCGCGGGCCTAGACAGCGAAGCCGAAGCCTTCGGCGACGCCAATGGAACCTAGGGATCGAGATTTTGGCCCCTTTTTCATATTGCCCGGATTGTTGTTTCGCCAAGCCGGCTTGCCCCCTCGCCTAATCATTCGGTTACCGTCTGCGGCGATGTAGATGACCGAACGGCCCTTACCTTCGATTGCTCTTACGAACATGCGTCACTGCCTTCACAACGGTCATTTTTCAACCTTAAATCCTTTCACTTCCATTAAGATCGGTAGGTGATGGTGCCCGGTAATCGCATGAGTTAGGATGCCTGTGAAACGAATGTTGTGTCCCATGAGTTTCCTGAGCTTTTTTTCGATCTTCTCATCAATCACGATCAGTTGGATCTCTTTTATGCCGGTTTCCTTTTCATTTTGAGAGGTGGGATCGGCCGCTCCTGTTACGGTGATCGGATTCTTCAGTTTCACAAGCCAAATGTGTTCAACCTCATCTCCCTTTTTTACGCTCTCGTAACCGGGAGGACCGGGATACATGCGAGTACGAAGAATCCCCTTCAGAGTCTCAATGTGGGGCTCGTAGTGGTAAATCTTCGGTTCTCGAGTGCGAGTAGTGGCGGCAGCTGCAAAAAACGTGGAAGCTGCTATTACCACAGTCAGAAGAAATCGCCGAACAAGTGTTCTCATAAACGTCAGGATTCTCGCGTGAAATAGACCTCCAAGCAAGGTCGTAGTTATATCAATTTCCAAGCGGGAATTGTCATTCCTAAGACTCTCAGTATGACATTTTCAAAGCATACAAAGGCGTGGGCCCGGAAAAAACGAGACTCTTTGTGATGGCTAGTGGACGGCCGGTTTCCATAAAGATCCCAGCACACCGCATCTTTGCATGATTTTGAGCATGAAGTATTGGATGTTTCGGTAGCCGTAGGCCATGCCTTTGATGACGGAGATTTTGCGGTTAATACCTTCGGAGATAGCGGAGCTTCTCTGAGTTTTGACGATATTAAGAAGCAGTTGGGTATGTCGGGTTAAATACTCAGCGAACTCAGTCAGAGCCGTTAAACCGATTTTAAACGCATCGACGCACCATCGGATGAGAAACTGTTCCGCTTCTAGTAACTGGTTTGTCTTAAACTCAAAGAACTCATAGAACACTTCTTTGTGAAGGTAAGCCTTGTAAAGCGGTTCATTTATTTTGGAGAGAGCCTCGAGACTTTCCAAATGTTTCTCTGTCATGTTTTCTTTTTTGTAACGAAGCACCCACTGCATGTTGCTAATGACCCGACGTTTGCTCACCGCCACAAAGGAACCCACTGAGAGCTCCTTTCTTGCTTCGTCAATGGCTCGATTGAGTCGTTGCACGACGTGGAATGGATCCGGCACTTCTATGGCGTGGGGAATATATTCTTTGCAGCTATCGGCGTAGGGTTTGTGTAGGTCTTTTGCGACGGTACGGATTTTCTCGCAGCGCTCTTTTCCCAGAGCCAGAAAGAACTGATCTAGACTCTCTTTCTTATTTCCCGCAGAAACCCAGATGACGTCCTTGGTGTCGGTGTCTGTTACGATAGTGACGTAACTATGCCCCTTCTGAAAGCTCTTCTCGTCGACTGAAATATGTTTCGGGTCTGGGATCTGCACCTGTTGAATGAGTCGAAGTAAGACTTCGTGGTCAATTTTG
>Ga0206963_10190_pt1 | contig 19505 bp, 18 predicted proteins | sample Alteio_BWOrgHeat_28_FD_152958 | JGI IMG/M metagenome (GOLD analysis project Ga0206963, IMG submission 152958) | Enriched cells from forest soil in Barre Woods Harvard Forest LTER site, Petersham, Massachusetts, United States -... | ecosystem: Environmental > Terrestrial > Soil > Temperate forest >... | reverse complement strand
TTGTTGAGGCGGTCGTAAACCAGCATCAGCTTGTACAGGCTGATGTCCTGCAGTTCCTCGCCGGGTTGGGTCACTTTTTCAACCTGCTCCAGGTCGGCGGCTATGTTGCCGCGTTTCTCCTGTAGAAAGCGCTCGTCCTCGTAGGGGCGCAGCTCTTCGCATACCGTTTTTATCTTTTTATATTCTATCAGCTTTTGAATCAGCTCCTCGCGATGATCTACGGGATTGCCCTGCTCGTCTACCTCGAAACGCGGCAGCAGCATCTTGGCCTTTATCCGCATCAGGGTCGATGCCACATAAATAAACTCGCTGGCCACCTCCATGTCAAGGCTCACCATCTGGTGCAGGTAGTTCAGGAAGTCGTCGGTAATTTTGGCGATGGATATGGCATGGATGTCCAGCTCATCGCGCTCAATAAAAAACAGCAGCAGGTCAAACGGCCCTTCAAACTGGGGCAAATGTATCTCAAAGCTGTCTTCGGTGACCATAGCCAAATGTAGCAGAAATTGTCTGAACTCGAATTTATTGAATTGTAAGAATTAATAGTTAATAGAATAATTCAACCATGCGTATTCTATAAATTCTTTAATTCTTAAAATTCGGGTTCAGACATTTTTATCTTAATTTTAACAATAAATTGTCGTAATTTGTAAGTTCAAATACTGTTATTAATGTCAATGCAAGTACCCGCGGGCAATTTACTGCAAACCATAAACTATCCATCTGATTTAAAGCAACTTAGCGAAGATCAGCTTGAGCAGGTTTGCCAGGAGCTGCGGCAGTATATTATTGATGTTGTTTCGGTAAACGGCGGTCATTTTGCCGCCAGCCTGGGCGTTGTGGAGCTTACTGTTGCCCTGCAATACGTACTTAACGCTCCTTACGACCAGTTGGTGTGGGACGTTGGCCACCAGGCTTACGGCCATAAAATACTCACTGGCCGCCGAGATAATTTTCATACCAACCGCATACACAACGGCCTCAGCGGCTTCCCAAAACGTACCGAAAGTATTTACGATACCTTTGGCGTGGGCCACTCGTCCACCTCTATCTCGGCTGCGTTGGGTATGGCCGTGGCATCGCAATATAAAGGCGAGACCGACAGGCAGCACGTGGCCGTTATAGGCGATGGCGCCATGACGGCGGGCCTGGCATTTGAGGCGCTGAACCATGCGGGTATCGAAAACTCGAACCTGTTAGTGATCCTGAACGACAACAACATGTCGATAGATCCCAACGTGGGTGCTTTAAAGGAATATTTGACCGATATAACCACGTCTAAGCCATACAATCGCTTCAGGGATGATATTGCCCATGTGCTTACAAAAATCTCGGCCATGGGTCCCGATGCGTTTAAATTCGCCAAGAAGATAGAGAAAAGCATAAAGGGTACGCTGCTTAAAAAGAGCAACTTTTTTGAGGCGCTGCAATTCAGGTACTTTGGCCCTATCGACGGGCACGATGTTAAGCACCTTGTTAAGGTGCTAAACGATCTGAAGGACATCCCCGGCCCCAAACTGCTGCACTGCATTACCACCAAAGGCAAGGGCTATGCATTGGCCGAAAAGGACCAGACCAAATGGCACGCCCCCGGCTTGTTTGATAAAATAACCGGCGAGATAAAAAAATCAAAGGCCGATAAGCCGCAACCGCCAAAATACCAGGATGTATTTGGCCATACCATTATTGAACTGGCCGAGCAGAATCCCAAAATTATGGGTATTACGCCTGCCATGCCGTCGGGTTGTTCATTAAACCTGATGATGAAGGCCATGCCTAAACGCGCGTTTGATGTAGGCATTGCCGAGCAGCATGCCGTAACCTTCAGCGCCGGCTTGGCTACCCAGGGCTTGATACCGTTCTGCAATATCTACTCCAGCTTTATGCAGCGGGCATATGACCAGGTGATTCACGACGTTGCCCTGCAAAAGCTAAACGTTGTTTTTTGTTTGGACAGGGCCGGTATGGCCGGCGCCGATGGGCCAACGCATCACGGCGCTTATGACCTTGCTTACATGCGCTGTATCCCTAACATGACGGTTTCGGCCCCAATGAACGAGGAAGAACTGCGCAACCTGATGTTTACCGCCCAGCAGGACGATATGGGCCCGTTTGTGATACGTTACCCCCGCGGCAATGGCGTTATGGTCGACTGGCGACGCCCGTTAAAGGCTATCCCGGTAGGTAAGGGCCGCAAAATATGTGATGGTGAGGAGATTGCCATACTTTCAATAGGAACAATAGGAAACGAAGTGGTGAAAGCCGTTACAGGTTTAAATACCGACGGTTACTATCCCGCCCATTACGATATCCGTTTTGTAAAACCGCTTGACGAAGCCCTGCTGCATGATGTTTTAAAGAAATTCAGCAAGGTGATAACGGTTGAAGATGGATGCAAGGAAGGCGGCATGGGCAGCGCCATATTAGAGTTTATGGCCGATAACAATTACCATGCGCAGGTTATCCGCCTCGGTATACCTGATAAATTCATAGAACACGGCGAGCAACCCGAGCTCTGGGCCGAATGCGGCTATGATGCCGAATCCATTGCCACAACCGTTAAAAGTTTGGTGGTGAAAAGGAATACGCATACTATTGCTTCATAGTCCGAAAGTCGGGAAGACTGAAAGTCCGAAAGTACATGTAAGGTAAAAGTTGTTCGGTAAGAGTTCGCACCCAAGTGACAAAGGCATCAATCACTCTAACCATTTCACCACTCACCCAATCAACCACTCACCAACTCAATGCGGCTTATAACTCGCCAGATCGCTGTAAATGGCCCTGAATGAACTGCGTATGCCAATAGTCAGCATGGCTGTTTTGTCATTGAACATGGTGTTCTTCTCATCACGATACAAGCCCTCCACCTCTATGCGTAAGTTATATTTGGGGTTAAGCACATAAGCAACTTTGCCATCTAAATAATACATATTGGTGGTTAGGCCCTGGCCAATATAGTTACCTTCGGTTTTTGCAGGATTGGTATAATCCTCAAACGGATCCTTACCATAGTTCAGCCCGTTAATATCAAGCCCGTAATGGCCATAATCAGCCTCTCCAGAGAAGTCGAAACGTTTGTATGAGTAGTTTATCAAACCCACATATTCGCGGAAGTTAGCGCCCCAGGGCTGTGCCAGGGGCTCGCCGTTACTGGTGTAGCTGATTATAGGGCCGCGTTCAGAGTAAGTATACGGCTTTACCGTGTTGGTTTCGATATCATAGTTCAAACCGTTAACACCGAACAGGTTTGCACCTTTAAAACCAAACTGGTACCCGAATTTATTACGATAGCTGCCCTGGTCGTTAAAAAATTGCTGCGACTGGAACTCATCAAGCATAAACTGCCCGTACATGGTAATCCAGTCGGCTATTTTGTATTTACCGGTGCCGCCTATTAGCGCGTTATCCGGCGAGCCGTTTGATGCCTCCAGCGGGCGCAGGAAGGTTATCGGATTCAGGTAAGTAACATCAAAACCGCGGTAGTTGCCCTTGTCATCACGGTCGTACCATATTACTGAGTCAAAGAAACCAAAGGATACACGTTTGCTCACGTTCCAGTCCAGGTAATGAAAAACACCCCATTTATGGCGCTGGTGCCCTAACGAATCAAGGTCAATAGGGTCATTCATATATGTCCACATCACCATATACTTTACATTGCCCAGGGTAGCCGTTAGTTTCAGGAACGGCGACGGCGACGAGTAGTCAGACAGGAACAACGAGCGGTAGCCATCGCCAATAAATGTCCTGTCGTGCCCAAGGGTGATGTTCAGAAATTTTATGGGTGTGTATGATGCCACGGCGGTATAATATTGCCAATCGTATCCATTGATACCGTTGGTATGGGCTTTAGCCTGCCCTGGTATCACGCCCGTTTGACCGATATAGGTCGATATATATTCAGGAAAAGTGGCCTGGTTACCGAAATACATAAAGTTATAATAGAACTTATTGCTCACGGTACCGCCAAATTGCGCTCCGTATGATATCAGCGAGGTATTCTCTTTTCCTCCCGAAAAATTCTTGCCTACGGTAAAGTCAGGTAGCAGGTCGGCGTAAAAAGTGCTGTTGGTTCCTTTAATATCTATCAAATGCTCGTTAAATAATTTGCGGTAGCCCCAGCCATGCTGTTTGCCGTCGTTATTACGATCCATTAAAGTATCATACCTGAACTTCAGCAGCGAATCGTCCATAAAATAAGGCTTTAACGATGTATGCTCCATTGTTTGGGTCGAATAGGCATCCTCGTTCAGCTTTTGGTAAAACTGGTAGTTGTAAGGCTGGTATTCCACCTGCGCAAAAGCCGCGCCGCCGGCTGCAATAAGTAGTATAATTATGATAGATATTTTTTTCATATACATGCTATTGAAAGTATTAAGCGCTATTCAAAATAATTTAGTGTTTTAAAGCCGCCCTTTTTTAAATAATCATCCTTTTTTACCAGGTGCAGGTCGGCCTGCATCATGTCGCTCACCAGCGCTTGCAGGTCATATTTGGGCACCCATCCTAACTTTTCCTTCGCTTTGGCAGGGTCGCCTATCAGCAGGTCAACCTCTGTCGGCCTAAAATACACAGGGTCAACCTTTACAACGGTTTGCCCAAACCGAAGCGCATCTTCATTAAGACCGAGTTCGGCTACTTTTGTTTGGTCAATATCAATTATCACGCCGCGTTCGTTCTCATCCTTCCCACTAAATTCTATCTCAATACCCAGCTCGCCGAACGCCATTTTTATAAACTCGCGCACGGTAGTGGTAACGCCAGTGGCTATTACAAAGTCCTCTGGCACATCCTGCTGCAGCATCAGCCACATGGCCTCAATATAATCTTTGGCATGGCCCCAGTCGCGCTGTGCCGATAAGTTACCTACATATAAGCAATTTTGCAAACCAAGGGCAATTTTCGATGCCGCACGGGTAATTTTGCGGGTTACAAACGTTTCGCCGCGTATAGGGCTTTCGTGGTTAAACAATATACCGTTGCAGGCATACATATTATAGGCCTCGCGATAGTTCACTATTATCCAGTACCCGTACAATTTGGCAACCGCATACGGCGACCGCGGATAAAATGGCGTGGTTTCACTTTGCGGCACTGCCTGCACCAGGCCATAAAGCTCGGAGGTTGATGCCTGGTATATGCGTGTTTTTTTGGTAAGGTCCAGCAAACGGACAGCTTCCAGCAATCTTAACACACCAATACCATCGGCATTCGCGGTATATTCGGGGGTGTCAAAACTAACTTTAACGTGGCTTTGGGCCGCTAAATTATAAATCTCGTCGGGCTGGGTTTCCTGTACAAGGCGTATCAGGTTGGTAGAATCGGTCAGGTCGCCGTAGTGCAGCTTAAATTTAACATTCTGCTCGTGCAGGTCGTGGTATAAGTGGTCAATCCTATCGGTATTAAATAACGATGACCGCCTTTTTACGCCATGCACTTCATAACCTTTTTTCAGCAAAAATTCGGCTAAGTATGCGCCGTCCTGCCCGGTTATTCCTGTTATTAAAGCTGTTTTCATTAGATAATATTAAGCTTACACTTATTATATTACAATATTATCAATTTAATTGCAAAACAGGGCAGGCCTAAACAAGATAAGATGGTTTTTTATTTTGGTCGAAACAGCATAAAGCGTGCAACAAATCCGAAATCGAACATCCGAAATCTCAAATCTTCAGATCCCCGCCACCCGGTCTTCCAGTTCTTTATACCAATCCTGGCCGTACTTGCGTATAAGCGGTTCCTTTAAAAATTCGTGTACGCGCACCTGTAATTCATCTCCAAAAGAGCAGGCAGGGCTGCAAATGCTCCAGCGGTCATAGTTAAGCACGTCAAATTCAGGATATTTAGTTATGCGGATAGGATACAAATGGCACGATATAGGCTTCTTCCAGCTGATGTCGCCTCTTTCGTAGGCTTTTTCAATGGCACATTTGGTTATGCCGTTCTCCCAGATCACATAGGCGCACTCCTTGTTTACATCAACACATGGCGTGGTATAATCGCCTTCAAAATCAGTAACGTGAGTGCCAACCTTTTCAATAGTTTTGATGCCTTTTTCGGTCATGTATGGCTTTACTTTGGGATATATTTCCTTCAGTATATCCAATTCATCGGCGTTCAATGGCGCACCCGAATCGCCTTCCAGGCAGCAGGCCCCTTTACATTTATTTAAATTGCACACAAAGTTGTTTCTAACAACGTCCTCATGCACCAAAGCATTTCCAACTTCTATCATCTTACTTACTTTACCGGGTTCAACGGATACTTTAGGCCTTTGGCGGCAGTAAGATCCATCGTTAAGCTCCCTACTACAACTTCAACGTGCGCTTTTACCGGGATGCGGTTGTTGTCATCCGTTATCCACAGATACAACTTGCTATCCTTGCGGAATATACGCCCCGGTATTATCGTCGGGTTAAATTTAAGGCAATTAAATGTACCAAGCGAGCAAGTTACCTTTTCTTTGCCAACATAGGTAATACCCAGCTTATTTACAGCATCTTCCAAAAAATACTGCAGCTCAAATTTTTCGCCGATATGCATTTTTGATACATCCAGATTTCGCGCAAAATAATATGCTGATACAAAATCGAAAACATCACCTTTTGAAGTATAGGTACCCTTATTAGCTATTATTTTGTTTTCTTCATGCTCAAAGGTCACCTTGTCGCTGTGTTTCCAGCTGCCTTCATGCCGATTCTCGGCATAGTAATAAGGTAATAGCGTTTTTTCATCCACAAAACTCTCGTACCGGTTACGCACCTTGTAAAAAATATCAAAGCTGCCGGCAGTCCTGCCTTCGGCAATGATATGCAGGGCGGGGTGCCCGTTAAACTTGATGTCCGATCTTTCAACCCTCAGGTCGGCCTCGGCGGCTGTAAATATACCGTATTTTAACCGGTAGCTAAGCTGCTCGCCCGCCTGGAAAACCGGCTCGGCTACTTTGGTCAACTCCTGGCCGTGCCCGGCAGTAAAACAACATGTTATGAATAATAGGGAGAAAATAAATGATCGCATAATGAATGTAAAACCTGTAGGATAAAGTCCGATCGGTGATTTTTTGTTTTATAAACAGGTTTCTACATTTATTATTGTGCTATTTCATTTTTCCTCGGAGCTTGGCAGGACATATTTGCCTCTACTTCCGATAACGACTTAAGGCTTTCGGCTCAGAACTTAAGACTTTCTCTTAAAGATAGGCACTGTAGAACACGGCTCGCCAAACATCAGGCTTTTAACCACGGGGGTCAGTTTTTTAGCCAGTTCGACATAAGCCGACACAGGTACCGGTGTATCGCCGCAACCTTTTATAACAATGCGCTGGTCGCGGTATTGTTCCACGTCTATTTTGGCCATTTCCTTTTCAAATAGCACAGTTTCCAATACTTCGGCATTGCCAAAAACAACTTCGCGGGCATATGGCGCCATGCGGTTAGCCAGCAGCATATAGGCCCATGCAGGTACTATGGCATCCTCGCTGCAGGTAATGCCAACGTTCCTGCCTTCATACTGCGTCCAGTCGTGCTCCTTAACAAACTCCCTGAAGTCCTTCTCACGCAATATAAGGCCCTGGAACAGGTTATCTTTAATATCATATACCACACGCTCACCAGCGGGATAAAATGCCGCTGGGTCCAAAGTAACCAGCCCGCTCTGGGCCACTTTGTTCACAAAATCTTCCTGTATTTCCATTGCTTTTTAAAAAAAACAGAATTGTCCTAAAATAAAAATCCGGGAGCAGCTATAACGCCGGTCCCGGATGCAAAATTAGTTTAAATTATGGCTATAACAGTTTGTACCTGTAATCTTTTACATTCGCCTTATCTTTCAGTGCATCAAACACCTGCTGCTGCGAGCGTTGCAGCAACATTTGGCCTATCTGTTGTTTTTCCCTAACCGCATTAGTAAGCGCTGCCGGTTTTACAAACCCATCAACTGCAAATACATATACGCCAGCCTGACCAATTACCGGGCCGGATAATTTACCTGGCTGCGATGCAAAAATGGTACCCACCACCTTGTACTCGACCGATCCACCAGGGATCATCGGGTTGGCGGCAACCAAATTTTGCAATGGAGTAACGGTACTCCCCACTTTTTGGGCTACCTGGCTTAAATTGCTTGAGCCGCTTACAGCTGCCTGTAATTTGTCGCTCAGCATTTTGCCTTTAACAGCATTTATTACCTGTGGTTTGATCTGTGTCTTTACCGACTCCAATGGCAGTATGCCCTTTGGTTTAATTTCGGTTAAACGGGCAACGATATATTGAGTGCCTAGTGTAAACACCTGGTCCGAGAAATCACCAACGTCTGATTTATAGGCCCATCTTACCACATCTCGTGCGTCCTCAACACCCATAAAGCCACTGGCCTCGCCGGTAATATCAGCTGCTACAACGGTTTTTAACCCTGCTTTTTTAGCTTCGTCGTCAAAATTCTCCTTGGTTAATTTACCCAAAAATCCCTGCGCCTTGCTGTATGCTGCCGATTGGGTTGATGTGCTTGCGGTTATAGGTTTATCAACTACGGCAACCTTTACCACTTTTGATGAACCTTTCTGATCCTCTATCTCGATGATGTGCACACCGAATTGCGTTGTAACTATTTTGATATCGCCTTTTTTTCCATTAAAAACCGCATCGTCAAAAGGCCCTACCATGGTGCCGCGGCCAAATGTACCCAGTTCGCCACCTTTTGAGGCGGATCCATCAACCGAATATTGTTTTGCCATATCGGCGAACGTTGCCTTGCCGCTTTCTATCACTTTCTTTATTGAATCGGCTTTGGCCAGGGCTTTTTCAAGGCCCGCATTAGGGGCTATCAAAATGTGCCTTGCCTTTACTGAATCGGGGCCTATACGTGCATCAACCAACTTGGCTACTTTGTAGCTGCCATTGTCAAAATAAGGCCCATAAACAAAACCGGGACTTGCGCCAAACATAACCGAGTCAAGCATTTTTGGCTGCAACTGGCCCTTGCGCTGGTAAACCATTGGCGTTTTTGTTTCGGAATTTACCTCCACGAAAAGCGAATCGTTTGTGCTGGCTTTAAAATCGGTAACAACCTTATCCATCTGTGTTTTTACTGCTGCCGAATCGTCTTTTGAAGGCGCTGCATTAAACACAACATACTCAAGGCTCCTGGTTTCCTGTTGATTCTGGAATTCACCTTTATGGTCGTTATAATAATTCTGGTAATCCTCGTCTGTTACGGCAACCTTATTGTCAGGTATCGATGAGTAGCTCAACTCAACATATTTAAAATTAACCAGCTTGTTCTTGTTCTCATAATCATCCTTAGCCTCAAGCGAATTTACATAAAGCGCATTGCCAACCAGGTTCATGTATTTTTCCCGGCGCCTGTTATCTATTATCTGGCGCACAAACTCATCCCAGCGGGCGTGTATAGGGTCGTCAGCCTTGGCTGTTTGCAGGTTGCTTAAAAAGGTGTTCAGCTTTGTGCGGTCAAGCTGCCCGGTTTGCGGGTTACCAAATGCCTGAATGATCTGCTGACTCGGATTATCACCCTGTATCAACGATTGAATCTCATCATCGCCAACCACCAGACCCAGCCTGCTCATTTCTTTCGATAATATTTTTTCGGTAACAGCCTCGTCCCAGGTAGTTTCCTGTATATAATTTTTTATCTGCGGCGTCAGGGTACCCTGGCGCGACTGCTGCATAAAATTATTCGTATTGGTTTCAACTTTATTATTGAATGTATCCAGCGCTATCTTTTCGCCGGCCACATCGCCTAATTCATTGTTATCACCATGAAAGTACGAACTGCCGTAATGAGCAACTTCGCCCGCGATAAATGCAAAAAGCGAGATACCTATCACCACAGCTATTATCAACCCCATACGGTTGCGTAAAAAACCGATTATTCCCATATAAATTATATTACATTAGTATTACTCAAAAAAGAGGCGCAAGATACAACTTTTAGTAAAATTTTTTAATAGAATTTACATTAGTGTTTTTGTGGTGTTTTTTGATGATAAAGAGGGATGTTTTGGGCGGTGGAAACGGTTGGTTTGTGAGGCGGGATAGATGGGTGTTTTAGGGAGAGACTGTGGGTTTGAAATAATGAAAGTTGGATTTGTAACGTAGATTGTTGGACGTGCAGGGGAGAGATCTGGATTTGTGAAGGAGCGGCAGCGACTTTGTGAGGAGAAATTTGGGAGTTAGTAAAAATGGATATGTAGCGGAGTAAAATTATGATTTAGTTTATTTGGGCGTTCCCGCTGATAGAAGCGGGTCGCGCTATCCGGCTCATACTACACAGGCCTTAAGCTCGGTGCCGGTATCCGCTACTATCGCTAACGCAGGCTCGTCTGAACCTTGATTCACTTGATTAAAAGATTTGCCTGATTTTCCTGGAAATAAGGAAATGACTCGACTCATGGTTCAAACATTTTTTGACTCCCGACTCAAGACTAAGGACTCAAGACTAACTAAGGATGCGCCGGGCTCTGGCCCGCCAGGCTATCCGTAACGCTGAATATACCAGTTGAGTTGGTAACCGTCCAGTGGTTTAAGCTTTGGTCGCTATTAAAGCCGGTACCATTCATGATGTCGCCATTGGCCATAGTTATTTGCACCGTTTTGCTGGAATGCATTTGTTTTATGGTTTGGTCCCATATCAATTCCTCCGAACGGAATGTCTCGCCTTTCTGATTTCGGGCAACCACATTTTTACGGAATACTATCTTTTTATCGCGCTCGTTCTGTATGGCGTAATTGGATGTTAGTGTGCCTATCTGGTTAAGGTCCTTGTCGTAAAAAATAACCTTTACGCCTTTGGGCATTTCGTTGTAGGGATTTTTGCCCTGGTACTGCAGCAGCAGCGGGCTAAACATGCGGCCTTTAACTTTTGCCGAGTCGCTGTAGATCACATCAACCCCGGTAAAGGTTTCCACCTCCTTGCTCACATCTTCCGACGATATTTCCTGAACTTTTTTAAGATCGTTCTCGCAGGCCGATACCATAAGGATGCCTGCAAGCAACGCAGGCCAGCACAGGTATCTTAAAAACTTCGCCCTGTTAAACATAAACGGCTACTCTAATTTATATTTAATAAACCACTTGTCGTTAAGGGTGAATGATAAGTGCAGGTTAACGTAGTTCTCTTTTACAAGCCCATTGGCTAATGTGCCGCGCTGACCAACTTCAGCAGCAAAATTTATTTTATAGAACGCGGTAGCGCTTGGGTGCAAGGGTAAACCTAAACCAAAAGTAACCGCGTAGCTGCGGATATTGGTTGATGTATTATTCAAGGGATCGGCCACGTCTATGTAGGTCTTATCATAAATAAAGCCTAATTTATAATCAACAGTTGCCCAATAGTTGCCGAGCGCGTTAATATTCGGCGTTATCTGGCCGCCCAAATTATAGGTCTGGCTGTTTTGCAGGCCCTGGTTAACGCCACCAATGCTCAGTTGCGACCAATTGGCTGTACTGTATTCGGCGCCTATTAAATACTTGCCTTCGTTTACAAACGTTAGCCCAAAGTGGTTTATCTGCGGAAGCTGGATCTTGGTTTTAGGCGCTTTTGTTGATGTTATACTATCAAGCGCAACGTTCTCGTTACCGCTGCTGTCATAGGTATACTGGCTTACAATATGGGTATACTGGCTGTTTATCTGGCTGTTTGCTGAAGCCGAATAACCCAATATCAGGTGTTTTGTATTGCTGAAATCAATGGTGTATTGTGCGCCATAATCATAATTTATACCGCCTATAGCGTAAGAGTTTTCCTCACGGGAATTTAGTGTACCCGGCAGTGTAGGTATTTCTGTTGAGCTGTATTCTTGTAATTTACCAAATATATACGATACGTTGCCGCCTATTGAAAAGTGTTTGCCAATACCGAAACCGTAACCGATGTAGGCTTTTGATAAGCCGCCGTCGCCGCTATATATATAATTTACGGCGTTGGTATCTGCTGCTGCTCCTGTGCCAAAATTCTTTTGTGTAGTTTTATAATTGTAACCTAACTGGCTGTAAGGCAATAAGCCAAAGCTTAAAGCAGAACGGCTGGTAACCGGCAGCGCGAATGCAACATGGCTAAGCCTGAAGTTGGCATTAGTTTGTGATGCCTGCCCGGTTTGGTTAAGCGTAAGTATATCGCTGTATAAACCCATATCAATAACCGTATAATGTATGGTGCTGTAGCTTGAAGGATTAAGCGGGTTGATGTTAAAATAGCCGCCGATGCTGTTGGTAGCTGTAGAAATATCGCCCATGGCGATGTTTTGCGGCAGTACCTGCGGAACAATATCGCCCAAACCAAATTGCGAATAAGGAGAGCTTGAAGTAGCTGTTGATTGTGCCTTTGCCCCGAATGCTGAAACGGCAAGTAAAACTATTATAAAAAACCTGGTATATTTAATCATTATGCTTTTGTATCGCTGCGTTTAATCCTTTTAAAACCAAATATGGTTCAATTTTTATGTAGGGGGCAAAGATGCTATTTTTCAATAGAGTATCAAAAAAAATACTGTCGCCCCCGGTTAACACTATATTCAGTTGTTGTTCGTGCTTATGGTAGCTTTCAATAAAACCGGTAAGCTCGTATTTTATGCCGTTTTGCACACCCGATAATATTGCCGTATAGGTATCATTCCCAAATTCGGGTTTAAAGGTTATATCTTCTTTTAGCAATGGCAAACCGGCTGTATAATTATTTAAAGCCTTATAACGCATATTTAGCCCCGGCGATATACTGCCGCCAGAATAATTGGCATCGGCATCGATAAAATCGTATTTAATGCAGGTGCCGCCATCAATAACCAGCGTGTTTTTGCCGGGATACAGGTGCGCAGCGCCAACTACGGCCGCCAGTCTGTCGAGTCCTAAGGTTTTTGGTGTAAGGTAATGATTGCGTATCCCCGTTGTCATTTCAGCATTAAAATACTTTACCGGAACTTTTCCTTTTAATACTGTTAACCATTCTTCTTCATCCCCTTTTACCGACGATACGATAGCTTTATTGATGGTATAATTAGTTAATATATTATTAGCCGTGTGTGCATCCGGTTGCTGATATTGACTGGCAAATAGTAACTCGTCCTGTTCAAAAACCGCGATCTTTGTGAGTGTATTACCAATGTCAGCAACCAGGTTGGCCATCAGGCTTTCACCATTGATAATATCGATTCAAAAATTGCAAGTCCGTCGTCATTGCCTACCAGCATTTCGGCGGCGCGCTCAGGGTGCGGCATCAAGCCGAACACATTGCGCTTTATATTACAAACACCTGCTATATTTTCTAATGATCCGTTCGGATTGGCATCGGTGGTAACATTACCGGCCTCATCGCAATACCTGAATAAGATCTGGTCGTTATCCTTAAGCGACTGCAAAACATCAGCATCGGCAAAATAATTACCCTCGCCATGAGCGATAGGAATTTTTATAGCGCGTTGCGGATCTATCTGCGAAGTAAGCATGGAGTTTGATGTTTCAGCCTTCAGATAGGTGTTGCGGCAAATGAATTTACGGTTCTCGTTGTGCAGTAGTGCACCGGGCAATAAGCCGGCTTCGGTCAACACCTGGAAACCATTGCAGATACCCAACACATAACCCCCATTTTCGGCAAAGCTGATCACTTCCTGCATTATCGGCGAAAAGCGGGCAATAGCGCCCGAACGCAAATAATCGCCGAAGGAAAAACCGCCTGGCAACACAATAAATTCGGCGCCCTGCAGGTCGTGGTCTTTATGCCAAAGCCTGGCAACAGGCTCGCCGGTTAACCGCTCCAGCGTATATATAATATCCTCGTCGCAGTTGGACCCGGGAAATATTACTACTCCAAATTTCATTGCCTTAGTATTTTATGCTACAAAACTAACATAACAGCCGAAATTTGAACGAATTTAATAGTTAAAAAGTGTTAAACTGGAAATAGATGATGCTGGCAAGCAGCACAAAATATAGCGTTTCATACACCCATTTATTGCTGGCATACAAAAAATAATAGGCAAAAAACACCGCGGTGGGCACCGCACAAAGTAAAAAATGGGTTAAATTAAACTCCGCCTTAACATAAAACGACAGCCCCGCTATCAGGAACATAAAAAACAGCAACTGGAACGATTTGCGGATCTGCACATAACTTTTAAAAAAGTTTTGCCGCAGTTTTACAAAACAAAGCAGCAATATAAGCGCTACAGGTATCAGCTCCAGGTAATTGTAATAGCCGATATTGATATGATTTGGAAATTTGCTGCCCAGCGGCAGAAATATATTAAAGAACTGATCGAGCCTGTCGGTGAAATAAAAATATACCGCTAAAAAAAAGTAAACGGTGGCATAACCTACTATCCCCGTAACCCACTCGCGCCAGCGGAATGGCACGAAGATGATGAGCGCTACCCATATCACCAAAAACAAATAAATAAACGGGAAATAAATGAGCGAGCCCACGGCAACTATCATCCCAAGGTCATAAGCGGTTGATTTTGCATCGTCGCCTTTATACATGCCCAGCAATTTAAACAGCATCCATATCACCAAAAAATTGCATAACAAAGGCTGACTCAATACCAAAAACGGCATAAAAAGACTCGATACGGTAACGTACATCAATGCCGGTAAAAAGCTGGGCTTGCTTAATAAATTGTAGTAGTTGACGAGGTAATTAACCAGCAGCGCCTGTATCAACACAACTACACCGGCCAAAAACAAATTGGTACCGGGTGTAAAAATATGCTCGTAATGTGCGGGTATCAGCGACCGGGCGAAGGGCTCCAGCAGGGCAAAATCAATATTGGCGGGCGCGTGCAATACATATACTACCCGCAGCGCAAATAGCAATACTACCAGCCATATAATATTAAGCGGATTAAAGCTCCGGAACGCCCTTATGATCATAATAAATTCCCGGCGGCAATATTAGCAGAAAAACGGCGCATGCTAAAATCGCTTATCGTTTTGCATAGGTTTTAATCATATTATCCACTATCTGCGCAGTCTCGTCGGGGAAATCAACGGTTATCTCGTTGTCGTTGGCCAGCCAGTTGGCTATCTGGGTATCAAAGTACTCATCAATGCCGCCTACAACGGTAACGCCCAGCTGTGCCGCTGCGAGTGCATTACAGCGCTGCTCGTACTGGCCGGTCATAGGTATCATCATTACCTTTTTTTGCAGGTACAGGGCCTCGGCAGGGCCTTCAAAGCCGCCGCCGGTTAGCAGGCCTGCGCTACTGGCCAGGCATTTGTTAAAGTCTTCGTTATTCACCGGGCATATGCGCACATTCCCTTCCTGGTATGAGTTTTTTTGCCGTTTTGAGAACACATGCCACTCTACATCCTTCGCTTTTTTCAGATGGCTCAACAAAATTTTATCATCGTAAGCAGGCAGGTAAACCGCGTAATGGCCCTTGTTTGATGTTTCGGTATTGCGGATCTCGCTGCGGATAACCGGTGTATGAATAAAATCATCATATCGCTCAAAGTGGAAACCAATATGATAGGTAGTGGGCGAGTAGTATTTAAAGAGCCATTCGGCATAATTCCACTTGGCAGGGCGCGGTGTTTTGGGCGAAACGAACGAACATTGGTGGCTCAATGATACTGATGGCACTTTTTGCAGCCGGCATGCCCAGGCACTAACAGGTTCAAAATCGTTAATGATGAGATCGTATTGACTCAACGGCAGGCTGTGCATGTCTCGCCAAAGCTGCGGCAGGTTCATGATCTTAAAGGTGGCCCAGTTATCAACCCCGCCATGTGTGCCAAACACAAAACTGAACCCATGAAATTTATACTTTATTGGCTGCGACAGGCTCACATCGGCTTGCGTACCGCTGATGAGCAGGTCAACCTCGCCATATTGCTGCAGCAGGGGGACAATCTCCCGCGCGCGGCTGATATGCCCGTTGCCTGTGCCCTGTATGCCGTAAAGTATTTTCATGTGCGGATGAATGCGGGGTCAATTTAGTAAACAAAAATGGACTACGGGCTAAATCGCAAATGCAATATTATTTATACCTTTATTGTTGCTTAAACCAGTATATGAAATACTTATTTTTCGTATTCCTATCTCTGTTTGCTAATTCGGCGTTAGCTCAAAATGTGAATCAGAAAGATACTGTTTATTTTTTGGTTGACACGACAAAATCTCCAGGCGAGACCAATATAAAGATAACATCGGAGCGTGTTGAATATGTTAAAGATTTTGATTTTAAAAACCCATGCATTGTTAGTGGCAAGTCGGCATCATTCTTTTGCAATTGTTCTGATCAAAAAAAAACTCTTAGCAAAAAAGTCTTAAAAAGAATCAAACTAACAAGTTTAAAAAAACTAATGCGGCTTATGTGCACGGATAGCACATTCGACGAATACAATAACAAGCATGTAACTTATTTTATTGAATTGGATGGAGATCACTATGTAATGCACCTGGTAACAATAAACAGGATACGTTTTGTGATTTAACTCCTACTCCTGCCTAAACCTCTCCAACAAATTCCTCACATCCAGCATCGCGTCAAGATCTTCGGTATCGGTTTTGTCGTCCTCGTCCTGGTCCTTAATAAAATCTTCGGGTTTGTAGTGGAATATCTTCCATTGTTTATCGTGGTACTCCAGCGCCGAGAGACTCTCCACCCAGTCGCCTGAGTTAAGGTAGATAACCGACCCTTTTTTGTCTGACGATTCGATTTTCCTGATCTCGGCCTGGTGAATGTGGCCGCAGATTACGTATTGGTAGTTTTTGTCGACGGCCAGGTCAGCAGCGGTTTGTTCAAACTGGTCTATAAACTTTACCGCGTCCTTGAATTTTGCCTTTACCTTTTGCGAAAAGCTCATTTTCTCGCGGCCCATCGCGGTCAGCAGCCAGTTGCTCATGCTGTTGAGCATGATCAGCGTATCATAACCAACCGCTCCCAGTTTGGCCAGCCATTTGGAATGCTGCATGGTGATATCAAACACATCGCCATGGAAGATCCATGCTTTTTTGCCATCAATGTTTAGTACAACTTTGTCCACCAACTGGAACGACCCCAGGTTAAAATCAGTGAACTTGCGCAGCATTTCATCGTGGTTACCGGTGAGGTAATACACCGGGATGCCTTCGGTAACAAATTTAAGGATGCGGCGCACCACCTTCATATGCGCCTCGGGCCAGTACGATTTGCTGAACTGCCATATATCAATAATATCGCCGTTCAGGATCAGTATTTTCGGCTTTATGCTTTTTAAATATTTAAGTAATTCCTTTGCATGGCACCCATAGGTACCCAAATGCACATCGGATATTACAACGATATCAACTTCGCGCTTTGCCATAAAGATTGGAGGATTGTTTGGGTGGTGTTTTTCCACCCGGTAAATAATACCGGTAAATTGCTGATCGGTTAGGCCAACGACTATTCGTTGTCCTCTTCTTCATTAACCGTCAATTCATAAGGGCTGAGATAGTAGATGCCAACCAGGGCAAGCAACACCATAACAACCAAATACGAGTATTCAAAATGTATCATAAAATGATATTTTACAAATGTCGTGAGTTAACATTATTTCAATGTTAAGACTTTATTAAATGTCGATAGTTTAAACAGTAGACACGAATTAAAAAATAGACACGAATAGGACGAATTGTTTCGAATTTCACGAATTATGAAGAGGGGCGCTAATGATATTTATTAACAGAGGTTTATAAAGACACGAATTGTGCGAATTTTTAGCTGCGACGAATCTTTATTGAGTTCACATGTTTAGTGTAATTCGGCCCCATTCGTGTAATTCGTGTCTATTGTTTACTGAAACTGGAGTCTATCCGCTGCAGCTGCAATAAATGATGCTGCAAATGTATGCGGATGAACCTGAGCCATTGAGGCGAGTTCAGCATGCCCAAACGGGGGTGTTTGGAGCGGTTCTTTACCGTATCATTCTTCACCTGCGGCAAGGCGTCCTCGAGCCGTTTGCGGCATTTTATGATGAGGTTGCGGGCGTCTTCTTTGGTTATTTTTTGTGCGGGCATTTTGTCGGAAACTTTTTGCGGCGCCTTTATCCGCATACCCGGCGGAAACCGGCCGAAAAATAACACCAGTTTACCCAGCCAGTTTGCTTTGTCTTTTACCGGTTTGGGGTTTCCATTGGTGCATCTGTCCAGGGCAATATGGGCTAATAGCGTGGCCTGCATAATGTGCGAATAAACTTCGGCATAGCTCCAACCGCCGGCAGGCGGCGTTACATCGAACGCGTCATCAGGAATGGTATCCAACTTTTGCCGGTAACTGTCCAATGCGACTTCTATCCTTTTCTTTTCTTTCAGCAGGTTCACAGCGCCAAATTTAGTTTATTATTTGCCGGATCCGTTAACAAACCCGGCAAACAATACTATTGTTGAACCCGCGCTTAACGCCTATGCCTTCTTTGCGGCAGGCTTTTCTGCTGCGGGTTTCTTTTTATTCTCCACATAAGCGGCGCCGCCCAATGCCAGCACCAGCAGTAAAGAGCCGGCCAGTGAAATATCCTCGCCAACATAATACGATGCCGGGTGGAACACAAACTCTACCTTGTGGTTACCGATAGGTATCTGCGCGGCACGCAGCAAATAATCAGCACGGAAATACGGCGATTCCTTGCCATCGATCAACATCTTCCAGCCTTCTTTGTAATAGATCTCCGAGAACACAGCTATTTGCGGTGTGGTCGACCCGGTTGAATAAACCAGGTGTTCCGGCGTATAACTGTCTAATTTTATGGTAGCAGTGGCATCGATGGATATGTTGCCAAGATCGGCCTGATTTTTGTATTGTTTATCAACAATAGCCTCATCTTTAGGGCCAAACGTACTGATGGCCTGCATTTCCTGGTCGGCATTGTCGACAAATTTTACGCTTTTAACAAACCACGCGTGTCCGCAAGCCGTCGAGTTAGCCTGCATACCCACGGCGCCCGTCTTCTGATCGAAAGTAATGATGTATTTGGTGTTCAGCATATCCAGCACATCATTGTTTATGCCTTTACTAAACTGGTTATCTATCAACTCGTCGAAACGTTTTAATTTGGCAGCATGATACCCGCCTACGCTTTTGAAAAAGTACGAGGCACGCGAATCGGCAAATGGCGTGGTGCCGCGTCCCATCGCGCTCAAATCAAACACCCTGAAATCTGGGTCGGTATCGCGTAATATGATCTGGTCAACGTCGGTTGGCTTTATTGGCTGCGCAACATCCTCTTTGTCAACAAAGTTATTTTCGCTTAAGTAACGCCTGTCAATCCCCCACATATCAAACAAAACAAGAGCCGCGAAACCGATCGACAATATAGTAACGCTCACTTTTTGCTTAATAAACACCCAAAGCAGGCCAAACGCAATTGCGATCAATATAAACGAGCGTAATGCATCCTCAAACTCAATTGTTTTACGATCCTGCACCAAGCCGGTCATAATGCTGCTGGCAAATGCGCCGTTGCCTTTCAGTGCCTGCGTAAGATTAGCCAAAACACTATCCTGGCCGGGTGCCCTGAAATCAAAGAAAAGGCTGG
>Ga0206963_10202_pt1 | contig 19554 bp, 14 predicted proteins | sample Alteio_BWOrgHeat_28_FD_152958 | JGI IMG/M metagenome (GOLD analysis project Ga0206963, IMG submission 152958) | Enriched cells from forest soil in Barre Woods Harvard Forest LTER site, Petersham, Massachusetts, United States -... | ecosystem: Environmental > Terrestrial > Soil > Temperate forest >... | reverse complement strand
GAACGGGACAAGAGACTGACTGCTCTCCACGAGATTGATCTTTAGCGTCGGACGATAGTCAAACCCCTCGAGGATATCTTTGTAAAGCCCCTCGCTAACCCAGGGCGACTTGCTAAAAACCCCTTCCGTTACATAAGAACTGATAATATTGGGATAGCATTCCTTTCCCGTTTCAAAAAAGACGCCGGCCGCTTCCAGTTCCTGCAGGAAGTCGGCGCCATACCGGTCGGCTACCTTGCAAAACAGCTGCTGCCGGGCGCCGAACTGCATCTCCGTCACCTTTGCCCGCTCAGCCGCCTCAACGATAGCATAAAGGTCGCCCGTAGCGACAATGCCACCCGGCAGATTGATCTTGACAATATAGTTCTTACGAAACATCTTTCCCCTCCAGGATTTTTTTCACTTCAGGGAGGCAGCTGCCACAGCCGGTGCCCGCACCGGTCACGGTACACAGCGCCGCCAGGTCGGTACAGCCTTCGGCGATCTTCTTCCGCAAATTACCGCTGCCGACATTGTTGCAGCTGCACACCAGCCGCCCCTGCACCGGCTCGGCCCTGCTGCCGCTGCGCAACAGCTGAAGCCGTTTGTCGCTCAGCTCGATCCCGCGGGTGATCAGATCCCGGAATTCCCTGAACTCTTCCCTATCCCCAATAAGGATAGCGCCTACCAGGCGATCCTGGTGGATGATACACTTTTTATAGTAGCGCCGCGCCTTGTCGATAAAAACGATCTCTTCATATTCACGGCTGTCGGGCGATTCGGACATCCCGATGCTGCACAGATCGAATCCATGGATCTTGATAATATTCATCGGCACCGTACCCGTATAAAAGCTGGCAATGTCTCCGCTGAGATAATGCGCCAGCACCCCCGCCTGCTGCTCGGCCGCCGCGGTGAACCCATAAAGGTTGCCGCCGAATTCGGCGATCTCGCCGATAGCATGGATATGCGGGTCACTGGTCCGCAGATAACCATCGACGGTCAACCCGCGCCGGTGTTCCAGTCCGGCGTCCCTGGCCATCTCGATATTCGGCACGGTACCAATGGCGAAGACAAGGACATCCCCCTCCAACACCCGCCCGCTTCGCAGCCGCACACCCGTCAGCCTCGACTGGCCATAGAACAATTGCACTTCGTCGGAAAAGTATACCTCACAACCCTGATCCGCTATCTCCTCCTGCAACAGCTGACTGCCAAGCGGGTCCAGCTGCCGGTCGAGGAAGCGGGAGCTCCGGTGGACGATCGAAACGCGGATATCCATTTCCCGAAGCGCCGCAGCCAGCTCCAGACCCAGCAGACCGCCACCCACGACGATCACCTTGCTTTCCGATGACACCTGCTGTTTAAACCGGTCGGCATCCATCCGGCTGCGAAGCGTAAAGATGCCCTCCAGCGCCGGCACATTTTTTGGCAGCGCCGCACGGCTGCCCGTCGCCAGGATCAGCGTGTCGTAGTGCGTCACAGCGCCGGTCGAATCCACCACATATTTGCCCGCCCGGTCGATGCGCTCGATACTGACCCCACGGTGCAGACGGACGCCGCAGCCGATTTCCTCGTCATCGGTCATCCGCACCAGCTGTTCCCAGCGCTGGGTACCGCTGATATAATCGGGCAGCTGCACCCGGTTGTAGAAAGGCTGGTCCTCCTTGTTGAAAACGATGATGTCGTCTTCCCCGTTGAGGGCCCGGTAACTGCGGACAAAGCCGTGCGCGCCGGCCCCGGCGCCCGCAATCACGATCGTCTCCTTGTGCTTTTTATATTTGCTGACCCGAACGGCGCAGAACTTGAAGTCCGGCTCTTTGCTGACAGGGTCCACCAGGTTATGCGTCAGGTTATTCGTCCGGTTGAGATCGCTGCCCAGGATCTTCCCCCAATGCATAGGCAGGAATACAGCGCCCCTTTTTATGGCATCCGTCAGGCGCGCCGGCGCCCGCACCTCCCCCCGCCGCGACATTATGCTGACGATTTCTCCTTCCTGGACGGCAAGCATCCCGGCATCATCGGGATGTAATTCAAGAAAGGCTTGCGGAGCGTGTTGCCTCAGCTTGTTGACCTTCCCCGTCTTGGTCATCGTATGCCACTGATCACGGAGCCGGCCCGTGGTCAGAATAAAAGGATATTGCTCGTCCGGCAGTTCACTGCGGATCTCATCGGGTACCGCATGGAAAACGGCTTTTGCCGAAGGGGTATAGAACCGCCGGTCGGTGAACAGCCGGACCGTTCCCTCACCGCGGCTACCCGGCGGATAAGGCCATTGCACCGACCGCCGGGTCTGCAGGATGCCATAGTCAAGGCCACTGTAATCGATAGAGGTCCCCGCGGTGAGGAGCGCATGCTCCCGGAAAATATCCGCGGGGCTGTCGTAGTCAAATCCCGGAAAACCCATCTTTATCGCCAAACGGCAAAGGATAGTCGCATCCGGCAGCGCTTCCCCGGGCGGCTCGACTACCTTGTCCAGCAGGCTGATCCGCCGCTCGGAATTGGTCATCGTCCCCTGCTTTTCCGCCCAGGCCGCGGCCGGCAGGATCAAATCGGCATAGGCTAGGGTCTCCGGCCGGCTGCTGACCTCCTGCACGACGACAAACTTCGCTTTCTGCAAAGCCTGTTCCGCCTTCCGCGTATCCGGCAGACTGACCAGCGGGTTGGTCCCGATGATCCAGATCGCCTTCATCCGTCCGTCAGCCAGCGCATCGAACATCTCCGTCGCCGTCAGTCCCGGCTTGTCGGCGATCGGCCCGCTGCCCCAGTATTGCTGAACTTCCCTGCGGTGATCGGGGTTGGACAGATCGCGGTGCGCCGGCAGGAGATTGGCCAGGCCACCCGCCTCCCTTCCACCCATCGCATTGGGCTGGCCGGTGAGGGAAAAAGGACCTGCCCCCGGCCGGCCGATCTGCCCGGTCAGCAAATGAAGATCGATAAGGGACAATACCTTCCCGACACCACTCACACTTTGATTCAATCCCATCGTCCACAGGCTTAGATAGCTCCTGGCTTCGCCAATCCATTCCGCCGCCTGGTGTATAGCCGCCTCCGGCAGCCCGCAGATCGCAGCGGCTTCCGATAACGTCCTGGTAAATACGCGATGCCGGTAGTCTTCGAATCCCATCGTATGATCCCGGATGAAATCCGGGCTGACCGCACCCCTTTCGATCAGGAGGCGGGCGATAGCATGGTTCAGCGTGATATCCGTCCCGGGGTTCAAAGCCAAATGCAGATCCGCAACGGCGCAGCTATCGGTACGGCGCGGATCGGCAACGATGATCTTCACGCCGGGATTAGCCGCCTTATGCGCCTCCACCCTCCGCCATAAGATGGGATGGCACCAGGCAGGATTGGCGCCTGTGACGAACAGACAATCCGCCAGCTCGATGTCGGCATAGCTGACGGGTACGCTGTCTTCACCCAGCGCCAGCTTATAGGCGGCAACGGCAGTGCTCATACAAAGCCTGGAATTACTGTCGATATTGTTACTGCCGATCCAGCCTTTCATCAGCTTGTTCACCACATAATATTCTTCCGTCAGACATTGCCCCGAAACATAGAAGCCCACGGCATCGGGCCCATATTTTGCAATCAGGGTCTTGAACACGGCGGCCGCCCTGTCCAGCGCAGTATCCCAGCTAACCCGCTGCAGGGGAATACCCCGGCCGGGCCGCATCTGAGGATATAACAGCCGGTCGCTCCTGTCGTTGACCGTATGATGAAGGTTAAGCCCCTTGCTGCAAAGCATGCCTTTATTGACCGGGTAGTCCGCACTGCCTTCTACCGCTATCCGCCCCTTCTTATCCTTGTGTACGGTCACGCCGCAGCCCACACCACAATAGCAGCAAATGGAGGAGTAACGTTCGGTATGACGATGATAGACAGACATGAAATTCAATTAAGCCGCGTCATAAGTTTGAGCCATCAGCTCTGAAGCCGCCACTGTCGCCGGCCGCCTCCACCGGGTAACCGATACCAGCAACGCGACAGATATCACCGCAACCCCGATATAAGTAAAGGCGGTCCCGTACGACAGCGAATTCGACCTGAATAGAAAACCAAACAGCATGCCGCCCACATTGCCGCCCGCCCCCACTATCCCACTGATCAGGCCTACATTCTTCTCATTGATAAAAGGAGTAATCCCGTAAACGGTCCCGTTTGCCATTTTTAAAAAGAGCGCAAACGATAGCATGAATACAATCGCCATCGGCAGACTGGACGAGTGCGCAAAGGCAATAAGCCCCAGCCCTTCCAGCAACAACGCTCCGGCCAGCAGGACCGCCTTCCCCCGCATTCCCCAGCGATTGCCGGCTTTGTCACACAGGATCCCGCCCGCGGCACGCGCAAACAGGTTCATCGATCCGAATATTCCCGCCCATAAACCGGCTTTGGCAGGAGACAACCCAAAGCTGTCCACGAAATGCAGGGAAGCCACATTATCAAAAGTGATCTCCATGCCAAAACACATCGCATAGGCCGCCGCCAGCGCCCCGATGCGCCAGTCCGCCAGCACCGACCAGTCGATGCCGAACGCAAAAGGCCGCCGCCGGGCCCCTCCGGAAACATTCCCCGCGGACATCCCGGCCTTGCCAAAATCACCCGCGACCCCCGCCTCGCGGAAATTCCCCGCGGGCGTGTCCTTCGTATACCGGTAGTACAGGAAAGCCACGACCCACATCATCACCGCCGGCACGATCATGGCATAACGCCATGCCTTATGCGGAGAATATCCGAAGCCGACAATGGCCGTAAAGATCAGCGGCATCACTATATTGGTCACCCCGCCGCCCAGGTTGCCCCAGCCGCCGGTGACCGCGCCCGCCGTGCCTTTTATTTTGGGGGCGAACATCACGGACATGTGAAACTGCGTAATGACAAAGGAGGCGCCGATTACCCCGATGGCCAGCCTGAACAGGAGAAAAGACGTGTAGTCCTTTGCCAGGCCCACCAACAGCACCGGTATCGAACCGATCAGCAACAGGTATACCGCCGTCAGCCGCGGGCCGGCCACATCACAACACCTGCCGATCAGCAGCCGCGCAATGATCGTCGAAGAGACCGACGCAATAATGATATTGCCCACCTGCAACTTGGTCAGCCCCAGATCGGCCCGGATGACAGGCATCAACGGCGCCAGGCCAAACCAACCAAAAAAACAGACGAAAAACATCAGCCAGGTCAGGTGGAACGTTCGCATTTGAACCGTGTCCAAAGAAAAAAGCCGGATCCTGTCCAGCGGGCGGTCGGAAATCGGTCGGGATTGCGTCATGACGAGAGACATTAAATTAATGGGATGAATGACTATTGATCCATATGACAGCAATCGGAAATGGAGGGCAATCGCAGTATATTAAACATTATAAATAATTATATCTAATAATAATTACCAATTCAGCATCAAAAAATGAAAGATACTATTACTTATACAATAAAAATAAGGCTATTCAGGTGGATTTTCAATTCTTATTTCAGTAAATATTATATATTTATTTTACTAATTTGTTTAATTGCCTGTCATCTTCCCGGCTAAATATGCATTTATACGACTAATTTGCGCTGACAAGCGTAAATCGCTTATGCATGATGAAAAAAACCAATAACTGCGATCTCAAAACTTGTTTTTTATGCCAACGCTGTCTGCCCGAATGGCTGCCCGCGGTGCAATCGCACCGGCAAAACCTGCACTTTAAAAAAGGCGAATTGATTTTCCGCGAAGGACAGCCGGTTACCGGAATCTATTTCGTTACCGGCGGCACAGTAAAAGTCCATAAGAAATGGGGAACGGAAAAAGAGCTCATCCTTCGCTTTGCACAAAAAGGAGACATCTTTGGACATCGCGGACTCGGCCAGGAGGCCATTTATCCGATCTCGGCGACAGCAATAGAACCCGTCAACGCCTGTTTTATCAACCTCGCCTTTTTCCAGGCATCGCTAAAAGTAAACCAGGATTTTATGTATGGCCTGCTGCTCTTCTTTGCAGCCGAGCTGCAGGAATCGGAACGCAAAATGCGCAATCTCGCGCATATGCAGGTCAAAGGCCGGATAGCCCAGGCACTCCTGACCTTGCAGGAAAAATTTGGCCGCAACCCCGAAGGATTTATCCAGCTCACGCTCAGCCGTCAGGATCTGGCATCCCTGGTAGGAGCCACCTATGAAACGGTATTCCGCATCATAAACGAACTGGTACAGGAAGAACTGATTCGGGTGGCTGGAAAGTACATCGCTGTCATCGGTCCCGCAAAACTAAACGATTACACAAAGGAATAACAAGCAACCTCCGCCCCCGCGGGAAGATCGCCGCTGCCCGCCGGATGCAGGGCCAGCACATTCGCCTGCATTCCCAACCGGATATCACCCGACCCATTCAGCGACACCGGCATCAGCCGGGCTGGCGAACCCTCCAGCCGGGCGGGAAAAAATTCGTCCAGCGGCGTTCTGCCGGCCCGGGCAATACCCAGCGGCAATCCCACCGGTGCCGCCGCACTCAGTCCCCAGCAGGCATGGATATAAGGCGCTATCAACAAGACAAAGTTGACCAGGCAGGAGAAAGGATTGCCCGGCAACGCAAAGACCATCCCACCCGCCGGCCCCACCCCGCACCAGGTAGGCTTGCCCGGTCGCATCGCTATCTTATGAAAAAGTTGTCTGACCCCCAATTCCTGTAGTACGGCCGGTACATGATCCGCATCCCCGGCAGACACCCCGCCCGTAAGGATCAGGATATCGGCCGACAGCGATCCCTGCAGGGTTTCTTTTAAAAGACCGGGATGATCGGCGGCATGCCCGCAGCCAGCCAGCCCGATACCCTCCTTCCGGAGCGCGGCTTCCAGCATCCAGCGGTTGCTGTTCCGGATCTGCACCGGGCTGACGGGAGCCCCGGGCTCCACCACTTCATCGCCGGTGGTCAACAGCGATACCCGCGGGAGACAGGCTACTGTTGCAGTCGTCCTTCCCAGCGTGGCCAGCAAGCCCATAACGGCAGGTTCACAGCGGCAAGGGCCGTCGATAACGCGATCGCCAGCCCGCAAATCTTCTCCTTGCCGGGCAATATTGAGAAAGGAACGCCATGGCTCCGGCTCTGTTACCTTTAATTCGATTTCCCCCCCACCTCCGCTTTCCGGCCCCGCTTCCTGTCCCGCACCGCCTTCTTTCACATCCTCCCGCCGGATCACAATATCCGCATCTCCCGGCACGGCCGCACCGGTCATGATTTTATAACATTCGCCGGTCCGGATCGACCCGGCCGGTCGCGCCCCGGCAAAAATGGTTTCGGCTACACGGAAGCGGCAGATACCGCTCTTCAGATCGGTATAACGCAACGCATACCCATCCATCGTGGCACGATTAAACGGCGGATAGTCACGGTCAGCAAAAACCGATCCCGCCAATACCCGGCCAAACGCCTCTTCAAGCCGCACGTCTTCCTTTCCAAACGAACGCGCCTGCGCTAGTACTATCTGCCGTGCCTGCCGGTAATCGATCATAGTAGTGCTCCCCTTTTTATCATCAGTGCCCTCCCCCTTTCATCATTTTCCGCGCATGAAACACCGCCGGCAGGATCGCCTCCAGCGACTCGCGGGCCCCATCACTGCTGCCGGGCAGCGTTATGATCAGCGTCTCCCCGATAGAACCCGCCACGCCACGGCTCATCATCGCCATCGGCGTGCGCATCTGCCCATAGACCCGCATCGCCTCCGCAATCCCATCGGCATCGCGCTCCAGCAATTCGCTGACGGCGCTGACCGTATTGTCACGCGGCCCAAGCCCCGTCCCCCCCGTAGTGAAGATGAACTGGATATCCTCCGCCACCCATTCCTTTATCTGCTGCTGGATGGATATCTTCTCATCCGGCACGATAACATAATATTGCACCCGCGCCTGCACCGCTTCCAGCATTTCAACGATCAGCCGGCCGCTCCTGTCCTCCCGCTTCCCCGCTGCCGCCGAATCAGAACACACCAGCACGGCACAGGACGGCGACGTTGCAAAATACCTTTCCCGGTCGCTCTTGCCACCCTTCTTTTCCAACAAACTGATTCGACCGATCTCCAGCTGCTTGTCCACCGGTTTTAGCATATCATAAAGCTCCAATGCAGACACCGCAATTGCCGTTAGTATTTCCATCTCTATCCCCGTACGCCCGATCGACCTCGCCTCCCCCCGGATAACGATACCCGAACGCGCAAACACCTCTTCTCCAAATAACCCGCTATGCTTTTCCCTGTCCAGGAACTCAAATTGCAGATCCATGCCGTCGATGGCAACAGGATGGCAATGCGGCAGCAGCTGCGGCGTCAGCTTGGCGCCCAAAAATCCGGCCGCCCTCGCCACATCGAATAAATTACCCTTCGGCAGCTTGTCCTCGCGGATAAGAGCGATTGTCTCGGCCGAACAGAAAAGAACGCCCACCGCACTCGCAGTCCTCAACGAAATTTGTTTGTGTGTGATATCGCGCATGCTACAGGACAGGTTTAAAGTTTAATGGAAACCTGCAACTTGCCTCCCAAGCCAATTTCTATAATTTTTTGCAAGGTAGAAATCCGTACATCCTTTACATTATTCTCTACTTTCGAAATATAAGCCTTATTTGTTCCGCATTTTTCAGCAAGCTCTTCCTGTGTAAGCCCCTTCTCAAGCCTGGCCTCATGTATCAATGCCCCAAGTTTGAATTCCTGATACCCTTTTTCCATCTTTTCTCTTTTGGATTCGCCTTTCTTTCCGTATTGCTCATCGACAAACTGATCAAGACCTTTTAGTATGCTTTTTTTCTTCATAATATTCCTTTTTAATTTTAATAGCTTTTGCCAGTTCCTCGACAGGCGTTTTTTGAGTTTTCTTTTGAAATCCGTTCATCAGAACAATCAGATTACCCTCATCAAAAAAACAAAAGATCCTGAAAATATCACTACCGCTTTGAACACGGATCTCGTAAAGCCCATCAGTTCCGGTTAAATGTTTTAAATATGTTTCCGGAATCGATCGGATCTCCTCTATTAATTTTAATGTCCAGGTTATTTTATCCTTTACCTTTTGTTTCTGTTTAACAAAAAACTCTTCGAAATAACCCTTAAAAAACTTAACTGACCTGTATTTAAGCGGTTCCATTTCATTATGCAAATTTAATAAAAGTTGTCCGATAGGGCAACTTTTTCTATTTAATCGGATTTTTTCCAAAGTACTTGCAATACGAGCCACTTTACCGTCTGGCGACAGCTAAAAGCTAAGTGGGGGAAGCAGGAAAACAGTGGCAAACAAATGTCCTGAATAATTTTCAAATTTCTTGGAGAACTTCTTCCAATCCTACTGCGCAAATCCGACATACACCCTCCCACCCTTCACCTTCACCGGATACGTCCGGATCTGATAATCATCCCCGCTGAGACAAGCGCCGGTCTGGAGCGAAAACGTCTTCTTATGAAAAGGGCAGGCAATCTTGGGCTCGCAGGCTTCTCCCGCACTACCCGTCATGCCCCGGGCAAGACTCATCTGCTGCTTATGCGGACAACGGTTTTGCGTGGCATACCATTCGGCACGCCGGGCAAAACGAAAGATGGCAATTTGTTCGCCATCGAGCAGGACACAGGCCCCGCTGTCCGCCGGGATATCCTCCTCGCGGCAAGCAGCCAGCCATTTGATATTTTGATCCATATAGTCGATTTTACCATTCTTTCGCCTTCACCTGCCCCCGCATCTCTTCAAATTGCAGGCCCGGGTCTTTTTTGCGGGGAGCATTTACAAAGTGCACAAACTGCTTACGCAGCTCCGGGTTGTTCACCACCGCCGCCCACTCACAGTGATAGCTGTCGACCAGCGCCTGCATATCGACTTCCCACTGACCACCCATACCCAAACTATCGTTCACAACCACATTTTTCAGATAGCTCATCCCGCCTTCCAATTTATTCAGCCAGGTGGCCGTCCGGGTCAGCGGGTCGGCCGTCCGGATATAAAACATAAGAAACCGGTCGAGATACCTGACACAGGTTTCCTTATCGATATCCACCGCCAGCAATTGCGCATGCTGAGGCCGGGAACCACCATTCCCGCCAACATATAAATTCCACCCTTTTTCGGTAGCGATGATCCCAAAGTCCTTGCTTTGCGCCTCGGCACATTCCCGGATGCAACCGCTCACCCCGCCTTTGATCTTATGCGGAGCGCGGATCCCCCGATACCTTTCCTCGATCTCGATGGCAAAAGATACGCTGTCATGAAGACCATACCGGCACCAGGTACTGCCCACGCAGCTCTTGACCGTACGCAAAGCTTTCCCGTAAGCATGACCGCTCTCGAAGCCCGCGGCGATCAGTTCCTCCCATATCGCCGGAAGATCGCCGACATGCGCCCCGAAAAGATCGATCCGCTGACCACCGGTGATCTTCGTATAGAGATTGTACTTTTTGGCTACCTTTCCCAGCACGATCAGCTTGTCCGGAGTAACCTCGCCGCCGGGGATACGCGGCACCACCGAATAGCTGCCGCCTTTCTGGATATTGGCCAAATAACGGTCATTGCTATCCTGGATAGGCGCTTGCTTTACGATCGTCTCATTCCAGCAGCCGGCAAAAATACTGGCTATCGCCGGCTTGCAAACCTCACAGCCATCTCCCTTGCCCCATTGCCGTAAGGCTTCTTCAAAAGTCCGCACCTCATGCAATTTCACCAGGTCGAACAGCTCCTGCCGGGAATATTCGAAATGCTCGCAAAGAATATTGCGTATATACAGCCCCCCCGCCTTCATCGTCCCGGCAATCAGGTCTTTCACAAGGGGGGTACAACCCCCGCAGCCCGAACCGGCACGGGTGCATTTCTTCATCGCCTCTACAGAACTGACCGACTGCTCGGTAACCGCACGGCAGATGGCCGCCTTACTGACCGATTCGCAGGAACAGACCAGCGCCTCATCCGGCAAACTCATCACCCCGGCCCCCTCTACAGCGCCACCCCGGCCTCCCAGGATCAGATCCTCCGGATCGGGCGGCAGCACCAGCCGGTTGTTGACCGTTTGCAGCAGGAGGTGATAAGCCCCCGCATCCCCGATAAGCACCCCGCCAAGCAGGTACTTCCCATCCGAACTGATATTGATACGCTTGTAAACCCCTTTATGACGATCTTCAAAAACAATCGTGCGGCAATCGGGCTCCGCGGCAAACGGATCGCCAAAACTGGCCACATCCACACCAATCAGCTTTAGCTTGGTGCTCATGTCGAAACCCGTAAAGGACTTATCACCACCCGCCAGATTGGTAGCCACCACATCCGCCATTTCATAGCCCGGCGCCACCAGACCATAGATCATCCCCTGCACCAACGCACACTCACCGATAGCAAAAATATTTTTGTCGGCGGTCTGCAGACGTTCGTTTACGATTATCCCGCCCCGGGTGCCGACAGCCAACCCCGACAGCCTGGCCAGCTCATCACGGGGACGAATGCCCGCCGAGATCACCAGCATGTCGACAGGTAGCCGGGTATCATCGGTAAATTGCAGCGACTCTATCCTGCCGGCGCCCTCGATGGAAAGCGTGGTTTTATTCAGGTGCAGCTGCAGCCCCAGCCGCCTCAGACTGGCCTCCAGGGTGTGGCTGCCGGCACTGTCGATCTGCCGCGGCATCAGCCGGGAAGCAAATTCGATGACATGCGTCCGGGGAATACCCAGGTCCAGCAGCGCCTTGGCCGCTTCAAGACCCAGCAGACCCCCACCCATAACGGCGCCGTTCGTCGCCCGGGGAGCATAGGCTTTTATCCGTTCCAGATCTTCGATCGTCCGATATACAAAAACCCCCTCCTTTTCAATACCGCTGATATCCGGCACAAAAGCGCTGGAACCGGTCGCCAGCACCAATACGTCATACCGCTGGATGATCCCTTTATACGAATGCACCACCCGCTGAACCCGGTCGATCTCCCGAACGGCATCCCCCAGGTGAAGAATGATCTCCTCGTCGTCAAACCAGCCCTTTATCGGCAGACTCAGATCGGCAGCGGACTTCCCGTTAAAATACTCGCTCAGATGCACACGGTCATATGCCGGCCTCGGCTCCTCGCCAAAAACGACGATCCGGAATCCCCCCAGGGCCTTCAGCTTCTCGCAAAACCGGTGTCCTACCATCCCATTGCCCGCTACAACGACTACAGGTTTGTCTTCATGACGCATAGAATATATTTATATATATTATTATACTACAATTATATGAAATTTTTTGATATAAAACATTGCATTTATAATATAAAATCGTAAAATATGGCTTTTTTTGCGTACTTTGTATTACATATATTATATACAATTATTTGGAATATGTGTGAAACAGAATTATTTCTCATTGGCGCCGGCCCCGGCGATCCCGAGCTGATTACGGTCAAAGCCTGGCGCATTCTACAGCAAGCCACGGTCATCTTGTATGACCATCTCGCCAACCCCGCCCTGCTTGACCTGGCTCCGCCCCATTGCGAAAAAATTCCCGTCGGCAAACAACCCTATGGCCCCGCCATCACACAGGAACAGATCCATGAACTGATTCGTGAAAAAGCCAAAAAAGGAGGAAAACTGGTCCGGTTAAAAGGAGGAGACCCCTTTATCTTCGGCAGAGGATTCGAAGAAGCACTGTTCGCACGGGAACTCGGAATAAAAGTATCGTATATACCCGGCATCAGCAGCATGCAGGCAGCCGGCCTCACCAATATCCCCCTGACCCATCGCGCCGTCAGCGAAGGCATCTGGATCGTTACCGGCACCAAAAAGGACGGCGCCTTGTCAAATGATCTCAAACTGGCCCTGAAAAGCAAGGCGACCGTCGTCATTTATATGGGAATGAACAAACTGGAGGAGATTGCGCGTCTTTACCGGCAGGAAGGCTATGGAAAAATGCCCGCGGCTATCATCCAACACGCTTCCCTGCCCCATCAGCAAGTCGCTATCGGCATAGCCGGCCAGCTGCCGGAATTGGCGCAACGCCAAAACCTGAGCCATCCCGCCATTATCCTTATCGGGGAAGTAGTAGGATTAAATCGGGCCGATACCCGCAGCCCTACAGAAAGGATCAACCAGCCCGCAGCAGTTATTTAAACTTCTTTGCGTCATCCAGGAATTTAGCCAGCCCGATGTCCGTCAGCGGATGCTTTAGCAACCCCAGGATCGACTCCAGCGGGGAAGTGATGACATCGGCGCCGGCTTCCGCACATTTTACGATGTGTAACGGGCTGCGGATCGAAGCAGCCAGGATCTCCGTTTCCCAACCCTGGATGGTATAAATGTTGGCGATCTGTGCGATCAGATCGACCCCATCCCAGCTGGAATCATCGATACGCCCGATAAACGGAGATACATACGTAGCGCCCGCCTTGGCAGCCAGGATAGCCTGCCCGGCCGAGAATACCAGGGTACAGTTGGTCCTGATGCCATTATCGGAAAACCATTTCAAAGCCTTGATCCCATCCTTGATCATGGGAACCTTTACCACAATATTCTTTGCTATCGCATGGAGCTTTTTACCCTCTTCAACGATTGCGCTGAACTCGGTAGACACCACTTCAGCACTCACATCTCCTTTCACAATCCCGGCAATCGTCTTATAATGGTTGACAACCGCTTCATCCCCCTTGATACCCACCTTGGCCATCAGCGAAGGATTTGTCGTAACACCATCAAGAATTCCTAAGTCGTTTGCTTCTTTAATTTGAGCCAGATCGGCCGTGTCAATGAAGAATTTCATAAAATGCTGCTTTTGATTTGAAAGTATCGGACACTCTTCTTTTTCTTAACGATTTCTCCGTCGGGAACGGAAGGAACCAGACTCCGCCTGGTTCAAATAAAAAATGGCAAAGTTACTTATATCGCACCGCTACGACCACCTACCGTTGCTGCCTTCCGGCCCTGGCGGGGTTCAGCGGGAGCTGGTCGTATAAGACTTTGCCGGCACAAAGATAACAAGAAACAGCTATCCAAAATTCACCCTCCCCACATTATTTTCCCGTCTTGCTGTTAAACCTCGCTACCCCTACCAATTCGTCACCCTTCCCGCTGCTCCCGCGATAATAGACCAGGATCATATATTCATTCTCCGTTTCCAGGTGATTGCCCTCCGTAAAGGCAAAAGATGGCTTCCGGTCAGGATCGGATTTATCAACCGTAACATAGGAATAGCTGTAATATCCCATCTTTAGAAAAAACCGGCGCTCATAACGACCGTTATCGGGATTGAAGACCATCTTTGTTGAATCGGTCAACCCCCCGCCCGTAAACCGGCTGAGCAGATAAACATCCTTATCCGGAAAAGCATTTTTATCCTTCGGCGCAAAACTGAACAACACCGACGCATAATCTCCCTGATAGCTGACATTGATGCTTTCCGTCGTCTGGATAGCAAACGCACCGTCAAGATCGCCATAATAGGCATAGGCCAGGGCCGACCTGTCCCCATCAGGTCTTAAGAGAATGTCCGTCCCCGTCTTACTATAATTCGCCGTCAGCACCCGGTCACTCTGAAAACGAAAGCTCTGCAGATCCACCCCGCGCCATTCCGACCCTCCCTCAAATACCACATCATTGTCGTTATTATACTCCAGACTGTTGTTAACATAAAAATTGGGCTTTATGTTGCGGATAACATTGTCCCACCGGTAATTTTGCAGAATATCCACCCTGATCTGATCCAGCGGATTGTTGGGATTGACCGCCTGCGTATTAAGCTTTATGATGATATGCTGATGCGTCTGCGCCAGATTGTAATCCAGCGGCTGCAGCAGCTGGCTCTGGATATTGATCTTCGAATTAGTCACCAGGAACCGCCGCGTAAAAGCCAGTTTGGACGTATCTCCATCCAAAAATACTTTCAGCAGAAAATTACCCGAGTGTATAGGCATACAATTGGGGTCCGGCAGCGTAGCATGGAAATGCGTATAACGCGCCAGGGCCACCGAGGAATTTCGGTAGTCCTCGATCCGCACCTGCGAAAACCCCTTTAAATATTCAAACTCGCTAAGACTGGAAGGCGTCCAGTCTTCATCACACAGTTGAAACGTATAGGAATAATTCTTTACATCGCCATCCAGATCGTCAAATTGCAATTCCAGCTGATCGGTACTGTTTAGCCGGATGATCGGATAGCCCATCTGATTTCCTGCCGTATACAACTGAGGCGATCCGATCGACGGGGAAACGACCATATCCGAAACAGGCTGGGCCTTTACACTCCATGCCGCCAGTAATACCGGCACGAGCAGCAACGATTGGAAGCGATTCATGGGAATGAATTGAGTAGTTTACACAATAGTACTATTTTTACCACTTAATAACATCTTTTCTTGAACGTAGCAGCCTTCATCGCCCGCCGGATCGCCTTAAATCGTCAACGAACCTTTTCCCGGTTCATCCTCCGGCTGGCAATCAGCGCAACCGTCATCAGCGTCGCCGCGATGATCCTCACCCTGGCTTTTACAAATGGCTTCCAATTCGCCATCAGCCAGAAGGTCTTCAACCTCTGGGGGCATATCCGCGTACAAGGTCTCAACGGCAACGAATCCGACCTCGCCGAAGAATTGCCGATCGGGCGGAACGATACCGTGCTCCGCGCCCTCCGGGCCAACCCGGATATCACGACCATCCAGGCCTTCGCCACAAAAGGCGCCGTTATCCGCAGCAGCGAGGGGATCGAATGCGTCCAGTTGAAAGGAGTGGAAAAGGGATATGACTTCCGTAACCTGCAGAGTTTCCTGAAAAACGGTCACTGGCTTGAGTTTAAAGACAGCGGCTACAGCAACGGGATCGTGCTTTCCACCTATACCGCCGGCCAGCTCAAAATCCGGCCCGGTGACAAAGTGCTGATCTATTTTATCCAGGCCGCCGGCCAGCCCCGCGTCCGCCAACTGACCGTAACGGGCCTTTTCAAAACCGGCATCGAAGATTACGATAAGTCCATCGCCATCGGGGATCTCCGGTTGATCCAACGGCTCAATGACTGGCACAGCGACCAGATCGGCGGCTATGAGATTTTCACCCGCGACTATCGGCTGGCAGATACCGTTAACAACCTTATATATCCCCAGTTACCACAGGCCTGGGGCAGCCGCACCACCGTAAAGATCTATCCCTATATCTTCGATTGGCTAAACCTCCAGAACATTACCATCATCATCGTCCTGATCATCATGGTCATCGTCGCCACCCTAAACCTGGTCACCTGTCTGATCATCCTTGTCCTCGAACGCACCCGCATGATCGGTATCCTCAAGGCGGTCGGAACACCCGACCCCGTCATTCAACGGATCTTTCTCTATCAGGGCGGGATCATCACCATCTTCGGTCTGGCTTTCGGAAATGCTTTCGGCTTGCTGATCTGCTGGCTGCAAGACAAATACGGTTTTATTACCCTGCCCGAAGACGCTTATTTTATTTCCAAAGCCGTCGTCAAGCTGGAATGGTGGCACCTCCCGCTCGTAAACGCCGGCACCTTCCTCATTTGCTTCCTCGTTCTTATGATCCCTACCATCGTCGTCCGCACGATGCAGCCGGTACGAGCCATCCAGTTCAGATAATTCTCATACCAGCTCCACTGCCGCAACCAGCCCCTCACTTTACCAGGTGCGAAAGAATAATCCCCGTCGCAACCGCGGCATTGAGCGATTCCGCCCGGCCCGTTCCGGGAATCGTAATCCGGTCCGTCGCCAGTTCCAGCAGCCCGGGTCGGATACCCTTGGATTCATTGCCGATAATAACCCATCCCCCGCCAATCCGCCCCATCCCATACAAAGGCTTACCACCAAGCACGGCCGCATACACCGGCAGCCCGGGATAACTACGTACCGCCGCCGCCGGATCCGCATAGATCACCTGCACCCGGGCAATACTGCCCATCGTCGATTGTATCGCTTTCGCATTAAAAACATCCGCGCTGTCAGGACTGCACAACAACCGCGTCACTCCAAACCAATCGGCAATCCGGACAATCGTCCCCAAATTGCCCGGATCCTGGATGCCGTCACCTATCAGGGTTATTCCCTCGTTAAAGTCAGGCGCCGGAAAAGACGGTTTTTCAAAGACGGCCAGCACCTGGTTCGGCGTGGAAAGCGAAGACAACCGCTCCAGGTCCGCTTCGCCCGCTTCCTGCACCGGCAGGCTTTTTCCTGCCATCCCGCCGATCCACTCCTTCAACGCAAAAATCTGCCGGCATTTGATGTCAGGGGCATGCAACAGCTCCCCTACGATCTTTGGGCCCTCAGCCACAAACACGCCTTGCTCATCACGGAATTTTTTATGGCTTAAACTTTGAATATATTTAACTTGCGATCTTGTTACCAGCATTGCTCTTCGTTTGTATACAAAAAGTTAAAATCGAATTGGGTTTGTTCAATCTGTCTATTCCGCGGCGCCGGCAAATTACTGTTTCTTTCCCCAACCCTGCCTATCTATCGGCGATAGCCCTGACGATGATGCTGTTCGCCTGTACAGTCCCCAGAAAATACCCGCTCCGCCAACCCTTTGTTTTCGCCGTCAGGATAAAGGTGGAAGGCAATTTACGCCCTGCCGAAAAACAGGATCTTGCCGCCCGCCTGGCCAATCAGCTTGACGATAGCCTTCGCGTCCAGGAAGTATCGATCGCAGGCGTCTACCGGCGGGTGATGAACCCGCCCGTCTTCGATACCGCCAACCTTCGCCGTTCCATCGGTTTCATGGTCGCCCTGCTAAATGCATCGGGTTATTTTACTCCCGCTATTAAAGATACGATCCGCCGGGATACGATCCGTTTCCACCGCCACCCCGAAAAAAACGAGTACCGGGTACTCATCGATTTCCGCGTCCAGCCCGGCAAACAGCTCAAGCTGGACTCCGTCGGCTGGGCGCTGTCGACACCAGCTTTGCAGGCACTCGCCATCGGGTCTCAAAACCAGTCGATGCTAAAGAAAGGCGCTCCCTATTCCAAGCAGCTCTTATCGGACGAGCTCGACAGGTTGGTGACCCTTTTCCGCAACCATGGCTATTATAAAATCTCAAAAGAAGATCTTTATATCGAACGGGATACCGTCCTGGCCGCCCTCCTCGACCCGGCCCTGGACCCTTTTCAGCAGGCCGCACTTTTGGAAAAGCTGCAACTAAAAAGGGAACACCCCACCATCAACGCGGTCGTCTTGCAGCGACCCGTCATCGACTCCAGCCGGATCATCCAATACAGCATCGGGCATATGACCATTTATCCTGATCTCCCTTTCGTCCTGGAAGACTCGGTCACCATCAGCACCATCGATACCAGCTCGGCCCGGGGATTCACGATCATTACCCGGACCGATAAATTCAAGCCAAACGTTATCACCGACAATGTTTACCTGCGGCCGGGGCAGCAGTATCAACTTCAAAACTATATCCACACGATCAATCGCTTCAGCCAGATCGGCGCCTGGCAACAGGCATCGCTCAACCTGGAACCATCCGACAGCGCCGACTCCATCCTGGATGCTACCCTGCGGTTGTACCCCACCAAAAAATACGATCTCTCGCGCAGCCTGGAAGCCAGCCGAAATACCAATGACATTCTAGCCAGCGGCACCCTGTTCGGCGTAGCCGTCAATACGGGGCTCAACAACCGCGATGCCTTCCGGGAAGCCGTACAGACCTCGACCAACGCGCGGGCCGGCATCGAACTGGGCGGGGATTTTATCCAGACCACCGATCTCAGCCTTTCCCACAGCATCGGCTTTCCGAAATATATCGGTCCAAAGTTTATCCCGCAACTTATGCCCCGGCTATTTAAAAGGAGGTTCCCGACAGACAGCCTCCGGAGCGTTATCAACGGAAATGTATCCTACACAGACAGACGTCTTTCGAACGAACAGGAATTTTTTAACGTCAAATCCATCAACGGTTCCTTTGGCTGGGAATGGAACCGGGGAAATAAGTCCTATTTGTTCCGTCCTTTTAATATCGAATATACCCAGCTGACAAAGAGCGATAGCTTCTCGCACTACCTGGACAGCATCCCGTCGCTAAACCTTGCCTTCAAAACAGGCCTGGTCATGAGCAGCCAGTTTGTCTATTCGTCCGTAAAGAAGCATGGAATCGGCACCGATTTCTTTACTTTCAGCGCTGAAACGAGCGGCTTCTTGCTGGGGTTTATCAAAACCCTCAATAATGGGGACCTGTGGCGCTTCATCCGTGGCAGTGTGGAATACCGACACCATATCGACTGGCGCACCACTCAGCTCGCTATTCGGGCCGTCGCAGGAGGGGGACTGGCCTATGGGAAACCGGGAGAAGAGACCCTACCCTTTTATAAAGCTTTTTTTGCAGGCGGCCCCAATTCCATGCGGGGCTGGGACATCCGCCGGCTTGGGCTGGGTAAATCTACCTTTTACGATACGGCCGCCAAAGGCATCCTGGACCGCTTCGGCGACATTCAGCTCGAAAGCAATATCGAATACCGATTTCCGCTGGGCACCGTCCTGACGATCAAACTACAAGGAGCCCTCTACGTCGACGCCGGCAATATCTGGGACCGTCACCCGATCGATACCACTACCGCCGAAAAAGGAAGCGACTTCCAGCTTAATTCATTCTACAAGGCAATCGCCGTCGACGCC
>Ga0206963_10201_pt1 | contig 19681 bp, 12 predicted proteins | sample Alteio_BWOrgHeat_28_FD_152958 | JGI IMG/M metagenome (GOLD analysis project Ga0206963, IMG submission 152958) | Enriched cells from forest soil in Barre Woods Harvard Forest LTER site, Petersham, Massachusetts, United States -... | ecosystem: Environmental > Terrestrial > Soil > Temperate forest >... | reverse complement strand
CAACTGTTTCCGGAATGGTTGCAGGTACGTATGTTTTTCAATTAAAGGTTGTTGACATTAATATTTTATCATCACTTGCAACAGTTACTATTGTTGTTAAACCAGTAACAAACCAGCCACCAGTTGCAAATGCAGGAGCTAATCAGAATATTACATTGCCAACAAATTCTGTAACGCTTAACGGAAGCGCTTCGAAAGATGCTGACGGAACAATTGCAAGTTATAGCTGGACTAAAATTTCCGGCCCAACTTCCGGAACTATTGTAAGCGCAACGAGTGCAACTACTGTTGTTAATACGCTTGTTCAGGGAACTTATTCTTTTAAATTAACAGTTACAGACAACAGCGGTGCAACGGGTTCTGATACAGTAACAGTTGTTGTTAATGCTGCTGCAAACCAGGCACCAATTGCCAATGCAGGTTCAAGCAAAACAATTACTTTACCAACAAACACTGCAACATTAAGCGGCAGCGCATCATCTGATCCTGACGGCACAATTGCATCATATAAATGGAGCCAGGTTTCCGGTCCGTCAACTTCAGTTATTACTAACGGAACAACGGTTTCGCCAACTGTTTCTTCATTAATCGCAGGCACATATGTTTATCAGCTTTTAGTAACAGATAATAGCGGCGCAACTGCAACAGCGCAGGTGAAAGTTATCGTTAATGCTGCGATTGTAAATCAGTTGCCAATTGCCAATGCAGGGGCAAATCAAACCATAACATTACCAACAAATTCAGTAACGCTTGATGGAACAGGATCACAAGATCCGGATGGAACAATTGCAGCGTACAATTGGGTTCAATTATCTGGGCCAAATACTTCGACTGTTGCTAAACCAGCAAGCTTAACTACATTGGCAAGCAATCTTGTACAAGGGATATATCTTTATAAACTAACGGTAACTGATAATAGCGGCGCAACTGCTACAGATACCATAAAAATCACTGTTAATGCTGCCGCGAACCAAGCACCAGTTGCCAATGCTGGTTCAAGCAAAACAATAACATTACCAACAAACTCAGTTTCTTTAGACGGAACAAAATCTGCTGATGCTGACGGAACTATTGCAAGTTATTTATGGGCGCAGGTTTCAGGACCGTCAACTGCATCTATTAACAATGGAACAACGGCTTCGCCAACTGTTTCTTCATTGGTTGCAGGAACTTATATTTTTCAACTTACAGTTACAGACAACAGTGGCGCAACTGCAACAGCACAGGTGAAAGTAACCGTTAATGCTGCTGCAAACGTGAACCCGATTGCAAATGCTGGTGCAAATCAAAACATAACTTTACCAACAGATTCAACAACACTTGATGGTAATGCATCACAGGATCCTAATGGAACAATTGTGAGCTATAGCTGGACAAAAATTTCTGGCCCGGCATCAGGCACAATTGTGAGTGCGAGTTCTGCAAATACAGTGGTTGATAATCTTACTGCAGGAACATATGCTTATAAATTAACGGTGACTGATAACAGCGGTGCAAAAGCGTCTGATACAGTAACAGTTGTTGTTAATGCTGCTGCAAACCAGGCACCGGTTGCCAATGCAGGTTCAAGCAAAACAATAACATTACCAACAAATTCACTTTCTTTAGACGGAACAAAATCAACTGATGCTGACGGAACAATTGTTTCTTATAGCTGGGTTCAAAATTTTGGGGCATCAACAGCGACAATAACAAATGCAAATACTGCAACACCACAAGTAAGCGATCTTGTTGCAGGCAACTATTATTTCAAATTAACAGTAACTGATAATGACGGGGCAACTTCAAGTGCAATTGTAAAAGTTACAGTTGTGCCAGCAGCAAACCAGGCGCCGGTTGCAAATGCAGGTTCTAATCAAACCATTACTTTGCCAACCAATTCTGTAACACTTGATGGCAGCGCATCTGAAGACCCAGACGGAACAATTACAAAATATAACTGGACAAAAATTTCTGGCCCGGTTGCAGGTACAATTGTTAGTGCAACATCTGCGAATACAGTTGTAAGCGGCCTTACACAAGGAACTTATGTTTATAAAATAACTGTTACGGATAATAAAGGCGCGACAGGTTCAGATACAGTAACTGTAACTGTAAATGCTGCATCCAACCAACCACCGGTTGCACAGGCAGGTTCAAATCAAACAATAACATTACCGACTGACTCAGTATTATTAAGCGGAGTTGGATCATACGATGCAGACGGAACTATTGTAAGCTATTCATGGAAACAAATTTCTGGTGCGTCAGTAGCAACAATTACTAATGGAAATACTATTTCGCCAACAGCTTCTTCATTGGTTGCGGGTTCATATATGTTCCAGGTAACAGTTACTGATAATAGCGGCGCAACTGCAACTGACCAGGTAAAAATTATTGTAAACCCTGCACCAAACCAACCACCGGTTGCAAATGCTGGCGCAGACGTTAATATAACATTACCTGCAAATTCTGTAACGTTGAATGGTTCTAAGTCAATTGACCCAGACGGAACAATTATTTCATATAGCTGGGTTAAAATTTCTGGCAGCGGTTCAACACTTGTTAATGCAAATGCACCAGATGCTTCCGTATCAGGATTGACTGCAGGCACATATGTTTACCAGCTTACAGTAACAGATAATAAAGGAGCTACTTCTACAGATAATATCACAATAACTGTAAACGCAGCATCAACAGTTATTGTAGCTAACCAACCGCCAGTTGCAAATGCAGGAAGTAATCAAAGCATGAAAATGCCGGTTAATTCTATGACATTAAACGGTACCAAATCATATGACCCGGATGGAACAATTGCAGGCTATAACTGGATAGAAATTTCAGGGCCTTCAAATGCAACTATTACCAACAGCAATGCAGCAACTGCTTCTGTTAGCGGAATAAAAGCAGCAGGCCAATACACTTTTAAATTAACAGTAACTGATAATAAAGGCGCTACTGCATCAGCACAAGTTACTGCAACAATCAGCGCAGCGGCTGTTGTTATAACTAATCAACCGCCAGTTGCAAATGCAGGCGGAGATCAAACAATCACATTACCAGTAAATTCAGTAAAACTGGATGGTTCAAAATCAACTGATGCCGACGGAACAATTGTTAGTTATGCATGGTCGCAGGTATCTGGTGCAACGGCTACATTTACCGGAGCAACCACATCAACACCATCTGTTACTAATTTAACTGCAGGAACATTTACTTTCAAATTAACGGTGACAGATAACAGCGGGGCATCATCATCAGACCAGGTTGTAATAACTGTTAATGCAGCTCCAGCTGTGGTTGTTGCAAACAAACCACCGGTTGCAAACGCAGGGCCTGATCAAACGATTATCCTGCCAACAAATACAACTAAACTGGATGGCACAAAATCTTCTGATGCTGACGGCACAATTTCAACTTATGCATGGACACAAATTTCAGGTTCAACACCAACAATTACTGATGGCACAACTGCCACAGCAACTGTGAGCAACCTGCAAGCCGGCACTTATGTTTTCGAGTTAACAGTAACTGATAATAAAGGTGCAACTGATACAGACCAGGTTGTAATAACAGTTATACCAGCAACAAATGTTATCATAACAAACAAACCACCGGTTGCAAAAGCTGGCAACGATACAACGATTAATATTCCTTCAACAGTAGGAATATTAAACGGAAGCAAATCGTATGATGTTGACGGAACAATTGCGAGCTACGAATGGGCACAGTTAAGCGGGCCATCATTTGCTACCATTGCAGATGCAAACAGCGCAACTACAAACATTACAAACTTGCTTATTGGCAGATATGTTTTCCAACTAACAGTTACAGATAATGACGGGGCAACTTCTGTTGATACTGTAAGAGTATCTGTAGTAGACAATTTGCGCTCATCAGGCAGTTCATTAATGTTGTATCCAAACCCTGCAGCAAGTATTATTCACTTAAGATTAATCAGCGATTCAACTGGCACAATGAAAATTAGTTTGGTTGATTTAGCGGGAAGAACAGCAATGGTTATTGAAACAAACAAACCACAAAGTTTTTACGATGCACCAATAAACATTTCAGGATTGGCACATGGAATGTACGCGGTTCAGGTTGTTATCGGAACAGAAACGGTAATCGTCGGTAAATTCCTGAAACAATAATTTTAAACAACATTAATAATAAAAAAGAGCGGTCATTAATGATCGCTCTTTTTTTGTTTGATAAAATTAAAAAGTAAAAAACAAAAAGTAAAAACGATTAATGAAATGAAAATAGAATTGAAATAAAATTTATTAACCAGGCATTTGAATTTCTATTAAACTTCATTGGCGTCGCACTCTTGTACTTTTAGTTCTTTACTCAACTTAAGCATTAATAAAATTGCGCCCGTATAATACATTTGCGAATTGCGACAAAAGATTGCAGACGCAGATTCGCAGATTATTGAAAGATTTTGTTTTACATAATTTAAGATTATTAATAAACTGAAGTGAAAAATATTTGCACTTTTTGTATTAATTGCATTAATAAAATTTAAACCAATAATGAAGTACGAAGGAACATTTTGATATTTCACTTTTACATTTTAGATTTTACATTTATTATTTACATTTCAAATCTCGCTGAATAAAATACAAAAAGCACAAGTGTGCGACGCAACTGATGATCATTAATCAATCAAATGATCGGACAATAATAAGTGCAGAAAATTATAAACTGATAAAATAAATGCAGCGATTTGGCTGCAGGTTTTATTTTATTAATAGGAAAAAAAATGACCGCAGTTTGTTGCGATCATTAATAAACGAAACGTGAAATTATTAATAGATTTTATTTTGTTTTCTTTTCAATATCACGATTAATAACGGCATAAGCGCCAAGATAAATGGTTACGATTTGCGTGTAAGCAAGCAACAAAGGCTTTTCCCAATTGCTCAATTCTGTCCAGTAACGCTGAAGCAATTCCGGGTTATCATAAGGAATGCACACGTAATAATCTTTCTGTGAAATTTTTGAATTTATAATTATTAATATCGCGGCGATTTCAGTTTTTTGTTCGCGCACTAAAGTTTTTGCAGTAAAATTATAATTGCCGAATTGTTTTTCAAACAGTTCATTAAAGTGGTAACCTTTTTTTGCATCAAGTCCGCCCTCGGTTTGTATGCGAAAACCTTTGGTTACAAAATTATATTCTTCGGCAGTTGTTGGCGCGGGCGCTGCAGTTGTTGGTTGCGCAGTTTTTTGTTGCGCGGAACAATAAACAACAGCAAGCATAGAAAGAGCAAGCAGGGTATTGAATTTCATATTGGATTTTTTTATTGATGTAGTAACGTAGTTTTCCGGCAAATATTTTACGTATTCTTCCGGAAGCAGCGTAGTTTATCTTTTAATTTTTGTATTAATAGCTGCTTATTATCTCTCAAAATATTAATAAGGAATAATTATTACGCTCATTAACAAAATTCATTTACAACTTTATTGAAATTGCGGGAGCAGCAATGAAATATTATTATAAATTGCGCATGTGCCGGCAACATTTTTGCGTTGCTGATTTACCAAACGAAACACCCTAAAGCTGCTGTGAGATGAAGATTAAACATTTTAAAGTCCGTGTAACAACAAAAGATAAAGTTCTAATTTTAAAATACAATACTGATAATAAACCGGAAGTTGATGAAGAATTATTATTTTTTTACGATGGCAAAAACCGTTTTGTAAAAGTTATCAAAGTAACTTCCAGTGAAATTGATGCAGTTGAAATTGAAAGCAATTAAAATATTTTATAAGCCTGCATCTTGTAAAAGTTCATCTGCAGAAATACTTTTATCATTTTTAAATGCAAACGGCCGCATGATAAAACGGTTGCCTTTATCAAACGTAAAATAGTTCCACAACCAGTTTGCAAATACCAATATTTTATTTCTGAAACTTATTAAAAAAGAAATGTGGACGAACAGCCAAATCCACCAAGCAATTCTTCCGGTGGTATGAATGTTTCCCGGCAAATCCGCAACAGCCTTGCCTCTTCCGATAGTTGCAAGATTGCCTTTATCAAAATATGAAAATGGTTTAACGCTTTTATTTTCGTGCAAGGCTTTTAAATTTTTACCAATATATTTTCCCATTTGTATGGCAGGTTGCGCAACGCCGGGATGGCCTTTTGGATATTTTTCTGATTTCATTAATGCCATATCCCCTATTGCAAAAATATTTTTGCTGCCAATAATTTTACAATTTTCATTAACGAGCAAACGGCCTTTTTCGCTCCATTCTTTTTTTAATCCTTCTAATAAAATTCCTGTTACGCCGGCAGACCAGATGACCGTTAATGCGCCAATTTCTTCACCGCCTTTTAATGTAACTGTGTTGCCATTATAATTTTCAACCATTGATTTTAGTTTAATAATAACGCCCATTTTTGAAAGGTTATAATAAGCGCTCGCTCCTGCCTTTGGCGACATAGTTGGCAACAGTTTTTCCATGCCTTCCAACACATAAATTTGCATTTTAGAAAAATCAATTTGCGGATAATCTTTTGGCAGCACATATTTTCTGAGTTCTGCAACTGCGCCGGCAGTTTCCACGCCAGTTGGGCCGCCGCCGACAATTACAACAGTCAGCATTTTTTGCAACAAACTTTCATCATGATTAACAAGATTTGCTGATTCAAAAAGTTGCATTAATGAAGTCCTGATATCAAGCGCATCCGGAACTGTTTTTAATGGAAGGGAAAATTTTTGCACTTGTTCATTGCCAAAAAAATTTGATTTTGTACCATTTGCAATAATGAGATAATCGTAACGCAAATCGCCCGAAACTGTGCTGATAATATTTGCTTCAGTATCAACTGATTTTACTTCCAGCATGCGGAAATAAAAATCTTTTTTATTTTTAAAAACTTTACGCAACTGGCCTGCAATCGCGTCTGGCTGCAGGCTTCCGGATGCAACCTGGTATAATAAAGGTTGAAAAGTATGGTAATTGTGTTTATCAAAAAGTACAATCTGAAAAAAGTCGCTGTCGAGATTTTTAACAGCATTAATACCACCAAAACCCCCACCAATAATAACAACACGCGGCTTATTTGTGTCAGGGATATTCAACGAAAATTTATCCATAATTATAATAAAGTTTTTATGAAGTAGAGATCAATAACTGCGTGATTATTTATTAATAAAAATTTTACAGCAATTTTTTATTAATAAGAAATTATTCTTTGTTGTATAACAATCGCAATTCTTCTTTTGCATCATCCAAAATTTTCTTTTGTTTTTCGGAAATATTTTTTCCGCCACGGTTTTCATAAAAAGTAATCATCGACATGGCAGATTGAAATGGCGTTGTTTTTTTGCGTGTACTTTTTTCAGCAGATCTTTTTAATGATGCCGCAATTTTTTTCGGATCATCAGATTTAAAAATATCTTTTTGAAGATCCATTGCATCGCTTGTTGCCGTTACTTTAGCTGACCATTTTTTGGTAGCTGTCTTTTTTGCCGGAGCTTTTTTGGCTGTCTTTTTTTTAGTAGCCGTTTTTCTTACCGGAGACTTTTTCGTAGCCATAAAAATAATTTTATAAAAAAACTATTCAATTATGATACCACGGAAAATGATATAATAAATCAAAACTTTAATAGCAACTATACATTATTTAATGAAGTAAACAGGATTGGCTTATGAATCAGGTACATTAAAGATTAATAAAATGTAGAGAGAAATTAATGAAGAAGGTTTTAAAAGTTCCACATAATAAAAAACGCCTTGTAAAATTTTACAAGACGTTATCAGGTTGTACCCGGGATGGGAGTTGAACCCACACTAGCATTGCTGCCAACAGGATTTTAAGTCCTGCGTGTCTACCAGTTCCACCACCCGGGTAAACACAATTTGTGATCTCAGCATCACAAATAAAAAATTCCACCCTTTTAAACAGAATGGAATTTTTTCTGAGCGGAAGACCGGGCTCGAACCGGCCACCTCGACCTTGGCAAGGTCGCGCTCTACCAAATGAGCTACTTCCGCAATTTTAATTTGAGTTTTTTAAACTCAACAAACCTTCAACTTCAACAGCACAAAGAACTTTACAGGGGTGCAAAAATAGGGATTAACCCTATTCCTGCAAAAAATTTTATTGCTTATTTGTATTGCGGAGTGTACAATGTATTTCCCGGCACATTTACTTCCGGTTTGCCTTTGTAGCGGTGCGTGTATAAACCATAACAGCCGCCAAGTATTACCGCAACGATGCAAAATACTTCCAAATAAAAAAGAAATACTGAAGAGTTTACCCAGTTGTAGGTGAAGTCTTTTATTTTGGGGTCTTTAATTTCTTCTGCGTGATCCATAAATAAATTTATTACTTCGCAAAAATAATGGATAGATTGAAAAAATCATCTTTTGTTTTGCACTATTTGCGCAAAAGTTTTTTTGCCATTTACAAAATGTTTCCAAACAACACTTTTTGTATACCAACCATGCAACTTTCCATCTTTATTTTTTGGAAAAATACTTTTGCTTTTTTTAAACAATACCCATTTAAAAAAACCTGCATGCGCTTCTATAATTGCAGTAAAATAAATGGCTTGACCGGCAAATAAAGATTTCCATGCAGACACTGCATCCAGCAAAATGCGAAACGGAATTTTCCAAACCAATTGTGATAACGGAAGATTTTTTGCAAGCATAATTAAGTTGTTGCGAAAATTTAAAAACACTTTACGTTCATTTCCTTTTGGCAACGTGCCGCCGCCAACATGGTACACAACCGATTGCGGGCACACATATATATTATAACCCGCCAATTGAAGGCGCCAACAAAAATCAATCTCTTCCTGGTGCGCAAAAAAATAATTATCAAAGCCTCCAACTTCATGAAAAAGATTTGCTTTTATAAAAAGCGCAGCGCCGCTTGCCCAAAAAATTTTTTCTTCATTATTATATTGTCCGTGATCTTTTTCACACAAATCAAAAACCCTTCCGCGCGCAAAAGGATAACCTAAATAATCTATCCAGCCGCCGCTTGCACCTGCATATTCAAACGTTGTGCGATCATCATACATAATAATTTTTGGCTGGCATGCTCCTATTGTTTTATCTTTTTCCATTAAGTTGATAATGGGTTCAATCCAATTATTATCAACTTCAACATCGGAGTTTAATAACACATAATAATCACTGCTAACCTGCTTCAGCGCTTCATTATAACCTGTTGCAAAACCGTAATTTTTATCAAGTGAAATTATTTTTACCTGCGGAAAATATTGATTTGTAAAACTGACGGAATCATCTGTTGACGCATTATCGGCCACGATAATTTCTTTATTAATATAATTGCTTGCAACCACTGATGGAAGAAATCTTTCCAGGAATTTTTTACCGTTCCAGTTTAATATTACGATTGATACTTTTGGCTGCACTTTAATTATTAAAATTTTTCAAAAATAAGCGTTGCTGATAACAAGCTGCGCAAAAGCACTTTGTTTTTTTTGAATTGAAAATATGCAGCGCAAATAAAACTATTAATAAAGAAAAAATTTGTTGAGAGAAGATGGGATCGATTTTTCTAAATAAAAAAATTCTATTTTTTATTTCCAATAAATCATAAAAAGAAACATTAATAATGTGCATGTTTTTTATACATTCGGCAAATGATTCAGCCACTTTTTAACTGGAGATCTTTAATTGCCATACTCGCCATCTTTATAGTTAGCGGCACTGTTTTTTATTCGCAATATCTCGCCAAAAAAATTGCATCTGAAGAAAAACAAAAAGTGGAACAATGGGTTGCGGCAAGCAAAGCAATTATGAATAATCCTGGAATGGATTTAACCCTGCCAAGCCTCATACGCAACGAGCAACAATCTATACCAATTATTGAAACCAATGAGCACGACAGTATCAGCGGCTATATTAATCTTGATTCAGCAAAAGCTGTTAATGATAAAAATTATCTCTATAAAAAATTAAAAATTTTCAGGTCGGAAAACACGGCACTGGAAATAAAACTGAGCGATAATCCATACACTGCAAACCGATATTATTATGGCCACACCGTTTTGCTTGATGAAGTTCGATACTATCCGTTAATACAATTATTTATTGTTGCGCTATTTATTTTCTTTGCATTTTATTCCATAACTGTTCAAAACCGCGCAACGCAAAACCAGCTCTGGGCGGGCATGGCAAAGGAAACGGCACATCAATTGGGCACACCGGTTTCATCATTAGATGGCTGGGTTGAAATGTTGAAAGAAAGCAATACTGATCCAAAAATTGTAAGTGAAATTCAAAAAGATGTGAACCGCTTAAAATTGGTTTCTGATCGTTTTGGAAAAATAGGAAGCAAGCCAAAATTAGAAAACCTTGATCTCGTTTTGCAAATTGAAATGATGGTTGAATACATCCGCAAAAGATCAAGCGGCAAAGTTCATTTTAGTATTGATACGCATGGTTCAACTTTTATTAATGCAAAAATTTCTGCACCATTATTCGATTGGGTTATTGAAAATTTATTAAAGAATGCACTCGATGCAATGGAAGGAAAAGGCGAAATAAATATTAATATCCTGCAACAGGAAAAACAAATTTTTATAGACGTTGCCGATACCGGAAAGGGAATCTCAAAAAATAATTTGCGTAAAGTTTTTAAACCAGGATTCACCACAAAAAAACGCGGTTGGGGTTTGGGATTAAGTTTGTCAAAACGCATTATAGAACAATACCACGCCGGAGAATTATTCATCAAACAATCTGACGCGGGGAAAGGAACTACGTTTAGGATTGTATTGAATAAAAATGTTTAGTTTAAGAAACAAGATTTAAGAATTAAGGCACAAGAATCAAGAAACAAGATTTAAGAATTAAGGTTCAAGAAACAAGGCTTTATTAATAAACTAATCTTGTGCCTTGAACCTTGATTCTTGTGACTTATTGATTAAAATCGGTGCGGAAGAGGAGATTCGAACTCCCACGCCAGTTACGGCGCTACCACCTCAAAGTAGTGCGTCTACCAATTTCGCCACCTCCGCTTTTTTGGTGATTGCAAATGTATGAAAGATGCATTCAAGATACAAGAAATCAGTTTTAAGATTTTACATCGTTCATTTTATCAACAAAAATTTTTTGTTCGAATATTAGCATTAATAAACGATTTATTAATCATGTAAAAACCATTTCTCGTTAATAAATTTTTTCGTTGGAAACCAAACAAATTTTGCTTTCTTTTAAAAAAATAAAAATTCGTAATTTCCTGTATAAATACCTAACGATTTAAAAACTGAGTATGAAAAAATTTATCTGCACATTTTTATTTTTATCAACTTTATTTTTTACGCCACGCATTTCATTTGCACAACAACCGCCGGCTTATCATATTCCTGATTCATTTGTTTTTGATTATGAAGTTGTGCAACAAGTCACCGATCAAAAAAATCCCGGTTCGCCAAAAAACATCACTTATTATTATTCGCAAAATGGCGATTATATGGCATTGGGCAACGCCGAAAAAAGTAAAAATCAATTTATAATTTTTACCAAAGAAGGCGTTAATATAATTATAGATGAAGAGAAAAAAAATGTTACTGCAATGCGGCTTGGAAATTTAATTGGCGATCTTGGCAAAGCAATGGCAACACAGAAAAAAAATAATCCATCGCAACCTGCAGGCGATAGCAACAAAATGAAATCTGTAAAAACAGGCAATACAAAACAAGTGTGCGGTTACACTGCAGAAGAATATACATTTACTGATAACAATGGAAAAACAGGAAGTGTGTGGTGCGCAAAAGTTGATTTCAATGCGTCTTTATTTTACTTAATGGGCACAAACATTGGCGGCGCAAACGCAGGCCAGCCGCGCATGAGCAAGGTTCCGCAAGCATCCAATTATCCGAGTTTTAGTGATCCGCATTTGCTGCTAGTTGAAACAAAATCTGCATCGCATCCTGATGAAGGAATTACAACAAAAAGCATCACGAAAAAAACAACAACGTTTAATACAAAAGGCTACACGATTAATGATTATAGCAATATGAATTTGCAACAAATGATGCAATCGAAGATGAATCAAAATTAAAAATCATTTTTTTTAAATTATTTTATTAATGTTTTTGCCTTTTATAATCTCGAAATCATTAATAAATTTTAAAACTATTTTTCATGACTACTCAAAAAATGGCCATCTGTTTATGGTTTGATAAACAAGCGGAAGAAGCTGCACAGTTTTATACTTCTGTTTTTAAAAATTCTGAAATTGGCAAAATCAGCAGGTATGGAAAAGCAGGTTTTGAATTTCATAAAATGCCGGAAGGCACTGCGATGGTGGTGAATTTTAAATTAAATGGAATGGATTTTAACGCGCTCAACGGCGGCCCGCTTTTTAAATTTAATGAATCCATTTCCATAGTTGTAAGTTGCGAAACGCAGGAAGAAATTGATTATTATTGGGACAGCCTTACTTCAAACGGCGGCCAGGAAAGCCAGTGCGGCTGGCTGAAAGATAAGTACGGTGTTTCATGGCAAATTGTGCCGGCAAATCTTTCTGCATTATTAACCGGTTCTGACCCCGAAAAATCGCAACGCGTTACGCGCGCATTTATGCAAATGAAAAAATTTGATATCGAAAAATTAAAACAGGCATAACACTTATTGCTTTCATTTTATTAATAATAACAATCTTCATTTTTGTACATAATATTTTGTACTTAGCTTCAGCAATACTATTAAACATCGTTGCGTCGCACACTTCAGCGCCCAGTTCTTTATTGGGCGCCTATTAATAAAAACTTCAACAAACTATAATCAGCAAATTTTTTAATCGCTGAAATAAACCACACCACAAGCGGTTGTTGCCATTCACATTATTTAAGATTTAATTATGGCTTTTGATCATAAAAATTTGCAGGCGAAATATATTTTTACGCAGCCTGAAATCTTTTTCTGAAAAAATAACCCACAACTGCCCACATGAAATTTTTTAAGCTAACCCTGATTTTCCTAAGTTTTTATTGCATTGCTTTTGCACAAACAACCAATAATAATGTGGTTATAAAAGGCATTGTTGCAGATTCTGTAAACAACAAACCGCTGTCGTATGTAACAATTGCTTTGCAGGATGCAGCCACAAAAACCACCATAAAAAGTGCGCTCGCAAAAGATGATGGAAGTTTTGAAATAACTATCGCTAACGATAAAAATTATTTACTCGTTATTGCATTTACAGGTTACATTAATAAAACAATTCCAATAAAAAGTAAAGAAACAACTGTTGACATTGGCAAAATAGTTTTATCTCCGTCAGGCAAACAATTAAAAGAAGTTGTGGTAACCGCAGTGCGCCCGGTAATGAAAAGGCAAATCGACGGTATAACTTACGATGTAACCGCAGACCCTGAAAGTGTTGCCCTCACTGCATTAGACATGATGCGCAAAGTTCCTTTGTTGTCCGTTGATGCTTCTGATAATATTAAATTAAAAGGAAACAGCAATTATAAAATATTAATAAACGGAAAAGAATCTGCACTTGTTGCAAAAAATCCATCAGACGTTTTGCGTGCAATGCCTGCAACAAATATTGAGCGCATTGAAGTGATAACAACGCCGCCCGCAAAATACGATGCAGAAGGTTTGGCTGGCATTATTAATATCATTACTAAAAAAAATATGGATCAGGGTTATAATATTGGCGTGAATGGAAGATATAATTCTGTGTGGGGCCCGGGATTAAATTTGAATGGAACGATGAAGCAAGGCAAGTTTGGTTTGTCGGCTTATGCTGGTTACAATGTGCACAAACAACAGTCAAGAGATTTTGGAAATACACAAACTTTTTTTGCTGATAATTCTGTGCTATCACAAGCAGGATCAAATTTAAATCATGGAACAAATAAATATGGAAATGCAGAATTGAGTTATGAAATCGACAGTTTGAATTTAATTACCGGTTCTATTGAAATATTTAAAGGCAATCGTTATCAAAGCGGCAACCAATTATCAACTACGTTGGATGCAAATGATTTTACACAGGAGCAATATCGCTTGGCCAACAACGGCTACGAAAATTTTGAAGGCGTTGATGCTGCAATAAATTACCAGTTGGGTTTTAAAAAAGATAAAAACAGGTTGCTTACACTTTCGTATAAATACAGTTATTCGCCAAACAGCCAGTTTAATAATAATGTTTTTTCTGACACGATAAATTATCAGCAACCCGGTTATCAGCAATACAACAGCGCGGGAAATAAAGAACATACCATTCAATTAGATTATGTTCATCCTTTTAAAAAAATAACGCTGGAAGCCGGTGGCAAAGCGATTATCAGGAATAACTACAGCAATTTTGAAACAAATAATTTTAATGATTCTGCACAAAAATATATTTTAGATCCGTTGCAAAGCAATGACTTTAATTATCATCAAAACATTTATAGTTTATACAATTCCTATCAATATAAATTTGAAAAATGGACTGCAAAAGCCGGCGTGCGTTTAGAGCGTACAACTATTAATGCAAACTTTGTTTCTGTAAATAGTTCTGTAGATCAGGATTATAATAATTTAATTCCATCGTTGTCTATTCAAAAAAATTTTAAAACAAGCAGCATAACTTTTGGATATACAGATCGCATTAGCCGACCGGGAATTGAACAGCTTAATCCGTTTGTTGATCAATCAAATCCAAAATTTATAAGTACAGGAAACCCAAATTTAAAACCAGAACTAAACCACACGTTTGAACTGAACTACAGCAACTTTACAAAAACGTCTGTTAATATCGGTTTGAGTTATGCGTTCTCTAAAAATTCTATACAAAATGTTACAAGCTTGCAGATTAATAATACCGCTAATTCAATAGATACAGTTACGTTAACAACCTATGAAAATTTAGGAAATAACAGCAGGCTTGGGTTGAATGTCAATACTAATTTTTCTATTATAAAAGATTTGACGGTGAGCTTAAACGGGCAACTGGCGCACGTTTGGCTGAAGGGCGCATACAACGGGCAATTTTATACGAATCAAGGTTATACCGGAAATGCATTTATGAATGCAGGGTATAAATTTGGTAAAGGATTTCGTTTTGGAATTGATGCCGGATTTTTTAGTGGCGATGTAAACCTGCAGGGAAAATCGAGTGCGTTTATATTTTCATCTTATGTGTTATCAAAAACTTTTTTAAATAAAAAAGCAACCATTTCTCTTGTTGCAAATAATCCTTATAGCAAAACATTCACTTATCATTCGCACACAACAACGCCAGATTTTTATCAGTCATCTTATGGCGATGAACCTTACAGAACATTTGCCGTTCGCTTCAATTTTAAATTTGGAAAACTAAATAGTGAAATTAAAAAGAACCAACGCACCATTAATAATGATGATTCAAAAGGCGGAAAATCAAACGGCGGAAATAATTAATAAAGTTTATTTTTCTTATTAATATCATTTTAAAAAATAAAAAAAGGATTGAAAAATTTTCAATCCTTTTTTTATTAATAAACTTTTATACTGTGAAAAATTATTGTTTTGGATTTAATGCCTGCTTAATTCTTTCCAGTAAATCCTGTAAGTGATATTTACTTAGTTTATCATTTTCCCTTGGGATAGCAGAAGTAATTTCATTTTTTAATTGATTAAGTTGCGCACGCGCGATTGAAGGAATATCTGTGTTTTTTGTATCAGGAAAACTAAGAAAAAATCCTGGTGGCAAATTAGGAATTACCGGCGCTGTTGGATTGATTAAATTGATTAATGCATCAATATAAACTTTCTGCAGGTTGCGCCGATAAATATCAATAGTTGTTGCCGCAGGCAATTCTGTCCACACGCCTTTTTTTACATCATTTAAAAAATCATCCGGCGAATAAGCATTTGTGTATCGTTCCGTGCATATTAATAACCTGAGTATGCGCGGTGCGCTAATTAAATTTTTCAAGGTGTTTGTTTGCAAATTAATTACCTGTTCCGAAGCTGCAGGTTCACTGAATTTATTAAGAATGTCTTTATTTAAAATCCATGATGGTGTAGCGAATAATTGTTTATTAATAAATTCAACTGCATCTTTTTGCATTGCTTTTGGTGTTGCTTCGTATACATCGCCAGGTTGTTCAATGCTTTTATAGGTTTCATAAATGCCACCAACATTTTTTGTAACATGGCCAACATAGCGGCCAAATTGTGTTACCAGTTGCCCGTACATTTCTTCTAAATTATCATATTGATCAGCTTCTTCTTTTGTCCATTCCGGCAAGTTTACTAAAATGCGTTTCAAATTTTTTATGCCATATTCACTTGCTTTAACGCTGTTGTCACTTAAATCTTCCGTTTGTGCGCGTGGATCAGAATTTTGCGCTTCGCCCCCAAACCACAGGCGTGGATTGGCTTTCAGGCTGTCAATAGTTAGCTTGTTTAATATTTTTTTATCTTCTTCATCGTCTTTCGTTCCTAAAATATTTTTGTAGCCCCACATTATTGCCCACTTATCATAGTCACCAATGCGCGGGTACAAACCTTTCGGCCTTATGTTATCTTCCGGTTGCGCAACATAATTAAAACGCGCATAATCCATAATAGAAGCCGTGTGGCCGTTCGCTTCAACCCAAGCTTTATCACGTAATTTTTCCACCGGAGTTTTGCTGCTGCTTCCCATATTGTGGCGCAAGCCAAGTGTGTGGCCAACTTCATGCGATGAAACAAAACGAATCAAATCGCCCATTAATGAATCATCAAATTTCATTTTGCGCGCGCGTGCATCAACCGCTGCAGTTTGAATAAAATACCAATCGTGAACAAGCTTCATAACATTATGGTACCATCCGATATGGCTTTCAATAATTTCCCCGCTGCGCGGATCAGCAACATTTGGCCCATATGCATTTTCAATATCAGAAGCGAAGTAACGGATAACGGAAAAACGTGCATCTTCAAGGCTCATCGTCTTATCATTTTCCGGCCATTCTTTTCCAACGATTGCATTTTTAAATCCTGCTTTTTCAAATGCAATTTGCCAGTCATTAATACCTGCAATTAAATATGGCCGCCATTTTTTTGGCGTTGCAGGATCTATGTAATAAACAATTTGCTTTTTTGGTTCAACCAATTCACCGCGTTTATATTTTTCCATGTCTTCATCTTTCGGTTCCAGTTTCCAGTGATGAATAAAACGGGAAGTTTCAACGCGCTGCTGGTTATCATCATAAACAGTATACTCGCTTGCAAAATAACCAACACGCTGATCGAAAATTCGTTTGCGCATGGGTGATTTTGGTAATAATATAAAAGAGTTATTAAGCTCCAGAGTAACCGCCCCTGTTACGTTTGCGGCTGGTAATGATCCGCCCGTTCCAAAAATATTTATACCCGGTGCAGCGGGTGATGATGTAAAAGTTTTTATACTTCTTATCTCGGTATTAATAGGATAAGTATGGATGCTTTCAATATAAGAACGTTCGGTTGCCAAGCTGTTAAGGCTGTATCTTCTTTTAATACCCGGCGTAAGGCTTACAACCTGGTTATCGCCTTTAAAAAAATCAGTTACATCAATCACAGTTGTATGAGATGAATCAGTTGCTTTGCCATAAGCCTTCACGTCAAACGCAGCAGCGATGGGGTTTAAATTAGAATTGCTAACTGCTTGTGCAATTGGCTGCGTTGAATCTGTTGCAACATTTACAATCGTTAATACATCAAGAAACAAAGTATTGTTTGGGCCTTTGCGCCAATGAATGGTTTGCAAATTCACTTGCTCTCCGCCATAGTTGCCGCCGGCAGCAGTTTTGCCGTATCGTGTGCTTACTAAAATATCTCTTCCTAAAATTGAATCAGGAATTTCAAAATACCATTTGTCTTCAACTTTATGCACGGTAAATAATCCGGTGTGTGTAATGGCTTTTTCAGTAATAATTTCTTTATAAGGTTTTGGTTCCTGCTTTGCAGAAGCCGCGCCTGGCTTAGCTCCTGCGGCAACAGCCGGAGCGCCAGCAACCGGAACCACAGGCTGCTGCGCAATTGCAGCATTAATACCAACCAATAATAAAAGCGCAATAAGTGTTTTTTTGGTTACAAACATCATGTAGTTTTTAGTTGATAAATATATTGTTTATAAACAACTCCATTCATCCTTTCATCATTAAAATTCGCATTAACTTATAATAATAAAACTCGCTGAAAAATCATCCATCGTTATTAATAAAAATTTTTCCTGATGATATTATTACAAACAATCACGAAAATTTATTTTTAAATAACATCATTACTGCGCATAAATTATTTTCATCTTTTTATTTATCTTTAATGCTATTCTCCAACTGACTAATCAAAAAATCAATGCACAGTTTCATCTTATCAATTTTATCTTTTGAAAAAAGGAAAACAACTGTATAAATTTTTAATTAAAAAATGAAATGGATCATTCTTGCCGCAGGTATTTTTTTTGAAGTACTTGGCACCATTTGCATGAAATATGCTGAAGGTTTTACAAAATTAACGCCGTCAATTTTAGTATTTATTTTTTATGGAATCAGTTTGGCAGCACTTGTTTTTGTGTTGGAAAAAATGCAGGTAAGCATCGCATACGCAGTGTGGGCAAGCGCCGGCACAGCATTAATAGCCATTATCGGAATGTTGTTTTTTAAAGAGCCTGTTTCATTAATAAAAATTTTATCGCTATCATTAATAATATTAGGCATACTCGGACTGGAACTTTTTGATTAATAGAAAACCGTATGAATATTTTTTTGACAGGAGCCACAGGTTTTGTTGGTGGCGAACTGCTTGTTAATCTATCCCAAAGAATTGAAGTTGATAAAATTTATTGTTTTATCAGGTCTTCATCGCGCGAAGAAGCAATAATAAGATTGCGGCTCGTTTTTAATTTGCACAATGATTTTTTTAATGAAAAAAAAATCATCCCGGTTATTGGAAATTTATTTGACAATGATCTTACAGCATATTTGCAGGCCAATAAAATATTGGATGATATTGATGTTATAATTCATTCCGCAGCCAACACTTCTTTCTCCAGGATTTATGATGATATCGTTGAGAAAGTAAACATCACAGGATTAGAAAAATTATTATTGTGGGCAAAAAATTTACCGCATTTACAAACTTTTTTATACATCGGCACGGCAACAATTTGCGGAAAAGATATTAACCACAGAACAATTTTTGAAGATGAATCTCCCAATACAAATGCGCAACATTTGGTAAGATATACCTACACAAAAATGCATGGGGAATTATTAATAGATAAACATTTGCCTGCAGAAAAAATATTAATAACGCGCCCGTCAATTATTATGGGAGACAGCCGGCCAGTGGTTCCGCGCTCGCCGGTAATATTGTGGACAGTAGCCACCATCAACACTTTGCGGCTCATTCCGGTTTATGAACATGCGCCGCTTGATATGGTGCCGGTTGATTATGCTGCGCAAACTATTATTGATTTGTTATTTGCAAAAAGAAAATATAAAGTGTATCATATTTCTGCAGGCAATGCAGGATATACAACAACTTTTAAATTGTCTGAAAGCTTAAAAACTCATTTTAATAATTTGCCTGATTTTCATTTTATTAATAAGTCTTTATTAACGCAGGTAAAACAATGGACGAAACACAAACTAAAACACGGCAGCGAATTATATCATTATCAACCTTATCTCGACTACTGGAAAAATGCATTTGCCGAACCCGGCACATTAAGAATATTACTCGC
>Ga0206963_10200_pt1 | contig 19708 bp, 14 predicted proteins | sample Alteio_BWOrgHeat_28_FD_152958 | JGI IMG/M metagenome (GOLD analysis project Ga0206963, IMG submission 152958) | Enriched cells from forest soil in Barre Woods Harvard Forest LTER site, Petersham, Massachusetts, United States -... | ecosystem: Environmental > Terrestrial > Soil > Temperate forest >... | reverse complement strand
ACCCGAAGGAACACTTGCAATGGGAACATTAATAACATCCTGGCTTAATGTTGCAGATGAACCCAATAAAATCTGGTTTGATGAATCAGATTGCCAGCAAATAAAAATGCTTGAATCATAAGGGTCAGGCGGATAATAAGCAACGGTTGCGGGAGAAAGTGCATAAGCATATCCTTGCGGTGTTGCCGTCATTACATACTTTAATTTTGATAAATAAGCAGCATGAAATTCCCATGTTTCATTATACAACCATTGATAATAACGTGTATTGTTTTGCGGGTTATGTGTGTTCACAGAAATTTGCAAACCATCATTATTTTGCAAATAATTTATGGAATCAATTGGCGGGTTTGGAATGACGGAAACAAAATCAGAAACATATATTTCTCCATTGCCGGTTAAAATTTTTAAGCGGTATTTTTTTGTTGTGTCCAAATTCAAATCGTTTGCTGTGTATTGTCCTGCATTTGTTTCAAGCAAATTAAATGTTGAACTATCACTTGCCTGAACAGTTATTTGTGCGCCCGACTCATATTGCGTTGCGGGAGAATCTAAATTAGTGCTGCGGCTCAATGTTAATAATGCTTGCCCGCTTCCGCTGTTTAAGGTTCCTTCCATCACCAAAAAATTATTTGATGATGGCCTTAAGACAGGCACATATTTTTGTGTGCAGCTTGCTGCGATGATTATTAATAAAAAACAAAATAATTTTTTCATCAACTTTTAATTAAAACCTGATATTAAAATTCAGATACGGAATCGCACTTCCGAAAATGGACAATTTGTAACCATTAATAACGCCGTTTTGTGAAACATAATAAACTGAATATGGATTTTTCCTACCTGTTAAATTATAAACACCAAGCGTCCATGAGTTGTGAAACCTTTGATGCACTTTATGATTGCCTTCAATGTTCATAGAAAAATCCATGCGGAAATAATCAGGAATCCGGTATGCATTTCTATCTGTATATAAAGTGCGCTCGCTTCCTGCATACGTGTAAACGCCCGCCGGCAGCGTGATTGGACGGCCTGTACCATATGTTCCATTTAAAGAAATACTGAAACGGTGATTAACACGATAGTTTCCAACAACAGTTACATCATTCGGAATATCATAGTTCGCCGGATAATAAGATCCATTATTTATTAATTGCCCTTTTGATGCATCGTTCATTCTTAAAAATGTGCGCGACCATGCATAACTTATCCAGCCATTTAATTTTCCGGTTAGTTTTTTTATAAGCAATTCTACACCGTAAGCTTTTCCGGTTGTTGGCACAACGTCTGTTTCAATGTGCGGGTTCATCACAAGTACGGCACCGCTTTCATAATCCAAATAATTTTTAATGTTTTTATAATACACTTCAACAGAAGTTTCAATGGTGTTCGATTTTAAATTTTTATACAGGCCCAAAGAAATTTGATCGCCAGATTGCGGTTTAATATTTGGATCACTCAGTTTCCAAATATCAGTTGGCGCCATTGATGTGGTGTTTGATAATGAATGAATGTATTGGCGCTGCGTATTAAAACCTGCTTTAATAGAAAAACTATCACTGAAAGAATATCTTACGGACAAACGATATTCCGGTGCGCCATATGTTTTAATAAAAGATCCACTTCCATAATGATTCGTTTGTAATAAACTGCTTTCACTTTCTGGAACGCCTTGCTGATAAATATTTACATTTTGCGGCCCTAAATAATTATAAATTGAAAACCGAATGCCGCCATCAGCAACAAGCGAAGGAGAAATTGTGTAATGATCACTAACATACAACGCGCTCTCTAATGCTTGCTCCGCGTGTATTTCATCAGGCTGAACCAAAGACTCTTTTCCTTGTGGCTGATAAGAACCGGGATGAAGTTTATATAATAATGAATTCAATCCGAAGTTGAAAGTGTGGTTGTTGCTGAAGTAATAATTGTAATCTGCTTTCAAATAAAATTGGTTAATATCAAACGAAAGTTTGTATGCAGAAATTGGAATGGTTGCGCTGGAAATATTATAATCATACCGATCATATCCGCTTGTGACAACGCCATTTATTTTATTATTAAAAACATGTTTCCATTTTAATGAAATATTTTTATTTCCATAACCATACAATGTATCGCTGTTGAGATTAAACCGATCCTTACTTAAATAACCCGTTAAGTAAATTGAATTTTTTTTATTAATCTCATGGCTGATGTCGAGGTTCAAATCATAAAAAGATGCTTTGCTGTTTTTATATTGATCAGGCAATAAATTTAAAAGCCAGTCAGCATACGTCGTTCTTCCACCAATAATAAATGACGATTTATCTTTTATAAGTGGGCCTTCAATATCAAGCCTGCTTGTAAGCGGCCCGATGCCTGCGGAACCTGTCACTTCTTTTTTATTTCCTTCGCGGCTATTAATGTTTAATACAGAGGAAAGCCTGCCGCCATATTTTGCAGGAATGCTGCTTTTATACAATTCAACATCTTTCACCACTTCAGGATTAAATGCAGAAAACAATCCAAAAAAATGTGAAGGATTATAAATGGTTGCATCATTAAACAATATCAAATTTTGATCTGCCGCGCCGCCTCTTACATTTAAACCAGTGCTTGCTTCGCCAACAGTTTTTACGCCGGGCAAAGTAGTTACTACTCTTAGTATATCTGCTTCGCCAAAAATTACGGGCACTTGTTTTATGGTTTTGATATCTAATTTTTGCAAACCCATTTGCGTGCCTTTTACATTGCTTAGTTTTTGCGCAGAGATGACCACTTTTTTAAGTGCAATAATGGTTTGCTGCATTTCAATATTCAGCTTGCCATTATTGTTTAAAATGATTTGCCTTTTTGTATCCTTCATCCCGATGTTCTGAATGTCCATCACATAGCGGCCTTTAGGCAATGTAAGCGAATAGAATCCATATTGATCTGTGGAAACGCCGAGTTTGGTTTTTTCAATATTAATTGATGCGCCTGCAAGTGGCTCGCCGGTTTTTGCATCTTTAATATAACCGGCAATAGTTGCAATGCCATTTATATTGATTGAAGATTTTTCGCCGATTTCAAAAACTTTATATTCTATCCACGATTTTTTTTGTGCAATATCATCGGCTTCGCCAAAATTTATTTGCGATGATTTATTTTTATTTGGCTTATTATTATTTTTATTTTCTACAATATTTTCCGTGAAAGAAAAATTTAAAGGCTCGCTCTTTGTAAGAAAAAAATGCTTGTCATTATCCGTTGCAAAATAAATATCCGTGTTTGCAAAAGCGAGTTCAAGTATTTTTTGTAAAGTCAAATTGTTTGCATGAACCGTTATGCGAATACTGTCAGTTATTAATGAATCATAAAAAAAATGAACGCCGGTTTGTGTTTCTATTTTATTAATAAATTGTTCAACGGTTGCGTCGTTAAAGTCTGCATTTATTATTAATGATGTATCGTTTTGCCCGAATGATTTCTGGCAAAAAAATAAGAATGCAAAAAATAGAACACAACAAATTTGTTTCATTTTATTTTGTTGTCGCGTCAAAAAATTCAGCAACTTTTGCAAGCGTGTTATCCGGATCTTTTTTAAAATTCAATTTATTCGTTTTTATAAAACGCTGCATTTCTTTTTTCTTATCATGAAAAAAATCAACTAATTCTTTTTGGTTATTAATGGCAACGTATTCATTATTTTTTTTTAAATAATAATTGATTTTCGTATCAATCACATATGTTTTTTCTTCACCGGAAAACGCAAGTATTTCACGAATTTTTTTTGTTTCTTTTTTTAAAGCGCTTACGTTGCCATCATATAAAATATTATAAAACCCGCTTGCGAGAGATGTATTATTTTGCCCGATATTATTTACATTAATAAATTTGAAACCAGCAATAATAAACCAAGCTATCTTTTCATTAAGCAATTGAATGGTATGATTTTCATCATGCATAATAACTGCGCCGGATAATTCATCATACTGCAAATGGATATTTTGAAATTCAACATCATCGTACGCAACAGCACCTTCCTGTAATTTATCAGAAAGAAAAAATGGAATGCCTTCTGAAAATTTGTAGGGATAACCTGCATATTTTGTTCCGTTGTATAAGCGCGATTGATCGCCGAGAGATTGATAATATATAGAAATGGAATTGGAAAAATTATTTTTGAGAATTGTGCTATCGCTTACATTTTTTTGTGCGGTTACATTAATGGCTGCAAGCAAAAATGAAGTGACGAATAAGGAGATTATAATTTTAATACGTGCAGGCATGCAGCAAAAGTTATTGGTTACCGATTCATATGCACATTGAAATTACATTTTAATTTTTATTACAAAAATGTTATTAATAATAAATTGCAGATAAATTGATGATGCTTTTTGATTTCAATTATTAATAATATAATTATTTCCAAATCTTTTCCTGTAATTGAAAAACAACTTCTTTATTGCTGATCGCAAAGAACAATTAATGATTATTGAACCCTTGCATTATCAATAAAATAAAATTTTATATCTGCCGGTTTATTAATCTGTTTATAAAAATCATCAAGGTAGCCGATCATGTATTTTTTACTTGCAGGTTTTAATAAGTTGAAATTACTTATCAATCCATAAATTTCATCTTTCTTATTTTTAAAAATTGAAAGCACATCATTAAGTTCATCCATTGTTTTTTTATATCCGCGGTAAACTCTTTCACGAACATTTTCAGTGCCTATATTTTCACTTGGAATGGCATATTCCGTATTAACCAAACCTGAATAATCAAAATCATACGGCACAACAAAAATCTTTTTTTCCGCCTCAATACTTCGTTCAATAAATTTAATATTATGGTTTGCAGAAACTGCCCAATCTGTATTTCCAATCATATATTGAAAGATGTCAACAATGGCCATCTGCCGGCGATCTGTAAATTGCGCACCAAGATTTTTCATTTTTGATTCTTTACATTCATTTCTTTTTGCCAGTTGTTTTATATCTTCTACTAAAAATGCATGTTCTGTAATTGATTTTTTCTTTCCCGCACTATCTTTAAAAGTTACATTAATAAACCGCACTCGAAAACTCATGTCGGTTAGTAAATTGTATATTTTATAAATAATAAATTCTTTAAGCAAATACTGATCATACTCATCGTTAATCTTACATTCATTAACAAGCTTCAATGATTTTAAAGATGCAAGTGTTGCTGTTTGCTGATGATTAAAAATAATTTTCAATGGCGGCATATAACAATAACCGTTTCTCATATTTCCCCTTGCTTCAAGTTGTATCGAATCATTAATAGAAGTTCCGTCTGAAAGTATGGTAATAAAATTTGCAGGTAAAAGCGCTTTTTTATCATGCTTTAATAATTTATTCATATTGGTAATGATGGTTGCATTTATTACAGCCGTATCATTAAAAAAAGATTTTTTATCTGTTAAGGCTGATTGCGCACGTGCATTATTAATTCCACAAAAACTATAGAGTAATGCAATGCATAAAATAAATTTCATGACAATTAAAAATTTAATTCTGTTATTAGTAAGGTATTTAAAAAAAATAATTTATAAGAATTTAACTGCATGCAACTATCGAATTTATGAATGCCGTTGGCAACAAATTTGATTATTATTTTAAAAGGAAAGATTATGAAAGCAATACAAATACATGGATTCGGCGGCCCGGAAGTGCTGCAATACGAAGAGACAAATCGACCCGAAATAAAATCAAATGAAGTGCTGGTGCGTGTTTGCGCAAGCTCTGTAAATCCGGTTGATAATAAAATAAGGGCAGGCGAAGGCCAGGCAAAATTCCCTGCTGAGTTTCCGCTTACAATGGGTTGGGATCTTTCAGGCATTGTGGAAGAAACCGGCCAGTCTGTTACAAAATTTAAAAAAGGTGATGAGGTTTTTGGCCGGCCATACCCGGGAAAAAATGGTGCATTTGCAGAATTTATTGCCGTTAAAGAAAGTGAAATTGCATTTAAGCCAGATGGAATAACGCATGAAGAAGCAGCGGCAGTTCCATTAACGGCGCTCACTGCGTGGCAAGGTTTGTTTGACCATGGAAAACTTGAAGCCGGACAGAAAGTATGTATTCTCGGTGCATCTGGAGGAGTGGGATTATTTGCAGTGCAGCTTGCAAAATGGAAAGGCGCTTCTATAACCGGAACATCTTCTGGCGAAAATATTGAATTTGTAAAAAGCCTTGGTGCAGAAAATGCAATTGACTATACAAAAGAAAGTACCAATAACATGGATAGCGACTTCGATTTAGTGTTTGATACCGTTGGCGGAGAAATGCAAAAGAAAGCTTTGCGATTAATTAAAAAAGGCGGACGACTTGTAACTACAGTAAAGCCAGAAGTTCAACAGGAAGCAAAAGAAAAAAATATAACTGTTGAAAGTTTTACAGCAAGATCGGACAATGATATTTTGGATAAGATAAGTGCGCTAATTGAAAAGAAAACGCTCAAGATTTTTATCGCGGCCGTTTTTAGTTTGAAGCATGCGCCGGATGCAGAAAAAGCAGGCGGAGAGAAACATGCGCCGGGCAAAATCGTAATTCACGTGAGTGAACCATAATGAATATTTCAAAAAAAAAATCAGTATAAAAGATTCATGCAGCATGAGTTTTTTATACTGATTTTTTATTAATAAAATTATTTGTGCTTTTTCTTTATTAATAATATTTGCTGACTAATAAACTTATAAATATCCAAATTTTTATTGCATAATTATTTTTGTTTCAAAGCCTCATCAACAAGTGATTGTGCCTGCTCCTGTATCTGTTTTAAATGTTCAGCTCCGGAAAAACTTTCTGCATAAATTTTATAAATATCTTCTGTACCCGATGGCCGCGCTGCAAACCATCCGTTTTCTGTACTTACTTTTAATCCGCCGATTTCTGCATGATTACCCGGCGCTTTTGTAATTACTGATGTAATTTTTTCACCAGCTAATTCGGTTTGTTTTACTTGTTCGGGTGATAATTTTCCAAGCAATGCTTTTTGTTCCGGTGAAGCTTTTGCTTCTGTGCGATCATAAAATGATTGTCCCAATTCATTACTGAGTTCTTTATAAATTTCTCCCGGATCTTTTTTTATTTTTGCTGTTATTTCTGCAGCAAGTAACGCCGCAATCATTCCATCTTTATCTGTTGTCCATACTTCACCATTCATTCTTAGAAAAGATGCACCGGCACTTTCTTCACCACAAAAACCAATTGAACCATCGAGCAAGCCAGATGAAAACCATTTGAAACCAACTGGAACTTCATACAAATTTCTTCCCGCTTTTTTTGTAATGCGATCAATCATATTGCTGCTCACCACCGTTTTTCCAACCATTGCTTTTGATGGCCATTGCGGCCTGTGCTGAAATAAATAAAAAATCATTGTACTTAAATAATGATTCGGCGGAAGCAAGCCTTCACTTTTCGTAACGATCCCGTGGCGATCATAATCTGTATCGCACGCCATAGAAATATCAAACTTATCTTTTAATGCAAGCAAATTTTTCATTGCATATGCTGATGATGGATCCATTCTTATTTGCCCATCCCAATCAACGGGCATAAAACGAAAGTCTGCATCAATCGTTTTATTAACGAGTGTAAGGTTTAAATTGTAACGCTCTGCAATTGGCTCCCAATAATAAATTCCTGCACCGCCTAACGGATCAACACCAATACTGATTTTTGAATCGCGGATTATATCCATATTAATAACATTGCTTAAATCATTTACATAATTATTCATGTAATCAAAACGATGAGTTGTTGGTGCATGCAATGCTTTTTTATAAGCAATTCTTTTAACGCCATTCAATTTATTAATAAGAAATTCATTGGCTTTTGCCTCAATCCATTTGGTTACTTCGCCAGATGCAGGCCCACCATTTGGCGGATTATATTTAAAGCCGCCATCCGTTGGCGGATTGTGCGAAGGCGTAATTACAATGCCATCTGCAAATCCGTCTTTGCGGTTTTTATTATAAGTTAATATCGCGTGAGAAATGGATGGCGTTGGTGTAAAATCATTTTCATCAATCATTAATATCACTTCATTGGCGGCGAATACTTCCAGCGCGGTTGCGTAAGCAGGCAAACTCAACGCATGTGTATCGATACCAATAAACAACGGGCCATTTGTATTTTGTTGTTTGCGGTATAAACAAATGGCCTGCGAAATAGCAAGTATATGCCACTCATTAAAAGAATTTTTTAAAGAACAACCGCGATGGCCGGAAGTGCCAAACGCAACTTTTTGTTCATTAATAAATGGATCAGGAATTTCCGTGTAGTATGCTGAAATTAATTTCGGAATATTAACAAGCATAGATTGTTCTGCAGGCTTGCCTGCATATGGGCTTATATTCATTTTGTTTTTTTTCTTAAGTAAATCAAATCCGGTGCTTTTATTTTTTTGTAGAAATGTTTTATAAAAATTTATTTGTTATTAATAACTTTTAATTTAATAAATATGCTATTAATGATTAATAAATTTTGCATAACCATCATTCAAACAATAAGGAATAATATTTTTTAAATTCATGAAATGATTTTTTAACCGGCGACCACGACCACATATATTGGTTGCCGGTATCGTAATCGAGCCTGCAAAAATTTGCGTTCCAACGCATGCCGCTAACCGGCGGCACATTTAATAACGGGCTAAGAATTTTATAAGGAAAAAATATTTCTGCACTCCACGATTTTATAGCAGCGCCTGATTCCATTGCGCCTCCATTAATGTTTACGTTTTTTAAAATTTTATTTTTGTCTTCATAATGCCACGGAACCCAGCCGCCCATTTTGCCTTTGCGGTTTATTATTAATAAAATAAGTTCTTTATTCAACGGGCTGATTTCATATTCAAAATAAATAGGTTCAGAAATATCCGGATGAAAAAAAACTTCAAATACATCCGCATAAAAAAGGCTATCAAAATCATTTTTATACGGTGATGTTATCTTATCATCTTCACCATTAAAAAGCACATACATTCCTGTTGATGAATATAAAATTTTGAATTTGCTTTCATAATTTTTGCCACCTTCATTAATCTTATTTAAAGCAACCCATGTTGTCTTTTGCCATTCGGCATTATCGCCTTTTCCGGTAATTGTAAAATCACTGCATTTGTGCACAACAAGCGGTGTATCTGTTTCTGAAACTTGTTTTATTAAAGTATTTGCAGAAGCTGCATAACAAAAAAAGATAGTTGCAATCGCTGCGATTAATTTCATGTTTATTAATTTATGCTTACGAATTGTAAAGTTGTAATTATTGCCAATCATTAATAAATCATTTGAAATTTATTGATTTTTAATCTTGAAAAAACTACAATTTTTCAAAAATGATTTGTAAAAGAATTTTGACACATGTAGCCTCCAAGGTTAACGTTTTCACTTTCTTATTTGATAAGTTCAAATTAGTCAACATCATTTCTAGAATTTCGATGATTTGTCAAACTAGTTTTGATTAATTTTAAATAGCTTTTTAAATATTTATTATAAGATGGATCGTCTATTCCTTTTTGTCGCATGCTTTCAACTAAATAAAGCATTTTATTTTTAATAATTAATCCTGTTATTTCGGGCTTATTTTTTTTATAAAAAACCTTTTTATAATTGATACAAAATTTGCCTTCCGTAATGATATTAACGAATTCGGGGATAAGAAATTTAAAATCGTTTGCGGATGAAAAAGTAAGATCATCTAGATAACTAGTGAAAATAACTTTATAAATTTTACATAACTCTAATAATCGTTCTCCTGTTTCTTTAAAGACAAGATTGGAAATAATCGGAGAAGTTGGAGGGCCTTGCGGAAGTTTGCCTTCATAAGTTGTCAGCTGGGTAAGTTTTTTTGAAATGGTAGAAGAAAAACCATTTTGTAAAAACATGTTGAATACTTGCTTATTATTTATTCTTGAAAAATAATCCTTCAAATCAATCGAAAAAAAATAAGTGTTATCGATGTGTTGCAAAGCATTTTTAATATTGTTCTTTCCTGTAACAGCTCCAAAAACGTAATTGGGTAATTGTATTTGCTGAAGAAACAAGTTTATTTTTTTATGAATATTCTTCAAACGCTTGGTGCTTGGAGTTAATTTTCGATATTTTATTTGGCCACTATTTTCATCACGCTGAAAATCCCCATATTTTGTTTTAGGCACTATTGTATGATAATAGTAAGAATCTATATTAGCAATTATTTCATCAAGTTCGTGTTCAGATGATTTGATAGCATAACATAAATGTTTGATAGTATAAATCATACATGAATTTTTAAAAGAAAACTAGAAGTTGAACAGTCTGCGAATAATAATTTCTGCTGCACTTTCAAAAATTGATTTGATTAAATCAAGACAAAAAGAAAAGCGGCTCTTTTTTTTATTCTTTTGGTAATGTATTTTTTTAAATCAATTAATGTTACAGATCGACAGGTCTCTGTTCGTAATTCATAGCAATGGTTTTTAGTAAGGATTTTTATTTTCCTTTTTTTAAAATGCTTAATTTTTTTAACGCAAGCTTTCTTTTCCATGAGTAATTGATTTTATGAGGTAATATTAAATGCCCCACAATCACAATACTCGATTACTCATTAGAATTGCTATGATTTACTTACTTCTAGTCTTATACTTCATTACGAGGCACCACAAGCCGAGTATCAAACCTTACGATATGCAACTTAATGCACTTTAAATATTGAGTTGGAAAAGAAATAAAAGATTCAAAGAACGGGCATAAAGTTTTACATCAATTTAATTTTAAACAAATGTTGTTATTAACAATTGCTGTTTTTATGTGAATTATTTTAGGACTACTGGTAATAAGAAATTAAATTTTATATCATGGTCAGAACTTTATATAAGATATCTCCATATTTTATATATTGATAGGCACTACTATTCGAACTAAAATGTTTCTTGTATCTTGATATACTTTTTGATATTATAAATTGCATTGCTTTCTAATAAAAGAAAGTAAATTATTTTTCTTATAAATATGTTTGCTCAATATCTAAAGGTTATTTTAATTTAATAAACAATTATGCAAATCATATTTGGCATTATTTTTCATTTTATCGGCGGCTTTGCTTCGGGCAGTTTTTATATGCCGTATAAAAAAATAAAGGGCTGGCATTGGGAAAGTTATTGGATTGTCGGCGGCCTTTTTTCATGGTTAATAGTCCCGCCGCTCGCTGCATACCTTACTGTGCCTGGCTTTGCAGAGATTATAAAACATACGCCATGGCATATTATTAATTACACTATTTTATTTGGTGTTTTTTGGGGCGTTGGCGGATTAACATATGGACTCGGCGTCCGTTATCTTGGCATGTCACTTGGAAATTCTGTTGTGCTTGGTTTTTGTTCAGCATTTGGCGCACTTGTCCCTTCCATTTATTATAACTTTTATCCTTCCGAAGGCAAAACAACTTTTCATGATTTAATAACAACGTCATGGGGAAGAATTGTTTTTGCTGGCGTTATCGTTTGTTTGCTCGGCATTTACATTTGCGGCCGTGCCGGCGTTATGAAGGAAAATGAATTGCCCGAAGCAGAAAAGAAAAAATCAGTTGCAGAATTTAATTTGGGCAAAGGATTAATCGTTGCCATCATCTCCGGAATACTAAGTGCGTGTTTTAATTTTGGTATAGAAGCTGGCAAGCCAATGGCGCAAGCCGCTGTGGCTGCAGGTTTCAACCCATTGTATCAAAACAATGTAATTTATATAACGCTGCTTTGGGGCGGATTAACAACCAATTTTATCTGGTGCATAATACTTAACGCACGCAACAAATCTTTCGGCGATTATACAAACAAACAAACGCCATTAATAAAAAACTATTTATTCGCCGCGCTCGCAGGCACAACATGGTTCCTGCAATTTTTCTTTTACGGCATGGGCGAAAGCAAACTTGGCAACGGCGCAAGTAGCTGGATTTTGCACATGGCATTTATAATTTTAGTTGCCAACATGTGGGGCATTTTTTTAAAAGAATGGAAAGGCGTGAGCAAAAAAACAAAAGCAACATTTACCATCGGCATCATCACAATAATTTTATCTGTATTATTGGTTGGATATGGTAATGCGTTGAAGTAAAAGGCTGTTAGCTATCAGCCTTTAGCTATTAGCTTTTAAAATTAAGATCGTTAAAACACCTACAAAACCTTATTTATGAAAAATTATAAAGAACTTATTATTTGGCAAAGAGGAATGGAAATTGTGAAAACGATTTATACTATAATTAAGCAATTTCCTGTCGAAGAAAAATTTGGAATTGTTTCGCAAATAACGAGGGCTGCAGTTTCTATACCGGCAAACATCGCTGAAGGAAGCAGCAGGAACAGTGATAAAGATTACGCAAGATTTCTACAGATTGCTTTAGGTTCTGCATTCGAAATACAAACGTATTTAATTATATCAAAAGATATGCATTGGGCTAAAATAGATGAAATTGAAAAATTAGAATTAGTATTAGAACACGAAATAAAAATGATTCACAAATTTATTAATACTTTAAAAATGCCAACAGCTAACAGCTAATGGCTAACAGCAATTCAATGAAAACACAAAACGATTTTAAATACGTAAGTTATTTGTGGGATGATAAAAAAGCAGCAGAACTCAAAGGCGATGAAGTCGCGTTATTGGTTTATCGTTCCAATTTATTAGGTGCGGATTTGCGCCTAACAAATTATGGTGGCGGAAACACATCTTGCAAAATAATTGCAAAAGATCCACTCACAAATAATGAAGTTGAAGTAATGTATGTAAAAGGAAGCGGCGGCGATCTCGGAACGATGAAACGCAGTGGCCTCGCGGCTTTATATGTAGATCGTTTGCGATCATTAACAAACGTTTATCGCGGCATTGAACATGAAGATGAAATGGTTGAACTTTTTAATCATTGTATTTATGATCTCGCATCAAAAGCGCCATCGATTGATACACCGTTGCATGGTTTTCTTCCATTCAAACATATCGATCATTTGCATCCTGATGCGGCCATTGCAATTGCTGCTGCAAAAGATGGAAAAAAAATAACGCAAGATTTATTCAATGGAAAAATTGGTTGGGTTGATTGGCAACGCCCAGGTTTTGATTTGGGTTTGAAACTAAAAAAATGTTTGGATGAAAACCCGGGCATCATTGGCATCATGCTTGGTTCGCACGGATTATTTACATGGGGTGATACTGCGTTTGAAAGTTATATTAATACACTTGAAGTAATTGAAAAGTGCGCAGAGTATCTCGAAAAAAATTATGGTAAAAAAAGAGAAATTTTCGGCGGACAAAAATTGCAATCATTAATAAAAGAAGAACGTATAAATAAAGCATCTGCGCTTGCACCAATATTGCGCGGCTTTTGTTCTTCATCCACAAAAATGGTTGGGCATTTTACGGATGATGAAAGAGTTTTGCAATTCATCAACTCAAACGATTTAGAAAGGCTCGCGCCAATGGGAACAAGTTGCCCGGATCATTTTCTAAGAACAAAAATTTCTCCACTCGTTCTAAATTTGGCGACAGATGAAGATGTAACAAACACATCATTAATAAAAGAAAAAATTTCTCCACTATTTGATGCGTACAGAAAGATGTACACCGATTATTACAACACCTGCAAACACGCTAACAGCCCAGCCATCCGCGATGCAAACCCTGTGGTGATTTTATATCCCGGCGTTGGCATGTTCACGTTTGCAAAAGATAAACAAACCGCGCGCGTTGCTGCAGAATTTTATATTAATGCAATCAATGTAATGAAAGGCGCTGAAGCAATTTCATCATACACTTCATTACCACGACAAGAAGCTTTTAACATAGAATATTGGTTGCTTGAAGAAGCAAAATTGCAACGCATGCCCAAACCAAAATTATTAAGCGGCCGCATTGCATTAATAACCGGAAGTGCCGGTGGAATTGGAAAAGCCATCGCAAAAAAATTTGCTGATGAAGGTGCGTGTGTTGTTATTAATGATAATGATGCGCAACGTTTAGAAAAAGCAAAAGACGAATTTTTGAAACAATACGGAAAAGATGCATACACTGCTGAAATGCTTGATGTGACTGATGTTTCAACGATTAATAAAACTTACAGCGCTGCATCATTAGCATTCGGAGGCGTTGATATTATTGTAAACTGTGCGGGCATTTCTATTTCAAAACCGCTCGAAGAACACACGGAAAAAGATTGGGATTTGCTCTATGATATTTTGGTGAAAGGCCAATTTCTCGTTACACAAAAAGGCGTTGAAATAATGCGAAAACAAAATTCCGGCGGCGATGTAATTAATATCGTTAGTAAAAATGCACTCGTAAGCGGGCCAAATAATGCAGCGTACGGATCTGCAAAAGCCGCGCAGTTGCATCTTAGCAGATTAAACGCTTCAGAACTCGGCAAAGATAAAATCCGCGTGAATGTTGTGAACCCTGATGCGGTAATTTCCGACAGCAAAATCTGGGAAGGCGCGTGGGCCGAAGGCCGCGCAAAAGCTTACGGAGTCAGTGTTTCAGAGCTTCCGGCTTATTATGCAAAGCGAACTTTGCTTAATGAAATTATTTTGCCCGAAGATATTGCCAACGCATGTTTTGCTTTCGTCGGTGGCTTGATGAATAAATCAACCGGCAATGTTTTAAATGTTGATGGCGGTGTTGCGATGGGTTTTGTGCGATAGAAATTTAATATTTGGTATTGGATATTGGATAATTGATATTAGGCATTCAGATATCGTTAAATGTTTTTGTTATTAAAAATTTATTCGGTTAACATTCGAAAAAAAATTATCAATAGCCAATATCAATTATCCAATATCTTAATAACACAACAACAACCTTACTATGAAAGAAAACTTCGTTTTAGAAGATTTGGAAATATATCAGTCTTCTTTAAAAATTGGAGAAATAATTTGGATTACAGTAATGAAGTGGAAATATTTTGAGAGAAAAACTTTAGGTGAACAATTAGTAAGAGCTGTAGATTCCATAGCAGCAAATATTGCAGAAGGTTATGGAAGATTTTTTTATAAAGACAGAAAGCAATTTTGTTATTATAGCCGCGGTTCATTAATGGAAACAAAAACATGGATAACAAAAGCACATGCAAGAAAATTAATTTCCGAGGATGAATTTGAAGAACTCATAGGTCAATTAAAAAGCTTACACATGAAGTTGAATACTTACATCAAAAAATTAAAAGAAAATTCCGCAACCAGCAATATCTAATACCTAATATCAAAAATCATGCTTATTAATAAAAATAAAATCGAAGATCATAATCAAGCGTTAATAAAAGAACACAAGCGAAAATTCGATTTTATTAATGAAGAAATCGAAGGCATAGAAAATATTTTACAAAAATTAATTGCTTTTCAAATCGCCATTCCAAGCTGGGCTTTGGGAACTGGCGGAACAAGGTTTGCCCGTTTTCCAGGTGGCGGCGAACCGAGAAATCTCGAAGAAAAAATTGAAGATATTGGTTTGTTGCATGCGCTTAATAAATCAAGCGGCGCTATTTCATTGCATATTCCGTGGGATATTCCTAAAGATTATAATGCTATAAAAAAATTAGCAGCGCAACATGATATTAAGTTTGATGCAATGAACTCAAACACATTTCAGGATCAGCCGGATCAAAAGTTGAGTTATAAGTTTGGTTCATTACAACATGTAAATATAGAAGTGAGACAACAAGCCATTGATCATAATATTGAAGTTATAAAACATGGAATTCAACTAGGCTCAAAGTCGCTCACCGTTTGGCTTTCAGACGGTTCGTGTTTTCCCGGGCAATTAAATTTTAGAAAAGCTTTTCAAAATACATTGGAAGGCTTGCAAGAAATTTATGCAGCATTACCAAGCGACTGGAAAATGTTTGTTGAATACAAAGCTTTTGAACCAAATTTTTATTCAACAACAGTTGGCGATTGGGGACAATCGTTATTGTACGCAAACAAACTTGGCGATAAAGCTTTTACACTTGTCGATCTTGGACATCATTTGCCAAATGCAAATATTGAACAAATCGTTTCTTTATTATTAATGGAAGGAAAGCTCGGTGGTTTTCATTTTAATGATTCAAAATATGGCGATGATGATTTAACTGTTGGAAGTATAAAACCATACCAACTTTTTTTAATTTTTAATGAATTGGTCGAGGGAATGGATGCAAAAAAAATGGATCACACAAAAGATTTAGGATGGATGATTGATGCGTCGCACAATGTAAAAGATCCGCTGGAAGATTTGTTGCAATCTGTTGAAGCGATAATGATAAGTTATGCGCAATCATTAATAGTACACAGAAAAAAATTAAACGAAGCGCAAAATAATAATGATGTTGCAGGCGCACAAGAAATTTTGCAACAGAGTTTTCGTACAGATGTTCGTGCGCTGATTGCTGAAGCAAGATTAAGGTCTGGCGCAGCTTTGCGGCCATTGCAATTATACAGAGATTTAAAAGTTCGCGAAGAATTGATTAAAGAAAGGGGATTGAAAACTATTGCAACTGGACTTTGAGTTATAAGTATTAAGTTTTAAGTGATAAGTTATGAATAATAAGTTATGAGTTAGGTTTATTAATAAATAATTATCTGACTAGCTCTGTCATTTATGGCGGAGATTTTGGGTGATGAGATTAATAAGACATTTTACAAAAGTATCAGATCAATAAAGAACAAAATGTACAAGAGTGCGATGCCACTGAAGTTGATTAATGAATAAATGATCGGTTCAAAAAATACATGAAAAAAATTTTGGCCATAGCAATTTTTGATGTTGGTAAAACCAATAAAAAATTATTGTTGTTTGACGAACATTATAAAATTGTGTACGAAGAAAATGTGCAGCTGAAAGAAACGAAAGATGAAGATGGTTTTGCGTGCGAAGATATTAATGCCTTAACGGCGTGGATAAAAAATTCTTTTTATAAAATTATTAATGATGAACGTTTTGAAATTGTTGCAGTAAATTTTTCTGGCTATGGTGCGAGCTTTGTTTATTTGGATGATGATGGAAATATTTGTGCGCCGTTGTATAATTATTTAAAACCTTATCCTGAAGATTTACAAAATCAATTTTATAAAAAATATGGCGGAGAAAAATTATTCGCAAAGCTAACGGCATCGCCAGTTTTGGGCAATTTGAATTCGGGCATGCAACTGTATAGGTTGAAATATGAAAAGCCTGAATTGTTTGATAAAATAAAATATGCATTGCATCTTCCGCAATATCTCGCATATATATTAACAAGAAAAGTTGCAACGGATATTACGAGCGTTGGTTGCCACACAAACCTCTGGAATTTTACAGAAAATAAATATCATGACTGGGTTAATGAAGAAAATATTGATGAAAAATTTGCACCAATAATTGCATGTGATGAAACAACAATCTTTGAGATTAATAATAAAAAATTAATTGCAGGTTTCGGTTTGCATGATAGTTCTGCTGCATTAATACCTTACATGAAGTTTATTAATGAACCATTTGTATTAATATCAACCGGCACTTGGTGCATCAGTTTAAATCCATTTAATCATTCGCCGCTAACAGATAATGAATTGGAAAATGATTGTCTCTGTTATTTATCTTATGATGGAAAACCGGTGAAGGCTTCAAGATTATTTGCGGGATATGAACATGAAGAAAAAGTAAAATTATTATCTGCGCAGTTTAATAAACCGCTTGATTATTTTACGACAGTTGTTTATAATGAAAAGTTTTTAGCGGATTCTATTAATACGAATTCAAATTATGAAAGTGCTTATCATTTTTTAATACGTGATATTATTAATCAGCAAATAAAAAGTACCAACCTTGTTTTAAAAAATTCTTCCGTAAAAAAAATATTTGTTGACGGTGGTTTTAGCAAAAATGAAATTTATATGCAGTTGCTCGCTAAAGCATTTCCTGAAATGGAAATATTTGCAGCTTCTGTTTCTCAGGCAACTGCGCTTGGCGCAGCTTTGGTTATACATGAAAAATGGAATAAAAATGTTATTAATAAAGATGTTGTGAAAATGAAGTTGTATTAAACAAAATAATTTTAAAAAACTTCGCTCGCAGAATGCAAAGCAATTTATTAGTTAACAAACATGATTCCTATCAATCTCATTAATAAAAAACTATTTTGAATATATTTTTCCGGTGAAACAATTTATTAATACCAACCTCCGTTAATAGAATGGTTTTTCATAGGATATTGGATTTTAAAACGGGCTGGATTTCTATCCTGGCCCTTTTTTATTTTATAAAGCGCTCATTTATACTTTTATATAAATTTTCTTTCTGTCGAGCAGCCAGGCAATCAGCCAAAAAAATGCAACCGTGCAAATTGCAAATAATAAAGATCCGATTTTAAGATTGTCAGATACGGGCTTGCAAATATGATCATAAAACCATTCCAGCGGCGATGCATAAATAATATTACCTGTTGCATCAGTTCCTTCTTTCCATCTTATTAATCCCGAAACACGCGGAACAAAACCGCCGAGTACAAAAATAAACAGCGGGTTTTTTCCAAATACATCAAAAAATTTGGTCCACGGGCCGCGCTTGTTTTGAAATTCAATCAGGTAAATAAGAATGCACAATATTATAACGGCCAGCCCGGATGTATAAACAACAAATGAACTTGTCCATATTTTTTTATTAAATGGAAAAACCATGTTCCAGCACAAGCCGGTAAATATTAATATAGAACCGGCAACAAAAAGTTTGCTGAGCATTTCATAATTGGTTCCTTTTTGCAAAATATAATTGCCAACCATGTAACCCAAAATTACCTGCATAATCGCCGGAAAAGTGCTTGCCAGACCTTCGGGATCAAAAGGAACACCTTCACCTTTATACATATGCGGAATACCAAGAATGGCTTTGTCAATGGCAACGCCAAAATAATTTTGCATGCTATATGGATCATTGCCGCTGCCAAGTAAAAAACAAAGCAGCCAATATGCTAACAATATAACTGCGCCAATATAAAACGCGCCCCGGATTTTAAAAAAATAAATAATAAGTGAAGCAAAACAATAGCATAAAGCAATGCGCTGCAGCACGCCAAAAATGCGCACGCCGCTTTCAGGGTTTTCCGCGCTTACCCAATGTTTAAAAACGAGCGTATTATTTTCCCAATCTACAAACGGAAACCAATTTAAAAAAAGGCCGATGGCAAAAATGAGTACCGTTCTTTTAAAAACTTTTTTTAGAAATACAGCATTGCCGGCATCTTCCAATCGGGGCATTACAAAAGCAAGCGCATTGCCAACGGCAAATAAAAAAAATGGGAAAACGAGATCGGTTGGCGTGCAACCATACCACGGCGCATGTTCCAGCGGCGAGTAAATGTGCGACCACGTTCCTGGATTGTTTACCAAGATCATTAATGCCACGGTTGCACCGCGAAAAACATCGAGTGAGTAAAAGCGTTTGTTCAAAGCAGCAGTTTAGGTTTATTAATATTTAATTTAGGATTTATTCTGAAAGATAAAAGCTTGTATTACAGCGATGGCAAAAACAATTTGCATGGTAAAATCTCCTATATTTGCAATCCAATATGATAATAGAATTTACATAGCTTTCAGTCATTTATTGAAAGTACAAATTATCATTAACATGTTGATCAAACTGGAACCTAAAAAAACATTTAAAAAATTTGTGAAGACGAAGTGTGTATTGGTAATATAGACTTATGTATAAGGGTATAAGCGGGAACTTTGCGGA
>Ga0206963_10199_pt1 | contig 19778 bp, 9 predicted proteins | sample Alteio_BWOrgHeat_28_FD_152958 | JGI IMG/M metagenome (GOLD analysis project Ga0206963, IMG submission 152958) | Enriched cells from forest soil in Barre Woods Harvard Forest LTER site, Petersham, Massachusetts, United States -... | ecosystem: Environmental > Terrestrial > Soil > Temperate forest >... | reverse complement strand
GAAAGCGAAGTTGGTTGCGAAAGTGTAACGCCCGATGAATTATCAATTTTAAGCGTTGCAATAGTTGTATTAGTTGCATCTGTTACAAACAATCCTGTTACCTGTGCAATTCGTCCATTGTATACATAGTTTCCAGCCGTACTAAATGACCTTGTAGAAGTAAGAATGCTACCTGAAGTACCGGTTTGTTGGGTAGAACTTGACGTAGCGCAAACCAACCCTCCGGCATTTCCTGTTGCTAAAGTTCCGCCAGCGGCTAATACAAATTGTGTTAAGGTAGATGTGTTTACATTTTGGACTGTAAAAGTCTTACAGTCCAGCGTAGCTCCCGCTTTAACCGTTGTTATAGAATTGTAATTAACTCCACTGGCCGTTGAACCATACACTCCTAAATTGCCGGTTAGCACAACAGTTCCTGTGCCACTAATATTAAAATTAATATATTCTGTTTTAGGCGCATTTAGAGTTTGAATATTCGGACTGCTTGCAACAAAATTGATAGTACCATTTTGGGCACCATTTACTCCCGAAGTCCAAATTAGGCTTGAAGTGCTAGCTTGAAACAAATTGCCTGAAATATTGAGTATTGCATATGCATTACCTGTTCTTCCCAAATCTAAAATTGCTGAACCCTGAACTATTAGATTTCCAATTGTGTGATTAAGCTGGGTGACAGCGTCCATAGCAAGGGTTCCGGCAGTGACCAATAATGAGTCATTAATTATAACGGAAGATTTAAAGCTTCCAGTTCCGCTACCTGAATAAGTTACATTATAATAACCACCAGAAACTGCAGGGATAGACTGGCTTGCACCGTTAAAGGTCATTGTATTACCTGTTGTAACATAAATACCGTTGCTGTTATCCGTAAATGCTCCGGAAACCTGTATGTTACCTTGTGATAAAATGGTAACATTATTACTGCTTCCGGTGATGGTTAAATTATTAAAGCTAAACGGAGCTGGCACTGTTTGATTCCCGCCATTAAAGTTAACTGTACTTCCTGTTGTTGTAATAACATTTGTGCCAGTAGTCATTACTCCTGCAATGCCTATCGTTCCTGTACTTGCAAGGGTTCTTGCGCCTGCATTACTCAAAGTAAGATTGCCATAATTTACAGCACTAATAGTTTGAGCAGATGGTGAAGCATAATTTACTGTGCTTGTTATATCTAAAGTTCCTAACAAAGGCACAGCCGCATTTTGCAATGTAAGCATGCTGTTTGCTAAAACGTTTACTGTTGGATTTCCTGTTCCTGCAATTGAAAAAGCGGTTGGTATTGTAAAGTTCACAATAGTAGATCCATCACCTACATTAATTACAGAACCTGTTCCATTCACAGTCCAGTTAGCTGTTAATGTTGCTGCTGTATTAATAACATTATAGGTAGTATTAGCAGCAGAAAAGTCAACAGGGTGTGTGCCTGTTAAACCATCTGAATTGCTCCACCACTGATTTGGATCATTAAGACTCCCTGCCGCAGAATAAAATACGGTAGGCGCTGCCGGAAGTGTACTAAATGTAACACTTAACGGAGTTGAATAAACTGGGCCATTTGAACATGCCGAGCCGCCGTTATAAGAATAAATAAATATGTTATATAATTTGTTAGAATTTAAATTTGGAATAGTAAATACATAAGATGATGGAGGGTTTCCTACAATTACCGCTCCTACAGAATCTCCAGTAACCACTAAATCACCAACATGGTAAGTTGTTCCTGTATTAAGTGTTGGCGGGGAAGTATTAATACTGCTGTACACAACGACATAACCACCGATTGGTAATGTACCAGGAGGAGCAATAGTTCCGGAAATAGTGGTTGAAGTTGCTGAAAAACTACCCGCACCGCCTGGAGAATTTGGTGTTGTACAAGCTGGTGTTATTGGCACTTGCGCCATCACATAAAACTGTGTAGCGGTATTAGCAATATTATTTGAATTGATAATAGAATTGCTACCGCTAACGGAGCCGCCAAATGAAGCATAAGGCCCGGTTTGTACATTGCTTTCACCAATTCCGTTTAAAGAACCCAAAGTTGATGGAGTTGATCTTGTTAAGCTTACAGAAGCATTTGACACAGCTCCTCCAGACAAAACAGACTTCCAATACTCAGTATGGCTAATAGCTATAATTGGCGAAGTAACTGTCGCACTTGCACCCACATCACCCGAAAATGCCTGAACTTGCAGCACAGGTTTAGCCGTAGACGAAGTTGTAAGGGATGTTATTGAAAAAGGATTATAAACGGTTCCCGAACCTACAGGATAATTATAAACGCTTGAACTCATTGTCAAACTCATTGGGAAAGTTAAGCTGAGTGGGCCATTTACAAATGACGACGCAGAACCACCAGATATAGCGGATGGCAATGTGTTTGTTACTGTCAAAAGCCTGGCAGTTGTTGTAGTTAGGATACCACTTGACAATATTAATGTTCCCGCAACTGTTGTAGCTCCGCCAGTTGCACTGCTTCCACCGGTTCCATTGGCAATAGTTAATCCGCCGTAAGCCGCACCAGCATAAACTGTTTGTGCACCAGTTCCAATATAAGCTACTGTACTGCCGTTTGCTAAAGTATAGGTGGCAAAACCTATAGGAAAATTACTTCCTGTTTGACCATATTGAATATCTGCAATTTTTAAAGTTCCTGTGCCATTAATAGCGAGTGTGCCTGATGTAGTTCCACCCACATTACTAAAGTTATTAATCGTAGTACCGGTTCCCAAAACTAAAACAGCACTTCCATTTATTGTAAGGTTTGCCTGTGCAGTAATGTCATTTACTCCCGCAGTAGCGCCTGAGCCCAACACAACCGTAACTGTTGGATTATTTGCAGAACCAATCGTTATGTTTCCTGGATTCCAATAATTGTTTATTATATTATCAGTTATAGTTTGTAAGGAAGATGCGTCAAATAAAGTTGTTATAGTTGCACCTGTTGTTACTGTTGAACTTGTATTAACACCTGCAAAAGCTCCCAGGTTAACATTATTTTTAAAAGTAATTGTTCCTGTACTGGTAGTAGCAATACCTCCAATTCCTGCTAATCCACCATTACTTGTACCATCATCAAAATTTGCGATTCCACTAAATGTGATTAAAGCAGGAGAATTGCCGACATTGATCTGCGTAGCGCCCGCGGCGGTAGTATTTATATTGTTTACGAGCGTTGTACCGCTAACAGTCACCGTTCCTGAATTATTAATAGAAGTCATATAAGCCCTGGCAGTACCTGTAACATTATTTGTGATTAATGACAGGTTTCCACCAACATTTAAAACTCCGCCAGCTGCAATATTTAAATTTAATATAAGAGCCCTGGTTCCACCAGTTGCTCCGGTATTGGAAACTGAAATATTTCCAGTCGAAGTAAATGTATATCCGGCCGGTATATTAAGTATCCACGTAGAGGCACTAGTTACTGGTGCTGCATAAATAATTGAAAGACTGCTAAAATTAATATTTGTACTGCCAGATGCAGGAGCTACAGTATAACCACTGGTGGTGCTTGTGATATTCATTACTAAATTATCACTTGCAGCAGGTGAGCCGGCGGGGCTCCAGTTTGTTGCCAAATTAAAATCCGAATTTGTACCACCTGCACCAGCACCAATCCAGTTTTTTTGATTAGCCAATGTTGTTGTACCAGTTACTGCTACATTAGCTGTTGTAGCGCCAGTTGCAGCATTTGTAACATTTCCTGAAGATGTGCCTCCTGAAGTTGAATTTAATTCAACAAAAATTGTAACAGGCTGTCCGGTAATAGTACCACCAGATATCGGCAGTGTAAGAGAACTTGTATAAGTTCCGCCACTTGTTAAAGAAATCTGATAATTAGTAGGTGCCGTAACTGTAACATTCGAAGTTAAAGCTGAACCTGAAATAGTATATGATTGAGGCGCCGATGGCGAACCAACTGTTTGGGTAAAGGCTGAAAGTGTTGAAACACTTGTTGTGATTGAAGGAATAAGGCTTACCTGTATCTGTATGTTTCCGACAGAGGTATTGCTAAAATCTGATGCAAGTATATAATAGGTGGTTCCTGCTGTTAGTGTTACAGAAGAAATAATTGCCTCTAAAGTATTTGCACTACATAAAGTCGTTCCTCCATCATCATTACAAGCAAAAGCTGTTAGTGAACCACAGGTGCCAGTATACATAGAAAGTATATCGTCAGCTACAGTAGTAGCAGTTGCAGATGAACAAGTTGAAAAAGTATAAGTCCCGGAAATTGTTGGCGTAAAAGTGTACCATATGCCATGAAACGAGCCTCCTGTTTGGCAGGAAGGAGTTGGATCCCCAGTACTTGTTGCAGCAGAAATGTCAACCGTTGTTGTCAAAACGGGGAAAGTTGTTGCCGGGATAGCTATAGCATTAGCACATAAATCGTTCGCTGGAGCAGGTGCCGGAATATTAAAGGCCGCTGATGTTAATGAAGTAACGCCTGGGCTTGTAAATATAATAGTTGCCCCGATTACTGCTGCTGCACTTGTTGCTGTCAGGTTGGTAAATGTCGCAGCTCCAGAGACACCTGCAATCCCTGTTATACCTCCTATTGTCCAAGTACCTGCACCCACTGTTGCTGTTACAGTAGCGGTACTTGATGTAAAGTTTCCATATTGGTCTTCTATATAAACTGCAGGTTGAGTAGCTAATATAGCACCATTTGTGGCTGGCGCAGTAACTTGCGTTTTAATTGCAAGTTTATTAGGAACACCCGCTGCAATTGGTTGACTTACTGTTGCAGTTGAATAGCCCGTTGCTGAAACAACAATTGTTTTAGTGCCTGAACTTTGCAACAAAGCAGATGCCGAAGGAGTAAACACTATTTGTCCCGCTGAAATTGTATAAGCTGCGGGAGGTAAAGTTGTACCACCCACTGTAATACCTGTTACAGCGGATCTCCATGCTGAATTATCTGTAAATGTCACTGTAAATGGCGCATCTACAGTTGCACCTGTCGCTGCCGTTAGAGTAGGGCTCGCTGCCGGAATTGTAAATGCACTCGATCCAACAGTTCCTGTGCCTGTTGTTGGTGTAAATGTAATTGTTGCTGTTGTATAAGGTGCACTAGTAAGATTTGTTGCTACAAGACCGCTGAATATCGCTATCCCACTTGTATTAGTAGTTGCTGTCAAACTTCCGGCAGGTGTTAGAGACCATGAACTTGTCTGGCCGCTTGTTACAGCCGCTGTTACGCTTATTCCTGCAGGCTCAAGATTACTATATTGATCTTTAACTGTTATTTGAGGTTGTGTTGCCAAGGTTGCACCGTTACTGATAGGACCTACCGGCTGAGTGCTTACAGTTAATGTTTTTGGTACGCCGGGATTAATAGTTTGGCTAACTGAAGATCCTGAATAGCCAGTTGCCGTTACTATAATAGCTTTTGAGCCTGAACTTTGAAGCAAAGCAGAAGCAGAAGGTGTAAAAGTTATTGTTCCAGCTGGTGCATTTATAGTAAATGCCGTATTTGATAAGACCGTTCCTCCTACAGTTATCCCAGTTGTCGGTATTGCATTAGCCCATGTGGTATTTGCTGCGCTTACTGGAAATGTAATTGCAAAAGAGCCGTCTACGGTAGCTCCTGTTGCAGCTGTAAGTACGGGAGGTGTTAGAGGCGGAGTAAATGTAAAAACACGCCTTGAACCGTCGGTTAAACCGTTCAAACCTGTAATTATGCCAGTAGTAGCATTTATATTCGTTGATAAGGAGGCTGAAGTTGTTGAATTATATGGAGAAGTTTGACTTATTGTAATGTTATTATTTGCTCCAGTAGAATTCATAATACCAATTACTACTGTAGTACCTCCACCTAAAGTGCCTACTCCATTAACTTTCATTCCGCCATATACAAATTCTATCACTCCGGTAGTTTCATATAGTCTTACTTGAAAATTGCCATCAGCAGTTGTACTGGAATAATTAATTCCCATATTGCTAAACTGTATTACAAAACACCTATTCGGTGCTATACCAACAAGCTCACTTTGAATGGTACCTGTTGAACTAGTAGTTAAATCCCCAGAATATGGAGAGAGAATCGGTGTTGTTAAGATTGGCAAACTTGTACCATAAATTGTTGCTGCAATTCTGGCACCCAATTCAACACTACCATTCGTATTTACGGAAAATTGAGTATATGGAGTGCCGTTAAATGTAAAACTAAACGATGAAGGAAAAGTTGTCAAGAGAGAACGTCCATCATCTGTAGATGCGGTAACAAGATTTGCACCAAAACCGCCTGCTGTAATAGGATTTGCGTTTTTATCCGCTCCAAACGAACCATTAGAAGTAGTTGCAAATGAATAATTTGTTCCAACTTGACCTTTAATTGATCCTCCCATCATCATCATTCCAAAAACAAAACATAGAGCCATCAAGCCATTCGCCCGTTTTTTAATAAATAATAATGAAGCGAGTAGGTTTTTTTTTGTTGCAAATGTTGGTTGCAATGTATTGTGTACAATTGTACGCATAGTTTCAGTGTTTATAGTTTGGTAAGAGGAAAATAATTGTCGTGGAGACAGGTGTAAAAGTCTTTTCATTTCAGGTTAGTTTAATAATAATAAATGCCTTATTGTACTTATGAAATACAATAAACAAGCTTATTACGCATATAGCATAATAATTCTTAATGTGTAGAAGAAGAGGTTGGAAATAATAGAAATGGACTTAATTGGCTAAAATCGTAAAATCTATTTTCAAACAGGATTGAGGAAGGGCGAAAATAAAGGTTATTGTACTATTATTAACATTTTAATATAAATGTTAGTAATTATAAATAATTTATTGATTATTATCAATAGTAAAATTTTTTAAGTATTTTGTAAAAATATGATAACCAATAGATTAATAAATAGAGGCTTATTAATTAGCTTATTTAATCGTAAATGATTTTATGTAATTTTTGCGGTTTTGCACATCTGTTGCCTTCATAAAGTATATTCCTGAAGGTAATTGTTGTTTAAATGGGATATATGCAAGGTTGGTATTTTGAAATTGAGCGCTTTGTAACAGAATTCCGTTTGATGCATATATTGAAATATTCCAATTGTGCACTTCCGGTTGGTTGAAGTCCACGTTAATATAGTTGGCAGACGGGTTTGGATATAGGTACAAATTTCCGGAAAATGCATCCAAATTTATTTCTCTGTTTTCGGAATATGTTATTGCACCTGCAGCATCAGTTATTTTTATCCGGAAATAAATTTTGTCTTTATCTTCTGCTGTAATTTTATACTCGTACAAATAATTTCCTGTATCATTTGCGCCTTTTAAAGAAGGTATCGAAGTTACAAGCTCAAACGTAATTCCATCTTTACTTTTCTGGATTTCATAATTGCGGCCGACTGTTTCATTTAATATTTTCCATGATAAGGCTATATTTTCTACACTTTCTTTTTTCGCAAAAAAATCAATAATGCCGGCAGGTAAAACTGTTGCGTTACAATAAAAATAAGTTATAGAAAAACGAATGGAATCGCTTGCTGTGGCGGCATAATAATAAACATTGCTACCGGTTAAATTGGTATAAGTTATGGGCGTGTAATTATAATCGATAGTACCACTTCCTAAAAAATTTGCCATGTCGTATATAAGACTGTCGCTTTGCATATAGTGCGACAAAATAGTTGATGGTGCCCGGATTACGCTATCACCTGGATTAAGTGGGAAACTGCCTAGTGGAACGCTTAATAAATTAGTATGCGGAGTGCTTAATGCTGTGCTCGAAAAGTTATCGTAGCGGCCAACAGAAACTGCAAAATCCCTCGGAACTCCTTCCACATTTTGCAATGTAAAACCATAATTTATTGATATAAGAGAAGTGATTTTCGCAGCTACCAATGTGCCTGTTGCAGGATTAAATTTTGATAGGCTGAATACATGTGTATCATTGCCATTGCCAGCAATTGCAGTGTCGTAAGTAACAGTTTGTAGTATTCCGGTGCACTGCGCGGCAACTGTTAATGCAGCGAAATTTATTATGTACGCTGACAGGCACAGGATTTTTAGAAAAGATTTCATGGATACAGTTTTCGGACAGAAATTGGATAACAAGGTTCTTATTAATAACTCAAAAACTTGCTTTTTTAGTATATAAAAATGAACAGTTTAGTAATATAAAATGGCCAAAAACGATCAAACCCCTGAAGATTTAAAATCTCCAGGGGTTTGATCTGTATTAATACTTATTTGAAATATCAGTTTTGGCCTACAAGCACTTTATAAGTTTGTTGCGTTCCGTCGGCAGATTTAACCTGTAATAAATAAATGCCTTGGGCATAATTATTAACCGATAAGGAAACGGTAGTTCCTGCTGCATTACTGATTTGTTTTTCCTGCAAAACTTTGCCGTAAATATCAGTCAAACGCAAAATTTGGTTTGAAGTTATATTGTTACCCAAAGTGACATTCACATAATTTCTCGCAGGGTTAGGGAAGATTTTAATTCCGCTTATTAATGAACTGCGGAGCACTTTTATTCCTGAATAGGTATATTTTCCACCCAAATCAAAAGATTGCAAACGATAATAAGCAATGCCTGCCACAGGAGATACATCTGTGTAAGAATAATTTACAGGTATAGATGAAAAACCTTTTGCCGGAATGGTTGCTATTGTTTGCCAATTGATTCCATTTTCACTGCGTTGCAATGCAAAATGGTCAGAGTTATTTTCTTGCTCTGTTATCCAGGTTACATCAACATCATTATTGCTTAATACTGCATTAAAGTTAACCAGTGTTATAGGCAAAGTTCCCTGGGAATTTATGCTAATTGGCCCAGATAATACTGCATTTGAGGTAATAAAAAACCGCGGCACCCATTGTTCAAAATAAGATGGCGCTCCGCCAACAAATTTTTGTTCATGGTTCATCGTTGGATCAGGAGTTAAGTTTACGGCAAAAAAACCATCATATTCGCTGTTATTGCCAGTTGCATTTACAGAAGCACCACTTGCAAGATGACCTGATGCAGTAGAAGTAGCATCAAAAAGTATGTTGTTAGAGGTTGTTGGCGACGTGCTATTGGAATTAGGAATTATAATTTCCGAATTGTCTTGCAACTCCAAAAAAGTATTTCCTGTTAAATAAACACTTGCATTAAGAGTAACAATTACACCCGTGCTTATTATTATATGCACGTTTGTTGAAGTTGCTGGTGGTTCTCCATTTACATCCCAAATATTAATACCAGATGGCGTATGCCAGTTTCCGCTTCTTACAGCGGTATACGTACCTCCGGAATACGTTTGAGCAAATGCGGAGTTAATAAATAAACATGCAGCCAGCACAAAAGCTGCCAAAGTGTAAAACTTCTTCATACTAAATAAATTTAATTTTAAAATGTGGTTTATGGTAAACCATAGCGAAGTGGATTTGTGGCGAGGTTTTACGACAGGATTTTACGTAATAGTAAACAGCTTGGGTAATAAGTGTAAATCAAGAGGTCAGATAACAATGAGGGAGGGATGAGGTGTTTCTGCTAGGAAGAATGGATAAAGGTGATGAGAAATCAAAAATATAAAATTATCTGTTTAATTCACAACTTTTCAACAAAAAAAAGATAAATATTTTTTTTATGCAGTGCAGGATCGGTTGCAAACTATTCCAGTTCGCTTTCTATTTTATTTAATCCAAGGTTGGTAATGGCAACCTGGGCGGCAATTTGGCTTGCATCTTTTTTATTATAGGCTTTTCCCTGCGATAATATTTCACCATCAACTACTGCAGCTACTGTAAATAATCTGCGGCCGGCTTCCATGTGTTCATCAAGCGTTTCAAACTCCAGGTTTTTGCCATTTTTATTTGCCCAGCCATATAATTTATTTTTATGGTTGATTTCTAAATTTTCCAAATCATCCATAAATAAATATGGTTGAATAATGCGTTCCATTATCCACTTGCGCGTTTTATTGTATCCTTTATCAAGATAAATGGCGCCCACAACGGCTTCCAGCGTGTTGCCAAATATCTGGCTCATTTTAAGTGAACCATCAAATTTATTAAAATTGCTTATTTTTCTCAATCCCATTTTTAGCGCAATTTCATTAAGCTGGTTGCGGTTAACCATTTTGCTGCGCATTTCGGTAAGAAAACCTTCGTCTTTATAAGGATATTTTTTAAACAAAAAATCTGCAATAACGGCGCTTAAAATAGCATCGCCCAAATATTCGAGCCTTTCATTATTTTCGTCGGAACCTTCTTTAAGCGAACGGTGTGTTAATGCTGTTTTATATAAAACAGCCTTGCCCGGCGTAAAGCCAAGCACATTGCGCAATTGCTTTTTTAATGATGCGGCAGATGCATCCCGTTTTAAAATACGTCCGATTATTCCCACAGGTAAAAGCTACAAATTTTTTTGTTCAGGAAAAAAAGAAAAGAGTGCGATGTATAAAAGCATAATGATTTATTCAAACGATAAACGCTTTTTTATGCTTTATATTTTTTTACGATTACACATGCATTATGGCCGCCAAAACCAAATGTGTTGCTCAATGCGGCGTTTACAGTTCTCTGTTGCGGTTTATGAAAGGTAAAATTTAGGCGCGAATCTATTTCAGGATCTTCTGCAAAATGATTAATGGTTGGCGGAACAATATCATGAACAACACTCATTACACAAGCAATTGCTTCAATAACGCCAGCTGCGCCCAAACAGTGGCCAGTCATGGATTTGGTAGAACTGATATTAATATTATAAGCATGTTCGCCAAAGACTTCAGTAATAGCTTTCAGCTCTGCAGAATCACCAAGCGGCGTAGACGTTCCATGCGTATTAATATAATCAATATCGGCAGCCACCATTCCTGCATCTCTTAATGCTGTATTCATTACATTTTTTGCGCCAAGCCCTTCGGGATGCGGGGCGGTTATATGATGCGCATCAGCAGTAGATCCGCAACCGGCAATCTCGCAATAAATTTTTGCGCCGCGTGCTTTTGCATGTTCCAATTCTTCCAAAACCAAAACGCCTGCGCCCTCGCCCATTACAAAACCATCGCGCTCTTTATCATACGGACGGCTTGCAGTTTTTGGATCATCATTGCGCTCACTCAGTGCGCGCATTGCATTAAAACCACCAATGCCGGCTTCTATAATTACACTTTCGGAACCGCCGCTTAAAATAATATCGGCAATGCCCAAACGTATTAAATTGAAAGCTTCCATAATGGCGTTGGTAGAAGATGCGCACGCACTAACCACTGCAAAATTTGGCCCGCGAAAACCATGGCGCATAGAAATATGGCCGGAGGCAATATCCAAGATCATTTTAGGAATGAAGAAAGGATTAAATCGCGGCGTGCCATCGCCTTTTGCAAAAAGCATCACTTCTTCCTGGAAAGAACCTATGCCACCGATGCCGCTCGCGAAAACTACGCCAGTTCTATCAACATTAATATTGTTTTTATTAATGCCTGCATCAGCAACAGCTTCATCACTTGCGGCGAGTGCCGTTTGTGCAAACCGATCTACTTTTCGCGCTTCTTTCCGATCGAGGTACTGGAGCGGATCGAAATTTTTTAATTCGCAGGCAAACCTTGTTTTAAATTTTGTTGCATCAAACAGGGTAATAAAATCAGCGCCGGAAACACCGTTCAATAAACCGTTCCAATAATCTTTGAGATTATTGCCGAGCGGTGTTAATGCACCAATTCCAGTTACTACAACTCTTTTCACTTCCATGTGGCTTGCCGTGAAATTTTACAAGGATAAATCCGCCCCCTAAGCAAAAGCTCCGGAAAGGCGGATCAAAAAGATTAACTACAGAACGGTTGCTTATTTAGCGTGTTCTTCCAGGTATGCAACGGCCTGTCCTACGGTAGTAATTGTTTCAGCCTGTTCATCAGGAATAGAGATGTTGAATTCTTTTTCAAATTCCATAATAAGTTCAACGGTGTCTAATGAATCGGCACCCAAATCATTTGTAAAAGAAGCCTCGTTGGTAACTTCTGCTTCTTCAACTCCTAATTTATCAACTATTATCTTTTTTACTCTTGTAGCGATGTCTGACATTTTTGTAAAGTTTAGTTACGGGTGCAAAAATATATTTTTTCAATTAAACACAGCAAACAAGCTGCCTTTAATTTTTTATACCAAATTTCGCCGGTATAAAATTTTTGGCTTCCTTAATAAAAATCGTTTATAATGCTTGCTGGCATTGCATTTCATCAGTTTTATGCAAAATTTTTTAACCGATTGAATTATGCAGGTTTTCCGCATTTCATTTTTAGATATTAAAATAATAGAAGGAATCAGTACATTTAATTATCTGAAAATACAACCCAATTAAATAAACAGCATGGCATTAAGGATGATTGATTACGGCACAAAAGAGTACCAGCAAATGGTTTTTTTGCGGAACGAAATATTGCGCAAACCTATCGGATTGCAATTTGATGAAAAAGAACTTGAAAAAGAAAAAGACGACGTATTAATGGGCGCTTTTGAAGATGGAAAAATTTTAGGCTGCTGCATGCTTACAAAAGTTGACGAAGCAACCGTTCGCCTTCGGCAAATGGCAATACCAAATAATATGCAGGGAACTGGAATTGGCCGCGCATTAATGATTTTTGCAGAAAATATTGCGCGCGATCTTGGTTACAAAAAAATGATAATGCACGCACGCAAAACTGCAATTGGTTTTTATGAAAAGCTCGGTTATAATACAAGTGGCGCAGAATTTCAGGAAGTAACTATTCCGCATTTTGTAATGGAAAAAAATCTTTCTAATAATTAATTTTTCAACTTCATTAATGTTATTTTATTAAGCGAAAATTAATAGGATAGCGATATAATTTTCCTTCACTCGCACGTATTGTTGCAACGATTACTAATATAAGATGTATTATTCCTAAGGAGATAAGTATCAAAATGCCAATAATTAAAATCATGGTAACGATACCAATAAAATAACCAATCAGCAACGTGATTTGAAAGTTGAGTGATTCTTTTGCATGATCTGAAACGAATTTTGATTCATCTTTTTTTACCAGAAAAATTATTAATGGTGCGATAAACCCACCAACCAAGGTAAGAAGATGCGAAAGGATGGCAACTGTTTTTTCATCGCTTGTTGGTAAATAAACAGGCTCTTCTTCTAAGCCGAGAAAAGAGTTTTGGTTATCCATATAAATTTATTTTACATGAATATAACGAAAATATTAATCGGCATTTATTAATACATCTTCATTTTTTTTATTAACCGCGCTGTTCATTTTTTGTAAAAAATGTAATAATTGCTGCATCGTTTTTATATCATTAATAGATAATAAAAATAATTTTCCGGCTTGTTTCAGTTTTGCTTTGTTGGTTTGTTTTTGTATGTAGCTTAAAATATTTTTAAACGTTTCCGATTCAAAATATGGTGAGTCAGGTTTATTAATAAAATAACAACGCAGCGTATCGTCTTTTAAAATCATTTTCTCAAAACCCAGTTCCAGCGCCAATTTGCGGCTTCTTAAAGTATCAAATAAATCTTCCACCTGTTTTGGAATCGGGCCAAAACGATCAATTAATTCTTTATGAAATTCCTGCAGCTCAGTTTCATTTTCGCAATTGTCTAATCTCGTATATAACGATAATCTTTCCGTAATACTTTCAACATAACTATCAGGAATTAATATTTCCAAATCTGTATCAATCGTGCAATCCTGCACGTAATCTTCCTGCTTGGAAATTTCTTCTTTAAACAAATCTTTAAAATCTGTTCGCTTTAATTCTTTAATCGCTTCGCTTAAAATTTTCTGGTAAGTTTCAAAACCAATGTCGGCCATAAAACCGCTTTGTTCGCCGCCAAGCATATTGCCCGCGCCGCGAATATCCAAGTCGCGCATTGCAATCTGGAAGCCACTTCCAAGGTCGCTGTGTTGTTCCAGCGTTTGTAATCTTTTGCGTGAATCTGTTGGCAATGTTGCGAGCGATGGCGCCAACAAATAACAAAATGCTTTTTTATTACTGCGCCCAACTCTTCCACGCAACTGGTGCAAATCGCTTAATCCAAAATGATGCGCGTTGTTTACAATAATCGTATTCACATTCGGAATATCAACACCACTTTCAACGATATTTGTACATACAAGTACATCATATTTTTTATCAATAAAATCAAGGATTCTTTCTTCTAATTCATGGCCTTCCAATTGCCCGTGCGCAAAACCAATACTTAAATCAGGACATAATCCTTGAATGATCGCAGACATTTCTGCCAGGCCTTGCACGCGATTATAAATAAAGAAAACCTGGCCGCCACGCTCGGTTTCAAAGTAAATCGCATCGCGGATAAAATCCTCATTAAAACCATGCAACTCTGTTTGAATAGGCTGGCGGTTTGGTGGCGGCGTATTAATAATACTTAAATCGCGTGCGCCCATTAAACTGAATTGCAATGTGCGCGGAATGGGCGTTGCTGTTAATGTAAGGCAATCAACATTGGTTCGGATTGTTTTTATTTTTTCTTTATGTGCAACGCCGAATTTTTGTTCTTCATCTATTACTAATAACCCGAGGTTTTTAAATTTCACTTCTTTGCCAAGTAATGCATGCGTGCCGATGATGATATCAATTTTTCCTTCTTCCAATCTTTGCAATGTTTCTTTTTTTTCTTTGGAAGATTTAAAACGGTTTACATAATCAACAGTTACCGGAAAATCTTTTAACCGTTCACTAAAAGTTTTATAATGTTGAAACGCAAGAATAGTTGTAGGAACCAATACAGCAGCTTGTTTGCCGTCGCAGCAACTTTTAAATGCAGCACGAATAGCAACTTCTGTTTTGCCAAAACCAACATCTCCACAAACCAACCGATCCATTGGCGATGATGATTCCATATCTTTTTTTACATCAGCAACAGACTTGCTTTGATCAGGTGTGTCTTCATAAATAAAAGATGCTTCGAGCTCTGTTTGCATATAATTATCGGGCGAAAAAGCAAAGCCTTGTTGTGCTTTTCTTTGCGCATATAATTTTATTAAATCAAATGCAATCTCTTTTACTTTTGTTTTTGTTTTGTCTTTTAATTTTTGCCAAACATCGCTTCCTAATTTATTAACCTTCGGGACAGTTCCATCTTTTCCAGTATGCTTCGCAATTTTATGCAGCGAATTAATATTTACGTATAAAATATCGCTGTCGCGATAAATAATTCTTACAGCTTCCTGCAATCTTCCGTTTACTTCCATCTTCTGTAACCCGCTGTACACGCCAACTCCGTGGTCAATATGTGTAACATAATCTCCGGGTTGCAACTCACGCAGCGTGCGAAGTGTGATCGCTTTATTTTTATTGTATGCTTGTTTTACTTTGTATTTATGATAGCGTTGAAAGATTTGATGATCTGTATAACAAACCATTTTTAAATCATCGTCAATAAAACCTTCATGGATTGATAATGGGATCGGAACAAAATTTATTTCTGATTTTAAATCTGCAAAAATGGTATGCAATCTTTCGAGCTGTCTTGGGTTTTCTGCAAACAAAAAAATGTTGTATTTTTTTTGTTCCCAGCTTTTCAAATCTTTTATTAATAATTCAAACTGTCGATTAAAAGAAGGTTGCGCTTTTGTATGAAATTCTATTTCAATTAATGGTGATCCGGAAATAGTTTGCCGATGGCCAAACTCAACGAGGTGGCGGGTTTTCAAATGTTCTTCAACAGACGCGGCCGTTATAAATTCGTTTTTATTAATAATTTTTTTTTGCGCTTCATCTTCATTGTCGCGTGTTGAATATCCTTGTTCGCCGAGTTCAATAAAGAGTTGCAAATCTTCTTCCTGCGTTATTAATCTTTCATTAATAAAATCCCAATCCTGCAACCAGATTACCGTGTTTGATGGAATGAAATCGAAGAAAGAAACTTTTTCTGTTTCATCAAATTGCGTTTCTACATTTGGAATAATTGTTACCTGCAATAATTTGCGTTCACTCAATTGTGTTTCAGGATCAAAAATTCTTATAGAATCAACATCGTTTCCAAACAGTTCTACACGATATGGTTTTTCATTTCCGAAAGAATAAATATCCAATATGCCGCCGCGCAATGCAAACTGCCCTGGTTCATACACAAAATCTGTTCTTTCAAAACCATAGCGAACAAATTTTTCCATTAATCCATCCACGTCAATCGCGTCGCCGGATTTTATATAAATCATGTTGCCCGATAATGTTTTTGGCAACACCACTTTTTCAAACAATGCTTCGGGATAGGTTATTAATATTTTTTTATTTCCGCCGGCGCTCCATCTTGTTAATGATTCCGTGCGCAGCATCACGTGGCTGCTGTTTAATAAGCGGTAATTTTTTTTATTTTTAAAAGACGATGGAAAATAAAAAATATCCAATGCGCCACTTAAATTTTCAATTGTGTTGTGTACGTAAGCCGCAGATTCTGCGTCTTCGCAAACAACCACATGATTCATCTGAGAAGTTATTGAATGCTGAAACACGGCATTAATAACAAACGCAGGCGAACTTCCGTATAAATTTTTTAAAGAAATTTTTTGCGGTTCAGACAAAGTAAGCCTGTCCGCCAATTGAAAAAGCCGGGGAGAATTGATGTATGAATTTTGTAAAACCTCACTGTTCATTCAGATTGCAAAGATACTAACTATCGCACATTAATAAGCAACCTGACAAAATGAAAAGCCGTATATATTAAAATAAGAAGAATCAGACGGGATTAATAAGCGGCATCATAATCAACCTTTATTTCAACCTTTGTAATTTTTCCGGAAACAACTTTTGCAGGAGCGATATTATTTTTTTCATCGAACCAGTTTGCATAAAACAACGTATCTTTTTTTGTAAAGATGGAATAATCGCCGGCCGGAAGTTGTATAGAAAAATGGCCGCTGGAATCAGATTCGGTTTTCTTAATAAATTTTGTTTTTATAGTTGCATAAAAAGGCGAGCTGCCCGGTTTTGTAACCTGATTTATATTGGTAAGTTCATAAAAATATATTGTTGTTTTGGTTCCTTTGGGCGTTGATGGTTTTTTGTTTGGCGAAGGCATCTGATTTCCTGAAATGCGGTAAACAAATCCTTCAATTCCTTGTTTTTTTAAAATTGGTTTCATAAAAATGTTTATTAAACCCATTATTGTAAATAGTAAAAAAAACTTTCCCGGAAATCTTTTTATCATAATCTTATCTTTAAAAAATATTCAATTTTGGAAGTTATTGCAAAAACGGTTCCTGATTATAAAAAGCTGTAATTTAGAAAGCGATTAAAAAACAAGTATGAAGAGAAATAAGTTTGTACCCTGGGCTATTTTTATTTTGTTAATCAGTTTTTCGCATGTGCAGGCGCAATTAACTACTAATACTGCCGTTTTACAACGCGCGGGTTTGCAACGCGCGCAGGAAGATAAAGCAGCTTATCAAAACCTTGTAACTCTTGCCAGGCAAAAGAACTGGCGTTTTACAAGAAGGGGAAAAGATGGCAGCACCATACTTTTAGTTGGTGTTGATAAAAGAGGTTTCCCGATTTATTTTACTACGAACGATAATATAATTTCTGCGGCAACAATCAGGACAAATACATTGCAACCAGGCGGAAGCACCGGTTTAAATTTAAGCGGCTCATCTGCAAATATGAAAACCAAGCTGGCCATTTGGGATGGCGGAAAAGTAAGAGGAACGCATGTGGAACTTACCGGAAGAGTTGTGCAAAAAGATGGCGCAACAACTATTGATGATCATGCAACGCATACTTCGGGAACATTAATCGCATCGGGCGTTAATCCTGTTGCAAAAGGAATGTCTTTCGGTGCGCAGCAATTGCAGGCTTATGATTTTAATAATGATGTTGCAGAAATGCTTACTGCATCTGCAAATATTTTAGTTTCCAATCATTCTTACGGCGCTATTGCAGGGTGGAATTATAATACAGATGTAACGCCAAACCGCTGGGAGTGGAATGGCAATCCAAATGATACAGTTGACTACAAATTTGGTTATTATGATGAAGAAACACAAATGTGGGATTCCATTGCTTATAATGCGCCGTTTTATTTAATTGTGAAATCCGGCGGCAATAGCCATGGAGATGGTGACGGGGTTCCTGTGGGAACAACTTACTGGCGGCCAAATAAAAGTGGCGTGATGCAAAATGCGGGCGCCAGGCCAGATTCATTAAGCAGTGATGATGGATTTGATAATCTGCCTACTTATTCTGTAGCAAAAAATATTTTAACGGTGGGTGCTGTTAATCCCATTCCCGGTGGCTACTTACAGGCATCTGATGTACAGCTTGCGGGTTTCAGCAGTTGGGGGCCGGCAGATGACGGGCGAATAAAACCAGATGTTGTTGCGGATGGCGTTAATGTAACTTCCAGTTGGGGAAGCGCTGATAATGCCTACCAGGTTGAAAGCGGAACTTCTATGTCATCACCTGCAGTTGCAGGTTCTGTTTTTTTATTGCAGGAATATTATTCAAAAATACACAGCGGCGCTTTTATTCGCGCAGCAACGCTTAAGGGAATTGTCATTCATACAACAGATGAAGCAGGGCCTGCGCCTGGCCCGGATTATATTTATGGATGGGGATTGGTAAACATGCAAAAAGCAGCATCTGTTATCACATCGGATTCGATGGTTTCGAATCCGGATCAAAAAATTTATGAAAATAATTTAGTCAACGGAACGAGCTATACTTTGAATGTTGTTGCATCAGGAAAAGGGCCGTTGGTTGCAACAATTAGCTGGACAGATCCAAAAGCTGCTGTTGATGAAGTAAACATTTTAAACAACCACACAAAAAAGTTAGTGAATGATTTGGATTTGCGCATAACCAGTGGCAGCGCAACTTACATGCCTTATACTTTAGACAGGACAAAGCCTGCCAACGCAGCAGTTGCCGGCGATGATTCATTAAACAACGTTGAAAAAATTGTTATTAATAACGCTGTCCCCGGACAAACTTATGCCATCAAAATAACGCACAAAGGAACTTTGCAAAGGGGCCAGCAAGCCTATTCATTAATACTTAGTGGCATTGGTGGCGGTGCATATTGTACATCGGCTGCAACAAGCAGCGCAGGCACACGCATTGACAGTGTAACTTTTAGTAACCTAAAAAATGCAAACCCTGCCGGTTGTACAACGTACACAAATTATTCAAACTTGACAGCACAGATTCAGCCAAAACAAGTGTTGCCGATTAGCATAAAACTCAGCAGTTGCGATGCATCTATTGCCAATAAAATAGTGAAGGTTTATATTGATTATAATAATAACGGAACATTTACCGACGCAAATGAATTGGTTGCACAAAGTGGTGTTATTAATGGCAACGGAACATTTACCGGAACCATAACTGTTCCTGCAGGGTTAACGATTGGAAGCTCTACATTAATGCGCATTGTTGCAGAAGAAACGAGCAACGCTAGTGATGTGCAACCTTGCGGAAGTTATGGTAAAGGTGAAACAGAAGATTACTCTATACAAGTTGTAAGCCCTTCCAATGATATTGGTGTTACAGGAATTATTTCACCGGTTGGCGCATCATGTGCCAACGATTCACAACTGGTAACGGTGATGATCAGGAACCTTGGATCAAATCCATTAATAAATGTTCCGATTAATACAACCGTTAAAGCAGGCAACACAGTAATTGCCAATTTAAATTTTGTTTATCCTGATACAATTCCGGCATACAGCATTATTTCTTACACGTATCAATCAACATTTAATGCTGTTGCAGGAACAACGTATACAATTACAAGCACAACAAATTTACCGGGCGATCAGGACAGTACAAATAATCAAACCACTGTC
>Ga0206963_10198_pt1 | contig 19869 bp, 19 predicted proteins | sample Alteio_BWOrgHeat_28_FD_152958 | JGI IMG/M metagenome (GOLD analysis project Ga0206963, IMG submission 152958) | Enriched cells from forest soil in Barre Woods Harvard Forest LTER site, Petersham, Massachusetts, United States -... | ecosystem: Environmental > Terrestrial > Soil > Temperate forest >... | reverse complement strand
ATTTTTTATGCCGTAGACACGACAAAGAGACGATAGGTTCAAAGAACTAAAAGATAACGCGCTTGATAAAAGCTTAATAGAAGTAAGAGATAGGCAGAAAAACCAGCCCCATACGGCTCAATAGCGCGCATGTAACCAGCGTAGGGCTAACCCTAAATCCTGCGGAGCATTTGGATTTAGGGCGGCACTTTCTTTTGGTACTTTTCTTTTTGCTGCAGAAAAGAAAAGTACACCCGCGCCGGACAGGTAATGAAGGAAAGTTTTGGGTAAGGCATAGCTAAAACAGGAAGGCAGTTTTACTTATTATGTAACCTATCAACCAATCCACCAATCAACCAATCCTTTGTCCGCCATAGCTTTTTCAGCGAAGGCGGAAACATATCAACTATTCCACTTACTTTTGCCATTCTCTACTTAACCGAAGTTGGCAGGTACTAAAAAGACAAACCGCAAAGGCCACAAAGAAATACGCAAAGTGACGCAAAGGGCTCGATCAATGCAACATTTCTTCATAAAACTTTGCGGTTCTTTGCGCTACCTTAGCGGTCTTTGTGGTTATAAACTAAGTAGCAATTTGAGTCTATTATGAAAGTAACACAACACCTGGCCGAGGCCACCAGCCCCATTATATCGTTTGAGATACTGCCGCCCACCAAGGGCAAGAGCATAGAGTCTATCTATAGCCACCTGGATATGCTCATGGAGTTCAAGCCCGCGTTCATCAACGTCACCTACCACCGTGCCGAGCAGATACTCAAAACCCGCAAAGACGGCTCGCTGGAGTGGGTGGAGATACGCAAGCGCCCCGGAACAGTAGGCATCTGCGCCGCCATTATGAACAAGTACAAAGTGGAGGCCATACCCCACCTCATCTGCGGCGGCTTCAGCAAGGCCGAGACAGAGAACGCCCTCATAGACCTCGACTTCCTGGGCATCAAGAATGTGCTGGCCCTGCGCGGCGACGCGGCGGTGAACGAAAAGTTCTTCACCCCCCACGCCCACGGCCACCGCTATGCCGAAGACCTGGTGCGCCAGATAGTGTCGCTGAACAACGGCCACTACATGGAAGAAGACATTATAGACGGCGCCAAAACAGACTTCTGCATAGGCGTGGCAGGCTACCCCGAAAAGCACTACGAGTCGCCCAACATGGACACCGATATTTATTACCTGAAAAGAAAAATAGACCTCGGCGCCGGCTATGTGACCACGCAGTTGTTTTACAATAACGAGCACTACTATAACTATGTGAAAAAATGCCGCGCCCACGGCATCACAGTGCCCATCATGCCCGGCCTGAAACCGCTCACCAATAAAAAGCAGATCAGCACCATCCCGCGCGTCTTCAATGTGGAAGTGCCTATGGAGCTATGCAACGAAATGATGAATGCCAAAAACGAAGAAGCCTGCGAACAGGTAGGCACCGAATGGCTGCTCCACCAGTGCCGCGACCTGCTGAAGAACAATGCCAAAGTGCTGCACTTCTACACCCTCGGCAAGCCCTCCGTCATCTACAACGTGCTGAAAAACCTGTTTTGATAAACGACTACTCTATACTTTCGTAAAAACACCTCCCTCTCCTTCGGAGTTCCCGCAAGGGAAGGAGCGTCAGCTCGCGGGGTGAGGCCCATATCTCCTCCCCCTGGGGGAGGCCGGGAGGGGCTACAAATAGTTCTGCAGCCAGCTTAGCACCGCTCCCCTGTCCTGCAGCCATTTAGTCTGGTCCCACCCGTGGGAATCACCCACCCACGGAAAGTACAGGCACGGCTTGCCCCGTGCCACCAGCGAGTCGGCCAGCATCGAAGACTGTATCGGGAAGACCGTGCTGTCCACGGTGCCCTGCATGATGGTGGTGGGCACTGCCCCTGCCATATAGAAGATAGGGCTGGCATTATGCCATGCCTGCATATTGCTGGCATAAGGTCCCAGCATATTAACCACATTAACACCAAGCGGCTCCTCCACAATAGAATTATCGCAAAAATCAGTTGGCCCAAAGCCATCAATGACGGCTTTTACCCGCCCATTTGCGTTCACGCTATATGCATACATCAGCGCCAGTTGAGAGCCGGAGCTTCTCCCAAGTATGCACACGCGGTTGGGGTTTATCTGCCAGGCAGCAGCCTTTTGTTTAATAAAATCCATTACCAGCCCCACATCGTCCAGCGGGGCAGGATATTGGTATTTAGTGCCTATTAACCGGTAATTCATGTTCACCACTGCACAGCCTGCGGCAGTGAAAAAAGTGTCTAAGCCAAGCCCCATAAAATCTTCTTTCTCCCCCTGCACCCATGCCCCGCCATGTATAAGGATGATCACAGGCGTGTGAACAGTATCCCGCACCTGGGGCAGGTAAGCATCAAGGACTTGTTCCGTAGTATCGGTACCATACAAAACATTCAGGTAGGTCGTAAATGGTTCAACCGGCACCGGCTTTACATCATACCCGTTAGGATGCGTGCATGCCGTAATAAAAAAAAGTAATGAAAGATAAAGTAAAGGCTTGACGCGCATAAGGTATTTATTGACCAAATATAAACGCATAATCAGCAAAATTAGTATCAATAACCATTGCCCCTGATTAATATTATGTTATGCTGGCTATGTGATTCTCTTGCAAACAATTATGAATGTAGCTATCTTTACATTCCCCCACATAATACCATTACCTTGATAATATGGAGCATCAGCGTGGCAATAAAAAAAATGTAGCTAACCAGGGATTATGGGACCTGATAACCGGGGACACGGCCACGTTCTCAATAGAAAACAGGGCTTTCAATTATGTCACAGCCGTTACTTTCGTTTTACTGATCTATTTTCTCATCGTCAATATTTACCGTGCCCAGGCAATAGTATCGTGCGTCGTCATGACGCTTATGGCCATTTTATCCTGTGTTTATTATTTTTCCAGGCACCGGCGACAATACCGTTATGGCGTCTTCATCTATGCCATCAGCGGATATGCCGCGCTGGTGCTTAACTATTATATAAATTCCGGCATCAACGGCACCACCTTCTCTATATTCTTTCTCACGTTTCATATGCTCATAGTCATCAGTGAGCGCAGGCTATACCCATTATGGATCACATTGCACATAGTCATATTGCTGGGCCTGCTTACCAGCGAATACCTGCACCCGGAAATAGTGACCAATACTTTCAGGACACGCACGGAAAGGTACGTTACTATGGCAGTCACTTACATTGCAGCTATTGCCTACATTTTTTTTATTACCAAATACCTCACAAAACACCTGAACAATGCCCGCATGCTGGCTGAGGAAAAAGAGCAGGCAGCCGCGATCCAGAACACACAGATAAAGGCCGAAAAGCAAATGCTGGAAAAAGTAAATGAAGAGAAAAACAAACTTTTTTCCATTATCTCACACGACCTCCGCTCCCCGCTTGACTCCATCAGGGGATACCTGGAGTTGATCTCTGAACAGATACTCAATGAAGCAGAACTGGCAAATGTGCATGAAGAACTGCTGAACCAGACAAAGAATACATCTGAACTATTACTGAACCTGCTCTACTGGTCTAAAGCGCAGATGCAGGGCATTTCCGTACACAATGTCCCGGTGCAGCTAAAAGAAATAGTGGACGAAGTGGCCGGCAATATACTGGCGCGGGCAGCAAAGAAAGGGATAAAGATCACGCACTCTATCAAGCCGGAATTAGAATTGATTGCCGACAAAGACATGCTGCGCATCATACTGAGAAACCTTGTGAACAACGCTATTAAATTCACCATGCCCGGCGGAGAGATATTTATAAAAGTGGCCGAAAAAGACCGGCAGGCCGAAATATCCATCCGCGACACAGGCATAGGTATCCCCAAAGGCCGCCAGGATGATATTTTTAACCTGAAAACTACTTCCACCTATGGCACTGACAACGAAAAAGGCATTGGCCTCGGCTTAATGCTTTGCCGGGAATTTATTGAGTATATGAATGGGAAGCTATGGTTTGAAAGTGAGGAAGGAGTAGGCACCGTTTTTTATATACTTTTACCTATGGCTCGCAAATAATTTACGGATGAAACAATTGTTCTTGCTACTTTATTTATTTATTGCTACCCATTACACAGCCGCCGGTGAGGTAAAACACAAACCAAATCCCAAAGCCAAAGCGCTCAATGACAGTGCTGCAAAGAAATACCAGGAGACTACAGGTGATATAGCAAAACTGCAAAAAATTTTCCCCTTGCTTGATGCCGCCATAAAGATAGACAGCTATTATTACGAAGCCTGGAACAACAGGTTAGCCCTGCAAGGCCAGCTTGACCAATTTGAAAATGAGTTCCAGGCATTAAAGACAATGTCCCGCCTTTTTCCATTTGAGGAAGATGTGCAATTCAGCTTAGGCATATTGGAATACAAGACAGGGCGCAACAAAGAAGCGCTGGCAACTTTCAACAAACTACTGGACCATTATAACAAACTACTGGAAAGAAATAAAAATAACACCAACACAAGAGGGCTGCTTTATTACAAGGGCATTGTGCTGATACTCATTGACAAGGTGGGTGAAGGCAAAGCTATAATGACCAAACTATTCAACGAAGAACAAGACCCCTGGAAGAAAAGCGGCATAGGCTTTTACATCAATAGCTCCAGGCAGGAGATCATTAACGACCGCATACCGGGGAAGTGATCACAACAGGCTTGCGGCAGCCTCCGCGCATCTCTCCCCATCTATAGCCGCTGATACTATGCCCCCCGCATAGCCTGCACCTTCGGCACACGGGTACAGGCCCTTTATTTGAATATGCTGCAAAGTATCTTTATCGCGGGGAATGCGCACAGGTGAGCTTGTCCTTGATTCAGTGGCCACCATCACTGCCTCGTTGGTAAAATACCCTTTCATCTTCCTGCCGAAAGACACTACTGCTTTTCTCAGTGCGGCACTTACTTCCCCCGGCAGCACATCTGTCAATGACACGCTATGCAAGCCCGGCAGGTAAGAACAGGCAGGCAATGAAGGTGATACACGGCTATCGGCAAAGTCGGGCATACGCTGGGCGGGCGCTACGAGCTTTCCACCACCAGCCTCGTAGGCGCGCTGCTCTACCATTTGCTGGTAATGCATGGCAGCCAGCGGCCCTGTGAATTTATAAGCCGCAAAATCGCGCTCATCTACTGCCACCACAGTGCCGGAATTGGCATATGGGTTATTCCGTTTAGAGGGCGACCAGCCGTTTACTACCACTTCGCCCGGTGCTGTAGCCGCCGGGGCTATAATACCTCCGGGGCACATGCAAAACGAGAACACACCCCGCCCATTCTCTTGCGACACTACCGAATAGCTTGCCGGGGTCAGGAAGGGGTCACGGACAATGCAATGATACTGGGCCTGGTCTATCAGCGCCTGTGGGTGCTCAATGCGCACACCTAACGCAAATGGCTTGCATTCTATAGCAATACCTTTGTCGTGCAACAGTGTGAAAATATCGCGCGCCGAATGGCCAGTGGCCAATATCATAGCCTTACAAGATATAGTGCTGCCATCTGAGGTTTTCACCCCCGCAACACGGTCGCCATCAATTAAAATGTCCGTAAGTCTTGTTTCAAACCGCACTTCGCCACCACAGGCTATTATCTGCTCACGCATGGCAGTGATGATCTGAGGCAATTTATTGGTGCCTATATGCGGGTGCGCCTCATACAATATCTCAGCCGAAGCGCCGAAGTGATGAAACAGTTGCAGTATGCGCAGCACATTTCCCCGCTTGGTAGACCGTGTATAGAGCTTACCATCGCTATACGTGCCTGCCCCACCCTCTCCGAAACAATAGTTAGACTCTGGGTTTACCACACCTTCTTTATTGATAGCCGCGAGGTCGCGCCTGCGGCTGCGCACATCTTTTCCCCTCTCTAAAATAACAGGTTTGATACCGAGGGATATTAATTTTAGGGCGGCAAATAAGCCCGCAGGCCCCGCGCCAACTATTACCACATATGGAGCATTTGATACGTCTCTCAATTCCGGGTCGAACTCCAGAATTTCTGTTACCTGCTCATCAATAAATACCTGCAATTGCAGCACCACCTTTGGCTGCTTAGGGCGTGCATCTATAGAACGTTTTTGAATGATGTGCCCGGTGATACGGGCTGCTGGTACAGCAATAGCGGCAACAACCGCATCTTTAATGCTTTTATCGTCTGCGGCTTCGGCAGGCAATAGTGAAAGCGTGATAACTTTTACCATCCAGGCTTTTTATGGATGCGTCTTTTTATAGTTCTCTAAAACTTTGTCGAGGTGCGCGATAAACTTTTTTACATCAGGGTCATAACTATACCCGTCCTGGGCCAGCTTGTTTTCATGCTCATCTATGAAGAAGTAAAATGGCTGGGCGTTTGAGTTATACTTGGATATCTGAATGTCAAGGCACTCATCGCCAAGTGTTGTTATCTGCGAGTTTGATAATGTAGATTTATAACGGTCTTCATTGGGCAGTGACACCTGTCTTGCATCATCATACATAGACACCAGCACAAAATCATTCTTTAACCTTTTCAGCACTTCAGGGTCAGACCATACACTGGTTTCCATTTTACGGCAGTTCACGCAAGTGATCCCTGTAAAGTCAAGCATGACGGGCTTCTTCAATATACGGCTTGCTTCCAGCCCCTCCTTGTAATCAAAGAAAGCGATAAGCCCGTTATTTCTAACTACATTAGGTTCGTATATCTTCATGTCGCTTACAAACTTTTTCGGCTTCACATCCTGCAGGTCATTCTTTGCTTTCCCACCTTGTGTTACTGCGGGGCCATCGCCCGATGTAAGCACAAAATCCTGCGTGCCCATAGGTGGTATGAACTGGCCTAAACCATTTAGCGGCGCGCCCCACATACCCGGAAGCAGGTATAACGCAAAAGTGAAAGAGCAAATAGCAAGAAACATTTTGAACAGAGATACATATTCCTGTCCGTAGATATTCTTTTTAGGCTCATCATCGTGCGACAACCTGAATTTACCCATCAGGTAGAACCCGAGCAATACTGAGATCACTATCCACAATGCAAGAAATATCTCGCGGTCCAATATGCGCCAGTGTTTCAGCAGGTCAGCATTGGAGAAGAATTTAAGGGCAAGCGCCAGTTCTATAAAGCCAAGCGTCACCTTTACCTGGTTCAGCCAGCCACCAGATTTGCCGAGCTTATTAATCGCTGCCGGAAAAATAGCGCACAGGGCAAACGGTAGCGACAACGCAAGGGAAAAAGCAAACATACCTATAATGGGCGCCAACACCCCACCTGCCGCTAACAGGCCGAAAAGCATAGTGAGGATAGGCCCTGTGCAGGAAAACGACACGATAACAAGTGTCAGCGCCATGAAGAAGATACCGGCGAAACTCCCTATCCCTGCTTTGGAATCAGCTTTGTTGATCCACGATGAAGGTAACGTGATCTCAAAAGCCCCAAGGAACGAAATGCCAAAAACAATGAAAAGAATAAAGAAGCAGATATTCAATATCCAGTTGGTAGATATTTTATACAAAGCGTCCCTGCCGAAAAGCCCCGAAACCACAAGGCCCAGCACCGTAAAAATGAGAATAATGGACAATGAATAGTAGATGGCATTCCTGATACCTTCTTCCCTCGTCTTGCTGCGCTTTGTGAAAAAGCTTACGGTAATGGGTATCATAGAAAACACACAAGGTGTAACAACCGCCAGCAGCCCGCCGCCAAAACATATCAGGAACAAGAATAGCAACGATTGTTGCTCCGGCTTTTCACTTACAGGTGTTGCAGGTATGTTTGAGGGTACGGGCTGCACTTTGGGAGCTGTATCTTTCTGGCCTCCGTTATCCGCGCCCTCATGGGCTGCACTATTGCTGTCAATGGCAGGGGCAGTTGCTGCCATAGCAGTAGTAGAGTCAGTTTTTGTTTCGCCTTCGGCATCATTCACTTCTATGGTGAAGGTCACCGTTTTAGGCGGCAGGCACATGTGGTCGTCGCACACCATGTAGGTGTATGTACCATTCACCAGCGTATTCCCGGTTATGGCAGCCTGCTGGGTGTAGTCTACCTTGCCTTTGAAGTAAGTGACATTACCGTCTACACCATCCATAGGGCCTGTTATAGCTTTCCCGCTTTCTTTAACTGCCCCTTTTATTTTCAGGTAAGGGTTTTTGTCAAACGTAAATGATGGGGGAATTTGCATCCCGTCGCCGCCCGGCTTTAACGACCATATATGCCAGCCCTCTTTGATCTTCAGATGAAAAATGATCTGGTAATTATTATCGCTTATTTTTTTTGCTTCATAAGTCCATGTGGTAGGATCTTTTACAATTTGAGCGAACAAACTGTTTACGGACAACAGAACTATAAGCGCAATAAATATGGCTTTTACCGCCTTCATTATTTTATACTTTTAAGATTTATATTTCCATCCTCCTCAAATCCATTTTCCAATAACTATTCAACTTAGCAACCTTTCAACTTATCAACCTAATGCACTCACTTTATTTCAAACACAAAATCCTTGTCTGTAGGTGGCAGGCATAGTTTATCGCTGCATACCTGGTAGGTATGTTTGCCGGTTATCCTGCTAGCGCCAGCAACAGTTACTTCCTGCGTATAATCTATTTTGCCTGCCAGGTAAGTTATTTTGCCATCTATCCCTTCCATTTTTGTTGTAGTAGCCTTGCCTTTCTCGGTAGTAGCCCCCTTTAATTTCACATTGACGTTTTTATCAAACGTGAATGAAGGTGCTATTTCATACCCATCACCGCCCGGGTTCATAGACCATATGTGCCAGCCACTCTTTATATTCAGGTGAAATATCAACTGGTAGTCTGTGGCGCTTTTCTTTTTTACCTCATAAGTCCATGTTGTGGGGTCGTCTATTACCTGGGCAAATAACGAACCTTTTGCTAGTGTCAGTACCAGTGCAACTAAAGTGAGTTTTATTAATTTCATCGGGTTGTTCAGTTTTGTATCAGGCTCTTATTATAATGCAATTTAGTTTACAAAATTTATAATACACTTAAAGCAATAAGTTTGCAACAGCAAACGAGCAGTTTTTTAACGTTTGATTTAGTATTACAACGGCTAATTAGAATGCGTCAGGGCCAGCAATATCCCCCTGCCATCAATATTGTGCAAAGCATCAGAGCAGGCACGCTCCGGGTGAGGCATCATACCAAATACGTTTTTCCTTTCATTGCATATGCCCGCTATATTATTGATGGCGCCATTCGGATTAGAGTTTATATGCACCTCGCCATGTTCATTGCAATAGCGGAAAACGATCTGCTTGTTTTCGTTGAGTTGTTTCAGTGTTTCGGCATCGGCATAATACCGGCCTTCGCCATGGGCCACCGGTATCTTCAATGGCTTCTCCCCAATTCGCTCCCCTATCTGGTTGCGGTTGCTCTCACTCTTTATAAACACATTTTTGCACACAAATTTCTGGTGGTCGTTTTGCAGCAATACACCGGGCAGCAGCCCCGCCTCGCAAAGTATCTGGAAACCATTGCATACGCCCAGCACCTTGCCCCCATTATTGGCAAACTCTATTACCCGCTCCATCATGGGGCTGAACCGCGCCAGCGCGCCGCAACGCAGGTAATCGCCATAAGAAAATCCCCCTGGCAGCACTATACAATCATCAGTAGTGAACATGCTAAGGTCTTTGTCTTTATGCCACAGCATCACCACCTCTTGCTGAAGGTCGTCCTGGAGGGCATGCATCATATCTCTGTCGCAATTAGAGCCGGGGAAAACGATAACACCAAATTTCATTAGTTTGTTTTAATATTTATTCGTCCAAAGGCAGAAAGCCAGGAAAACAAGTGAAAAATAAAAGATAAAGTTACTAAACCGTTTATTCTTTTCAAGCATCAGCGCATGGCTTATCACTATGCTGAGCGCAGGTATGGTAATGAGCCAGGGTGTTTTTATGCCCGGATCGGTAAGGATAGCCACGAATACAGATATGATCAGGTAAAAGGAAACCGCCGTCCAGTCGCGCCTTACATAGATATTGCTCATGGCCACGTTTTGCTGCATAGCATAGATACCACACCCGAGCAGGATAAGTATACCGGCAATAGAAACAATCAAAAAGAATGGAGAAACAACATTAGACGTCAGCGAATACCCGATATACCTCCATTCAGAAAATAGCCTGAACCTGTCTGCAAGAAACAAGATGCATGCCAGGAAGTATGGCGGTGTAAAGTAGCCCATAAGCGCCACAGACCACTCGCCCAGGTTAAAGGTGCGGAACATAACCATGCCCACCAGCAGCAACAGGAAAAAGGCAAGCATAGTAAACTGGAACAACGCAGCCATGCTCAGCAGAAAACTGGCGTTATAGATCAGTTTTCTTGGTTGATTTGTCTGTGTGAAGCCAAACATAATATCCATAGCGCCCAGCAAAAACCAGTTGACAACAAGCGTTTCGCTGAAAGAATTAAAAGGAGGGTAAATAGACGTAAGTAGCAAAAAAGTATACGAAGGTATATAGGTGTAACGTGGAAATAGTTTGTGCCGGATGGTAATGCTTTTTATATAGAGCGATTGCAATAAGATACATGCAATGGCCAGCAGCGTATAAGCAAAGCCATTATGCGCAAATACAAAAGACAACGCCCTGATAATGTAGTTGTACAAAAAATGCCCTGGCACCGGCACCGGCGCCACCGGGTGCAGCAGCGCCTGGAACTTTATGACCAATGCAAATATGGACAAAACAATAACAGTAAACGGGCTATTATTTCTGAATAACTGGAGCAATTGGTTTCTTTGGCTAAATTTAGGATAGCAAAAGTAATTTAATAATCATGACTATGATAATTTGTGTTTAGGGGCGTGTTGCAAATATTTTAATTGCAAAATCATAAGATATTAATCGCCCGGAGGGCTTTACTATGAATAGCCCTCGATGAAATCGGGGGTAGGATAAAGATTACAAGTCCAACCCCGAAGGGTGTTGAATATGTATTAATACCAGGTAGACATTAAAATCACACTGCTTAATAGAAATACTGTCATGGTGAGCCGCGCCGAACCATGACATGCTGAATTGATATTCTATGCCAAATCAATGCTCTAAAGGTAATGTAACGAAAGGTGTGGTTTCAATGTCCAATTGGTATAAGACACAAATTCTTGAAATGCCCTTGTTTTAGATTTTCAATGCAATCATTCTTATATTTGACCTATGTCATCATTTGATATGCGCATCATAAAAACAGAAGAGGACTATCAACAGGCAATGGAACGCCTTGATGCAATTTTTGACTCAAAGAAAAATACCCCCGAAGGCGATGATCTGGAAATGTTAAGCATACTCATTGAGAAATACGAAGACGAACATTTCCCAATTGGTTAGCCTATTAAAATACAACTTTAGCAAAGCATATCTGCTTTTTGTGAAAACAGGGCACTACCAACACTCGCGCATCCACCTGTTTTCCGGCACGGGGCAGCCAGTCGGGATAATCATTGCCTTCCGCGGTAAAAGAATGCACATCTGTCTTGCCATTGGGGTCAAGCGTCGCCAACTGTATCCTTGAGTGGTTCGGATTAAAATCGTTATACAGGAAGGCAAGCGTACCGCCCGAATTCAGCAACGCGTAAGAAGAGAACATGCCCCCATCTTCCTGCGAATATTGGGACTTGGGTATGAAGGTGCTCCATTCCCTGCTTCCGTCTTTGTTATAGGATAGGGCCATGATGTCATCATAATGATATTCATGCACAAGGGTGGTCATGTAAGGGCTGTAAAATGAATAATAGCCAAAGCCTGGCGTATAGTTGCTGCGAATGGCCACATATTCTATCTCTGATACCAATACAAAGCCGCCGTCTTTCTTTACTATTAGCTGCCTCACCTGGTAGTTATCAAATGCGTGAGATCGGTGATTTGCCCCCGCCATCAGCAAGTCGCGGTCGAAGGGGATCATGTTCCTGCTCTGGAAGGTGCCACTGGCTATATCATATACCGCATAGATAATGCCATCATAGCCACCATTTCTTTTCCCGGCATAAAAGCCACCAAAGTATAGGGTGCCATTAATGTTGTCTAACTTCATATAGCCACTGGCGGCATACTTTTCATCCAGTGCCAGTTCCTTGGGTTCAAACTTTATTCCGCCTTCCGGCAGTGTCAGTATCCAGTATTCATCGGCATAATTATTCTGCCCGGTGGTAGCAAATGCCGCAATGTATACAGTGCCATTATTGCCTACATTCACCTCGCCATGCTCCACCCTGCCCCTGCTATCGGCATTAAAGGTAGCGTGGCTGCGTTTCACAATCGTTAGTTTGTCGTCCAGCCACTTGCCATCAAACTCTATAGACTCTCCTTTATCATTTGCACTGTATACAACGATGGTTTTCTTATCATCCGATATTGCCGAAGAAAAATAGGCCCTTGTGGCGCCAAAAATACCGGTCTTTACACTACCTATTTCTACAGGTTTACCCTTCAGCAATCCTTTCTCATCCAGCAGGGCAGCGTATTGCACCACCTTATTGCTCTCCATGGCCTGGTACAATACAATGATCTTATCAGGATAAGCAAAAAAACGGGCCTGGTATATTTTTTCTGGGAAGAAATCGAGCAATACTTTGGCTGTTTTATTCATGGAGTCGTCATATGCTACCAGCATAGCGCTTCCCGCATTATTTTCATAAGTATATAAAACATTACCTACTACCCCAACTACCGAATATTCATCAGTACGATGGTCAAACTTATCATAATCCGAATAAATTACTTCCTGCGCTTTTACTGTAACTATGCTTATAAAGAACAGTAAAACAAGGCCCAATCTCAAATTCATACCCAAATTTATAAGTCTTGGCGCAAAATAAAAGTAAATTTTGGGTTGCGGAAAGTATTAATGCCTACCCGTCTGTGAAATAACCTGAATCGGAGTTTTTTCTTTAATACCGAATTAATATTCCTGATAGGGGCAGGGCTTGCCTCTGCCCTGCTCATTAAAGTTATATTATAGACTCGATCAATTTGCACGAACAGGAATTGCTTGATAACTTTGATGAAACTCAAAAACCTAACCCACAAATTAAATTAATAGCGCCTTTAAAATAAAAATTATGCTTCATAGAATTCAAAGGATAATTAGTATCACTCCATTTACGGTAATATGTGAATGGACTAACGGAGAAATACGTGCAGTGCAGATGGAAGAAAAAATAAAAGAATGGTCTGAAGGACCACAAAGTGTCTTTAAAAATTTAATGGACAAAGATTTTTTCTCAAAAGTGAAACTTGATCTGATTTCAAAAACCCTTTATTGGGATGAACTGCTGACAATGGAAGATACCTCGGGAATTTTGTTTAAAGCGCCACTGGATATTGACCCTGAAGTGCTATACGAAATGAGCATACCAGTAAATTTGAAAAACAACAAAGATAATATCGCAGCGTAACAACGTTATTCACCCCAAAAACCGCCCTTTCAGTTCCGGCGTGGGCACCATACATTCGCTCCGTTTTCCGAACCACTTGTAACGATTACGGGATACCAGGTCGTAGATAGCATCACTGATAAACCGGGGAACAATAACAAAAACATATAGCAAAGACCAGGCGCCACCTAATAACTTGCAAACCCGCAAAACCGCCCCCGACCTCACATAATACCTGCCTTTATAAAAAAGCACTATACTGTCAGGCGCTTTATCGCCCAATGCTTTAAGGGCGTCCTTACCGCTTTCAGATTGCAATGTCCCGAAAAGGAATTGCTTCTTCTTATCATGCCTGATCACAAACTGTACGCTGCTGTTGCATAAATTACACTCACCATCAAAGAAAAGAATGGGCCGGATGGTGTTTTGCGTCTCCATTACATAGGAGTTTTCTTATTAAGAGAAGTATCCTTCTTTTCCCGTGCCGACCGTGCATTAAGTATAGAGTCCACTTTCACTTTTACTTCTATTTTCATTCTGCGTTCCAGGTCTACCCTTGCCTGCGCGTCAGACTCCTGCCTGTTTGCTTTTACCAATGAGTCTATTTTCTGGCTCACCTGTTGTTTGGTCAGAGGCACCGCTTCCTTATTGCAGGAAAAAAGCCCAAAACTTGTTATCAGTAACACGAGTAATATTCTATTCATATCCGCGGGTGCAAATTTACTCCGTGCAGCATTAAGAAAATAATATGCTTCCGGGTTATAGTATAATATTAACAACTCAGATCAGCAGTTTTTATTGTATAAAAATGCCATAAACCGATAAATTGTCGGAAATTTACGGTAGTTATGACAGGCAAACTCCGGATATGTTTATTATTTGCGATACCGGTATTAATATCAGTTAAGGCCGGCGCGCAAGGTTCAATCAATGACACCATCAGGGTGGGCGTTATTTCTGCAAACGGGCAGGATGTGCCCCTGATCTTCCTGCCTGAATTTGTTTTCAATACTCCATCCCTTGACCCCGAAGACAGGAAAAAGCGTGAAAAGCTGCGCAACGATATATTTGTGGTATATCCTTATGCTATAACAGCTGCAGCGATATTAAAAAATGTAAATGCTAATCTCGACCAGTTAGATAGCCGTAAAGAGCGCAAAAGATACCTGAAATCTATAGACAAAACACTGGACCAGGCCTTTAAAGACCCCCTCAAGAACCTCAGCATAGACCAGGGGCATGTGCTGATAAAGCTGATAGACAGGCAAACCGGGCAGAACTGTTACAGCATCATTAAAGAGCTGAAAGGGGGCTTTTCTGCTATGCTGTGGCAGTCAGTGGGGGTCTTTTTCAATAATAACCTTACACGCGATTACGACCCGGAGGGGGATGACCGGGAAATGGAGGCTTTTGTCAGGGACCTGGAGGCGTCAAATGCTTACCGTTACCAGTTATACCAGCAAGACCAGATGCTGAAAAAAATAGCAAAGCACAAATAGGTTAAACGGAAGTAAGGGGAGAGAAGTTAATCTTTATTGTAGGGTCTGCTGAAAAAGTAAATGCGGGTTAAAACTCCCCTCCTGTTTTTAGGAGGGGATGCCAGAATCAAGCGCAGGCTTGATTCTGGCTGGGGTGGTTGGCTCGCGCAGGGCAGGTAACGCAGGTGGCTCATGCACGATTTTCGGCGGTTAATCTTTATATTCCACGCACTTAAAAAAATAAATTTGCTCTCAAACGCAATCGGGACAGTATTTTCAACTTTTTCAGCAGGCCCTATTATAATTTTTCAGCAAATCTTTAGCAGGGACAAGCTTTATTTCACCATTCACAGAAACGACTACAGACTCATTATTTGCTGCTTTTTGCTCATATAGCCTGCGCGCTGCGAGTTTCAGGCCGGCTTCTATTTTCTTGTACAGTTCAAAACTCTCCTGTTTAAGATTCATAGAGCTGCTGGTTGATTAGGTCAACTTATATTAAAGAGAATTAGGGAGGAAAGTTAGTCTTTATCGTAATCTTTCAGTAAGTCTTTGGCAGGCATTCTTTTTATTTCGCCATTTACGCAAATTACTGCGGTTTCATTGTTTGCCGCTTTTTGCTCGTAAAGCCTGCGCACTGCAAGTTTCAGGCCGGCTTCTATTTTATTCAGCAATTCAATGTTTTCCTGCTTGCGGCTATTCATAAATTTGCTTACTGATTACAGCCCAAAGTTCGTGATTTTCTATAACATTTTCAAATTCTTCTTTTCTCGCAATAACATGCAGCTTTTTAAACGAATTATCCGCTACTATCCATACATCACAAATAGGCATAAATAGCTTAAACAGGTTATTAATTCCTTTATAGTATCGCCTGTTAATCACATCAACAGGAATATTATGCCCTCCTTTACTCACGCGCTCGGCCACCCTTTCTATAGCTATTTCAGGGCTGCTTAACCAAATGTAGATCAAAGTTACGACGTACCCCATCTTCTTAGCCTTCTGTACCAGCCCTACATAACTACGTGTTGACAATGTTGTCTCTATCGCAAAATCCCCGCCCAGCGCCAGCAGTTCATCTATCCGGTGCAGCATGATGCGCCCTGCCTCTATGGCCACGCTCTCCACATTAAAGGGCGACAAACCATAAGCTATATAATCTGCGTTCACAAACTGGTTGCAGTTCAGTATATCAGGCAGTATGGTAATGCTCGCGGTAGTTTTCCCCGCGCCATTGCAACCAGCTATAATGTAGAGATTGGGCATTTTTTGTAAAAATAGCTAAATATTATTGTCACATATAAGCTTTACAATACCCGTCGGTAAAACCAATATTGTAGCATTGAACTTCTCAGATATGTAATACTGATATTACAATACAGGTTTTCGGAAAGTTTAAATTATCTTTATTCACCTGATCAGAAAATAAACCACATCACAATGCTCGTAAATAATCATCACGCCAATGTAGTTATTGTAGACGACGAACAAGAAGCGTGTGACAACATAGTTCGCATTCTCGCAGAATTTGTAGATTTTGAAATAAATATTGTCGGGATTGCCCATGATACCGAAGAAGCAGAACGGCTCATAAAAAAAGTAGAGCCTGATGCAGTTTTCTTAGACATAGAAATGCCCGGAGAAAATGCTTTTCAATTCCTGGAAAGGATGTACCCATATAATTTCAATATTATATTCATTACAGCATACGATGAGTTTGCAATAAGGGCATTCAGATTAAATGCAATTGACTATATTTTAAAACCGATCTGCATAGACGAATTGACAAATGCAGTATCAAAACTCGGGGAGCAGATCGACTATCAGTTATTTTTGAAACATAGCAAATCAAATATTGACGCTCTTAAACAAATAAGTAATGGGGAACAACCTTCAAAAATAACGCTCAAATCCCTTAATTATATAGAAATAGTAGAGCTACAAAACATTTATTCCTTTGAAGCTATGGGAAACTACTGTAAAGTAACCTTTATACAAGCTGGTAAAAACAGGGAAACAGTTACAAGTTATAGTATATCGCACTATGAAGAAATATTGCCACCCCAATCTTTTTACAGAGTGCATAAATCATACATAATAAACTGCGCTCATTTAAAGAACATAGTACATGGTGATAATTACCATGCCGTTATTGCAAATGATAAGATACCTATTAGCAGGCGCAGATACACTGGGTTTATTGAGTTTTTAATAAATAATAATTACAGTGTATAAATACATATCACTTATTACCCTGATTTTTTTATGCAAAATATCCTTTTGCCAAAACTACCCCATCCTGCATTATACTATGGACGATGGCCTGCCGAGCAATACTGTCTATTCCACATACAGAGATAGCAAGGGTTTTTTATGGGTAGGCACCGATAAGGGTATAGCTCGCTATAACGGAATAAAATTTGAAATTTTCACAACTTTTGACGGTTTGCCGGATAATGACGTGCTTTTTTTCCAGGAGGATCCCTTTGGCAGGCTTTGGCTGGGAACATCCAATGGCGAACTATGCTATTATAAAGATGATAGCTTTCATACAATCGCTAATACACCGTTCTTGAAGAAAATACCATATAACCCCAAATCGTTTATTAAAAACATATTTGCAGAAGCTGACAGCAGCATCACCATTGATTTTAGTGAAGGTTTAAGTTTCATTAATATCAAAGAGAACACATACAATGTAATGTCAATAGATGGGCTTTTTAAAGGATCGGCCAACTACAATGGCTTGATATATGCCTATAAGTCCTCCCCTTCCAGGTATACATGCGTTTTAACTGGAAAAACCATCATCATTAACGTAAATAATAAAATAGAAAAGAGTATAACCAATGCTTATAGCTTCTCTACATTCTTCTCACAAAATCAAAATCAGCTTTTTCTAATAGATACAAATATCATTTTATATGTCAATAAAGATACATTCACATTTAGGCGTAACACACATATGCCTAACATACCCATATACTATGATGGGAATGGATTATTTGTTCCAACGGATGAACGACTGTGCTCTAACTGCAAACCAGTAACCAATAAAAAAACAATGTCGTCTATTAATCAAGACATTCGCGGAAACTATTGGGTAACTACAGACAATGGAATATATGTGCTACCAAAAAATTTAAAGAAAACAAGTTTTTATAGAAATGAATTTTCGGGCAATATAAAAGCCATTAACGGTAATGACTCTGATTTTATATTATACAGCTCTTCACCAAATCTATATTTATTACACAACAACAATTTCTCTACAATAGGGCCATATAAAAATATCATAGAATTAAGTGGCAATATGCTCGGGAATAAGTCCTTTTTTATTGACAATAAGACAAGACTATATTGTTTTTCCAATGGTAGGCTCATCATTATAGATATATTAAAAAACAAAACACTACTCAATAAACCCGCAAAATATCCTGATTTCTGTAAGTCAATATTTTTGGCTGATAGCAATATCTACATAACCACTCAGAACAAAGTTATTTTTCTTGACACTAATACTATTAAAAAAGAAGATACCCTTGACTTTAAAAATATTACAAACAAAAGGGAAAGGATCTTCCACTCACAGGTCAATTTTGCGGATAACTCTTTTTGGTATTGCACAGCTAACGATCTTTTTAAAATAGATAGGTCAGGAGTAAAAAAACAATTCAAAAATGTAGCGCTCAATTATTTCAACTTTATTGGCAAGTACCTTATTGGCAATACACACAAAAATAAATTGTTAGTATGCAGAGATGCGGGAGACCAATTGATCATTGACAGCATACAGGAAGAAAAATGCATCTGGGATAAGTTTTACAAACTGGACAGCACACACCTGCTCATTAGCACCAACAATCTTTATAGATTATTAACTATAAACCCACCCGGTTCTCCGCAACAATATTCCATATCTACGGTGGAAGATGAATTTGCTCCCTTACAGGCAACAACCATAAGTGCCTGCAAAGAGAATTGTTACTTTTTTAAAGACTCGTCGATTACCATTATTAACATCCAGGACCTGCTTATAAAACCTGATCCGCCAAAACTATTTTTCACTTTTCTAAAAGCAAGCAAAATATACCTTATGAAAGACGAAATAGAAATTCCGTATGAAGGGTCAAAAAATGTACGAATATTATTTTCAACATTATCATTTGGTGGTAAAAATGTGTCTTATCAATGCTCGATCACTAAAAATGAGGAGGATAGCTGGCGGGAACTAAAGGGAGGAGAGTTGAATTTGATCAATCCGGGATTTGGAAGCTATGTGATAAAAATAAAAGCGAAGACGCTTTCCAGCAACTACTGTGCGCCCATCATTTTCATACTTCATATCTCACGTCCCTGGTGGGCCACCTGGTGGTTCATTGTTTTGTGCATATGCCTCATCACTGCATTGGTAATAATGATATTCAGGCTCCGCATTAATGCAATAATGAATAAAAAACAACAACAGCATGACAGCGAAATAAAATTTATGAAACTGGAGTATAAAGCGCTGAACGCCTTAATGAACCCTCACTTCATTTTTAATACACTGAATAACTTACAAAGCCTGATAAACAAAAACGAAAAACTTGCGGCCAATAGATACTTACGCATATTCGCCAACCTGGTCAGGCAGAACATGCACAATGTGTCGCTCGAATTAATTCCTTTGCAAAAAGAAATAGACATTGTTGACAATTACCTGCAACTGGAAAAGCTTAGGTTTAAAGATATGCTCAACTATGAAATTAATGTTGACAATTCAATTGACCTGTCTGAAATAATGATACCTCCGTTACTGATACAACCATTAGTTGAAAACGCAATAAAGCATGGCATACTGCCACTCAAATCGGTGAATGGTTTCATTACCATACAAGTAACTGAAACTGGTAATTTCCTGGAAATATCAGTGCGAGATAATGGCATAGGCATAGAAGCTGCAAAAAAAAGGGCCGGCAATCTACATCAGCCATATGCACTTGAAAATATCC